>Ga0181565_10005066_pt1 | contig 10100 bp, 8 predicted proteins | sample 101ome_16_FD_129661 | JGI IMG/M metagenome (GOLD analysis project Ga0181565, IMG submission 129661) | Coastal salt marsh microbial communities from the Groves Creek Marsh, Skidaway Island, Georgia - 101401AT metaG (megahit assembly) | ecosystem: Environmental > Aquatic > Marine > Intertidal zone...
GGCATTAGAAGTATTTGATATTGGTAATAGTGAAGAAGAACGCCATGATAAAATGCTGTCATTACTTGATCTGGTAAAATTGCCGCGTGAATTTGCCACCAGAATGCCACGCCAGCTTTCAGGCGGTCAGAAACAGCGTGTCGGGATAGCCCGCGCCTTTGCAGGTGATGCCAAAATTGTGGTGGCTGACGAGCCTGTCTCCGCACTTGATGTTTCTGTTCAGGCGGCGGTGACTGATCTGTTGATGGAAATCCAGAATGAATCACGCACAACGTTGCTATTTATCAGCCATGATCTGTCGATTGTGCGCTACCTGTCTGACAGGGTGGTAGTGATGTATCTTGGCCATATTGTCGAGACAGGCACAACAGATGAAGTATTTGCCCCGCCATATCATCCCTATACCGAAGCATTGCTTTCTGCCGTGCCAATTGCAGATACAAAAATAAATAGAAAACGGATTGTGCTTGAAGGGGATATTCCATCTGCGGTCAATCCGCCGCCGGGCTGTCCGTTCCAGACACGTTGCAGGCATAAATCATCAGTGAAAGGCAATAAGTGCGAAACCGAATTGCCAGCGGTCAAAACGCTAGCAGGCGGGCATCAGATTAAATGCCACCTGAGCGAAAAAATGCTGGCAAAAATGGAACCTGTGATCGCATTGGCCGAAAGCTAGGCTAGGGCCTATCAGACGGTTAGCCCATCTGGCAATGCAGCTACAATATGAACTCTGCCAGCTTCCCCGCCATTTAGCGCCGTGTGATAGCCGCGCGTATCAGTGAAATAGACAGACCCATCTGCTGGCAGATGCGTGACATGATGATTGACAATAAATAGCGAGCCGGGATTGCTGGTGATCGGGATATGAATTCTGGGTTCAGGGTCACGATGCCATGAATTGCAATTATAAATAGGCTTTGATAGCACTCTCATCCTGCCAATACGAAAGCGCTTTGTTAATTCATGATGCACATTGGCAAAATAGGTATCTTCAAATTCGGGATTAAATTCGGAAAAGGCTGCTTCATCTACAAATTCTTCACGTGCTTCTTCTTCATAAGTCTGTGTGTTACGCAGCCAGTATCGTCCTGATAGGTCATTTTCGGACATTTCAGCCTGGCCCGGCTTTCGTGTGAGTGCCAGTGCAGAAAATCCCTGAGCCTGCATGTTTCCCTGATAATTCTGGCGTTCAAGGCAGATGGCAAGCGCCTGCTGAAGCTTGGATATATCGAATTTCAGCGTTAATTTTGAGATGCCCGGTCCTGGTACAAATTGTGCCACCGTGTTTGTGTCAAGCTGTTGTGCCAGCCAGTGCTGCATCAATTCTCTATCTTTTTTTACAGATATATCAGAAGAGATTTCAGCTATTTCAGATGGGTCATTTTCAGAGATATCCATTATACACACCTGCTATTTTATCCGCCTTGCATCAGGCTTTGGCAAAAGATAATCAAGCATAGATGGTTATATCCATCTGTAAAGTTCTGGTAAAAAACTCAACATAATCAGCTAATCTGCAATCTTGATAGCCATAGTCCAGAAGATAGATTAACCGCTGATTCGCTTATTTTTTGGTCACTTATCAAAAGTAAATAAAACTAAAGCTTGAAATATCTGATGAAAACGCCCATCTTATGGTCAGGGAACGGCACTTAATGTGAGGACACATTAATGCCTGATGATATTATTGAAAAGCGAAGTGGTCATACCCAGTCAGTTTCTCGCGCGCTTGGGCTGTTAATCCAGCTTGCAGAAGAGGTTGATGGCCTTAATTTGTCTGAGTTGGCGCGTCGGGTCGGACTTGCACCGTCAACCGCACATCGCCTGCTTACAACGTTACAGCTTGACCAGTTTGTCCGTTTTGAAGATGGGCGCTGGCTAATAGGTGTTCAGAGCTTTAATGTAGGGTCTTCCTATCTTAGGGCAAAAGATATCAGCTATATGGCTCGTCCGTATCTTAGAATGCTGATGCAGCAGACTGGCGAGACGACCAATCTTGCGCTGATAGAAGATGGTGAGCTGGTCTATCTGGCACAAAATGAATGCCCTGAATTAATGCGGGCTCTGGCACGTCCCGGCGCAAAAGCGCCACTGACCTGCTCTGCGGTAGGGAAAGTCTGTCTTGCCTTCATGCCCCGAAAAGAAGCAGTTGAGCTGGTCAAATCGGTTGGCATTGTGCAGATGACTTCAAAAAGCCATGTTACGCTGGACAGTCTGGTGGCAGAGCTTGATGTCATTGCCAAGCGGCAATTTGCCTATGATAATGAAGAACATTCAGACGGTTTGCGCTGTGTTGCTGCCCCGCTATTTAGCAAAGGGGCTGGTGTTGTGGGTGCATTATCTGTATCCGGGCCGTCCGTGCGTGTTTCAGAACCAACCATGGCACAATTTGGTCGGGTAGTAAGACAGACAGCACAGGATTTATCAAAAGCTCTTGGTGGAAAATGGCCTGAATAATCTGGCTATTAATCTGTGTTCTGCTGTTGCCTTACCAATTGCGACAGGCTGTTAATATATCTGTCTTTAAAACCGGCGGCCTTTAATGCCTGTTCTGTTTCAAAGAGATATTCCCAGCAAGGCCCGACAAATCCAGTTGCTTTGGTAATGATAGTTGCTGTTTCAGCTTCGGTTAATTTGCCAGCATAGCTAGGCCCGTTGCGGCGTATCACAAACCCTAGCGCTCTGACAGTCTCGCCTGTTTGCAGTTTGCACTGAAGCCATTTTGGGCTGTAGGAATTGCTTAGCATTTCACGTTTCCACAAAATATCAAGTTCGGCCGGCGCAGATTTTGCGCTGATTCTGAACGCATGGCCTCTGACAGACCCGCCCCTGTCAAGGGCAAGTACCAGTCCAGGACAATCTGGTGAGCCCCGCCCAATACGTGTCCACAAACAGAAGCGCTTGTGAAATCCGAATATGTGAGCAGGGGTTCGTTCTTCAAATTCGATTAATGGATTCCAGATAAGAGAGCCATAGCCAAATACCCAGATATCTGGCCCATCATATTCATCAGGCAGAAACCCACGCCGTGATTCTATCAACGCTTCGGATGACAAAACCTTGCTGTCTGCGCCATCTCGCGATAGCGCTAGTTGCTGGACAGTGCCATCTACCAGCATGTCACGGCTTAATCGTTGATGAGGGGGCTTTTCCTGCACGGTAATGGTAACGCTCTTCTGATAAAAACCTGATTGAAACCTATCTATTCGCCACTAGCGCGTCTTTCATAGATAACACGATGCGGGAATGGAATTTCGATATGATGGGCATCTAGAACCGATTTAATCTTTCTGTTCAAATCCCATGTTAGCGGGAAGAAATCATCAAATCTGGCATAAAGCCTTAATCTTACGGTAATGGCGCTGTCACCATAGGACACTACCAGAAATACAGGGGCTGGCTCATTCAGCACGCGGCTATCTTCAGCCAGACTGAGTAATGCTTTTTCGGCAATATCAAGATCGGTATCATAGCCAATTCCAATATCCAGATCCAGCCGCCGGCTTTCCAGTTTATTATGATTGATAATGGTTGATGACCAGATAGATGAATTCGGAATCGAAATAAAAATATTATCAAAGGTGATGATGGTGGTGGTAAATAGGCCAATTTCCTTGACTGTTCCTGAAATTCCGTTTGTTTCTATCCAGTTTCCTGCTTCAAAAGGACGTAATATCAGCAACATCACACCTGCTGCTACATTCGATAATGTTCCTTGAAGCGCAAGGCCAATCGCCAGACCTGCTGCACCTAGAACCGCAATAACAGAGGTAGTTTCAACACCAAACTGGCTAAGTGTGATGATGATGGTGATGACAATGACAGCATATTTGGCTACCGCTGCGGCCACAGGGGTAAGGGTTGCATCTTTGCGCGGCATCCGGTTAAGCAGGCTATACACCGTGTTTGATGCACGTCCGGCAAGCCAGAGCCCGATAATCAGCGTGCCAAACCCTGCAAAAATATTGAAGCTATATTGCACCATCAGTTCAATCATCTGGGTGCTGACAATCGCAAGCTGGTCTATTGACTTAGAAATCTCGTTCATCTGTCTGTCCTAATTATCTCTGATTCGCATATTATCTTTATCTTTGAGATCAGGAAAGTGATAAGATATGCCTGCCAGTATTATAGGTGGTCAATGCGCTATTGAGAAGAGGCCTATTATTCTTCATTATGCGCAGGTGAATAGATGGCTAGAAGTAATAGTTTGGATTGAGTTTTGATGGTTTTTAGGGCAGTATCCCGAGCTATGACATCTAAAGAACAGTTGCAGACAAAAATCATTGACTGGAAATGGGGAGACGCACCGCTATCATGTGGTGCGCTTGCGTGTGCTATCGGTAATTTTGATGGGGTGCATAAGGGCCATCAGATGATTATCTCTGAAGCAGTAAAGACTGCGAAAGCTGAAGCTATTGGCGCGTGTGTGGTTACTTTTCTGCCTCACCCTCGCCAGTATTTCAGGCGGGATGATGCCCCATTCTTACTCATGGATGAAAGCGATAAAACCAGCCGGATTGCATCTCTTGGTGTAGATTATATTATCAGAGTTGCCTTTAATCCGGCCCTTCAACAGATGACTGCACAGCAATTTGTCGAAGATGTGCTGGTAGCGCATCTAGGCATACGGTTTTTATTTGCTGGCTCAGACTTTGCCTTTGGAAATGCACGAGAAGGCAATATCGCTAGTTTGCAATCTGAACAGCTAAAGACGAAAATCTCAGCAACGGCTGTCACATTGGTGACTGACGACAATATGATGGTGGTATCATCATCACGTATCAGAGCCGCATTGCAGGCAGGGCAGGTAGGGCTGGCAGCAGAGATGCTGGGCGCACCTCATCAGATTTCCGGCATAGTGGCGCAAGGTGATCAGCGCGGCCGGCTACTAGATTTTCCAACAGCCAATCTTGAAATGAAACATTATCTGCATCCTGCATTTGGGGTCTATGCTATCACCGCATGGTTACCAGATAATCCGGAAATGGGCGTAATGAGGGGGGTATGTAATATCGGACAGCGCCCGACCGTAAATAACAGAGGCGTTCTTGCAGAAGCGCATCTGTTCGACTTTCAGGGTGATATTTATGGCCAGCGTCTAAGCATTGCGTTGATTGACTATATCAGGGCTGAACAGAAATTTCCGTCTCTGGAGGCGCTGAAACACCAGATAGAGTCAGATTGCCATACAGCAAAACAGATATTCGAGAAAATTGACGCTAATAGTTTTGCGTCATAACAATAAAACAATGCAAAGCCAGAGGCCCACTGTTTAACGTTTAACAGGTAATATTATGGATTATAAACACACCGTCTTTCTTCCAAAAACAGATTTCCCCATGCGCGGAGGCTTGCCTAAGAAAGAGCCGGAAATTCTGGTGCGCTGGGCAGAACTTGATATTTATGGCCAGCTTCGCAAAGCCAGAGCAGATAAGCCGAAATTTGTCCTGCATGATGGCCCGCCCTATGCCAATGGCAATCTGCATATTGGTCATGCGCTGAACAAGATTTTGAAAGATGTGATTAACAGATCGCAATCCATGCTTGGCAAAAATGCCAATTATGTGCCTGGCTGGGACTGTCACGGTCTGCCAATCGAATGGAAAATCGAGGAACAGTACCGTAAAAAGGGCAAAGATAAAGATCAGGTGCCAATCGCCGAATTTAGACAGGAATGCCGCGAATTTGCTGCACATTGGATGGATATCCAGTCAGAAGAATTCCAGCGTCTTGGGGTGCTGGGGGACTGGCAAAACCCCTATCAGACCATGAAATTTGAATCTGAAGCGATTATCGCCGCCGAAATTGGTAAATTTCTGATGAATGGCTCACTATATCGTGGCTCAAAGCCGGTCATGTGGTCACCTGTGGAAAAAACCGCACTGGCAGAAGCAGAGGTAGAATATTCAGATCATAAATCTGTTACCATCTATGCCAATTTTACCTTGCGTTCATGTCCGGTTCAGGCGCTGGTTGGCACAAAGCTGGTAATATGGACAACAACCCCATGGACCATGCCCGGTAACAGGGCGATGGCTTGCGGGGCAGATATTCAGTATAGCGCACTGAAGATCGAACAGGTTGAAGAAGGCAGTCTGGCCAAAATTGGCGATGTTATCTGTCTGGCAGACGAGCTTATCGATACAGTCTGTAAACACACAGCTATCACCAAAACATCTATTGTGCATCAGTTCACAGGCGCAGAGCTGGAAGGCAGTATTGCCAGCCACCCGCTTGCAGAAGATGGCTATGACCATGATGTACCTGTTTTGCTGGCTGATTATGTCACCACAGATCAGGGCACAGGATTTGTACATATCGCGCCCGGTCACGGCCCTGAAGATTATCAGCTTGCCCATCTGGTACATGGCATAGAAGTGCCAGATACAGTGGGTGAAGATGGCGTTCTTGCCAGCCACTTGCCATTATTTGGCGGCTGTCATGTGTTGCGTGACAACCAGCAGATTGCTGATGTGATGGCAGAGAAGGGCGGGTTGATCGGGATTGGCTCGCTGGTTCATTCATATCCGCATTCATGGCGGTCTCATGCACCTGTGATTTACCGTAATGCAACCCAGTGGTTTGTTTCAATGGGTGATAACCAGCAGGGTGGATTGCGGGAAACTGCACTTAATGCGCTGTCACAGACAGCCTTTTATCCAAAGGCCGGACAAAGACGTCTAAGCTCGATGATCGAAAACAGGCCTGACTGGTGTCTGTCACGTCAGCGTGCATGGGGTGTACCAATCGCTGTGTTCTATCATAAGCAGACAGGTGAGCCATTACGAGATCAGGCAGTGATTGACAGAATTGTTGAGGCTTTCAAACAAGAGGGATGTGATGCGTGGTTCACCTCGCCTGCTAGCCGGTTCTTGGGCGATGCCTATCAGGCAGATGATTATGTTCAGGTAATGGATATTGCAGATGTGTGGTTTGATTCAGGCTCAACCCATGCATTTGTGCTGGAACAGCGTGAAGATTTGCAAAGCCCTGCCGATCTGTATCTTGAAGGTTCTGACCAGCATCGCGGCTGGTTTCATTCTAGCCTGCTTCAAAGTTGCGGCACCAGAGGGGTTGCGCCTTATAAAGGTGTGCTGACACATGGGTTTGTGTTGGATGAGCAGGGACGCAAAATGTCAAAATCGCTTGGCAATGTTATTGCCCCGCAAAAGGTGATTGAACAGAATGGCGCAGATATTCTGAGGCTATGGGTGGTAAGCTCGGACTATTATGATGATTTGCGCATCGGTAATGAAATCATCAAAAGACAGTCAGATCATTATCGGCGTATCCGTAATACGTTGCGCTATCTGCTTGGTGCGCTTGACGGCTATGATGCCAGCCGTGAAGCAGTTGAGCCAGAGCATATGCCAGAGCTGGAACGCTGGGTATTACACAGGCTATCCATGCTGGATGTGCTGGTTCGGGAAAAAACCGAACGCTATGATTTTCATAGTATTTTCACTGCCCTGCATGATTTCTGCAATAGCGATTTGTCCGCCTTTTATTTTGATATCAGGAAAGACAGCCTGTATTGTGATAGCGCAGATAGCTTGCAAAGACGTGCCTGCCGGACAGTGATGGATAGCACCTTGCGCTGTCTGGTTAGCTGGATTGCTCCAATTCTATGTTTTACCGCAGATGAAGCGTGGCTTGCCTATACACAGGATGAAACAGATTCAATCCATCTACATGGCTATGCAGATACAGACCCGAGCTGGCAGGATGACAAGCTAGATGAAAAATGGAACCGTATCCGGCATCTGCGCTCTGCTGTTACAACTGCTCTTGAAACAGCGCGTAATGATGGGCTGATTGGTGGAAGCCTGTCTGCTCAGGTGATGCTTGAGCTGTCATCGTCAGATGCTGCGTTATTTGAGGGTATGGATTGTGCAGCATTGTTTATTACCTCAGCTGCAGCATTAAAAATAGCTGATACAGATGAAGTCAATGTGCATGTAAGACGTGCATCAGGGGGAAAATGCGCGCGTTGTTGGAAGCTTGTCAGCACAATTTCTGATGATGATGAAACCAGCATCTGTGATAGATGCGAGGATGTCGTAGCCCAGATAGCATGATGCAAAATTTACCTGCACTTTATATTTTGATACGGTTTTTAGTGATCACCAGTATTGTACTGGTGCTAGATATGCTGACCAAACAGATGGCACTTGATACGATATTTGCTACTGGCCAGCCTATTGTTGTTACGCCATTTCTGAACTTTGCGCCTGTCTGGAATGAAGGGGTAAGCTTTGGGCTATTTGCAGATTACCCGCAAGTTACAAATATGGTTGTGCCAGTGTTTGCGCTGTTTGTGATTGGCTGGTTAATAACAGAATTACGAGAATCAGGATGGGTTCAGCAAATTGGTGCTGGCTTAATTTGCGGCGGGGCAAATGGCAATATTGTAGACCGGTTCAGATTTAATAAAGTAGTTGATTTCATTGATGTGCATGTTGCAGGGCTACACTGGCCAGCATTTAATATTGCTGATGCTGCAATTTTTATCGGGGTAATATTATGGCTATATGCTATGCTATATGTGAATGTGGCTAGCGATACAGCGCAGGATTAGATAGGATAATTGGATGACCAGATTATCATCACAAAGACACCAATCAAATTTCATAACAGGCAGGACAAATCTGCCATCTGTTATGGTGTGGCTTGTTCTGGCCGGATGTGTGACAGGGCTTGTCGGCTGTTCGGATTTTAATAAGGCAATTGGCAAGCAGAAATCTGCTCCGGATGAATTTGAAGTTGTGGTGCGTCCACCTTTGTCTCTGCCGCCACAATTTGCGGTAAGACCTTCAGATGATACTGTGTCACAAACCGCTGCTTCGACCAGTTCTGCCAATGCTCAGGCTTCATCATTGTTGAAGTCGCGCAACACAGACGCATCTGGCTATAATCAGGTATTTAATCTGGATGCCATTGAAGAAGATATCCGCGTCAAAGTAGATGAAGAAACTGTTGGTATCCAGACAGAGCGCCGCCTGCCATTGCAGATTATCTTTGGGGGCGTGCCAAATGTAGGGCCTGTGCTGAACCAGATGGAAGAAGATGCACGTATTCGCCGCAACAAATTGCAGAATAAGCCGATTACCGAAGGCAAAACCCCTGCGATTGACGGGGTGTTAGGTGACCCTGTTTCTATTGAATAGACATAGCTGAATTGACATGACTGCCAGTGAAATCAGAAAGCTACCTGAACATCTGGTAAATCAAATCGCCGCTGGTGAAGTAATTGAACGTCCTGCCAGCGCGTTGAAAGAGCTTGTTGAAAATGCGATTGATTCAGGGGCTACCCAGATTGAGATCACACTTGAGGCAGGCGGGATTGACGCAATTACCGTGCGTGATAATGGGCGCGGTATGAGCCAAGAAGAGCTAGCTCTGGCAGTTCAGCGTCATGCTACATCGAAATTACCAGATAATAATCTGTTTGCTATTCAGCATTTTGGCTTTAGAGGCGAGGCACTGCCATCCATAGGGTCGGTTGCCAGATTAAGCCTGTCATCCTGTACAGCAGACCAGCCACATGGCTGGCAGTTAGTGGTCAGACATGGCAAGATAGCAGAATCTGAGCCAACCAGCCTGTCTCAGGGCAGTATCATTCATGTATCAGAACTATTTCATGAAGTGCCTGCCAGACGCAAATTCCTGAAATCCCAAAGAACTGAAGCCGCACAATGCTATGAAATCATTCGCTGCCTTGCAATGAGCGCGCCTGAAATCAGCTTTAGTTTGATCGATTCAGACCGGAAAATTTTTTCCCTTCCTGCCTGTCATGCCCAGCTAGATAGCGCGCAAAATCATCATGCGAGCTTGCAACGTATTGGTCAGATTATCGGACCACAATTCTCGTCAGAGGCGGCGGTTATCTCGGCGCATAGAGAGCATCTTTCGCTAACCGGACTTGCCGGCCTTCCTACCATGAACCGTGCGACTACCGCAGGGCTGTATCTGTTTGTTAATGGCAGGCCGGTACGTGACAGACAATTGCTAGGTGCGGTGCGCGCCGGATATCAGGATATGTTGCCACGTGGCCGTCATCCGCTAGCAGTATTATTTATTACCATTGACCCTGAACA
>Ga0181565_10005072_pt1 | contig 10095 bp, 10 predicted proteins | sample 101ome_16_FD_129661 | JGI IMG/M metagenome (GOLD analysis project Ga0181565, IMG submission 129661) | Coastal salt marsh microbial communities from the Groves Creek Marsh, Skidaway Island, Georgia - 101401AT metaG (megahit assembly) | ecosystem: Environmental > Aquatic > Marine > Intertidal...
TGAGCGATGAGCCTCTTAAGCAATGTCCATCGTGCGGTAAGGAGACCCTCAGTAAAATGGTTTCCGCTGCGAGTTTTAGGTTGAAGGGCGGGGGATGGTATGAGACCGACTTTAAAACCGGCAAGAAGAAGCAACTCGCGGATTCTAGTTCTGGATCAGGCACAGAGGCAGGGTCAGCGACTTCGTCGCCGAAGGCCGCCAGCTAAGTTGTTAGTGATTAGAGCGACAATAGGCGTCTAGACAGTTAAACAAGCATTATGCCAGTGGTCTTCGAGGGCCCCTTGGCGACACAATAAGACTAATTCAGGGAAAAGTTATGCGCAGCAACTATTGCGGTGAGCTAAACGAAACATTCGTAGGACAACAGGTAGAACTCTGCGGTTGGGTTCACCGTCGTCGAGATCACGGTGGCGTAATCTTCCTTGATGTGCGTGATCGCGAAGGCTTGGCTCAGGTAGTCTTCGATCCTGACACCGTTGAGGCATTTGCTCTCGCGGAAACGGTCAGAAACGAATTTGTTGTTAAAATAACAGGTCTTGTTCGTCCGCGCCCAGAGGGTACTTCTAACAGCGGACTCGGGACAGGTGCAATCGAGGTCTTGGGAAAGCAGTTAGAAATACTCAATGCTGCTGCCACACCTCCCTTTCAACTCGATGAGCATGCCGCCGTGGGGGAAGATATTCGTCTGCGCTATCGCTATGTAGACCTGCGTCGCCCAGAAATGACCGAGCGTCTCCGCTTTCGATCCAAGGTGACGAACACTGTCCGCAATTTCTTCGACGATAATGGCTTTATAGACGTTGAAACGCCTCTTTTGACAAAAGCAACTCCAGAAGGCGCGCGAGACTATCTTGTTCCAAGCCGAACGCATCCTAGTCGTTTTTTTGCGCTGCCTCAGTCGCCTCAGCTATTTAAACAGATCCTTATGGCAGCGGGTATGGATCGCTATTACCAGATTGCTAAATGTTTCCGAGACGAAGACCTGCGCGCCGACCGCCAGCCAGAGTTTACTCAGATTGATGTCGAGACCTCTTTCATGGACGAAGAGCAAATAATGACGACGATGGAGGGTATGATAAGCGGCGTATTCAAGAAGCATCTCGGTGTCGAGCTTGGTGAATTTCCGCGCATGCCGTTCTCCGAGGCGATGAATCGATATGGCTCTGACAAGCCGGATCTGCGCATTGATCTCGAACTTGTCGATATCGCTGAACTCATGAAAGACGTTGATTTTAAAGTTTTCAGCGGACCGGCCAACGACGCAGACAGCCGCGTAGTTGCGCTTCGAGTGCCAGGTGGCGCTGAAATTAGCCGAAAGTCGATTGATGAATACACTAAATTTGTTTCTATTTACGGCGCGAGGGGGCTTGCGTGGGTGAAGGTAAACGACCGCGCTGCTGGGCTCGAAGGGTTGCAGTCGCCCATTCTGAAGTTCATGCCTGACGAGGTTGTTGAGGCTCTGTTGCAAAAACTAGGCGCCGAAACGGGAGATATTATTTTCTTCGGTGCAGATAAGGCTAAGGTGGTCAATGAGGCGATCGGCGCGTTGCGGATTAAGGTTGCCGAGGATTTGGGTCTGGTAAAAGACAGCTGGGCGCCACTTTGGGTTGTTGATTTTCCTATGTTCGAAACGAATAGCGAAGGAAACCTCACGTCGCTTCATCACCCCTTCACTGCGCCAGCCTGTTCTGTTGAAGAGCTGAAGAATTCACCAGCGACTGCGCTCTCTCGTGCCTATGACATGGTACTTAACGGCACTGAATTGGGCGGTGGCTCAATACGTATTAATAAGCCGGAGATGCAACAATCCGTCTTCGAGGTCTTGGGTATTGGTGAGGAGGAGGCTCAGGAAAAGTTCGGGTTTCTGCTTGACGCGCTCAGTTACGGGTGTCCTCCCCATGGCGGCATAGCGTTTGGTCTTGATCGACTGATCATGTTGATGACAGGTGCTACGTCGATTCGCGACGTTATAGCGTTCCCTAAGACTCAGTCTGCGGCGTGTCCGCTGACCGAAGCGCCAGGTGAGGTGTCTACCAAGCAGCTGCGCGAGCTCAATATTCGCCTGCGCGAGCAGCCTACGCCAGAGGGCGTTGAGTAGCAGATTTGTTGAGTGCGCGGTGATCTGATTGCCAAATGCATTGAAAGAATAAGGTGATAATGGAGGGGGCCTGCGCGGCGACCTCTGAGGATAGGGATACACAGGAGTGAAGAATGGCGGGTCATAGTAAATGGGCGAACATCAAGCATCGTAAGGCTGGACAGGACGCTAAACGAGGCAAGATCTTTACCAAGATAATCCGTGAGCTCACAGTTGCCGCAAAGTCGGGTGGAGGCAACGTCGCCGACAATCCACGCCTCCGCGCAATCATGGATAAAGCGCTTTCGGCAAACATGACCCGTGACACTATCGATCGTGCGATCGCTCGAGGAGCGGGCACCGCCGAAAACGAAAACCTTGAAGAGTTAGATTATGAAGGCTACGGCCCGGGTGGGGTAGCTATCTTGGTCGAAACGCTGACGGACAACAAAAACCGCACTGTTGCCGAGGTGAGGCATTGCTTTAGTAAATACGGTGGTAGCCTTGGAACGAACGGATCAGTCGCTTATCTATTCGAGCGCACGGGAATCATTAGCTTTCCAGCGGGCGCTGATGAAGAGCAGATCATGGAGATTGCGCTGGAAGCTGGCGCGCATGACATTACAACGAATGAAGATTCAAGCGTCGATGTGTTAACGACACTTGAGACCTTTGGTGCAGTGCAGGATGCGCTTAAAACAGCGGGGCTCGAATGGGCTAATGCCGAAATGACGATGCTGGCATCGACTCAGGCGGAGCTCGATCTTTCCGGTGCTGAATCATTGCTAAAGCTGATAGACCATATGGAAGACCTCGATGATGTTCAGAATGTCTACCATAACGGCAATATTTCGGATGAAATCGCCGCACAGCTCTGAGCGGCGACACCGGTGCTCAGCGGTTTTCAATAGCCCCAATTTATAACCACGGTAACAAGACGATGGCGATTTTTTTGGGAATTGACCCCGGCTCAAGAGTCACCGGCTATGGTCTCGTGAATGCAGTCGGCAATCGACTCGAATTTGTGGGATGCGGACGCATAAAAACATCTTCCGACTCTCAACCTGAGAGACTTAAAACGATTTTTGACGGCATCTGCTCTGTGATTGAGGAGTTTTCACCTCAGTATGCGGCTGTCGAAGAGGTCTTCATGGGCAAGAACGCTGCCTCAGCACTCAAACTTGGACAGGCGCGAGGAAGTGCGATGGTAAGCTGCTTGCACCACGATCTCGAGGTAAGCGAATATTCTGCGAGAATGGTAAAGCTTGCCGTCGTTGGTTCGGGTTCAGCAACCAAAGCGCAGGTTCAACATATGGTGAAGGCGATACTCGGGATCGATGATACACTCGCCGAAGACGCGAGCGATGGACTCGCCATCGCGATTTGTCATGCGAATACTCATGCAAGTTTAATAAAAATGTCGGGGGCTAACCGCTTCAGCAGGAAACGCTTTAAGTGATAGGACGCATTCGCGGGATCCTTATAGAAAAAGAACCAACCGATATTCAGGTGGAGGTTGGGGGTATAGCCTATGAGGTTCAGGTGCCTATGAGCACTCTTTTCAAGCTACCTGAAATTGGTGAAGTGGTGACGTTGCATACGCACTTTGTGGTACGTGAAGATGCACAGCAGCTTTTCGGCTTCATCGGGGTCAAAGATAAGGCCTTGTTCAGGACGTTGATCAAAGTTAACGGTGTAGGCCCAAAGATGGCGCTTGGCATTCTTTCCAGCGTCGATTCCGATGCCCTTGTCGGCTTGGTGTTGAATAACGACATTGCCGCGCTCGTTGCAATGCCAGGTATCGGCAAAAAAACGGCTGAGAGATTGGTTATCGAACTTCGCGACAAGATTAAGGACTGGGAGGTCGCAGGTGGTTCGCATGCTAACGCAGGGACAAAGGCAATCTCGTCCAATGCGGCCTCGGCAGCGCGCGAGGCAGAAACTGCGCTCGTCAGCCTCGGATACAAACTCCCCCAAGCGGCTAGGGCAATTGCATCGGTTCAGAAGGACAGGCCAGAGCTTGCGAGTAGCGAAGAGCTCATTCGCTTCGCATTGAAAAGTATGGCGTAAATAAGAAAATCTTGGGGACTCAGGTGCAATGATAGAAGATCGTTTAATCTCTGCGGACAGTTCTCGCACCGAAGAGCCACATGACCGGGCAATCCGCCCGCTCTCGCTTCAGGACTATGTTGGCCAGAGCGAAGTCAAACAGCAGATGGAGATTTTCATTCATGCCGCACGCGGTCGCGGCGAACCTCTGGATCACACGCTAGTCTTTGGCCCGCCGGGCTTAGGGAAAACCACGCTCGCAAACATTATCGCCAATGAGCTTAACGCCAATATCAAGGCGACTTCGGGGCCGGTGCTTGAGAAAGCGGGCGATTTGGCAGCAATGCTCACTAACCTTGAGGCTGGAGACGTGCTGTTCATCGACGAAATCCATCGTATGAGTCCAGCGATAGAGGAAATTCTCTATCCAGCGATGGAAGATTATCAACTCGACATCATGATTGGCGAGGGGCCCGCTGCTCGTTCGATTAAGCTTGAGCTACCGCCATTTACCCTTGTCGGCGCGACAACGCGGGCAGGGTTGCTGACGTCGCCGCTGCGCGATCGTTTCGGCATTATCCAGCGGCTCGAATTTTATTCGCTTGAAGAGCTCACTACCATTGTTACTCGCTCTTCGAAAATACTCGGCACTCAGATTGATCAATCAGGAGCATCTGAAATCGCGCGCCGTTCGCGGGGCACGCCCAGAATCGCGAATCGGTTGCTTCGACGTGTGCGAGACTACTCGCAGGTCAAGTCAGATGGGGCGATTGGTGCCGACGAAGCGGCTGCTGCGCTCGATATGCTCAGTATCGATAATAATGGCTTCGATCATATGGATCGTAGGCTAATTATGACCATGATCGAAAAGTTCGATGGCGGGCCGGTAGGGGTTGATAGTTTGGCCGCAGCAATCAGCGAGGAGCGCGACACGATCGAAGATGTCCTGGAGCCCTACTTAATTCAGCAGGGATTTATTATGCGTACGCCTCGGGGTCGCGTGGTCACTCAGCACGGCTATCGTCATTTTGGTTTAGAACCCGTGAAAGAGCATGCAGACTTGTTTGACGATCCGGAACCGACTAAGACGCTTTAGACTTCTGGTTGCCTCAGTCTGGTCCGAGTGTTGCATACTATTGCTAGACTGTCTCAGTAAAGTGTCATCTTTAAATCGTACACTCGACCCAATCCTTTCCAAAAGAGCAAAACTATTTCCTCCTTCTGCCGAAAGTAGTGAGTGAAGCAGCGGATAGGCGGCGGCTTGCGGCTGTCCAATAGTTAGCCTACTCGTCAGCCTGATAATTAGGCTTACGCATAGCCTAACAGCGAAGCTAATCTTTAAAAGTATCGCTGCTCATCAGATTCTGGAGAAGAAGAAGTGAATACAGAGATCAGTCCAATTCAACTAATACTTGAGGCAACGCTGCCAGTGCAACTGGTGATGCTGTCCTTGCTTGTACTCTCAATATTGTCTTGGGTAATGATTGTCCAGAGAGCGATGGTTCTCACCGCAGCGTCGAGAGGCGTACTGAGCTTTGAAGAACGTTTTTGGAGCGGCATGGATCTCAGTCAGCTTTATAAAGAAGGTACTCAGATGCAGCGTGATGACGTGCCGATTGTGGGGATCGAGAACATTTTTAGAGCGGGTTTCAAAGAATTTATGCGGCTGCGGCAGCAGGCGTCAGTGGATAAGGAAGCGATAATGGAAGGCGCGCAGAGGGCGATGCGGGTCGCGTTTTCGCGAGAAGAGGAAAAGCTTGAACGGCATCTCGCTTTTTTGGCCTCGGTTGGCTCAGTCTCACCTTACGTCGGCTTATTTGGTACTGTGATTGGGATTATGAACTCGTTTATTGGTCTTGCGAGTCAGACACAGGCGACGCTGCAAGTGGTCGCGCCCGGAATTGCAGAGGCGCTGATCGCAACGGCCATGGGTCTGTTTGCTGCAATCCCTGCTGTTGTCGCCTACAACCGTTATTCTTCATCGGTGGACACCATCACGGGAAGCTACATAACGTTCACCGATGAGTTTTCCAGCATCCTCCACCGCCAAGTTCATAGCGAATAGCGGGGGCTGTCGAGACTGCATTATGGATATTATCGCTCGTAAAAAACGGAAGCCGATGGGAGATATCAACGTCGTTCCTTACATAGATGTGATGCTCGTGCTTCTCATTGTCTTCATGGTTACCGCACCGCTGCTCAATCAGGGTATTGATGTAGAATTACCCCAAGCTAACAATGAGCCGCTAAGCATCGATGAAAACCAGGCAACTCTTGTTGTTTCGATTACCTCGGCAGGCGAATATTATCTAAGCATTGGCGCTACTGGTGAAGATCGAGAGGCGACAAGCCTCGAACGCGTGGGTGAGCAGGTTGGCAAAATTGTGTCTGCGAATCCAGAAATACAAGTGCTAGTGGAAGGAGACACGACGGCCGATTGGGGTGCGATGATTCAGCTCCTCACAACCTTGCAAGCGGCGGGTGTGGCTAACCCCAATTTCATCACCCAGCCACTCGACTCACAGTAGAGTCTAGGGAGAGATAAAAAGAATGCCCTCAGTGCGCGAATTGCTTGGCTTTGGCGAATCAGACGGAGTGAATAATCTGGTGATTCTCAATGGCTATCCGCTCGCCGTGGTGGTAGCCATTTCTCTTCATATTCTGCTTCTTGGTGGACTCGTTTATCTTCAAAGTAACAGTCAATCGCAAGCCTTGGAGCTCATTCAGCCAACGGTGATTAAGGCGCTATTGATCGAGGAGAACCCCCAGGTCGCTAATCAGCGGGCTCAAGAAAACCGTCGTCTTGAAGCAAAGCGGAGAGAAACGGAGCGTGCTAACGCGGCGGCGCAAAAAAAGAGACAAGAGCAGGCCGCAGAAAAAAAGCGGCAGGAAGAGGCTGCGAAAAAGCGCGAAGAACAGCGGATTGCTCAACAGCGTGCCGATGCGCAGGCGCTGGCTGAGCGGGAGAAAGCGCAAGCAGAGCGGGACAGAGAGCAGGCAGAGGCGCGGCAGGCCAAGCAGCGCGAAGAGCAGGCCCAGCGAGACCGCGAGGCGCAGCAGCGCAGAGAGCGCGAAGAGGCTCAAAATGCCGCGGCAGCCGAGGCGGCAAGCAGCGAGTTCGAGCTTGTTCAAAGCGCAACCGGACTAATCCAGCAGCTAGTGACTGATAATTGGTCGAGGCCTCCGAGTGCGCGAAACGGTATGCGCGCAGTTATTCAGATTAAAATGTTGCCAACAGGCGAGCTCATTGACGTGAGAATCACACAGTCAAGTGGAGATCCGGCGTTCGATAGATCGGCCGAAAATGCGGTCTACAGAGCTGCGCCGTTCGCAGAATTAACCGCATTGCCGATCCGAGTCTTCAATCAGAATTTCCGTACGCTGTCACTCATCTTCCAGCCAGAGGACTTACTTAACTAATGAAACTTAATCGCGCGACTCCGTTATTGTTCGTTATCAGTGCACTGTTGAGTTTTTCAGCTAAGGCCGAGCTCAGTATTCAAATCACCCAAGGAATAGATAACCCAATTCCGATCGCGATTGTGCCTTTCTCATGGGAGGGGAGTGGGGTGCTGGATGAAGCTATCGGTGACATCGTCACCGCTGATCTTCAGCAGGTAGGTGAGTTCCGAGCGCTCTCGCCGTCGAATATGCTGGCTATGCCGCGCGAGGAGCGCGAAGTTTACTATCGTGATTGGAGTGTCCTCGCGCAGGATTACCTCCTCGTCGGCAAAGTGCAGAGAGCCCCCGGGAGGGAGTTGATACAGGTGCAATACGAATTTATCGATATAAAACGGGATATTATGCTCGCAGGAGAGGTGCTCACTGGCACTACGGCGCAGCTGCGCGATATAGGTCATGAAATAAGTAATGTTGTGTTCGAGCTTGTGACCGGGACGCGAGGCGCGTTTACAACGCAAATCCTCTACGTTGTCAGTGAATTCGTAAGCCCGGAAGAGTCGTATTTTCGCCTTGAAAAGGCCGATTACGATGGCCGTCGGGCGCAAGTTTTGCTGGAATCTCGTGAGCCGATTATGTCACCCAGTTGGTCACCTAATGGGCAAGATATAGCCTATGTGTCATTTGAGACTGATTTGCCACGAATTTATACGCAGAACATCGCGACGGGGCAGCGTCGCCAGATCACTAATTACCCGAACATAAACAGCTCACCCGTATGGTCGCCGGATGGGACAAAGCTAGCTATGGTTCTGTCTAAGGACGGTAGTCCAGATATTTACGTACAAGACCTGATTAGCAATGAGCTGATCCGGATAACTGACCATCCTGCTATCGACACGGAGCCCGCTTGGTCGCGAGACGGGCGTTCTTTGGTATTCATGTCGGATAGGACGGGGCAGCCTCAGATTTATCAGATGGAAATAGGTGCAAGCACCTACGATGTGGAGCGTCTAACCTACGACTGTTTCCACTGCGCTAAAGGGCAGTTCTTACCCGATGGGGTCAACCTTGTTCACGTAAGACGGGAGACTCGACAAAGTCCGGAATACCAGATTTCTATAATGAATGTGGAGACCCTGAGGGTTATCACGCTCACCTCGACTAAATTCGACGAGTCACCTAGTGTCGCCCCCAATGGCAGCATGATTATGTACGCGACTAAATTTAACGGCCGCGGAGTGCTCGATGCGGTGTCGATTGATGGTCGCGTCAAATTTCGGTTGCCTTCGTCGCGGGGCGACGTGCGCGAACCGGCTTGGTCGCCATTTTTAAATTAGTCACTTCAGCGAGAGGAGTAAGTTTTCGGATGGGGAGAAAATATTTCTAAGTTTTCTAAAATTCCGCCGATCTAACAAGACTAGACGCAACTTTTTAGGCTGCGGAGTATAACCTGAGAGGGATAATAACAATGGTGAACACAAAACAATTCATGCGCTCAGTTTTCGTTGCAATGGCTTTGATGAGCCTTGCAGCGTGTAAGTCATCAAGCGATGCGGAGAGCGATGCTAATGCTTCATCAGCAATGGGTAGCATGTCTAGCGAGTCGACGTCATCCGCTGCTCAGGCCAGTGGCGCCGGGACGAGTGGCCGCCTGAGTGCGGAGCAGATTCAAGCTGAGAATGCGCTAAGGCAAACAGTCTTCTATTTTGACTTTGATATTGCTGAATTCCGCGCAGTCGACAGAGAAACGTTGATGTATCATGCGCGCGATCTGGCTGCCAATCCGAGCAAGCGGCTGCGCCTCGAGGGTCACGCAGACGAGCGCGGGACGCGCGAGTACAACTTGGCCTTGGGCGAGCGTCGAGCGAACAGTATTCTTAATTATCTTATCGTTAACGGAGCGTCACGCTCGCAGATCGATGTGGTTAGCTACGGAGAAGAGAGACCTGCAATGACCGGTCAATCTGAGAACGCCTATAACCGCAATCGACGAGTCGAGGTGGTCGCGCGTTAGAACGCTTGCATGCGCGTTGCCCTCTGCGAATGGCTCGCCTAAACTATTCGGTATAGTCATTCTTTATGGAGCTTCGCGCAGCGATGAAATTACGCCAATTACAGACTGTCAAAACCTCTCAAGCATTCGGTGACAGAGCCTTACGCCTGGCTATTACTGCGACTGTGGCGCTACTCAGTACTCTTGCAATGGCGCAAAATGCAGGCGCTCAGTCGTCGAATGACGCCATGTCGTTACTCCTGGATCAGAACCGGCAACTTCAAGCCGAAATTCAAGCCTTGCGCGGACAACTCGACGAGCAGGGCTTTGAGATTAAAAAGCTTCAGAGAGATTCTCTCAATCGTTATACCGATGTCGATCAAAGACTGAGTGATCTCGAATCGTCGGCTCCGAGCTCACCTCAACCGGCCGCCGTCCCAACCTTACCTAACAGCACGGCAGGACAGACTCAGGCGCCAGCTACGGACAGCACATCACGTCCAACGCTGCAGCCCGCGACTCTCAGTGAACAGCAGCTCTACCAGATGGCCTACGATTCGGTTATTAATAGCCA
>Ga0181565_10005078_pt1 | contig 10084 bp, 10 predicted proteins | sample 101ome_16_FD_129661 | JGI IMG/M metagenome (GOLD analysis project Ga0181565, IMG submission 129661) | Coastal salt marsh microbial communities from the Groves Creek Marsh, Skidaway Island, Georgia - 101401AT metaG (megahit assembly) | ecosystem: Environmental > Aquatic > Marine > Intertidal...
CGTCAAATCGAATCGCCTTTCCAGACAGGGTGTGGGAGGGGTTCTGTGGGCCCAACGTCGGCGCGCGCAGTGGCCGTTTCACCACGATCCGCTCCACCGGTTGGCGCCAGGCCCATTCCCATAAATCAATCTCATCTTCCAAAGCTTCAGCCAAATACTGCAGCGCTGCGGCCTCTTTGCGAACAGCGGCGGCTTTCTTTCGCTCGGGAAACATCGGATCCAGATACAGAACTGAGCGCTCCTCGACTGTGAGCTGCGCACTATCAGCCGCGATCACTCGCATACGCCCTACGGCCTCGCGCACATGGTCATGCGCGCTCACTTGGGCCGCCTCCAACGCATCCTGCACCAGCCAGGCCAGTACCGGCACTCGCTCACATACGGTCACGCGACAACCCAAATCAGCCAGCACAAATGCATCGCGTGCCAAACCTCCGGTTGCGTCAAATACGGTTGGAAAACAATTTTCCTTAACGCCGATCGCACGTCCGAGTAACTCGTTATGCCCTCCTCGTCGGCGGTGACGCATGGCACTGGAATCAAATTGTGCGGTTACCTTTGCGCCCTCCAGCTCCAGCCAGGTAGCGGTCTCGCCCACCACCAGATTGGGACCGGATGAGCCCCCGTCATTGCGATAGGCCAAGTTCAGATAGGCCGCCGTCGCGCGAGCCCGCTTGGGCGACTCACCCTTGACAGGTAGAACCGTTAACTCCCGAGAGGGCTTGCGGCGCTGATCCGACGAGACCGATTGCATTGCATCATTGACCGTGATTGACTGAAGGGACTATCCCGTCAGTCATTATATGAGCGTATCCCTCACAGAGTTAGCCATTGGTCTGCTGGTACCCAGCTTGGTTGTGCTGGTCAGCTGCTCGCAACTTTCAGAGTACGATGTGACGCTCAACAACGTGACGGTCTATGAGGCAGAGCGCCCCAATCAGATTCAACCACTAGAGGACGCCGCGCTGGAGACCTGCCTGCGACAACTTCTAGTAGACCAACGCGCCAATCGAACAACCGATCTGACTTCGGCGAATTGTAGCGATGCGGGAATACGCTATCTGGCGGGGATTGAGCAGTTTACTGCCCTTCGGTCTCTCAAATTGAGTGGCAACGCGATAAGAAACTTAGTCGTGCTGGAGCGACTCGAGCAGTTGGAACAGCTTTGGTTAGACAGAAATGATGTCGTAGACCCGATTCCGATGCTCCGCTTGACGAGCCTTCGTGAGCTGGATCTGAGGAATAACCCTCTGCTGCAGTGTCCTGAAGCTGATGAGATACCCCTGACGCTGCAACTTAGCCTCCCAGAACACTGCGAGGCATCATGACCTATTGGGTTTATCGCGCGGTAGCCCTGCTACCACTCCCCATTAAATACGCCTTATCCACCATTGCTGCGTTGTGTTTGCGGCGAGTGTTTCGTTACCGCGCTAAGGTGATCGACAACAACTTGCAGGCGGCTTTCCCAGAACAAGATGCGGCTTGGCGCAAAGATATTGCCAACCGCTTCTATCGACAATTTACCGACGTCGCTTTGGAGATTGTGCACGCTTCACGGATGGAGCTCGATGACTTCAGACGCCGCGTGACTGTGGAAGGTCTGGACAAGCTGGAGAGTCTGGCAGCAGATCGCAGTCGATCAGTCATCGTGCTGACCATTCATCAGGGCAACTGGGAGTGGATGATGCATGCCGCCAACGCTCACGGAAACCTCCCTATCGATCCCGTCTACCGGCGCCTCCATAACGACGGCGCTGACCGGTTTGCCCATGAAGTCCGTAGCCGGTTTGGAGGCGAGCCGATTTTGATGGAAAAAGTTGCCAGAAACGTGCTCAAAAACCGGCGGCGGTTCCGCGCGTTGGTGCTGGTGGCAGATCAATCCCCGGGCGAGCGCGATAATATTTATTGGACCCATTGGCTCAATCAGCCCACCGCTTTTTTTACAGGTCCCGCCACACTCGCACACCTGACCCAATTCCCCGTCATGTTTGCACAATGCAGACGGAAGTCTCGAGGACGGTATCACCTCAGCATCATCCCGCTCACAGAGCGCCCCAACGAGCTCACCGAGGAAGAAATTATCGACGCCTACATTCGCGAGGCAGAGAAGGCTATTCGCGCTGAGCCTGAGAGTTTTCTGTGGTCAAACCGGCGCTGGAAGCACCGCCCACCCGATCAGCCGGCTTGAGCCATATTCGGTGTAGCCGCTTCGCTCTCTGCAAGATCAATCCAATCAAACCCTGCTTCCTGCGTAGCATGGATTAGTGAACACGTGCTCAGACCACTCCAACCCTGTAGCGCCGCCTCAGCAAGCGAGGGATCATTGTTCTGTTCGCTAATATGCGCCACAAACAACGTTTTCAGGCGACTGGTGTCGGCATGATCCAAAAACTGACGAGCCTGCCCATTATTGAGATGCCCGTATGCTCCACCGACTCTTACTTTCACTGAGCGCGGATAGGGACCCTTGGCCAGCATCTCCGGGTCATGGTTAAACTCCAGTACCAGTGCATCACAACCCGCAAAGGCATCGATTACGTGCGGTGTGATGCTGCCGAGGTCGGTCAGTACACCGAGCTTTATGTAGCCGTGACAGAGGCTGAATTGAACCGGCTCACGCGCATCGTGGGGCACAGGAACCACATTGACTCTCAAATCACCCACATCAAACTGGTCATCGGGACGAATAAGCACCCGAGTGGCAAGATCGGACAGTTTGTCGCTGGCTGCGGTGCCCGCCGTGAGAAAAACCGGGAGACTGTAAGCGCGCGACAGGGCGCTCACACCGCGACAGTGATCCCCATGCTCATGAGTCACCAGCACCGCATCGATCTGCTGAGCAGATACACCCCGAGCCGATAAGCGCGCATCCATTTCTCTGAGAGGCAGGCCGCAGTCAATGAGGACCAGCGTTTCACCCGTATCGACCAATGTCGCATTGCCCTTGCTGCCGCTACCCAGAGACGCAATGCGCATCAGGTGATATTACCCCTCAGGATCGTCAGCAAAGCCTGCTGTTCGCGGCGATCAATACTGCCGCCATCAGGTCCCACCAAAGTGATGAGCACCAGATCTTCATCTGGATTTTCGAGTCGGATTTGATACCGGTGGCCCGCGAGCGGGTGCTCGTCCTCACCACCCCACAGCCAGTCAAACCAGCCACTGTCTTCTTCTTCCTGTGGGCCAATAAACGTCACAAAGAGGATGCCCTGACTGCGATCACGATCATCGATCGCAAAGTCGGCGGCCTCGGTGCCCTTGACTACCGATGCCCAGGCGCGATCGTAGGGCAACTCTAGGCGAATTCGCGTCATTGTCTCGGTATCTTCCAGAGTGATTCTTCCGGAATCGCTCATTGCCCGGTCCGCCATCATCGAAATCGGCGTCGATTCCGCACTGTTGGCGAGGTATTGCGCTACATCCTGAAGCATTTTTTGTTCCAGATCGAGATCGTCCGACGCGCCAGGCCAGTCAGCCTCCTCGACGTCACGATCCTGTTGCAATACGTGAAGTTCAGCCGTGTTGCGCTGCACGCCCGTGTCGACACGGAACCGAAAGCGGACCGCAAGCTCTCGCTCTTCGACTTTAAACCATTGGGTATCAATGAGCCCCGCCTCTGCATCTACCGCCGCCACACCGATTCCGCTAGTAGTCAGAAACCCTCTGACCTGAGGCCATAGTTGCCCGGGCGCCACATTCACCAGCGCCCAACGCTCGCCGGCCAAGCTCTGAATACGGACCGCATCTGCCTGATTATTAGCCGTCAAAGGTGTCGGCCGTGGAGTTTCGAACTGCGTGGCTAGTTGCGCGCTCGCAGCAACTGGCGGAACGGGATAATCTGGCTGGATGGCGTCGGTAGACAAATGCGGCGGCACGTCTATTGGCGCCAATTCGGGAGCAGTCTGATACCGGTTCGCATTATCCGGAAATAGACCATCCTCACCGAAGATCCAGCTACAGCCAGACAACGTCGCGGCCAAGGCCGCACCAATTACTACTCGAATCACGCTAAATAAGCCTCCAGCGCTCCCCGCACAGCGGCATGATGTTCTTCCGAGAGCGTGGTCAGCGGCAATCGGATCCCAGACTCAATCATACCCTGCTGCGCCATCGCCCACTTAACCGGAATGGGATTAGCTTCGATAAACAACACGCGATTTAACTCGCTGAGCCGCCGATCAATTGCCTCGGCCTCCTCCCAGTGTCCGGCCAAAGCCAGGTTACACAACGCCGCCATATCGCCTGCCGCAACATTTGCCGTTACCGAAACATTGCCGCGACCGCCCCGTCGCATCAATTCCAGAGCCGTTGCGTCATCCCCGGAGAAGACCGCAAACCCGTCTGGCACGGACTCAATCAAGGCGCTACCCCGCTCAATATCGCCCGTAGCGTCTTTAATTGCCACGATATTGTCTATCTGACTCAACCTAACCACCGTTTCATTGAGCAGATCACACCCCGTACGACCCGGTACGTTGTATAGAATGATTGGCAGATTGACAGAGCGGGCCACTGCCGAGAAGTGCTCGTACAGGCCTTGTTGCGTGGGTTTGTTGTAATAGGGCGTCACTGAGAGCGAGTAATCTGCGCCCGCCTCCGCCGCAGACACGGTCAGTTCAATCGCCTCGTGAGTCGAGTTGCCGCCTGTACCTGCCACTACAGGGATGCGGCCGCCTGCTTGCTCGACCGCAAAACGTATGACTTCGCAATGCTCGGGGACAGTCAATGTCGGGCTTTCACCCGTTGTTCCCACTACTCCCAATGCGGCGGTACCCGAATCGATATGGTACTCAATCAGGCGACTGAATGTAGACCAATCAATCGCACCGTCGGGGTGCATAGGCGTTACCAACGCAACAATGCTTCCGGTTATCATCATTTACTCCGGGAGAGGCCTGGGACGGCGGGGGTAGAACTCAATGGTGACGCAATTATCCACTTCACAATGCGTTTCACAACCATACAAATCACGTCTTATCACTCGTGGCCGCCAGAGCAAAGGTCTTCGCGTCATTCTGCCGCTCATCTTCTTATGGTCAGGGGCGGTCGGGTTATGGTCAGGGACGGTCGGGGCACAGGTATCCGACCTGCAGGTCCGCGTAGCGCCTCTGTCAGCCATAGATCAGCAGTTCATGTCCAACCAGCGAGACCGGATTGAAGCACTCGCCAATCGGATCGGCCGCAACCTCACGGGCACTGAGGAACGGGATATCGAGACACTGCAAAGAATCATTGACGAGCGATTAATCGCATCGGGGGATACGGTCACGCTGCAAGCCATGGGAGTCATTCTTGGAGATTTACTCGCGCAGCGCCTTCGGATGGAATGGGTGGTCTACAGCGATACAAAAGGACGATCCAGAGCGCTCCACTATGAGGGGACCGATGTCTTCCTGTTTCCCGTTACCATGATTTCGCGTCGCCAGGAGGCTGGCAGTCAACGTCGCGTCAAATCGATTTATGACGAGGCGGTAACCAAAACCTTGCCGCGACTCCCCGGAGGCAAGTGGTTAATCTGAACCAGTAGGCTGGTTTTTGGCGAGGGCCGCCCTACACCTCGAAACAATCAGGCGACGGTCCCAGCGGGCTCGTAGGTGAAGATACCTGCTTCTCCCAGCGTTCGATGCCTCGGCCCGGCGGCAGCGATGTCCCCGTCTTCGTAGCCTGAGTCGCCGTGATACAGAAAAACCAATTCGTTACCCTCTCGCACGACATGAGGAAAGAACTGTGGCGGCTCGCGTTCCGCAAAGGTAGCGATGCCGTGGGCGGCACCGTCGAGAGAATGCAAATCATGCAAGGACACCAGGGTCGGGGGCGTAAGCGGTAACGTTCCTTGATGGTGTGCCTCAATCGCCATGGCGGGCTCCCACCAACGGTAATCAACAATTTCATGACCATCGACGTCGACGGCTAGATCCTGTGCAACCTCTGTAATGAAAAACCAGGTGGCGAAACGTCTCTTCACCAGCGTTGGCGTCAACCAGTGAGAAAATGGCGTCAAAGACTCCGGGGGCAAAGCAATACCGGCTTCTTCATTTAATTCACGGGCTGCCGCCTGTCGCGCTTGCTCAAGCGCATTTGCGCCAGCGTCATCTAACTCCACCTTGCCACCGGGGAACACCCAGATTCCCGGCATGTGCTTGAGCTCCTCGCTTCTCTTCAAGAGAAGCACTTCCCATCGTCGGTCGCGACAACGCACGAGAATCGCGGTTGCAGCAGGGCGTGGGGGGCTTACCGTATCTGACAACTCCAGCATGGTTTTAAGGCACGGGCGCGCAGGTGAAGCACTGCGCATAAACGTTCATGGGGTCACGCAGACTCGACAAACTTTTGACAACAGGCTTGAAACTATTAACGAGCGACTCAAACAAACCCCCTCTCAAAGCGGACGTTACGCCCAGAGACCGACTCAGTTCTTCGAGCAACACACTTTCAAAAGTAACTGGCGGACGCGTTCGACGTACGCGCCACTGCTCGAGCCCCGCGAGGTCTGCTGCGGCCACGATGGCCTGGTCCAATCCACCTAAACTATCGACCAACCCACGTTCCAACGCCTCCTCTCCCGTCCATACCATACCCTCAGCAATCAACTTGACGTCTTCGATCTCCATGCCCCTCCCTGCAGCAACCAACTCGATAAAATCAGAGTAGATGCCATTGGAGATGGACTGCACAATGGTGGCCATTTCGGGACTCAATCCGCGGTTGAGGCTGGCTTCACCTGCCAGAGACGTGGTGCCCACACCGTCGACGGTGACACCGATGTAATCGACAATCCCCTCAATGGTGGGGAACGCCGAGAAAGCGCCGATACTGCCCGTCAGTGTCGTTTTCAGTGCCCAGATCTGATCGGCCTCAGCGGCGATCCAATAACCACCGGAAGCCGCTACGGTGCCCATAGACACCACAATGGGTATCTCCGCAGCGCGCGCCTCGGCTAACTTGCGCCGGATCAGGTCCGAGGCAAAAACACTTCCCCCGGGGGAATTCACTCTCAGCACGATGGCAGCGAGGTCATCTGCCTCGAGAGCCATATCAATGTAGCCAATTACGGTATCGGCGCCCGCCATGCCCTCTTCGCTATCACCCGGTACCAGAGTGCCTTCGACTGGAACGACGGCAATCAGCGGCAAACCTTCGTCTGCGGCTTGTTGCTGGGTCTTCACATCCTCGAGATAAGGAACGAGATCCACCATTTCGGCCTGTCCCTCCTCATCGGTTACGCCGACCCACTCAGCCAGCGCTGCGTCTCTTTCAGCATGTCCCGCCAGCGTATCGATCCAGCCACCGGCAATCATTGTCTCGGCCATATCGTTATCGGCCGACGCCAGTCGCGCGGGAAAATCCTCTATGAAGGCATCGAGAGAGCCCGCTGGCAACCCGCGACCGGATTCGGCCATCTCGCTATAAGCGGACCACAGCCCGTTCAACCAACGCGTAACGATTTCACGCTCCCCGTCAGACATGTCGTCCCGGAGGTACGGCTCTACGGCCGATTTGTGCTCACCGGCTTTGAAGACATGCATAGTCACCCGGATATTCTCCAAAAACGTTCGCAGATAAGAGCGATAAACGGAAAACCCTTCGAGAAAAATGCCTCCCTCAGGGTGTAACAGAATGTGGTCGGCTTGAGCGGCCAGCAGGTAGTGCGCCTGTGAATAAAAATCCCCCACCGCGATGACGGGTTTGTCGGCCGCTTTGAAGGCATCGATTGCCTCGCTGAGTTCGATTACCTGACTGGTGGTGGGCCCTGCGAGATTCTCGAGATTGAGTACCAATGACGTAATCCGATCATCGGTGGCCGCCCAACTGACCGCACGGATGACGTCTTGGAGTAGCGTGGGCTGCTCAAATTCCTGATTCAAGAAAGCGGCAACCGGATCCACCGGTGGGGAATCCTCGACCAGCGGGCCTGCCGGCGCAATCAGCAATGCCGCTTTCTCCGGGAGCGGCTCAGGAGCAGACTCCTGCATGCCGATGCTGAAGAAAACCAAAAATATCGCGACGAATAACAGCGGCACCAGTACGGATATGGCCCGGCTGATTCCGGTCAAAATACGCCAAATAGCCTTGAAAAATCGAATCATCGGAGCGTCCTCGTCCTCATCTCCACCTAACATTCAATTTGCCGGAACGTGACCGACATCCCAGTGCGTCCTGCTCGCTTATTGCTGGTTTGCAACGCCCAAACGGCGCTCCCGTCCACGATAGCGGATATATGCCAGGCAAAGGGTAAACAGCGATACCACGAGCCCCAGTCCCATCAGGGAGAGCAGATCACCATGATAAGCGAACGCGGCTTCTACCGCCGAAATGAAATAAAACAAGAGTACCAATTCAAACCAGATCAGGCCGATCATCGAATCGCGATACCAACACCATACAAACAACCAAAGCGGTGCCACGCGTAAAAACGCAAGTCCCCATCCTCCATGGAACCGCGCAATATCCGCCACTTGCTGGCACAGCAACAGCACCCACATGGCCACCATGAGCCATCGAAGTACTTTGTTACTGCCGCCGATAAGCGGCGCGTCACCCGCTTCGACATTCACGATTCGAGCGCTCGACGCGCCCATTCGGCGACCCGTTTTCCCAGCGCACGACAGATTGCGGCCTCATTGGCATCGAGTTCTCTGTCGCCCGATTCAGTGGCCCAGTGACTCGCTCCATAGGGCGTACCACCACCCTCGGTCGCCCGCAGCTCCGGCACGGAATAAGGTACTCCCACGATGACCATTCCATGGTGGACCAGCGGCAACATCATGCTCAGAAGCGTGGATTCCTGACCGCCGTGCAATGAGCTGGTCGAGGTAAAAACACCCGCCGGGCGATCAATGAGCGCGCCCTGAAGCCAGAGTGCACTGCTCTCATCCAAAAATTGCTTCAGGGGCGCCGCCATATTGCCAAAGCGAGTCGGACTGCCCAGCACCAGACCCGAGCATGCCCGAAGGTCCTCCTGAGTCGCGGCAAGTGGCGCGTCATCCGCTTCATCGGCCACATCTGTCAGACTGGAAACCGTTCTGAGTCGCGCCTCAATGCCCGTAACGCACTCGACACCCCGCACCACTTGCCGAGCCATTTTTGCGGTGGCGCCGCCTCGACTGTAGTACAACACGAGAATGTAAGGTTGATCAGTCACTGCATATTATCCAAACCGGTCTATCGACCTGATATTCACTGCCGCGTTAAAGTGGGGTACCACCGAGGATTCACGGCTGACATGGTAACGCATCCTATTCTCGAGCGAGCGGCTCGCGTGGGGCGGTATTTGCTGTCTCGCTTCATTGACGATCGTATCAACGCCAGTGCTGCAGCGCTTACCTTTGTCAGCCTGTTCGCATTGGTACCCCTGTTGACCGTCACATTCTCCATCGCCTCGGCCATACCCGACGTGGGAGATGTAGAGAGCAAACTGAGCGAATTTTTGCTGCAGTTCCTGCTTCCCGAGAGTTCCAATCAAATTGTGCAGTACTTGTCGACGTTCATTGCGCAGGCGAGATCCTTGACGGTATTTGGCGTCGTCATACTGCTGGTCACCGCGATTCTCATGCTGCGTCACATTGAACGTGCGTTGAATGATATTTGGCGCAATCGCGCCAATCGCAAACCCCTGCAAGGCTTTTTGCTCTACTGGGCGGTCCTCAGCCTTGGCCCCGCTGCCATCGGCGTGGGTCTCGGGGCTAAAGCCTATTTGTACGCAGTCACCAACGAGTGGTCGGGGTTACCGGTTTTCGGCATCGGCTCAGTATTGATTGAGCTCCTGCCGTTTGCTCTCAGCGCTATTGGGCTGACCGGTCTGTATGTCGTCGTGCCCAACAGTCAGGTCCCGTTTCGTCACGCGCTGGTGGGGGGAGTGTTTGCAGCGATCACGTTCACAGTCGCTCGCATGATATTTACCACTGTGATGGCGGGATCAAGCTATACGCTGGTGTACGGAGCATTTGCCGCAGTGCCGCTGTTCCTGATGTGGATTTACGTGACTTGGGTCATCATCTTAATCGGCGCTGTACTGACTCACAGTCTGTCCGCTTATCAAACTCAGCAACAGGCCACAAAACCCACGCTGATCAAGACACTCGAA
>Ga0181565_10005085_pt1 | contig 10077 bp, 10 predicted proteins | sample 101ome_16_FD_129661 | JGI IMG/M metagenome (GOLD analysis project Ga0181565, IMG submission 129661) | Coastal salt marsh microbial communities from the Groves Creek Marsh, Skidaway Island, Georgia - 101401AT metaG (megahit assembly) | ecosystem: Environmental > Aquatic > Marine > Intertidal...
GCATTACTTTAGAAATGAACTTAATTTTTTCATCTAAAGTTATACTTTTCAAAGGCAAAACAAGCATTGCTGAACCCCCTCCTGAAACAAGAGTTAGAAGTATGTCTTCCCTTGAGCTTTTTTTTACAAAAGTTAAAGCTTTTTTTCCAGCCTCATAACTCTTTTCAGTAATGAATGGATGTGAAGAATAAACAAGTTCTTCATTATCATCAAAATTAGAGAAGTCTATGTTACTTTGATGAGTAATTAGTATTCCTCGCCCAAAAAAAGGACCTAAAACTTTTTTTGCTGCTAGATACATTTTTACACTGGCCTTTCCAAAAGCCAGGATATTTACTTTTGAATGTATTTGGATAGAAGATCTATTAACTAATATCTTGTTAGAATCTACTTTGAAAGATTCTTGTAAAAGCTTATCAGGCGAAACTGCGTCCATAGCAATTCTGAATATTTTAATAACAAATTTGGAGTTAAGCATTGAGCATTTCTTAGGTTGAGTTTAAGTAATTTTCTATAGCTGTATATAAAGACTTAGATCTACTTAAACCAGATATTCCACCAAGGCTGTATTTCTTTGTATAACAGTTTCTTCTGTAATCAAAGTTAAGACGCTCTCTTATTTCCGACATACCTGGAATCCCATTTCTCACGTCAAAAAATATCGTTCTTTTCTTAATCTCTTCAAGAGCATCAATGTGAATATTTCTTATTCCTAAATGAAAATATATAACAGGTTTATCAGTACTGCAAGCTAGAGTAAATGCTGTGCCAATGTGATCAAAGACATATACGTCCACCAAGTCCTTTACATCCATGAAAGATGCATTTAGAACTTTTTGATTATCAAATATCAGTAATGACTTATATCTTTCTTTCGGATGAGTCTTAATTGTTAAATCGCAACCAAAAAGTTTAATTAGTTTTCTTTGCCATAACAAATAAAGCTTGTCGGCTGTATCTCTATAAGGTCCATATCTATATGTTGCCCCTGAAAGGGTGTTCGGAAAGTAAAAATACTTAACATTATTTTTTTTTGCCAAGCCATAATATGAGTCACTATAAAGGCCTGCAGTTAAAACTCCAGATGATGGAATATAACTCTTCTTATTGCTGTAAGTATGTGAATAAGGAATTTGAGATTTCACAACTTGATCTCCATATCCTAAAACTAAATTTGAATACATGCATTCTCCATACTCCGAGAAAACAGGCTCATCTATAACACCAAAGGATTCTCCATGCATTATATTCAATAATGGTATTTTATTTCTTGTGGCAATTCTAGCAATAAATCTATTATGTAACTCGATGCCAGACTGAAGGATGATAATATCTGATTCAAAGCTAACTCTTTCTTTGCCATCTTTGCAATTAGCTTGAATATGATTAGATATCAAGCCTAGAAAATTCTCATGCCCTAAAAAAAAAGAATTCTTATCAAATATTAGTTTTAAGGAGGAAATAATTAAGTTTAGCTGATCTTTAAAATCGGAAAAGTAAAAAAAATTATTATTATTACTAATTAAATTGGTCCTTAAGGATGGGGAGTCAAGCCAAAGATTTGTCTTGATATCAATATTTGGTGATATAACAGAGGCTGTATATTCCCCTGAAGGTATAAAAAAAGATCTCAAATTATGGATACCTTGCGCGATTCTTTTTTTTCTACTTTGAGAAATTAATATATTTTTTCCAAAATTTTTACTCCCATCTACATGTCCTTTGATTAAATCTTGGTGCCCAATATATGGCCAACTCACTTGTGTTCTGATTACTGCTTGATCAGACAGGAGAAGTTTGCCATTAATTTCTCGCTCTTTTAACTTTATGAGAGTGATAAATTTTAAAATTTCAAAAAAATAAATTGCAAATACGCTTTCTTCTTTGGGATAAATTTTTAATGACTCATTAAAATAAAACACCAAATCATCATAAATTTTTTTTGTTGTAAGATTGTCATTCGAAACATACTCATGAAAAGAATCTGGCAAACAACCGGGGTTCATTTTTTAAATTAATTTGAGATAGTTAGACATCAAAGAATCTGCAACCATTTTTTGTTGGACTTTTATTAAATCATCTGGTGTATCTACGCTATATGCATCAGCGTCTGTCATGACCATTTTTACTTTTTCTCCATTTTCAATAACTCTTAACATGTCAATTGATTCTATGATTTCTAGAGATGTTTCTTCCATTTCATTAAATTTAATTAAATAATCTCTCCTAAATGGGATGATACATATTTGCTTATGCATGGAATTTATAGATGTGCCTTTTTTGATAGAGGGAATAGGTTCTCTGGAGAAATAGATTGCATTATTATTTAAGTCTGCTACAACTTTGACCTCATTAGGGTCATTAAACTCTTCAATAGATTTTATTTTGCCCATCAGGTTCACAACATTCACACCCTTGTCTTCATAAAATGGTTGAATTGCCGCAGAAATCATTTCAGGTGTTATCATAGGCTCATCTCCTTGAACCATGACAACAATATCTATCTGTTTCTTTAAAGTAGATTCGATCTTTAGCATTGCCTCAGCAGTTCTGTCGGATGCTCTTTCATGACTTGAACTTGTCATGATGGCTTTTCCTCCAATAGATTCAACATATTGATAAATTTCTTGATTACAAGTTGCCACGTATGTTTCAGAAATTTCACTACATAGTTGGGTTCTTTTTAGGCAATGTCCAATCATTGGTTTGCCATGAATCTCCTTTAGAGGCTTTCCTGGAAAACGAGATGATTCTAGTCTAGCAGGAATTATTGCAACTATATTCATTGACTTTCAATTGCAGACCTAGAGCAATAATCTATCATTCTTATATCAAGGCTATATGCAATAAATCTGAATCCCTCATTTATTTTCATTTTAAGCTCGGTAAGAGACGGCTCGATAATATGAATACCCAATGGAATATTTAGTTTATTCGCGATATTTTTAATTTTTTCGATTGCTGTAATAAATTCTTTAGAATCAAAATCTCCCGGCTTACCCAAAGAGCCACTCAAATCATATGGACCTATAATTAGCCCATCAACACCATTTACACTGAGAATATCCTCAAGATTATTTACGGCATCGATGTGTTCAATCTGGACGATTAAGATTGCGTTAGTGTCTTGCCATGACTTATAACCATAGAAATCAGCTCCATATTTTTGAGCCCTTGCTAAACCAACTCCTCTAGATCCATTAGATGGATAATGCATAGAATCAACTGCTTTTTGAGCATCAGTCTTTGAATTAACCATTGGAACTACGATGCCATAAGAACCTGCATCCATAACTCTTTTGATTAGATCTGCATCATTTGAAGTTACTCTTACAAGGGGGATTCCGCCAGCTAAATCAATAGTTCTAATTAAATTCTCAGCATCTTGAAGACTTATTACGCTATGCTCAAGGTCAATAGCAAGCCAGTCAAATCCAGCATTAACCATTATTTCAGCAATCCCAGGGTGGGAAAGAGTTATCCAACTTCCTATAAGTGGTTTTTTACTTGAAAAAAGTTCAACTTTATTAATGTTTCTCATTATCAACTTCCAGAATAAAGGCTTGGTATTTTTGGTTTTTATGAATACTATGGTAATAATTTTCAAAACCTGATTTTTTAAAAATAAAATCATATTCACTTTTTGACCAGTGAATATCTCCTTTTTCAAAGTCAGGTTGGAATAAATCTTGCCAAGCAGGATAAAAATTTCTTGACCATCTATAACTTTTCCAATTTATTAAATATTTAATGAAATGTTTAATTGATCTTTTGTGGTACTCAAAATTAGAGTAGAAATGTTCACCCAAAATTAAGATTTTTCCATTAGAGGATAATTTTTGTCTCAAAAATCGAAGTAACCTTATTGGCTCATCAATATGATGAAAAGCTTGTGACAAAATGACCACATCAAATAATCGATCTTCTTCAATTAAATCAAAGACACTCCCTTCAATTAGTGTAACTTTTTTGGGATTGATTCCATAATGCTCAAGAGTGAAAGGAGCCAACTTATGAATCCGGTGAACTGATAAATCAATACAACTCATATGTTTAAATTCTCTTTCTTTAAAAAATTGACCTTCAAGCCAACATGTGCCACTAGCTACAGATAAAACTGAAGACTGGCCATAGTCAACCTTCGCAATTTCAGAAATTTCTTTAAGCTGGGAGAGTAGATCAATATATTTTTTCTTAGTTTCAATTTTTTCAAAACCTAGATCAAAAACATTGAAAACTTTATTCTTTTCTAAAGTTTCATCATTCCAATATGTGGATGATAAGTCTTGATTACCAAGATTTGATTGAGAATTAAGGCTTATTAATTTAAAGTCCATATTTTTATGTATTTATCATGTTTCTTGAAAGCACATCATCTTCAAAAATATCAACTGACGCAGTTTTCCCTAGAATGGAATTGAGTTCTCTTGGGTCAATTCCTGTACCTGGTCTTTTGCAGGTTAAATTATCCTCAGAAAAAGGGTCGCCCTTTTTGATATTCTGAGAGGCAACGATACTTCTTCTAGCATTTAATCTAGAAATTTTTTCAGTTTCCAAAGGCTTTTTATTCGAGTGACCTAATAATATTTTTATTTTTCTTATGTTTCTATGGAATATCTGCAAATCATACATATCCATTGCATGATAATGATCATTACCCTTTAAAGTTTTATCGTGTGTGAAATGTTTTTCTAGAATCTTTGCTCCCAATAATGAAGCCAGCTCCAGTGTTTTCATATCTTTAGGAAGAGTATGGTCTGAGTATCCAACAACATTTTTTGGAAATTTCTGTTGGATCTCTTTAATGGCTAATAAATTGGCATTTTCATCTGCGGTTGGATAGTTAAGAACACAATGCAATAATCCATAGGGTATATTTTTATTCTCTATCCAGCTTGCTGTTTGCTCTATTTCCCACATATATGAAGCTCCAGTTGAAAGCAAAATGGGTTTCTTAAAATCACAAATATAGTCTATAAAAGGCTCATTGTTTAAGTCAGAAGAAGAAATTTTATAAACGTCCATCATGTCATTTAAAAAATTAGCAGAAGTTTTATCAAAAGGCGTGCTTAAAAACTCAATCCCAACTGCTTCACAATAATTTGCCAAGTCTTCAAATTCTTTTTTCCAAAACTTGTCGTACTTTTTAAATAACTCAAATTGGCTTCTTGTAGACTCCATTGATAAATCCCAATATGCTGGAGAATTCTTTGAAGCAATCGAGGAGGCTTTATATGACTGGAATTTGATTGCATTTGCACCGCCATCATTGGCTTGGTCAATTAACTTCTTAGCAATTTTTAAGTCACCTTCATGGTTAACACCTGCCTCAGCAATTATGTATGGATTTAAATTGGATATTGAGTGGTCAAAACCATTTTTAATAATTTCATTTAACTTCATAATCACTTTGTGAGATTTGATTATTTTTTTTTAACCAATTTAATGCTAGGTCATTATATGGACTATTTTAATCTGAATATCTGTTTAATTAATTTCATTAACCAGAAATAGTCCCAATATAGAATTTATTTAGATGAATTTGATAAATGACTGAGGTATTTCAACTTAAGGTTTTATTTAAGTATTTAGCTCAAATACTCATAAATATTTACTATTTAAGCTAACTATTTCACTGCTTGTTATATCGATATGATATGGTTTAGACATTAAATTAGAGTAATCTTCAAAAGTGTCTATATCTAACTTTATTGAAGGATTAGCAACTTCCAGAGGAGCATCAAAAGTTTTTATAGAATATTTATCCGAATTTGCCCAGATAAAATTAAAAATATGTTCTCTATGGTCATCAATATTTGAATTATAAAAAATTTCTTCAATAAGTGAACTATTGCAAATTTCTGCACCTAGACCATCTGGCCAATTATTATTTACCGGAATATGATTGTACGCATAGTCGCATTGATGGCAATTAAAAAAATCAATCAATAGTTTAATAGCTTCTGGACAAACTAAGGGGTTATCACCGCAAACACGAATAACTTTTTTTGGATTAAATTTTTTAGTGACATTAAAAAATCTGTCCACCAAGTCATTTTCACTGCCTCTAAAAACTTCTGACCCCAACTTAAGTAAATAATTCGATAATATGTCATTTTCTTTGGAATCGGGAATGGCAAAGACAACCTTAATATTTTTAATTGCTGCTAATCGCCTATTGATCCACTCTATTATCGGATAGCCATGAAGATTTATTAACATTTTACCTGGAAGTCGATTTGAACCCATCCTGGCCTGAACGATTATTAATTCCTCCATCTTTTAGTAGGGATCATGGCTGACCATGTTTGCTTATAAGATTTTGATAGTGGGTTTCCATTAATTTCTTATTATTGGTAATATTTTTTCCATGACGTCTATACCTGTATAACGGAATCTCTAAGTGGCTTATTGCAAATTTCTTTTCGAATCTAATTCGAAAATCTTTATCTTCATGACATAGAAATTCTTCGTCGTATAAGCCTGTAGCAAATACCTTTTCTTTTCTAAACATAATTCCACATGCAATAGGCTCTTTCATTGCATTAAGACGACTAATTTCATTCTCCATATCATCAATTAAAAGATAGTCGCATGCAACTGCATCGGAGTATGAATTAGTATCAAGATAATATGACAAGAAATTCAAAAAATTAACATTAACAAAGTCATCAGAGTCAACTCTTACAATATAATCACCTCTGGCAACTTTAACACCTTTATTAAGTGATGCTGGCAATCCAAGATTTACATTATTTGTAATTACTTTAACATTTGAGCTTTTTGGATCAACAAATAAATCAAGTGCATATGGAGTGTTATCATTACTCCCGTCATCAATCACAATAATCTCATATTCTGTATGCTGTATAGTTTGTTTAATTAATGATCTAAGACATCTTCCAATATATTGCTCAGCATTATAGGCGGCAATAATTACAGATATTTTTGGTTTTTTTTCACTGTTAATCATTTAGCTTTTGCAAACATAGTTTTGTTTGTTTGATCATCCAATGAAAATCCTTATCTGAAAGAGAATGCTGAAAAGGAAAGGAAACCATATTATCAAAGAAATCATCTGTATTAGGGCAATCTGATTCTCCTTGGCCTACTTTTTTGTATAGATCATACCTATATAAGGGGTAGTATTGAACGGCGCACTGAATTCCACTTATCGACATCATTTCTATAAATTTATCCCTATCCCTTTTCAATCTTGCTACAAGTAGATGGTAATTATGTCTATCATTTTCAACTCTATGAAAAATAATGTTTTCAAAATTTTTCAATTCATCTATAAAATTCAGCCCCCTCCCCCTTTTCAACAAATTTTGCTCATCAATCCTATCCAACAACTTTTCACCAAGCGCACACTCAACCTCACCAAGACAATAATTATTTGGCCAAATTTTTTCACCATTGAGTTCAGGTATATCAACATTACCCATGGCTGGTATCCAATAATTCTCGCGTTTAAAGTTAAAATCAATATGTCCATTATGTCTGAGCATTGGAATAATATCGGCAAATTTCTTTTCTTTTAAAGTTAACATGCCACCCTCTCCAAGGGTTGATATATTCTTGTGTGAATGAAAAGAGAAAATGCCAAAGTCTCCATATGTGCCAACCATTTTTTTGTTTACCCTAACACCAAGCGCTTGAGCTGCATCTTCAATTACTAAAATTTTTCTTTCTCTTGCTATTTTAATTATCTCTTCAATGTCGGCACCATACCCATAAAGATGGACTACTACTACTGCCTTTGTTTTGTTTGAAATAGATTTTTTGAATGACTCTACAGAAATTACTCTGGTTTCTTTATCAATATCTGCCCAAACAATCTTAGCGCCTTTTTTGAGAAAAGGATAAGCAGATGCAGTATATGTATGACCCGGGATGATCACTTCATCGCCAGGTGAAAATTGGCAAAGTTGAGCTGTCAATTCAAGTGCAGCTGTAGCATTCGAAACCGCAAATGAATACCTGGAATTAGAATACTTTCTAAATTTTTCTTGAAATTTTCTAAGATTTTCACCTTGAGTAAGAGGAGAGGCACTTTTGGCAATTTCAAGAATTAAATTTAACTCCTCATTGTTATATGAATGAGCTCTACCAGAGAAAGGGATTCTATAGTCCATAAGATACTTTTTGTTACTTGTAGTAGATAGTTACATTTGTTTGAAAACTTCTACAACCTTTTCCTTTGTAAGTACATTTTTAAAATCTTCCCCAAGTGCATTAGTCAAAGGTTTTTCATGAATAATTGTCGATGCATAAAGCTGATCATATTGGTCAGGAGTTAAGTCTTTGCAAACATCATTTGGTATATATATTTCTTGTTTGTGGACCATTTGCCAAAATTCATCAAACTCTTTTGGATAAAAATTTTCCATAGCTCTCATTACTATGCAATTTGCTTCACAGTGATGAAGTCCCAAAACAACACTCAATCCAGCAGAAAATGGATGGATTAGGCCAACATAACTTGTAGCAATGGCACAACCTCCTAAATACGAAGCGACCATCATATTCATTCGATTATCATCAGACATCATATCATGGCTGTTAAAGACTTTTCTGCAAATAGAAATAGTTTGCTCAGAGTATGCATCACCAATTGCATTTCTATAAGAACCATTAAGTGACTCAACACAATGAATATATGCATCCATGCCTGTGTAAAAATATTGATTACGAGGAACAGAAATAGTTAACTCAGGATCCATAATAATATGATCATAGACAGTAAAGTCACTATTCATACCCAACTTCAAGCCATTAATTTTATTTGTCATAACACAGGTCCTCGTTGCTTCCGCGCCTGTTCCAGATAAGGTTGGTATTGCAATCTTGAAAATTCCTGGAAATTTAAGCAAATCCCACCCTTGATAGTCCTCTGCCTTACCCTCATTCGTATAAAGGTTTGATATTGCTTTCGCAATATCCATTGTAATTCCGCCACCCATGCCAATAATTACAACTGGCGGTGATTGCCTTTCATTCTTAATATCAATTAGAGTTTGATTGATAAATTGGGTAGTTGGTTCTTGACTTGTATCAACAAAAATAACCATATCATTTTCTGATAAGTTAACTTTATTAAGAACATCACCATTTTCAGAAAAAAATCCATCTATAAAACACAATACCCAAGATTCTTTTTTACTTCGCTTTGAATTGAGAATTTCGCTAAGATCATTTATTGATCCTTTGCCTGAAGAATACCTAAGAACATTTCTTACAGTTTTGATTTGAGTGTCAAGGATGTTCATCTGATACCTGAGAAAATCTATGCAATATAAAAGTCAGCATTACCGACAAGAGTAAAAGGTTTGCTTGGATTTGGGTGCATTTCCTCAAGTAATTTCCTTTTAGACTTACCGATGACTAGAATTATACGCTTTGATGCACGCCTAATTGTAGTCATGCCAACTGAAATTCTCTTCTTTGGTAACTTTGCTGAATTACGAACAATAAAGCAACTTTCTGAACTATTTAATGAATTGCAATTAGGAAATAAACTTGCTATATGACCATCTTCTCCAAGACCCAAAACTACAATATCCATCGATTCATTATCTAAAATTTTTCTGTAAGAGCTAATCCCTTTATCTAGACCCAATTCTACTGGAATATTATGAAAGACAGGGTGATTTCCTGAGAAGGAAAAATTGTCTGAAAAATTTTTGTCATTTCTATTAGTGTGATTTTTAGGAAGAAATCTTTCATCACTAAGAAATATCTTAACTTTCTCCCAATGAACACAACTTTTAGAGAATTGTTTAAAGAAAACGATAGGGGAATTTCCGCCAGGGACCATAATATTGCAGAATTTTTTCATTTTTAAGATTCTTGCGATTTCCTTTTCAAGATAAAGACAGAGCTCCAGGGCGAGCTCTTTTTCACATCCAAATCTAAAAAAATGATTTTCATTATCCATTGGTTTTATTTTGTTTATAGTTCCAAGAGTGTTTACACATATCAAGTAACCCATACTGACATTGCCAATTTAAGATCTGTCTTGCCTTAGTTGCGTCTGCAAAACATGCTCCAGTATCGCCCAATCTCCTATCAGAA
>Ga0181565_10005092_pt1 | contig 10069 bp, 10 predicted proteins | sample 101ome_16_FD_129661 | JGI IMG/M metagenome (GOLD analysis project Ga0181565, IMG submission 129661) | Coastal salt marsh microbial communities from the Groves Creek Marsh, Skidaway Island, Georgia - 101401AT metaG (megahit assembly) | ecosystem: Environmental > Aquatic > Marine > Intertidal...
TGATCTTCTCTGTTTGAATTTAGGTAGCTGTGAATTAGTGGTAAGGTTGACTTTCCCTCAGATAAATCTTCAGCAATATTTTTCCCTGTCTGCTCATCATCACCAAAATAATCTAAATAATCATTTCTAAGCTGATATGCTATGCCGAAATTTTTTCCAAATTCTCTCGGCCAATCATCATCTGTACAATCAGCGATATCTGCAGCTACTAAAGCTGATGCCTCAAACAATTTTCCTGTTTTAAGATAAATGATATCAATATATTTTTCTTCTGATTCAATAATCTTTCTTTTGAACATTAGTTGTAAAACTTCGCCCTGCGAAATTTTATTAGTAGTTTCTGCAAGAATTTTATAAACACGATCTCGATTTATAGCAACGATTAATTCAAATGCTCTTGAGTACAGGAAATCTCCAACTAACACTGCACTGTCGTTACCATATAATTTATTTGCAGTATTGATGTTGTGTCTTAAATCTGACTGATCTACAACGTCATCATGTAACAAAGTTGCTGCATGTATTAGTTCGATAATTGCAGCAGACTCAATCATGTTAGACTTATTGTTCATAATTTTTGAGATGAGAAAGAGGATAATTGGTCTGATTCTCTTGCCTCCGCTATCAATCATATGGCTTGAAAGGGTATTGATTAAAGAGACATCTGTGGATGTGGCTTTTTTTAGAAAAGTATTAAGATCTGCGATTTCCTGAGAAAGTTTTTGATTAATTTCAGATAAGTCCGTCATGGTCAGAAAAATATATCATATTTAGGTCAGCAAAATACGGATAAAGTGGTTTATTATTTCAAAAAATCAGGGTAAAATCACACGACTTATCAGGTTATGAATGCAATTATCAAACAAGGTGGACATCAATACAATATCTCTGTAGGTGATATAATCAGAGTTGATCAGCTGTCTGAACCAGAGGGTTCAAAGATAAAATTGCAAAATATCCTTATGGCATTTGATGACAAAGATTCATTGCTAGATAAAAAAGCCCTATCTTCAGTCAAAATTGAAGCAACTGTTCAAAAACATGGTAGATATCCAAAAGTAAGAATAGTAAAATTTAAAAGAAGGAAACACTATATGAGAACACAAGGTCATAGACAAGGTTTCTCAGAAATTAAAATAGAGTCGATTAAGTAAAATGGCACATAAGAAAGCAGGTGGAAGTACAAAAAACGGAAGAGATTCTGAGTCTAAGAGGCTAGGCGTAAAAAAATATGGTAGTGAATTCGTTCATGCTGGCAATATAATACTTAGACAAAGAGGTACACCTGTAAAAGCTGGTGATAATGTAGGTTGTGGAAGAGATCACACCCTATTTGCTACCAGTGATGGTTACGTTCATTTTCATAAAAAAGGGCCTAACAAGCACAAATACGTTAGTGTTCTTCCAACCAAACACTAACTCAAACTCTTAATAATCATGAAATTCATTGATGAAACTGTGATCACAGTTAAAGCCGGTAATGGTGGGTCGGGGTGTTTGAGCTTTAGAAGAGAAAAATACATCCCATTTGGAGGACCAGATGGTGGTGATGGTGGTGATGGTGGTTCAATAATTGTCAGAGCAACTGATAGTCTCAACACTTTAGCAGATTTCAAAAATAAGAGTCTTTTCAAAGCTGAAAATGGAAAACCAGGTTCTGGTAAAAATAAACATGGCAGAAAAGGTGATGATTTAGTAATTAATCTTCCCATAGGATGTGTTATCTATGATCTAGAAACTGATGAGGAATTATACGATCTCGATAGTGAAGATAAATCAATCGTACTGGTAAAAGGCGGAGAGCATGGTTATGGTAATGTTCGTTTTAAGACATCTACTAACAGGGCTCCAAGAAAGAAAACTAATGGCAAAGAAGGTGAATCAAAGGATATTAAAATTGTATTAAAAGTTTTAGCTGATGTCGGATTAGTAGGATTACCAAATGCCGGAAAAAGTTCCTTTTTAAGAGCTATAAGTATGGCAAAACCAAAGGTTGCTGACTATGAATTTACTACGCTAACACCAAATTTAGGTGTTGTTTTATACTCAGACTATGAAAAGTTCGTGGTGGCTGATATACCTGGAATAATAGAAGGCGCATCAAAAGGCGTTGGGTTAGGAACAAGATTTCTAAAGCATATTAGCCGAACAAAAATGTTATTAAATTTAATAGATTGCTCAAATAAAGGTCATGAGGATATAATTCGAGAAATAAAACAGATAAATCATGAATTAAAATCATATGATTCAGAATTAGTAAAAAAAGAGCTGTGGATAGTTATGAATAAAATAGATTTATTAACTCCACAAGAACTAGATGATTTACGAGATGAGTTTGTAAAAAATAAATTTAAAGTATTTTTTATTTCATCTATCAGTAAAATTGGAGTAAAAGATTTGACCAATCAAATTTATGAGTTTTTGAAATATGAAAATAAAACTAAGTGAATCTAAAAGAATTATTGTAAAGATTGGAAGCTCTATTATGGATGCTGATAGTTTAGTTTTGAAAGAAATATGCAAAGACATTAGTAACCTTATGTCTGAGAAAAAAGAAATTATTTTAGTTACTTCAGGGGCTATTTCTCAAGGAATGAGACAGATGAATATCCAGGATAGGCCAAAGGATATAAAAAAACTTCAGTCGTTAGCTGCTATAGGACAACAAAAGTTAATGTTTAAATATGAAAAAATATTTACTGAACATAATCTTATACCAGCACAAGTTCTCATTACACACGGTGATATAAACGATAGGGTTAGATACTTGAATATTAAAGGCACTTTAGAAGAACTGCTTTCAAATAATATTATCCCTATCATTAATGAAAATGACGTAGTCTCTACAGAAGAAATTAAACTAGGTGATAATGATAATCTAGCATCGATGATATCTAATCTAGTTGATGCAGACTTATTAATAATTCTTACAGATCAGAAAGGCATGTATGATAAAAACCCAGATCATTATGAAAATGCAGAACTTATTCATACAATTAATGTTGATAATTTGAATACACTAGATTCTGATTTTGGGACGGCGAGTAACATTGGTACTGGAGGCTTTGCAACTAAAATCCAAGCTGTGAAAAGAGCAGCATTATCGAATACATATACATTAATTGCTAGTGGCTTTGAGACAAATGTTTTAGAAAATATTTTTGAAGATAGTCACATTGGAACTTTATTTATTCCCAATAAAAAAAGAGTTAGTGCGAAGAAACAATGGCTTGATACAACGGATAATAGGGGATCCGTTATTATAGATGATGGTGCATGCAAAGCATTACTTAATAATAAAAGTCTTTTATTTGTAGGTGTCTGTGATATTGAAGGAGCTTTTCAAAAAGGTGATGTTATTCAGTGTAAGAATAAAAATCTCTCATGTATTGCAAAAGGGATAACTAATTATTCATCAAATGAAGTATTAGAGATGAAGGGAAAATCTATGAATGAGATTGAAGCAAAACACTCAGACGAATTCAATAAAGAACTAATTCATGCAGATAGTTTAATTGTTATAGAGACTTAATCTTACTATTAAGTCTTGATTTGTGACGTGCAGCTTTATTTTTATGAATAATGCCTTTAGCTGCAAGCTTATCTATACACGATACAGCTTTTATAAAATCTTTTTTTGATTGTTCAGCATTTTTGTCGGATATTGATTTAAGGACGTTTTTGATACTTGTTCTAAATTCAGACTTCTTCGCCGCATTAGCAGATCTTGCCTTAATTGCCTGTCTAACTCTTTTTCTAGCTTGTGCAGTATTTGCCAATGTATTTGTCTCCAATAATAGGTAAAATAAAACAAGATTATCTCAGTCTAGTAGACTAGTGTCAATAAAATAAGCACATATGACGGAAGAATCAGCAAAGAAAACAGATACTGTTATTAAGTCCTCAAGTCATTTCGGACTAACTACCCTTATTTCAAGAATTACTGGGTTTTTCAGAGATGTCTTATTTGCAAATTACTTTGGAGCTAGCGCCAATACCGATGCTTTTTTTGTTGCATTCAAAATACCAAATTTTTTTAGGCGATTATTTGCTGAGGGTTCATTCACTCAAGCATTTGTTCCAGTATTACAAGAATACAAAGTTAAAAAACCTCATGAGATAAGTGAATTTATTCAAAATATATTTGGCAATCTTTTCTTTGTATTGTTCATTATAACTGGTCTTGGTATGTACTTTTCTCAAGAACTAATTTACTTATTTGCACCTGGTTTTGTTGATAATGAAGGAAAATCGGATTTAGCATCCGATATGTTATTTATAACATTTCCATATTTACTATTGATATCTTTAACAGCAATGTGTTCAGGAATCTTCAATAGCTATAACAGGTTTATATTGTCAGGTATTACACCTGTTTTTTTAAATCTAAGCTTAATAGTGTTCACAATTTTTTCAACAACCTTGTTTGTTATTCCTATACTATCACTTGCATATGGAGTATTTGTTGCAGGTATAGTTCAGCTACTCATTCAATTACCATTAATGTATAAGTTAGGTTTTTTAAAAATACCAAAAATCAATTTTTATAATCATGGTTCTGTGAAAGTTATAAAGCTTATGGGTCCGGCAATTATCGGGACCGCAGCTGTACAGATAAATTTATTGATAGATACAATAATTGCATCTATGCTTGTGACTGGAAGTATAAGTTGGCTGTATTTCTCGGATCGTTTAATTGAGTTACCCTTAGCAGTTTTTGGAATTGCTATATCTATAGTTATACTTCCAGTTCTTTCAAACTATTTTCAAAAAAACAATATTGATGAATACTCATCTACAATCGAAAAATCTATCAAGCTTGCATTTTTGATAGCAATCCCCTCAATGGCAGGCTTAATTATTCTATCTAGTTCAATTACATCCGCTTTATTTATGTATGGAAGCTTCGACATTTTTGACGCAAGAATGACTGCATTAAGTTTAGTTGCCTATAGTTTAGGACTACCAGCATTTATTTTTATGAAAATTCTCGTCACTGCATTTTTCTCAAGACAAGATACTAAAACGCCAGTCCTTTACTCGCTAGTAGGTATATCAATAAATATCTTAGCTAATGTTAGCGTTTTATTTGTATATCTAAATCATCCATTCGAGGGCGCACATGCATTCATTGCACTTGCAACATCACTATCAGCATGGGTTCAAGTTATATTAATGAGTTTTAAACTTAGACAACAAAATATAATTAAAAATAAGGTATTCATGAATAAAGCTTCACTAAAAATTATCTTAAGTACCTCAGTAATGAGTTTTATTTTGTATTACTTTTTTGAAGCATCTCTCTTTGACCAAGATTTGTCAGCGCTAATGAGAGCAAGTTACTTGATTATGTATATTATATCTGGTGCATTAATCTACTATTCTTTCTTGAAATTATCGGGAATAAAATTAAAAAATTATAGAATATGAAAATAGTAAAAAATATCAATGATATCTCATCAACACCCAAAGCTATAACAATAGGAAATTTTGATGGTGTTCATAAAGGCCATCAAGAGTTACTTAATCAGACAAGAAAGATAGCGAGAGAAAATAATCTTGAATCTTTAATATTTACATTTGATAAGTTCCCAAGAGAAATATTTAATCCTAAAGATTTTCACCGCCTATACAATAATGAAAACAAGGAAAATATTTTTAAATCATATGAGATTGATACTATGCTATCAATTGATTTTAATGAAATAATGAATGTTGATGCAGAGCGTTTTTGTGAAGATATCCTTATTGATCAACTTAATTTAAAATTTTTAGTTATAGGTGATAATTTTAGATTTGGTAAGAATAGATCTGGTGATATAAACCTATTAAAAAACTATCAGGATGACAGATCGTTTGAACTGATAATACCTGACTCTGTCCTCTATAAAAACGAGAGTATAAGTAGTTCTAGAATTAGAAATTTTCTTCAAGAAGGTGACATAAATGCGGCTAATGAGTGTTTAGGTAAAGAATATATGATTTCTGGAACTGTTGTTTCTGGTGAAAAACTTGGAAGGAAACTTGGATATCCTACTGCTAACATTTCTCTTGATCATGATTATCCTCTAGATGGAGTTTATCTGACAAAAACTATTTTAGATAAAAAAAATTATTTAAGCTTAACTTCTATAGGTGATAAACCTACCTTTAATGGATCTGAAAAATTATTAGAGGTTTTTATTTTAGATTTTGATAAAGATATCTACGGAGAGAAACTAGAAATCTGTTTTCTTGAAGAGATTAGAAAACAGATAAAGTTTAATAATCAAGATGAATTAATTAAACAAATGAATGAAGACTATAAATATGCAATAATCAGAAGCAAAAAATATGGAATATAAAGACACTCTCAACCTACCAAAGACTGATTTTCCCATGAAGGCAAACCTGCCTAACAGGGAACCTGAAATACTTAAATTTTGGCAAGATAATTGTGTTTTCAAGGAAGCATTGAAAAATAAAAAAGGTAATCAAGAATTTATTCTTCATGATGGCCCTCCATATGCTAATGGTGATATACATATTGGACATGCTGTGAATAAGATATTAAAAGACTTCATCATAAAGTCTAAATTAATGTCTGGATATAGCACTCCTTTTATTCCAGGATGGGATTGTCATGGTTTACCTATAGAGTTACAAGTAGAAAAGAAATATGGTAAGGGTAAATTTAAGGATGATCCAAAAGCCTTCATATTAGCTTGTAGAGAGTATGCAAAAAAACAAATTAAAAAACAAAAGATAGATTTCATTAGACTAGGAATTTTCGGAGATTGGGATAACTCATACTCAAGTATGGACAAAGATGTTGAAGCAGGAATTGTTGGAAGTCTCTCACAAATTATTAAAAATAAACACATCTATTTTGGATCTAAGCCAGTTCACTGGTGTATCGAATCATCTTCAGCGTTGGCTGAAGCTGAAGTTGAGTACAAGGATGTTACCTCGAAAGCTGTCTGTGTTAATTTTGAAATAACCAATCTTGATAAATCAATCTTCAAGGGTCTTAAAAATGATTTGAAAGTGAATATTCCAATATGGACAACAACGCCATGGACATTGCCTGCAAATAGAGCTGTTGCGATTGGCGGTGATATAGAATACTCATTAGTGTACACAGTAAATTCATACTTAATTATAGCTAAGAATTTAGTTGATTCTGTTATGGAAAAATCTGAAATAAAAAAATATTCTATTGAAGGAAGCATAGATAATACAGCTTTAAGCTCACTAGAGCTTAGACATCCCTTTTACAACATAACTGTACCTCTAATAACAGCTAACCATGTTACAGATGAGAATGGAACGGGAGCGGTACACATTGCACCAGGTCATGGCACGGATGATTATCTAGCTGGGCTTAAATACAACTTAGAAGTATATAATCCTGTAGATGATTATGGAAAGTTTGTAAATGAACTTCCAATTTTTGGCGGTATGAAAATCAGAGAATCAAATGATGAGATCATAAATATTTTAAAAGAAAAAAATCGCTTATTGTTTTCTGAAAACTATGAACATTCATATCCTCATTGCTGGAGATATAAAACACCTTTAATATTCAGAGCTACTCCTCAATGGTTTATGAGTATGGATCAATCCTCATTAAGAGACTCAATAAAAAATGATATAAAAAATGTTAATTGGCTTCCTTCTTGGGGAGAAGAAAGAATCTATAACATGATTGAAGGAAGGCCAGATTGGTGTTTATCTAGACAAAGAAACTGGGGTGTCCCAATACCATTATTTTTAAACAAAAAAACAAAAGAACTTCATCCTGAAACTCATAAAATTTTGGATGAAGCTGCAAAGATCATTAAAGAGGGCAATATAGAGGCATGGATTGATTTTGACAAAAGTAAAATTGTCAAAGATATTGATGAATATATAGAAGTCAAAGATACACTAGATGTATGGTTTGATTCGGGAGTAACACATCAAACAGTTCTTAAAGAGAGGGGAATTAACAATGTAGCAGATTTGTATCTTGAGGGTTCTGATCAACACAGAGGTTGGTTTCAGTCGTCTCTCATAACATCCCATGCAATGTTCAAGAAATCCCCATATAAAAATGTTTTAACACATGGGTTTGTTGTTGATTCTGAGGGTCAAAAAATGTCCAAATCTATTGGTAATATTATTTCCCCACAAAAAATTATTAAAGATAAGGGCGCAGATATACTACGACTTTGGGTAGCTATGACTGATTATTCAAAAGAAATGACTATATCTGATGAAATACTTAAACGTGTTTCAGAGTCATACAGAAGAATACGAAATACATCTAAATTTCTTTTGTCAAACATTAGTGATTTTGAAAATGAATCGTTATCAGTTAAAGATATGATTCTTCTAGATAAATGGATTATACATAAAGCTGGAAAGCTAAATATTCAAATTAAAAAAGACTATGAAAATTTTAAGTTTCATAAAATTACTCAAGATATCATTAATTTTTGTACACTTGAACTAGGTGGATATTATCTAGATATTATAAAAGATAGACTGTATACGTCTAAAAAAGATGGGCTTCCAAGAAGATCAGCACAAAAGACATGTTATATACTCATGTCATACATTAATTCATGGATTGCGCCCATATTGACATTCACTGCTGAAGAAATTCATTTGAAAATGCCTAATAGTGAACAGAGTATTTACCATAAAGATTGGTATGAATTTCCAATTGACATGGATGATAATTATATTGATATTTTTGATTGTCTGTATGAAATCAAGCCTAATGTATCAAAACTTATTGAAGAAGCAAGGAATCTAAATACAGTAGGTTCATCATTGGAATGTTGCCTAGATATCACATGTAACACAGCTTTACACCGCATAGTTGAAAGCTTAAAAGATGAACTAAAATTTGTATTTGTTGTTTCTGAATGTAATCTTAAGAGGGGAACTGAGTCAGACAATTATGATTTCAGTCATGATAACTATAAACTCTCGATTAGAATTACAAAATCATCAAATAAAAAATGTGAAAGATGCTGGCACTTGAATGAATCTGTTGGAAAAATAGATAAAGCCCCAACTATTTGTCAAAGATGTTTCGATAACGTGCATGGTGATGGAGAATGCAGAACATACGCCTGAAAGTATTGTTTTCCATTCTTATAGTTTTCCTTGTTGTATTATGTGATATTTATACAAAGCAAGTGATTTTAAGTATAGGTCAAAGCTTTATACTAAACTCATTCATCAAAATACATATGATTGAAAACTATGGGATTGCATTTAGCTTATTTGATAATCTCAGCGAAAAAGGCTACTTAGTCCTTAATGCATTAATAATTTTGATCATATTATTTATATTTTATGAACTATATAAAAATATCAAGTTATCTAATATATATATTACTGGGTTGTCACTAATACTTGGTGGCGGCATTTCTAATCTGTTTGATCGATATGATAATGGCTCAGTTACAGATTTTATAATTCTTTATTATGAAGATTTATACTTCCCTGCAATATTCAACATTGCAGATCTATCAATCAGTATAGGTGCACTACTTGTAGTAATTTACTTATTTTTTTACAGTCATGAATACAATCAAATACAAAAGTGAAGTTTCTTTACATTACTCTCTTAAAGCTGAAGGGGTATTATTTGAGAGCACTTTTAATAATGATCCTATAAAGATAAGCATAGGTGAATGCAATCTTCCTCAAATTCTAGAGAGTGCTCTTTACGGCTTAAAAATAGGAGACAAGAAATGTTTCTCATTCTCATCAAGAAATATATTTGGTGATTATGATCAAAAAAAAATTAAAAGTATGCCATTAAGTGCTTTTAAAAATTATAAAGATATAAAGACTGGTGATATTATAGAAACTGTAGAAGGTAATGAATCTTATTACATAACGATTATTGAAAAAAAGGATAAAAGTATTTTGGTAGATATCAATCATAACCTATGTAATAAAGATATTATTTTTGAAGTAGAGATATTAAATATAAAAAATGCCACTTAAAGATGTAGAAATTTTATTAACCGAACCAAGAGGATTCTGTGCAGGTGTTGACAGAGCAATTGATATAGTAAATCGTGCA
>Ga0181565_10005098_pt1 | contig 10063 bp, 6 predicted proteins | sample 101ome_16_FD_129661 | JGI IMG/M metagenome (GOLD analysis project Ga0181565, IMG submission 129661) | Coastal salt marsh microbial communities from the Groves Creek Marsh, Skidaway Island, Georgia - 101401AT metaG (megahit assembly) | ecosystem: Environmental > Aquatic > Marine > Intertidal zone...
AGGTAAGACGGCTAACTATATTTCTAATTCAAAACCTCATGGAATACCCATTTTTACATTTACAGGAAATAAGAAGACATTGAATCAACTTTCTTTAGTGGGCTCTACAATTCCATTCTATCTATCTAATTTATCCAACCATGATAAAACTTTACTAAATGTTTCTAAGATCTTAAGAAAGTACTACGGCAACAATAAAGAGAATTTAAAATTTATTATGGTTTCCAGTATTTTTTCTGAGGAGCACTCTGAAGCTATACAAATAATTAATCTCTAAAATGTTTGATACTTTTATTGAGAGCACTATCTTAATGTTTGTGGCTATTGATCCAATTTCACTAGTTCCAATTTTTGCAGGCTTAACTTCTGGACTTAGTCAGCATCAAGTTAAATCTATTTATATCAGAGCATCAATTGTTTCTTTAATTGTTTTATCTATTTTTTGGTTATTTGGAAATGCAATTCTTGATGCTATGAACATAAGCATGGATTCTTTTAGAATTATTGGTGGATTATTTTTAATTGTTATTGCATTTCAAATGGTCTTTGATCAAAGACAAACTAGAAGACAATCCACCGTAGATACCGCTATTGATGATGAAACTATTCAATCAATAGCAATATTTCCATTGTCTATACCTTTAATAGCTGGGCCTGGGGCAATGGCAACCAGTCTTTTGATTTCAAAAGAAGCATACATAAGTGTTCTTGATGGATTTATTTCATATCTACCAATATTAATAGCTGTTTTGTTTGCAACAATTGCTATGTGGCTTTCTGCAAAACTTTCATCTAAGTTAGGTCCAACAGTCATAACTGTTGTTCAAAAGATATTTGGTCTTTTATTAGGAGCGCTAGCAATTGAATTTGTTATTGATGGCGTTATAAACTCGTTTAATTTAAATTAGTAATATAATCATGGAAAATATATCTCAAACTATTTTTAATGAATTAGAAAAAGATCTTAGTGAAAATGCACAGTCTACATTTATTGTCAGTGGTGGCTCTAGCCCAGTTCAAATATTTAAAGACTTATCAACCATGGAAGCTAAATGGTCTGACATAAATATATCACTAGTAGATGACAGGGTTGTAGATATAAACCATGAGGATTCAAATGAAAAATTGGTGAATGATTTATTAATTAAAGATAAGGCAAAAGATGCTAGTTTCATATCAATATGTAATCAAACTAATGATTTATTTAATCTAAAAAGACCTTTTGGTGTGATGCTTTTGGGTATGGGGGAGGATGGACACTTTGCATCTTTATTTCCAAAACTAATTGAAACCAATCCGGATTACTTTGACATAGAATCAGATGCAGAAATTTTTTTTACTGAACCTATGGGTAATCCATTTCATAAAAGAGTAAGCATGAATCTTTCAATGATTCTTGAATCAAAAAATATTTTCTTACTTGTCTCTAGTGAAAAAAAATTAGAAGTTTTAAATCAAGCTAAAACTGATTCAACTTTACCATTATATTACTTGCTTAATCAAAATATTGCCGATATAAAAATAGTTCAAAATTTTTAAGAATTATCAATTTTTTTAAATAATAAATATATAAAACATAATTACGTTTTAATACATTGTTACATGTTTTATATATAAACATTATATTAAAATGTAACATATTTACATTTTTAATATTTTTTAAGAAAAAACTTGCATTAATTTACATATCGTGTATTTTTGTTATCAATACATTTAGAACCACTAGATGTATACAACATTAATATATATGGGGGAAACATATGTACACTAATAAAATAGGCTCTAGGAGAGATGTAGTCCTATCTGGATTAGCTCTTTCTTTAGCTTCACTCCCAACAATGGCCCAATCAACTGGTGATGAATCGGTAGAAGAAGTTGTTGTTCTGGGTTCTTATGCGCAGAGTTTAAAAAATGCGATTGATAAGAAAAGAAATGCTGATGGTGTCGTGGACGCTATTACAGCTGAAGATATTGGTAAATACCCTGATACAAACCTTGCTGAGTCATTAGCTAGGATTACAGGTGTATCTATTGATAGATTCAATGGAGAGGGTTCAAGAGTAACAGTTCGTGGTCTTGGTCCAGATTTTAACCTTGTTACTTTAAATGGAAGAAGTATGCCAACAGTTGGAGGCAGATCATTTGATTTTGCTGACATCTCACCTCATGGTATTGCTGCTGTTGAAGTATACAAAACAGGTAATGCTGCTATTCCTACTGGTGGAATAGGAGCTACTATCAATATGGTTACAACTAAACCGTTAGACGCCCCTGGCTTTATTGGTGTAGTTGAAGCTTCTGCCTTGGACGCTTACAGTGTCAATGGAGATGATTATACGCCACAGATAATGGGCATATTCTCAAACACTTATGCTGATGACACTATAGGTGTATCTTTATCAGCTTCTCATCAAGTTAGACATAACAGAGAAGAGCAGGCAAAAGTTGATAACTGGAGACCAAATGTTAATCCAACAGATCCAAATGTAGTTTGGGAAAATAATAACCAAAGAGAAGATGGTACTACATGGTATCCACAAAACGCTGGGTATAACATTGCTGATAACGAAACTGAAAGAACTAACCTTCAGCTTACTTTTCAATGGCAACCATCTGACGATGTAAGAGCTACATTGGACTATACACATTCAGAATACGAATTCTTCGGTGACAGAAGAGGTCTTGGAATCTGGTTCAATGGTTTTGGTTCAACTACACAAGCTGTAACTAACGAAAGAGGAACATATACTTTTGTTGAAGAAGCTGGTGGTGACTATGCTGTAAACATTGGTGCTGGTGGTAAATACAACGAAAATAATTCAGTTGGTTTTAACCTTGAATGGAATGCATCAGATAACTTGACTGTTACTTTTGATGCACATGATTCAGACGCGGAAGGAAAAGGTGATCCTAAATGGGGTAGTGATACTTACATGATTACTGGTAATACCTCTTATTGGGGTGATGCTATGGGTGAACCAACAGCTACTATAAATAGAAAGTCTGCTAATTATTACTCAAGTGGAGTTCATAGATGGACTTTTGATTTAGCTAATGGTCAAGAAGCTTTATTACCATCTGACTTAGGGACATTATTCCTTGGTGCTTCAGATTACTATTCATCTAATGATATGTCTCAATATCAATTATCTGCATTATGGGAAAATGAAGATGATAGTGCTCTTAGAAGTGTAAAGTTTGGAGTTTCTAAATCTGAACAAGATTGGGTTAATCAAAACATGTTCTCTGGACAACTTCCTGCTGGTTGGTGGGGATATTCAGAGTCATACATTCCTGATGATGCATGGGTTGCTAATAGTTTAGCGGGCTGGTTATCAAATGCAGCGAATAGTGGTGACTATGATGTTACTTATTACTGGGATATGCATAGAGATCTAATAGCTTACTATTACGAAACAGCTGGATTTACAGATTCAGAGGGAGTTTCAAGAACATATGATGGTCCAAACGGTGGCCCAATAGCAGGTTGGTATTGCTGTTATGCTGGTGAATGGGGTCCTGATTACAGAGACGCTGATGGATACGGTCATATTAATGCTGGGCCTGTAGATAGTGATGCAAGAGTAAAAGAGGAAAATACTTCATTCTTTGTTCAAGCTGACTTTGAAACAGAATTCAATGGTATGCCTGTAGATGTTGTTGCTGGTTTAAGATATGAAACTTCTGATGTAACTGCAGCAGGTTTAGAAACACCAATTGTAAATATTGCATGGGTCGGTGGTAATGAATTTGCTTACGTTGAAGGTGAAAAAGGTTTTTCATCTGGAACAGGTGATAACAAATTCTTCTTACCAAGCATAGACGCTAAAGTAGGTATTTCTGATGATGAAATTGTAAGATTCTCTTATAGTAGAACAATTACAAGACCTGGTATTGGTTCTTTAAGATCAACAACAGATTTTCCTGGTACTCCAAAAATTGGACAAAGAAAGGCTAATGTTGGTAATCCAGAATTATTACCATACGTTTCAGATAATATTGATGTAACTTATGAAAATTACTATGCAGAAGGTAGTTACTTTGCAATAAGTTACTGGAGAAAGGTTGTTGATAACTTTTTACAATCAAGAACCACTCAAGAGTCTGTAAATGGCATTAGAGATGTTTATTTTGGACAAGCAGCAGATGCTTGTAGAGCAAGTATTCAAGCTTCAGGTGCTGTAGCAACTGATATGAGTGTGTTTGAATGCCTTACAGGTTCTGTTGGGGGTACGCAATTGCTTCCAGATGGAGATGATCCTCTTGCATTATTTGATGTAACTAGGGAAGTCAACGAAGAAACTGGAACGCTATATGGTTTCGAAATAGCTGCTCAACATTTATTTGAAGATGGTTACGGTTTAACTGCTAACTACACTTCTGTTAATGGTGATGTTGAAGCTGATAAAGATGCTATTGGTTACCAATTTGCATTAACTGGAATGAGCGATAGTGCAAACCTATCTGGTTTCTACGAAACTGATAAATATTCTGTCAGACTTTCATGGAACTGGAGAGACGAGTTCTTAGGTGGATTCGACCAACACTCATCTCCTGTATTTACAGAAGCTTATGAGCAATGGGACTTAAATGCTACTTATAACCTTAATGATCAAGTTGAACTGTTTGTTCAAGGTTTAAATCTTACTGAAGAAGTTGTAAGAACTTACGTAAGATATCCTGAGCAATTATTAGCTCTTGGTCAATATGGTACTACCTGGATTATAGGAGGCAGATACAGATTCTAATTAAACTCTCCCCAGTTTAATTAGTTGAATACTATTAAAAAAACTTCAAGTTTTTTTAATGTAAACTTAAAAAGGCTACTTTTTTAAAGTAGCCTTTTTTCTTTGTATAATAAGCTATGAAGCATGAAGTTTTAAATAACATAGACCACGCTAATTTATATATAAATAGTCAATTTAAAGAAGGTTGTGGTTATGATTTTAATATCGCAAGCGTTTTTCCTGTTGAGTACATAAGGTTACAATCCCATTACCCAATTTTTTTTACTCACAACAAAGAAAATGATTTTTACCAAAGTGTTGCAATGCTTGGTTTTGAGGAAAATGAAAACCTTTTTTTAGATTCTAAGGGTCTTGTAACTGTTTTACCTTTGAGTATTCAAAGAATTCCATTTTATATAGGCAAAAGAACAAAAATAGAAGGCGGCATTCCTATTGATGAAAAGAATTTGACTATAGATATTGATCATCCATCTGTAAACAAAGATTCTGGAAATAGAATATTTCTAGAACATGGAGGTAATAGCGATTATTTAAATCATATTAGTAGAGTATTAGCTACAATTGATGAAGGCGTTAATGAGTTAAATGAATTCTCAAAGTTATTATCATCATTACAATTATTCGAGCCCTTAAATTTATCTGTTGATATAAGCAAGGATAATAATTTTACTTTAAAAGGTTTGTGGACAATAAATGAAACTAAACTGAAAAATTTGGATGATAAATTAATAATTGATTTACATAGTAAAGGCTATCTTCAGCATATATATATGATTGCTGCCTCAATTGGAAATATGAATAATTTAATTCATTTAAAAAAAATAAAGGAATCTAGCAAATAATGCCTATTGAATATAAAAATATTAACGAGATTAAAAAATCTGATTTTAATTTTGATATATTTGATAAAAATCAACCAACTGTTATTAGAGGTTTGGTTGATGATTGGCCTTTGGTTAGAGCCTCATCTTCAAATGTTGAAGATCTTATCTCACATATTCTATGTTACTACGAGGGAGATAGGGTATTAGCATTTGCGAGCACCTCTGAATCAGGCAATAAATTTACATACGCTAATACTGAATCCAAAAAAAGTTTCTCTGAAATTGAAACAACCCTTGATTTATTGCTAGATACAATTCTCGAGCTAAAAGATAAAGATAACCCATCAACTGCATATATGGGTTCCACATCAATAGACTATGTTCTTCCTGGGCTGTCCAAAGATAATAATTTTCAAATAAATAACGAATCACCAATAAAAAGTATATGGATTGGTAATAGTTCTATCGTCCCGCCACATTTTGATGTTCCAGATAATATTGCTTTTGTTTGTTCAGGGAAGAGAAGATTTACATTATTTCCTCCAGATCAAGTAAAAAACTTATACATAGGCCCGTTAGAATTTACACCGGCAGGACAACCTATCTCTTTAGTTGATATTTATAACCCTGATTTAAATAAATTCCCTAAATTTGAATATGCAAAGAACTACGGTCAATCTGCTGAATTATTCCCTGGTGATGCAATTTTTATTCCAAGCCTATGGTGGCATCAAGTAGAAAGTTTTGGCCCACTAAACATTTTAATTAACTATTGGTGGAGGAATGTTCCAAGTTTTATGGGCAATCCAATGGATGCATTAATGCATTCAATCTTATCAGTTAGGGATTTGCCTGATCATCAAAAAGAAAACTGGATTAATATGTTCAAGCATTATGTATTTGATTATGACGATAAGAATTTTGAGCATATTCCAAGAGATATTCATGGTGCGATTGGAAATATAGACAGCGACTTAGCAAAAAAAATAAGAGCCTTGTTGCTAAATAATCTTAATCGATAAAAAAGTCAGAGAATTATACTCTTGTTTTTTCTATGTTTTTGATTACTTCATCTTTTCTACTATCAAAAACCTTGCCAAATCTTGCTTGAACAGTAGCAGATAAAATATCAATAATTGCTAGATGTGCTAGTCTTGAAGTCATTGGAATATGAAGGTTATTTTCAAGATGTGTATGAATATGAAGAACTACATCTGAAAGTCTAGCTAGAGGAGAGTCTTCAGATGTAAGCGCAATTGTTCTAACCCCATTTTTTTTAGCTATCTTAGCGGTTTCAACAATTTCAGTAGTTCGTCCAGTAAATGAGATAGATACTAATAAATCTCCTTCCTTCATCATAGAAACAATCATTCTTTGGTTTATGTAATCAGTATGAGCAACAACAGGAACGCCAAATCTAAAGAATTTATGTTGTGCATCTAAAGCAACAGGACCAGAGCCACCTAACCCAAAAAATGTAATACTTTTAGCATTTGCTAATAAATCAGTTGCTTTATCAATTGATTCCGGGTTTAGATTTTGACCGACATTTACAATAGTTGATTGAATATCAGACATGACTCGTTTAACAACCTCAGGTGTATCTTTGTCAACATTAAATCTATCGAGTAATTCATTCGTGTTAGTAATTTCTTGAGCTATTTGAATTTTGAAAGCAGGGTATCCATCAAAACCTAGTTTTTTACAAAATCTATTTACGGTTGGTAAACTAACTCCCGCTTCTTTTGCAAGTGATGTTATTGATTGATTTATAACTTTGGTTGGATTATTTAATACAGAAAGAGCAATCCATTTTTCAGATTTACTTAATTTAACTTCACCATTAACTAGTGTATCTAGAATCATCTAGATAATTATATAGATTTGTAATTTATTTACAATATTTAAGATTAATGCAGGATATTGTATATTTTTAACATAATCTAGCGTAAAATTATGCATACATTTTAAAGTATATATATGAATCCAGAAGACAAAGATCCAATAGAAACGAGTGAATGGTTAGACGCAATTAATAGTGTTATTGAAGAAGAGGGGGTGGATAGAGCATCCTTCTTAATGACAAAGCTAGCCAAAAGATTAAACGAAGAAGGCGCAATACCGACATATAACTTAACCACACCATTTAGAAACTCTATTCCACTAAAAGATGAGGCTCAAATGCCTGGTGATTTATTCATGGAAAGAAGAATTAGATCACTTATTAGATGGAATGCATTGGCACTAGTTTTAAGAGCAAATAAAAATGACGACGATTTGGGTGGACATATCTCAACATTTTCTTCTGCAGCAACATTATATGACGTTGGATTTAATTACTTTTTTAGAGGCTCAGAAGGCCAGCTTGAGGATTTAATTTACTATCAAGGTCATTCATCTCCAGGCATATATGCTAGATCATTTTTAGAAGGTTATTTAAATGAAGAGGATTTAGATAATTTTAGAAGCGAGGTTAAAAAGCCTGGTTTATCATCTTATCCTCACCCATGGTTAATGCCAGATTATTGGCAATTTCCAACAGTCTCAATGGGGCTTGGACCAATTATGGGCATCTATCAAGCTCATATTATGAGATATATGTCTGCTAGAGGTCTTGTACCAAGAAACGATAGAAAAGTATGGGTTTTTTGTGGTGATGGTGAGATGGATGAGCCTGAATCAAAAGGAGCTATAGCTTTAGCTGGAAGAGAAAGTTTAGAAAACCTAATTTTTGTTATTAATTGCAATCTTCAAAGATTAGATGGCCCTGTTAGAGGCAATGGAAAAATCATACAAGAGCTTGAAGGATCTTTTAGGGGTGCTGGTTGGAATGTAATTAAAGTTGTTTGGGGAAGAAAATGGGACCCAATAATAGCTAAGGATAAAGAAGGTAAACTTCAAGATATCATGGATGCAGTCCTTGATGGAGAAATGCAAAACTTTAAAGCAAAAGGCGGCGCTTATACTAGAGAGAATTTCTTTGCTAAAGATCCAGACGTGCTAAAAATTGTTGAAGATTTAACAGATGAAGATATATATAGGCTTAATAGAGGAGGCCATGATCCATACAAAGTTTATGCTGCATATCATAAAGCTGTAAATTCTTCAGGAGCTCCAACAGTTATTCTTGCATTAACAACGAAGGGTTATGGTGTTGGTTCAAGAGAAGCTGATAACACCACTCATCAGGTTAAAAAATTATCTATAGATAATATAAAGGCATTCAGAGATAAATTTAATATCCCAGTTACTGATGAGGATATTGAAAAAATACCATACGTAAGACCTCCAGAAGATTCACCTGAAATGCAGTATTTAAGAAAAACTAGAGCTAATCTAGGAGGCCCAATACCTCGAAGAAGAACTAAATCTAAGGCTTTAAATATGCCTGATGATAAGGCTTTTTCAAAATTATATTCTGGCTCAGAAGAGAGAAAAATATCAACAACTATGGCTACAGTTAGAGTCATAACTGACTTATTAAAAGATAAAGAAATTGGACAAAGAATAGTTCCAATTGTTCCTGATGAGGCAAGAACCTTTGGAATGGAAGCTTTATTTAGGCAAGTAGGTATTTATTCATCAGCCGGTCAAAATTACGAACCTGAAGATGCTGATAAGGTAATGTGGTACAAGGAATCAAAAGAAGGAGTTATGCTTGAAGAGGGAATCACTGAAGCTGGTGCTTTTTCTGCATGGACAGCCTTGGCAACAGCCTATACAAATTATGATTTCCCAATGATTCCATTTTATTTATTTTATTCCATGTTTGGTTTTCAAAGAATTCATGATTTAGCGTGGGCAGCAGGTGATTCACAAGCTAAAGGCTTTCTAATTGGGGCCACTTCAGGGAGAACTACACTTAATGGCGAAGGTCTTCAACATCAAGATGGACATAGTCATATTCTTTCATCAACTATCCCAAACTGTTTGTCTTATGATCCTGCTTTCTCATATGAAATAGCTGTAATCATTAAAGATGGTATTCAAAAAATGTTTGTTGAACAGAAGAACTATTTCTATTACATAACAACAATGAATGAAAACTATGAGCATCCTCAAATGCCAAAGGGTGCTGAGGAAGGAATTATTAAAGGGATGTACAAACTACTTCCTGGAAAAAAACCATCAATAAGACTTATAGGTTCAGGTTCCATACTTAATGAATCAATCAAAGCTAAAGAATTATTAAAAAATTATGATATTCAATCAGAGGTTTGGAGTGTAACAAGTTTTAATCTTCTTAGAAAAAATGGAATGGAGATTGAAAGAAAAAATCAGCTCAATCCGAGTAAAAAAGAAATAAAAACCTATGTTGAAGAGTGTTTTGAAGACGATTCAATACCAGTTGTAGCTTCAACCGATTATATGAGGACTTATGCAGAACAAATTAGACCATATGTTAAAGCTGACTATACAGTTTTGGGTACTGATGGGTTTGGTAGAAGTGACTCTCGAAAAAATTTAAGAGAATTTTTTGAAATCGATGCA
>Ga0181565_10005106_pt1 | contig 10055 bp, 5 predicted proteins | sample 101ome_16_FD_129661 | JGI IMG/M metagenome (GOLD analysis project Ga0181565, IMG submission 129661) | Coastal salt marsh microbial communities from the Groves Creek Marsh, Skidaway Island, Georgia - 101401AT metaG (megahit assembly) | ecosystem: Environmental > Aquatic > Marine > Intertidal zone...
ACCGAGTGACCAACAAACTGATAATTGTGTACCAAATAAGTGCCCAAAGGCAGATCTAGGCATCTGACCACCAGGTACAGAAATAAATAATGAGTCATCACTATTAGACAATATTTCTTTCATCTCACCCCCCGATGAGATTCCAATTACAGTACCTCCAGAATCTAGAACTTCTTGAACTCCACTAATCGTCTCTTCAGTATTTCCTGAGTAAGATGTTGCTATGACCAACCATTCTGGACCCCACCATGATGGTAAACCATAATCTCTCCAGACTACAAATGGTAACCCTCCGGAATTATCGGCAAGAGTAGAAAGAAACATCCCTCCAGCCCCGGAACCACCCATTCCTAAACAAAGTACTCCTGCCCAGTCTTGGTCTGAATCAATATCGATAACTCTTGAAATAGATATTTCAAAGTCATCTATGAATTTACGAGTGAATCCAATCATATTCTGTGAATCTAATTCATCAGCGATTTTTAGTAAGTCTCTATCTTTCATACCTCTGCCTCACTAATATATCCCGGTAATGCTTGCCATGTATCTTCTATGAATCCAACACGTAACTGGGTTGACTTAACATCATCATCATATGGTAATGCAACGGTAGTTATTGAATAATCGTGCGGTGTCATGATTTCTGCTGCTGAGCTATCTCGATTTAATATGTCAACTACATATTGCTCTGAACATGAGCAAATAATCCTAGCTTTCTCCATGTCCCTCCATGTTGCTCCAGTTCTCTGAAAGAATCTCAATCGACGTATGATTGGACCATCCTTTTGCCATGAGTCAATTAGCCATAAGTCATCGTTCAATTTTACTACATCTCCCACACTGTAAGCAGGTTTTCTGTAACTCACTGTAAGCCTAGTAATTTCTATACCATCCCTCATACCAACAACAGTGGACGTTTCCTTGACTGTTCCGCCGAATTTTTTTGTTAAAATACGTGACCAATTTCTGGCCATCGCTTTTGAGCCAAGTTGTAAATCCCAACCTCCTGTTACCATACCTTCCTTTGTAATAAAAAACATTGGATCTGCTTCCATTCCATCTAACATCTCATCAAGAGTTGATCTCAATTCATTTAGTTCGATCTCAGATAATTTTCTCCCTGCAGATCGAAGTTGGACAATGGCCTCAAAATAAGCACCGTCTTTTCTTGTACAGGGCGTACAAATTGCATTACTAGTTTGCAATAATACTTCAAAATTATCTTCAAAGTAAAAATTGTCTATTTTTCCAGATACATCGAGATGAATGCGATTTGTTCTGTCATCTATAACCTGTAAAGCAAAACTAACATCTACTTGTTCAGCTCTATCATCTAACTCTAAATTATCACGGATTCTCAAGTTTGCCAATGACTCCTCGTCCATTTTCGACCATCGTCCCCTAATTTCATATGATTCACATTTAGGGCAACGAAACTGTTGAATTGTTTTTGGTACTTTAGATAATGTCACTCTCTTACGAAAACATGATTCACAAAGACGGTTCGAGGAAAGTCCGGAAGACACTCCACAAACAATACAGAATGCGTCATTTGACATATTATCATACCTTGCGAAAGCGTGATGCATTAGAATGATTCGTGAAGGAAAAATTATTTTTCTAGGTTTTTATCATCCAAGATTAATCTGACTTCCCTAATTCTTATTCTGATTTTATCTATTTTTTTTCCAATATATACCAAGTAATAACTCAACATCAACCCTAGAACTGAATAAGTTACGACATACGCTGTGAAACCGTTCAATGAACCACCTCTTCATCGATTTTTTTGAGTAAACTCTTTAATTCATATTCCATTTTATAAGAAAGATAGGTTAGAAATGAAAGTCCGGTCATTAATATCCAAAACGAAATCACGCCTAGGATTAGTACATCCATCATTTTTGGATCAAGGCCTGTTTCATTGGACTCCACTATTACAACAGATGGATGTCTCTTTTGATAAACTGTAGTTGCTATTGCAGTAATTGGAACTAGAACAAAACCAAATAGCCCTACTGTAGAAAGAGTATCTCGAGTTTCTACACCATCTGGTTGCGACCTTCTAGAGAGAACAATGAACATTGCAACTGCTGTTAGCAAAGCGAATGTATTCAGTCTGAGATCTCCCCAATCCCAAGGGACTCCCCATTCAGCAGAACCCCAAATAGGACCTGAAATTACCACCCCTAAACCAAACAATAGGCCTAAATCTGACCCAGTACAAAATAAATTCCACCCCCATTCCTTCCTTTTTACGAACCAAGAAATCGAACCAATAAACAATAAACAAAATGCAACAAAAGATGTCCAAGCAAATGGAACGTGCCAGAATAATATCCTATAAGCCTCTGGAGATCTGAATGGTGGTGACTGAACTAAAGGAGCATAAGTGTACCCCATAATTGCAGTTAGTAATACCCCTGCTCCACCAATAATAGTCATCCCCCAACCAAAATATTTCAGTGAGGACATAAACTTGCGAGAGGTTACTACATGATGAATGCTCGTTTTCATGTATCCGGAAGGTAAGTAGAAACAAACCAAACCAATATACTAGTCACACCTGCCAACAATATCATAAAAATTGGTTCATCCAGTGAAAATCCCAGACTTATTCCATCCGTGATTATCATCTCAAGAGAGTCTGTTAACTGTAAAAATGGCCATATAAGAACTAACAAGAGTAACGAGGCAACTGAAGCCCCTGCTCTTCTCAAATCAGAAATTAGTAGATGTAATGATGATGATGCTATTGAAACAAAAAACATTGCTAAGCCCGGTAACCACAGCCAATAAATTACGTCATCATTAGGTAGTAAAATATTGTCACTTAATATTATCCATGAAATATAAATTAGAGGTAAGGGGAGTAAGATTGAAGAACCTATGATGGAAGATGAAAAACGAAATTTAGGTCCGATTACTGCAGACCACCATCTTCCACAATTCTCTTCTGAATACCTGCCAATCAATGCCGGTGGAATTACAACTGAGATGAAAGAGGGAAGTAAAATTAGAGCCGAAAAAAAGTCTAAACCGACAGTCGAAATTTCATCTTCGGAGATTAAGCTGTGACATAACAGTAGAGCAAGGATTGAGGGAATCAAGCGATTGATTGTATCTATTGGATTTCTTTTTTCCATTCTGTAAGCCCAATAAAACAAACTAGAAGTTTTTCTAATCTTAACATTTTGTGTCGTACTTGGGAGGACAAAATTAGAATCCGTCTTTGATCTTAAATCGATAGAAATCTTATTATTATCTTCAAATCTAACGATTCTATTCGACGAGGAAATTAAATCAGGATCATGAGTTGCTATAATTATTCCATGTCCTCTGGAAGTTAGAGATCTTAACCAATTAATCAGTAAATTTTTTGCTGACTCATCCAAACCTTCAGATGGTTCATCGAGAAGAATAACTCTAGGACTATTTGACAATAGTGCAGGTGCAATCCCTGAAAGCACAGAGAGACGTCTAGCTAGACCTCCAGATAATTGAGAAATCCTATCGCCACTTCTATGATTGAGTCCCCAACAATCAAGCAATTCTGATGTTTTAATACTATCAAAGTCACAACCTGAAACTTGTAAAACTGTCTGTAATCTCTCTAGAACTGTTTCTTCTCCAGACATACCGTTTTTTTGTAAAGTTAAACCCATAGGCGGTAGAGAATTTCTCCTACCTTCTGAATCTCTAACCAATTTCAATCCTAACTCATCATATTTCCAAGATATTGAGCCAGAAGAAATCGTATGCATACCTGCACTGGATTCGAGTAATGTGGTCTTACCGCACCCATTAGAGCCGACCAATGAAACCAATTCTCCTTCGTTTAATTCAAAGTCAAAATTAGAAAGAATTAGACGGTTTCCTCTATGAATCTCTAAACCCGAAATCTGTATCAGGGGCAGAACATCCATGTACTTCCGAGGGAGGTTTAGCGTTTGAGTAGTTCGACATAGAATCGAAGGCGCTATTGCTGTAATACGTCCGGACATAATATGTGATTGTCAATCCGGAGGCAGATTTGTACTGGTCACAATTGGAAAATAGTGATTTAATTCTTCTTTCCATATACATCATTGTCTCAATATTACCCTTTGTCAATGCAATCAGAGAAAATACCAGTATTGCACTTGCTATGATTTTGTCATTACTTCTTGTAATGTTTGTTAGATACAGTTTCACAATTCTTGAGTTAAATTTTAATGAAATAGAGTTCTTCTCGTTATACCCATATTTGGCCGATGACCCATCACAAATATATCGTTTCGTAACTTCAGCATGGATTCATGCAGATTGGTTGCATGTACTCTCGAATATCCTGGTTATTGGCCTTGTAGGAGTTCCTCTTGAACAAAAATTAGGTTCCAAGAGATGGCTGATAATTTACATCCTTGGATTTATCGGAGGAAGCTTGGCTTGGGTTGCTTCGCATCCAAACTCGTATAATCCTGCTATTGGAGCTAGTGGCGCAGCTTTTGGCATTTTAGGAGCTTACATGGCTTGCTGGCCAAATGATGAGATAGAATTTCCTTTACTTTTTTTGATAAGAGCATGGCCTGTTTGGGTAATAGTTTTCGTAAGGTTAGGGTTAGAAATCTATCAAATATATGTTGTTCAAGAAGGGACTTCTGGTGAATCAAATATCGCTCATATGGCACATATTGGAGGCTTTTTCATGGCCTTCCTACTAGCCAGATTTATTGCTAAAGGAGGCCCAATTCCAGTAGATTCTGAAAGCTATGAAAATAGTACTACCAGCATAGAAGAAGCCTACAGAATTAATGCAAAAAGACAACTAAGGGACCTTTCTAATGACCCATGGGAAGTCGCAGGAAAGCCTCTTCAAGGCAATGCAAAAAGAATACTGGAAAATCTCAGAGATCAAGGTGACGAACTAGAAACTAGGCAGGCTTGGCTTGAAGAACTGGCGGAAAATACAATATGTCCTATTTGCAACGGAGAAATAAAATTTATAGAAGGAAAAGATGGACATTACAGCCTAATTTGTTCTGTTAACGATGAGCATCTATTTTGGCCATAATTCTCTAAAAATGAATCAATCATCGGTTCAAATTATACATCCATCGATACTGGCTCTCTGTGAGAGCCATGGCACGAGCATCAAATACAGTTGTACCCATGTTAGTTGTTATGTTGATGCTCATACTTGATTTTTCAGTAGGAGCATCAGCAATTATCCCATCAGAAGATGGCTCTAACCAGTTCACAGAAGAGAGTAATCATAATTCAAATACTCAAACAATTAATGAAATCCCGAAACTAATTTGTGATGGTGAAGTATGTCCAGAAAAATTCCTGGGAATAGGGTTCCCTCCGTGGGATGCAACCCCTGCTGTCGAAGAACCATACTGGTGGATGAATTTCAATACTGATCAAGATGGAAATGGAATGGAAGATAGTTTACAGTACATGATAGCAGGACAAAAAGAATCACATTCAGCAACTGCAATCTTAGGAAATGATGGACGTATGACAACAGCGATAATTGTTGGATACTCTTGGCACCCTGGGGAAACAGATTTACAGAAATTAAAAGATATCTTAGAAAAACATGGTTGGGAAGAAGAGGGATCTTGGTTTTTCCCAGTTGAATTTATTGACTCAGTAGTAATAGACCGAGTACCGGTTAGTTCTCTGATAGAAATTTGGCAACAGGATGGAGTTGTAATGTTAGAGGAACAGGATAAAATCGTCCCATACCTGAGTGTGGCAACTAGAGGTTCAAAAGTCCGCACATCAGATGTTTATGATGAAACACTGAGAGATTTTGGATATGATGGTTCAGGTGTGGTTATCGCTGTACTGGATTCAGGAGTAGATAATGAGCATTTTTCACTTGATGATTTTTCAGATAACAATAATGATAACGAAAATGATCCAGATGACTTACAAGACCCAAAATGGTTAGCTGGTTGTGATGCAACATCATGGAATTCACAAGATTGTAACGATGGTGAATTCGATCCCGACGATGGTAATGGCCATGGGACACACGTGGCTGGTATTGCTCTAGGAACTGGAGATTCTAGAAGAGTTCACCAAGGTTATGCACCGGGAGCATACCTTGTTGATGTTAAGGTTATGACAGATTCAGGAGGAAGTCAAGGAGGAGATGAAGGACCAATCATCAAAGGTCTTCAATGGGTTCTACAAAATGTAGATACGGATTGGGGTAATAATGATTCAAGTGAAGGTATTGATATAATTACCATGTCGTTTGGTAGTGGGAGCTCACCAGTTGGAGGTAATGATCAAGGTGACGATGGTAATAATTCTGCTGCCAGATTAGTAAACAATTGTGCAGAGGCGGGAATTGTACCTATTGCTGCGATAGGGAATGACGGAACTAATAGAGTCACTTCAGTGGGGGCGGCAGATGCTTCAATTACTGTAGGTGCTATAGATGATAAAAATACAATTCAAAGGAATGATGATGACATTGCAGATTATTCTAATTCGGGACCGCGCGTGGATGATAATGATGAAAATAAATGGGATGAATTGAAGCCTGATGTAGTCGCACCGGGTTCAGGAATTACTTCGGCTCAACATGCTACATCGAGTTCAACTATTCCTGGCCAAGATGAAAGTACTTTGGCAGATGATGGCTATGTAGCAATGGACGGTACAAGTATGTCAACACCTGCTGTTGCTGGTTTAGCTGCAATAATTCTCCAAATAGACGATGATTTAGAACCACAAGAAGTAAAAGATCTACTGAGAAATAATTCAGAAGTTAGGGGTAGTCCGTCGATGCCTTCAGTTTCAGATAAATGGAATGAGGATTATGGATTTGGGATAATCGATGGGAATCTGATTCTTCAGGCCTTATTAGGAGATGATACTGGAGGAGGAGATCCAGGCAATGGTACTGGAGGAGGAGATCCACCTGTAGGAGAAGGAACTGGGAATTGGGCAGTAATTGAGAAGCCAAGTGGTTTGTGGCTGATAGAAGGTGAAAGTTACAGTGCTAGAGGCCATATCAACGATGCCGGAAAGGAAAATGGAACCACTGAAGAAGTTCAAGTTAGAGTGACATACAAGTATAGACCTACAGGAGGAGGTCCGCTATCTACTGGAGTCTTAGTTGACTGGCATCAGGCCCTCGGAACAATCAACTGGACTACAAATTTCGATATTCCGAATTTCGAAGAAGATGTTGACGTAGATGCTGAAACTCTTCAAATTGAAGTTAAATCGAAAAATGAATTTGATCAATGGAGTAATACGACAAAAAATACACATAACTTAGGAATTCTTTCTCTAGAAGTTAATTCACCCAGCAATCAAGATTTAGTGAGTGGTAATGTCGAGATTAATGGGCTTTTAGAAACTGTAAATGGTGCCCAAATGCAGTGGAGGTTGGGGACTGATGAATGGAAAAATATGACTTATTATTCTGGTTCTGGGGCTGAAGAAATCCAATGGTCAATACCATGGAATACAAAAAATACTGATGATGGAATGCAACGCTTCTCAGTTAGATTTGTCAGTGGAGTTGGAGTTGCCTCGGATGAAGTTAGAATTACCGTTGAAATTGATAATTATCCTCCATCTCCAGACTTAATGTTCAGAACCGGTATTTCGGTACAAGAATATGGAATCCCTGTCTCTGAGACCTATGTCAATACATTTTTAGAAGCCAAAGTTCAGATAAGAAATATCGGCGATATTTCAGCAGATGAATTAACAATTTATTTATTGGAAGATGGATATAGGAAAGACGAGATAATTATTCAACGTCTAGAAAGTGGAGATATAATTGAGATATCCCTTTCATGGAATCCATCTACAGTAGGTAACAAACAATTAACAGTTTCTTTAGATCCATTAGATGAAATTCAGGAAAATAATGAATCAGATAATGATATATCAATTACATTCCCTGTTTTACCGAGACCTCAAGGAATTGACTTAGCCTTCAGAGATGGCGCCGTAAAAACTGAACCATCTATTCCAAGACCTAAGGAACAATTCCTAATCACTGGACGAGTGGATAATCTAGGTTCAACAAATGCAATGAGCGTGGGAGCGACTCTTTGGCTGAAAAGTGACCTAGGTTGGATGGAAGTGTCTACCACTACAATCTCTCTTGTGGTAGGACAAGGAGCAAGTCAAATTGCATTTGCATACATAGCACAAGAAGTAGGACCTCTTGAAATAAAAATTACTGTTCAAGGTGAAAGTGATTTGGATATGAGTAATAATGAAATATATTCCACAATTCTTGTTGATCAATCTTCATTGAAGGCTCCAAGAGACTTATCATTTGATTATGGTGAGGAACCAGTAAAAGTCATTGATTTGAATGGAGAAGGGTTGGTAATTACCAGTAAAGATGGAGGATTAGCACTATATCGACTAAATTCAAATCTCGCACTTGTCCCTTGTTCAAATACACTTGAAACAAAATGGTCAGGAGATTTGACATCATGGAGTACAGGTGATGGTTATGCACACATCGCTTGGACTAGGAGATACATAGATATCCAAGGTTACTTCAAACAAACATTGAGTTATTCAAGAATTGATGCCTCATGTGAAATGAGTCCAGTTCAGGATTTGATGGATTCTATTTCATTATCTGATGGAAAATATTTCGGAATTGATATGGATGTCAAAGGTACTGAAATTATAATTGCAGGATATCATAGAGACATATCAACGGGAGGAACTTTCAAAGATCTGACCAGTGTGTTCTTACTGACTTCAGACTATCCAATTTCATCAGATGATTGGAAATTTACGCCGAATGTGATAGATGAAATTGATGTTAGTATGTACGAAGCGGATCCTGTTACAGTAGAAATGGGGGAAGAATTTACACATATTATGTATCAGTCAAATAGAGATGATATTACCGGTAAAGAAAGAATAGGTTTGTGGTATGCTCATGGATCTAGTGAACAAACATCATGGACGTATAGGAAGGCTGTTGGGGATGAAGCAGCAATGCAAAAAATGTCTGTTATTACTCATGATGAGAAAGACTTCATCTACACAGTTTGGAAAGAAGGTGTAGATGCAGAATCTAAATTGATTGCAAAAGTAACAGACTCTACATTAACTTCATTGGAAAATCTCAGTGTAGAAATACCTTCAAAAGGAATTGGAAACATCCAGATGACTGAAACTCATTTAGGAATACAAATCTTCTATGATTTCGTAGGACCTACCGGGAGTCAAATACAGTATGGGATGATGAATCCAACTCATGGTGAAGAATGGATTGGACTTTCAGATAGAATCACGACTGGGAAAAACCATCTTTCTTCAGTTGACAGAGGCCCTCTGAGTGACCAAACAATAATTCTAAGCTGGAATGAAATCTATGGATGGGAAATAAGGTCTTTGATAGATGATAGTGATCCCGACAAAGGTGAGTTGAATTTACTTGATGAAGTGAGAATTTATCTTGGTTTAGATGAACAAAATTTTGGAATACTAATGGCAGGGATATCAATTACAGTGTTATTACTTTGTCTTTTAGTTCTGACTACAATGTCACTGAGTGCTGTAAAATGGGTTGGTAGAAAGACAAGAAAAGTTGCAACTGGAAAAATTATCCTTGAGGAAAATGTTGTAGATTTAGTCGAACCAACAGATATTGAGGTGAAATCAAAAGAAGTAGAATTGATTGATGAAGATTCAGATACAGGTTCTAAAGTTAGGAGAGATAGAAGGAAAAATAGAAACCTTTCGAATCAAGTTATTGAGATAGATGTTCAAGACTCTCAACAATCAATGCCTCTACCACCTCTAGAGCCTTTAAATGCAATACCACAAGCTAATCGTCCTGTGATTTGTCCTGAATGTTCATCAAGATTTGAAGCATCAATGCAATTAAAGATAATTAAATGCCCGATTTGTGAAAATAGAATTTCTCTTTAGGTGAACTGATGAAATTACTTCTTGCTTCGGCTTCAGAAAGAAGATTAACTTGGTTAAAAGAAAATTTCGATGACTTCGAAATAATTTCTAAACCATTAATTAGTGAAGAAAAGAGTATTAATTATGGAGTG
>Ga0181565_10005107_pt1 | contig 10053 bp, 10 predicted proteins | sample 101ome_16_FD_129661 | JGI IMG/M metagenome (GOLD analysis project Ga0181565, IMG submission 129661) | Coastal salt marsh microbial communities from the Groves Creek Marsh, Skidaway Island, Georgia - 101401AT metaG (megahit assembly) | ecosystem: Environmental > Aquatic > Marine > Intertidal...
ACATTCAAAGCTGCCAGAATCCGCGGTGAGCAACAACGTTTGACCGAGGCCGTCAGCCAGCGCTATCAGGGCCGCTTTGAGGCACACCAACAGCGGCTCGCCAGCGCAACCTCAAAGGTCCGTAAACGTCCCTCAAGCGACGACAAGTCGGCCCTGCTGGCAAAACTGGGAGGTGATGCGTGACGACCCGGCGCATCATGCTGATCACCTGCCTCGCGATGCTGCCGGGCGCACTGACCTACACCTGGCTGTTTGGGGCGGGCGTCCTGCTCAACCTGCTCTGCACCAGCCTGACCGCACTCGCGGCCGAAGCCTGCATGCTGCGACTGAGACGATTGCCGCTGCAGCAGCTGGGCGACGGCACCGCACTCGTCACCGGTATCATACTGGGCCTGTGTCTGCCGCCATTGCTGCCTTTGTGGATGGCCGCGCTGGGCACAGCTTTCGCCCTCGTCTTCGGCAAACACATGTATGGTGGCACCGGCAACAACCTGTTCAACCCCGCCATGGTCGGTTTTGCCGTGTTGATCGTTTCCTTCCCCCTGGCCATGAGTCACTGGCCAGCACCTGGCAGCAGCAACACATTCGACCAGACGGTCGTTCACAAAATCGCGTTGACCCAGTCGCGTCCGGTCTACGATGGCATCACCGCGGCGACACCGCTCGATGCCTACAAGTTCAGGACAGGCCTGACCAACGAAGAATTCTTCCAGAATGAGCAGGCCGAGCATTGGCAGAGCTGGGCCCTGGTCAGTCTCGCCTATCTCGCCGGCGGACTGGTGCTGATATATTTGCGCCTCGCACCCTGGCAGACACCGCTTGCCATGCTCGGCACACTAGCCGGACTCTGCATGGTTTTTTACGACAGCGGTTCCTCCGTGAGTCTGGGCTCACCTTTGTTCCACCTGACGACGGGCGCTGCCGTGTTTGCTGCATTTTTTGTTGTCACTGACCCAGTCACAGCGCCGCGGCATCGCAGCAACCTGCTGCTGTATGGTGCGGGTATCGGCCTGGTCACTTTCATCATCCGCACAATCGGCGCCTATCCGGAAGGTGTTGCCTTCGGTGTACTGCTGCTGAATGCCTGTGTGCCGCTGTTTGATCAGCTGCGGGTCGAGGCTGAGACCACAGTCGAATCCCGGACCACATCGAAGCGGACGGGACCCCCATGATGCCCGCCAAATTCATCAAGCCCGTCGCGCTGGCGCTGTGTTTTGCCCTGCTGCTGGTCGGCACCCATCGGGCGACACGCGCGGTCATCGCCGATAACCAGCGTCAGTTTGAACAACGCCTGCTGCGGCAACTGGCCGCCGGTGCCGAGGTCCGTGCTCTGGACTCGGGCTATGCCATCATCCGCGACGGGGCAACCGCCGGCCATATCCACGAGGTATCAACGAACGAGGGGTACAACGGTCTGATTACGCTGCTGGTAGCGATCGACAATAACGAGACGATTCTTGGGGTGCGGGTGACAGAACACCGGGAGACACCGGGCCTTGGTGACAAAATTGAACTTGAAGTCTCCAACTGGATTGACCAGTTCAATGGCCGGTCACTCAACAATACACGCTGGACTCTGCAGCCCGACGGCGACATCGACGGCATCAGCGGCGCGACGATCACGGCAAGGGCAACCCTCGAAGCGGTCAGGGGAACACTGGCGCCATGATGAAGCAGCTCGCCATCGACGGTCTCTGGCGCCGCAACCCGGCACTGGTACAAATGCTGGGTCTCTGCCCACTGCTCGCAGTGTCTGGCAGCATCGCCACCAGCCTCGGCCTCGGGCTCACCACCCTCGTCGTACTCGTTGCCGCCAATACAGTTATCAGCCTGGTGCGACAACTGCTGGATGAAGAGACCCGGCTGCCGGTGCAGATTCTGGTCATCGCGAGTTTCGTCACCCTCGCGGACCTGCTGCTGCAGTATGCTTTCTTTGATCTGCACCAGCGCATTGGATTATTTGTCGCCCTGATTGTCACCAACTGCACACTGCTGGGCCGCGCCGAGGCGTTTGCCAGCCGGCATCCCGTGAGCAGTGCCGCCTGGGATGGCCTGATGATGGGCACCGGCTTTCTGCTGGTGCTGATTGTGATGGGCGGAGTCCGTGAGGCCCTGGGTCAGGGTACACTGCTGGCCGGCCTGCAGACGCTTGGTCTACCGGATATGACGATTCATCTCTTCGATGGGGGGTTCCTGCTGGTCTTGCTACCGCCCGGCGCATTCCTTACGCGCGGTTGCCTGATTGCTATGAAAAACGTCCTGGAAGGCTCAAACGTTGAACGCTGACAAACGCTACCAGATTCTGTCGCGCCTGCGCGAGGAAAACCCAAACCCAACGACCGAGCTGAACTACTCGAGCGTATTCGAACTGCTGATCGCCGTTATTCTTTCGGCCCAGGCCACCGATGTCAGCGTCAACAAGGCCACCGATAAGTTGTATCCGGTTGCCAATACCCCAGAAGCGATCCTCGCTCTCGGGCTGCGTAAGCTGAAGAGTTACGTCAAGACTATCGGGCTCTACAACAGCAAGGCAGAAAACGTCATAAAAACCTGCCGCATCCTGATCGAACAGCACAACTCTGAGGTACCGAACTCCCGCGAGGCGCTGGAGGCCCTGCCTGGTGTCGGCCGAAAGACCGCCAATGTCGTCCTCAACACCGCGTTTGGGGAGCCGACCATGGCCGTCGACACGCATATCTTCCGCTTCTCCAACCGGACCCGGTTTGCGCCGGGCAAAACCGTGCTGCAGGTCGAAAAAAAACTTCTGAAAGTGATCCCGGACGAGTTTATTCGTGACGCCCATCACTGGCTTATTCTCCACAGCCGCTACATCTGCACCGCACGCAATCCGAAATGCAGCGCCTGCGTGATCTATGACCTGTGCGAATACAAGGCAAAGACCGACGACCTTGACTGATTCGGCCAGCATGCCAAGCGAAAAACCGCGCCAGCACCTGCTGCTTGGCGGCGCTATTGCCGCTGTCCTGCTGATCGCCTACTTCCTGACCATGCCGCGAACCATCACTCTGGAGGATGCCGGCCTGTTCCAGATGGTGTGTCACCTTGGTGGCATCAGCCACCCGCCCGGCTATCCGGTGTTTACCAGTATCTGTCAGCAGCTTGTGCCGCTGTTCTCACCCGGTGTCATAGCGGCAAACAGCCTGTCGGCGATCTATGCCGCTCTCGCCGCCGCTGTCTTCTTTTCCTGTGTTCTGCAGCTGACCGGCAACCGGTTCACTGCAGCGACCGCGGCGCTGGCCTACGGTTTCAGCACGACCTTCTGGTCCCAGGCGATCATTGTCGAGGTTTACACCCTGGCTGCGCTTGGCTTTGTGGTCTGCTGGCGCCTGCTGCTGGGTTATGTTGCCACCGGCAAGGTAACGCTGCTCTACCTTACCGCCTTCGCCTTCGGCCTCAGCCTCGCCAACCACTGGCCGCTGATGCTGGTCTCTACCCCGGCCCTGCTGGTCACGCTGTTGCCGCGCCTGCCAGACATACTGGATCTTATGCGCGAGCTCCGGGTCTGGTTGCTGCTAATACTCGCCCTGGCTCTGGGTCTCTTACCCTATGTCACGATCCTGTTGCAGGTGGATCCGGAAATCGCCCTGCTGGGCGAAGTCAATTCACTGGATAAACTCGCCGATTACATCAGCCGGTCAGCCTATGGTGACCATCACCTAGCGGCCTCCTACCTCGACCGCGTCTACTTTGCTGGCTGGCTGCTGAAGGAAAGTGTGCTCCAGCTCGGCCTCGTCGCTTCGATCGTCATGCTGCTCGGCCTGGTCATTCACCTCCGGACAAGCGCGGCACATAGGATTGCAACCCTGGTGCTGATGTACCTGGGGTCAACGCTGCTCCTCAATCTGCTGCTGGGTTTCAGTTTCGAGTTCCTCTGGCAGGCGGTGTTCAGACCCTATCCTGTAATCAGTTACCTGGCGCTCGCGTTCTGGTTTGGGCTGGGTTCCACCTGGCTGACGGCCTGGCTCAAGGCAAAGCTGCCGGGACGCGAACCGCTGGCCGGCCTGCTGACGACAGTCCTGCTGGTCAGTATCGCCCTGCAGGGCTACCGCCTGAATGACCGCAGCGACACCCGCTGGGTGGAAGACTACGGCAGGAGTCTGCTGAATGCCCTGCCCGCGAATGCCGTCTACTTTGCCGCTGATGATCTCGAAGTCGGCGTGCTGGGATACCTGCAAAAAGTGCAGGGCGTAAGACCCGACATCGAGCTGCGGAACTGGGAAAACCTCGTCTTCAGCAATCGTCTGGCTTCGCCGTTTGCTACAGCCGACGTGCAGCAGGCAGCGATGGCGAACTACATGGCGAGTAATCAACAACCCGTGTTTGCCTCATCACTCATCATTGCCCCGCGGGAGTATCGCGGCGGTTTCTTCCGCTACACACCGACCGCAGCGACCACGGCCATCATCAACCCTGCCATGCACGCTGTGCAGGACCAGCTGCTAGACCTGTGGGAGGCGGGGAGCATTCGTGATTTACACGAACGCCACTTCCTGTATCTGCGCCTCGTCAGTTTCACCCGCCAGTATGTTCACCTGGTGCTGGCCGGCACGTCTATGACCGAGGCCGATTACGTGCGGCTGGAGCGGCTGCAGAACACGTTCCCAGGCCGACTGACCACACTTGAGGTACTGCTGCCGCTCAATAATCCAGCATCCAAGCCGGTGCTGATGGAGATCGCCCTTTCCGCTCAGGCGCAGATCCCGGCTGAAACGCCGCGTGCCTCGAAAGCACTGCTGTTCGAATACCTGGGCAGACTCGAGATGATGGCGCCAATGAATGTGGAGGCAGCCATCGGCTATTTCGAGGCTTCCATTCATTTCAACCCGGTGCCACAGAACACCAGTCTGTGCCCGCTCCGCTACTTGTACCGACAGCACGAGCGCAACAGCGACCTGGCGCAGCTGGAGTCACGCTATACCAACATCAGCTGCGGCGGTTAGCGGTAGTTGCGACCCAGCTTGGCGGCCAGCTTCAAACGCAACGCATTCAGCTTGATGAATCCACCGGCGTCAGACTGATCATAAGCACCCGCATCATCTTCGAAGGTCACGATATCAGCGTCGTAGAGACTGTCGCTGGCTGATTCGCGACCAACGACGATGACATTACCTTTGTAAAGCTTGAGGCGGACCTTGCCGTTCACGTTTTTCTGTGAGTCATCAATCAGGGCCTGGAGGGCCGAGCGTTCCGGTGACCACCAGTATCCGTTGTAGATCAGGCTCGCATACCGCGGCATCAGCTCGTCCTTTAGGTGAGCCAGCTCACGATCCAGCGTGATCGACTCAATGGCACGGTGGCCTTTCAACAGCACCGTCCCTCCCGGGGTTTCATAACACCCGCGGGCCTTCATCCCGACATAGCGGTTCTCAACGATGTCCACGCGGCCAACCCCATTCTCGCCGGCGACCTTGTTGAGGTACGCCAGCACCGTTGCAGGCGACATGTCCTCGCCGTCAATAGCGACAACATCGCCCTGGCGGTAGGTCAGTTCGATGTAAGTGGGCGTATCCGGCGCGTCTTCCGGCGCAACGGTCCAGAGCCACATCGGTTCTTCCGGTTCCTGGCTCGGGTCCTCGAGGATGCCGCCTTCATAGGAGATATGCAGCAGGTTGGCATCCATCGAGTACGGCGACTTCTCGCCCTCATGTTTCTGGTCTACCTTGATCTGATGCCGTTCACAGAACGCCATCAGCGCCTCGCGGGAGTTCAGATCCCAGTCACGCCAGGGCGCGACCACCTGCACATCGGGCTTCAGACCATAAACACCGAGCTCAAACCGGACCTGGTCATTACCCTTGCCGGTGGCACCGTGGGCGACGGCCTGGGCGCCGGTTTCGTTGGCAATGTCGACGAGCCGCTTGGCGATCAGCGGCCGGGCAATGCTGGTCCCGAGCAGGTACTCACCTTCGTAGATGGTATTGCAGCGGAACATCGGAAAAACGAAATCACGCACGAACTCTTCCCGCACGTCATCGATATAGATTTCTTTTACGCCCATGCTGGCGGCTTTCTCTCGCGCCGGTTCCAGCTCCTCACCCTGACCGAGGTCCGCGGTATAGGTCACTACCTCGCAGTTGTAGGTCTCCTGCAGCCACTTGAGGATGACGGAGGTGTCCAGCCCTCCGGAATAGGAAAGTACGATCTTGTCAAAATCGGCCATCGGACCTGTCTCGCGAAAAAAGAGGCGCAATATTACCCGATTTTCTTTCAGGATCGAATCCTGCGCGGGAACGCGAGGCTGACAAGTTTACACTGTCGCAGCAGCACCCAGAGGGATCATGATACAATCAGCTTTTCGCAGAAAAACTTTGCAGCATGCAGACCCTCACCATTAAACGCCCAGATGACTGGCACATCCACCTGCGTGACGACGAGTATCTTGCGCGCACGGTGCAGGACGCTGCCCGCTATTTCGGCAGGGTGCTGGTTATGCCGAACCTTGTACCACCGGTGACCGAAGTAGCTCACGCCATCAGTTACAGGGAACGCATCATGGCCCACGCCCCCGCTGGCTTTAAGCCTGAAATGACACTATACCTGACAGACCAGACCAAAGCGGATACCGTCGTCGCAGCCAGCCAGTCAGGTCTGGTAAGAGCCTTCAAGTTGTACCCTGCCGGGGCGACCACCAACTCTGCATTCGGTGTCAATGCGATCGATGCACTCTACCCTGCCTTCGCCGCAATGCAGGATCACGGCATGGTTCTCGCCATCCACGGTGAGGTGACCGACAGCGAAATCGATATCTTTGATCGTGAAGCCGTGTTTATCGACACCATACTGAACAGAATCATCGAGCAGTTCCCTGACCTGAAAATCGTGCTGGAGCACATCACGACCCGAGAGGCCGTCGATTTCGTGGCAGCGGCGTCAGACAAGGTGGCAGCCACGATCACGGTGCATCATCTCTTGTACAACCGCAATGATCTGTTGGTGGGCGGCATCAAACCTATTCACTACTGTCTGCCGGTGCTGAAAAGAAACACTCATCAGACAGCGCTGCTAGAGGCAGCAGTTTCTGGTGACGCCAGTTTCTTCCTCGGCACTGACTCAGCACCGCATCCCCGGCATGCCAAGGAAAATGCCTGTGGCTGCGCCGCCGGCTGCTACACCGCCCATGCCGCGATCGAACTGTATGCCGAAGTCTTTGATGCCATGGACAAGCTGGATCGGCTGGAAGCCTTTGCCAGCGAATTCGGTGCCGATTTCTACGGGGTGCCACGCAACCAGGACACCATCACACTCAGCCAGGATGCCTGGACTGCCGCAACAGCTTACCGTTTTGCCGGCGATGAACTCATTCCAACCCGAGGCGGCGAAACCATCGCCTGGCAGGTCACTGACGGGGCACGCCATAACTTAAGTGAAGTCAGTCAGTGAGCGAAGAAAAACTGCCCATCGCCCACCGCTTTCGGGGCTTCCTGCCGGTTGTCCTCGACCTGGAAACCGGGGGCTTTAACCCGGAGACCGATGCCCTGCTGGAGAGCGCTATCGTCATCCTCGAGATGAATGACGACGGCTACCTCGTGCCCGGCGAACGCGTGTTCTTCAACATTGAGCCCTTCCCTGGCGCCAATATCGAACCCTCGGCGCTGGAATTTACGGGTATCGATCCAGACCATCCGTTTCGCATGGCTGTGCCGGAAAAACAGGCACTGAGCGAATCTTTCAAGGCGATTCGCAGCGAGATCAAGCGGACGGGCTGTAATCGAGCAGTGATCGTTGCCCACAACGCCGCCTTCGATCAGGCTTTCTTGAATGCCGCCTCAGCCCGATGCAACATCAAAAGGAATCCGTTCCATCCGTTTTCCAGCTTCGATACCGCAACCTTATGTGGTCTGGCTTTCGGCCAGACAGTGTTGTCCCGTGCCTGCGAAGTGGCAGGTATCCGCTTCAACAACGAGGAGGCGCATTCCGCCAAGTACGACTGTGACAAGACTGCTGAGCTGTTCTGCCAGATCGTCAATCGCTGGAAAGACCTGGGCGGGCTGCCCGAATCTCTGGCTTTCCATTAGCACAGCCAAACTCCACGCAAAAAAAAGCCCGCCGAATGGCGGGCTCTTTTATCGCATAGCTTGATCAGCCTTCCAGCGAATCCAGCGCTTTCTGGAAGCGATTGGCATGAGAACGCTCGGCCTTGGCAAGGGTTTCCATCCAGTCTGCGATTTCATCAAAACCCTCGTCGCGGGCGGTCTTTGCCATGCCCGGGTACATGTCAGTGTACTCATGAGTTTCCCCGGCAATCGCCGCCGCCAAATTGTCGGCAGTAGACCCGATCGGCAGGCCAGTTGCCGGATCACCGGTTTCCTCGAGATACTCAAGGTGACCGTGGGCGTGACCTGTCTCACCTTCCGCCGTGGAGCGGAACACGGCAGAGACATCGTTGTAGCCTTCAACGTCGGCCTTGGCCGCAAAGTACAGGTAGCGGCGGTTGGCCTGTGATTCACCTGCGAAAGCGTCTTTCAGATTCTGTTCGGTTTGGGATCCCTTCAAGCTCATGGTCTTTCTCTCTTTTTATCAGTGGTTGTCAGTGGTTGGGCAAAGCCGGACCGCCAGTATAACGACCCCGGCTGGGCTGGCAACAGGCCTGGCAAACCTACTCGGATTCGGTCGCAGCGTCCTTGATCATGGGCTGCAGCTCACCGCTCTGGTACATCTCGACAATAATGTCGCAACCGCCCACCAGTTCACCATCGATGAACAGTTGCGGAAAGGTTGGCCAGTCCGATACCGACGGCAGGTTCGCGCGAATCTCGGGATTCGACAGGATGTCGATGTAGGCGAACCGTTCGCCGCAGGCCATTAGTACCTGCGATGCCTGAGAGGAAAAACCGCACTGCGGCTGGTCCGGCGATCCTTTCATGTACAGAAGAATCGGGTTGTTTGCGATCTGCTCTTTGATGCTTTCGAAAATGTCCATTACTCTTACTTTACTTTGATCCGGTTGTCGGTGACGTGAATTTTACCTTATTATCGCTCCCTTTTCTCGCAGCTCGTTGGAGAGCGCCATGACCAGTGCCATCATGCCGACTTACGGCCGACAAGACATTGCCTTTGTGAAAGGCGAAGGAACCTGGCTGATTGATGACAAGGGCAACCGGTACCTCGATGCGCTGGGCGGCCTCGCCGTGATTGTGCTGGGGCACGCGAGCCCCGCAGTCGCGAAGACCTTGAGCGAACAGGGTTCTACCCTGCTCCATACCTCCAACCTTTACCGTATACCGGCACAGGAAGCGCTGGCGGACACCCTGCAGCGCATCTCGGGCATGGACAACATGTTTTTCGCCAACTCCGGCGCCGAGGCCAACGAGTGCGCCATCAAGATCGCACGCCTGCACGGTCACAAGAAAGGCATTGAAAACCCAACAGTGATCGTCGCCGACATGTCGTTCCACGGCCGCACTCTCGCGACTCTGACCGCAACCGGCAACCGTAAGGTCCACGCTGGCTTTGAACCCCTGGTGAAGGGATTCGTCCGTGTGCCGTTTAACGACGTCGAGGCTGTGAAGCAAGTGGCTGAACATAACAAGAGTGTCGTCGCCGTCATGGTCGAGCCGATTCAGGGTGAGGGCGGCATTCATGTCGCCGACGATGGCTATCTTCAGGCCTTGCGCCAGATCTGTGATGACAACGACTGGCTCCTGATGCTGGACGAAATCCAGACGGCAAACGGACGCACCGGCAGCTACTTCTGCTACCAGCAGTATGGTATCCAGCCGGACGTGGTCACCCTGGCGAAGGGCCTCGGCAATGGTGTACCCATTGGCGCCTGTCTAGCCCGCGGCACCGCTGCAGGCCTGATGCAGCCCGGCAATCACGGCTCAACGTTTGGCGGTAACCCGCTTTCCTGCGCAGTAGGGCTCACTGTCATCAATGAGATTGAGGAGGGAGACCTGTGTCAGCGTGCTGCTGAACTTGGCGCGCGCATGGTCACACGCTTCAACGAGAGGCTGGGGCCACGCAACAACGTCAAAGAGATTCGCGGTAAGGGACTTATGATCGGTATTGAGCTGGATTCGGCCTGCGGCGATC
>Ga0181565_10005122_pt1 | contig 10038 bp, 19 predicted proteins | sample 101ome_16_FD_129661 | JGI IMG/M metagenome (GOLD analysis project Ga0181565, IMG submission 129661) | Coastal salt marsh microbial communities from the Groves Creek Marsh, Skidaway Island, Georgia - 101401AT metaG (megahit assembly) | ecosystem: Environmental > Aquatic > Marine > Intertidal...
TAGCGTCGCCGTTGCATGGTGTCGTGACGACATCTCATCACCTATCTTCCGGCTTATCGCTATCAAGGCAGGTGCATAATGACGCTACTAGTTAACATTGTCGGTTGGGTAGGTTTTGCCGGTTGGGTCGCATATTTCATCAAGAGTATGTGATAAACATTCCCCCGCCCCAATAGGGGCGGGGGAATTCTTGCGTTATTGGGTCGAACCCTATCGCGCTAGGCGACGAGTTATCCACAGAAGTTATCCACAGGCTCGAGCTGGGGTCGAGCTGGGGTCGAACACCCTGCCGACTAGGCCAAAACTAACTTAACTTTGAACCTTTATTTGAGCCTATTCTAACACAAATTTTAACCTTTATGGAAACTAACTTGAATTCTAATTGCTATCTAACCTAACCAAAGGGCCTTGCCCAGCTCAAACAAACTAACAAAGAACTTTGTTTTCCCACTTGAAAAACCAAACTAACATCGGTACATTATTACTCAATACAAGCAACGCCTGGAAGGGGCAAAAAATGAAAACAAATAACACATACTCTAACCGCAAGATTGACTGGAAAGGTCCCGAAGGCGACATGCGTCGGGCAGTTAACAACTTAGTCCTAAACGTCGTACTAACGATTATGTTCTACGGAATCATGTTAGCCGTCTATTTTGGGGCAATCCTGCCAGCAATCATTGAAGATGGCTGGACAACTAACTGGCTCATCGCTCCCATCGTTTTATCATTCATCGTGTTAGTTGTGTTCTTGCCAGCAGTCGCAACGTTAGGACCTCTGCAAGATGCACGATGGGAATACAACAGCGAGATGCAACGGCATTTCTAACTTCCTTCCAAGAAAGCCCGACTCCTAACCGAGTCGGGCTTTTTTGTTAGGCATGGGCGGTTAGGTTAGGTCGAAGAGCTGAGTTAGAACCGTAACCATACTAACCTAACCGTCCTATCGACTTTGAGCACATGTTAGGTTATGACCGTAACGCAACTAACCTAACCACAGATTCTAACTTTAGTGCACAACTTAACACAAACTTAACCTTTATGATGGGCCTAACCAGACAAAATAGCTTTATGACCACATCTAATTTAACCAAAAAAATCAAATTTATCTTGTTTTTGCTGTCTAACCATGTGCATAATATCTGTATGGCAACAACGCCCAACACCCAGCCGGTAACCACTCCGGCACTAACCGTCAGCCTCATTCGTGAGGCTCTGAACCCCCACCCAAACAAGGACATGCACCCAGCATGGATACCTGGCGTGTGGAGAGAATATGGCTACCGTGATGCCATGCTTGATGCCTGCTTCGCAGATCAATCAATCGTGTACGAGGGCACGATCTCACTCTACGACTTTCGGTATGTCGTCTATCAAGTAATCCACCAATACGGTTGCGAATGGACGACAACCGAATGGGACGAAGACGGGGTTGAATACCTCGAAACCCTCGTAGATCAGTTGGTCGAGGAGAATCCGTCAGTTTGGAGCGATGGCTTCAGCCCCTACCGCTAACCGGCTCCAGCGGGCCGGTTAAAATTCGTTTAACACAAAACGAGAAAGCCTCCCCCGTTAGGGGGCTTTTTCTGTTAAGTTAGACGCAGAAGTTATGTTAGATTGCGAGTTAGGTTAGGCGGGCGTATGGTTATAATATCTCGCAAACCATACGCCCGCGATTCTAACCTAACATGACGGCTTTATTTTAACTTGCATTTGCAACTAACTTTATGGGTTGCGGTTAGCTTCTAAATTTGGTAACGGAATCGACTAACTTTATTTCACAACTTTATGCGCACGATTCCACAACTAGCTTTCTAACAGTGATAAGATTTCCGTAATTCGGAAATACCGAATAAGAGAGGAACATATGAAATACACCATTAAAGAATTACGAGCCGAAATAACCGCTGTTGGTATTTCTTTGCCTAACGCTAAAGAAATGAGCCTAGCGATTGAGACGCTTAAAGGATACGAGCCGAAAGACGCTCAGATTCACTACATCATTTCCAGCCTGTTGGAAACACCAGTAGTTCCAGCATCCGAGAATGGTCGATTTACCCTTAGGTATGTTGCCGAGCATTGTAAGCACTATCTGGATATCCCATTGCACATGCTGACTAAGGGCGATTCCCTAACGAACCTCAACAATGCCTACAACTTGCCAGCACAACAGCGTTTTAAGCGTGCTAATGGTAAGAAAGTTAGTCAGCGTTCCAGTATCGCTACTGCGCTCGGAACTGACGGACATATCGGATGGGTTACCGCTGGAACTGGTGACGAAATCCGAACGCTTGCCACTGGAATGGTGAGGTTATTTCATAGGGAACCTGCCGAAAATATGTTGGTGCAATAGTTCCACCATACTCCCGAGAATGTCCCCCATCCGCTCGGATGGGGGATTTCTCGTTAGAAGCCCGAGTCGAACTGGTTCGTTTCTAACTTAACCTGCAACCTAACATTGAGTGCATACTTTATGGGAGGTTAGAACTGGAACGATTCTAACCTAACTGGAATTCTAACGTTGAATACGCATTTCTAACAGCAAAACTAACCTTTATGGACAATTCTAAACTAACAAAGTTTTTTCTAACCGACACATATTTACAAAATAACCATATTAGGGTTTGGTGTATGAACACACCAAACAAAAAACGAATTCCCCGAACCCTTTACGTCTACAACGGACACTATGTCCAGCATGTAGGTTCGTTAGAATCATGCGAAACCTACATTCGCAACGCCCGCTCTCTATTCGGAGTCACCGACCTAACAATCTGCGAACAGCGGAATAACCAATACATTCTCTACACACCACCAAGCGCCTGAAAGGACCTAACATGAACACAAAAACCAAAGCCCACCCATTCATCAAAGTCACTTCGTTAGAAGTGACAGTTAGCGAAGATATTGTTACTTCGTTAGACGGCAAGATTTTTCTTGCTCACGAACCGTTCTTTGATTTCGCAGAACGGTCAATCATTCGAGACTCTGCTAACCGAGAAGTCGCTCGGGGTCGGATGACTACTAACAACAAAACAAGCACGATAGCGGCTGTCTGCAAATACGCTACTGCCCCATTTGAGCGGGTTCCCGACTCAGTTAAACTTATTGGTAGAGGTAGTAACATAGTCATCGCTAACGCACTAAAGGAATACCCTCACGCTATCTTCCCTAAAGATGTGTTAAAAGCAAACACGTTAGTCAATGTGTCAACCGCTCTGCGTACAATGTACCCTCTCGTTAGGTTTTCAGTTGTAACTCACCCACACGATTCTAACTACGGAGTCGTATTCTGTAGAGAGTCTCTAGGCTAACAGCCCAACACCTAACACAAAGCCCGCCTTCTAACCAAGAGGGCGGGCTTTTTGTTAGAACATCACGGTTAGGTTAGGAGGGCGGGCGTGCCAACATGTATGAATCAAGTTGAGCGCCCGCAGAACTAACCTAACTCTGGACCTAACATTTAGCTCACAACTAACTTAACACTCAGCTTTATGGGACCTAACACAAATACGAATTCGACTGGGGCCTAACATAACAAAGAAGTCTCAAAATAGGTTGATTTTTTTATCTAACCAGCTGCATAATATCATTACTGGAAAGTCCAGTAAGAGAGAGGAATTTAACATGATCACAGTAGTTATTATCAGTTGCCTTTTGTTAGGTGCAGGGATTGGTTCAGGATTTGCATTCTTCTACCAATTTAACACCATCAAAGAAGCCCGCCAGTTAGGTGTTGAAGAAGCTGTTGCCCATATTGCCGCACACATGACGGAATATGAGGAGCGGACTAACACACTTCGACGGTACGATCATTACGACCTGTGGAGAATTGTCAAAGAGGCTAACTTGCTGGACTAACCAGTCCTCTCCAACTAACTGAACCGCTCCGCTAACACAGGGAGCGGTTCTTTTAGGTTAGGAGGCTGAACACCGACGAAACTAACCTAACTTACGCCCTAACATTTAGTGCAAATCTAACATAACAGGTATCTTTATGGGTCAACCTAACAAATGCAATCCAGCTTGACTAACAAGAAACCTCTATTTTCACTTGCAACACCAATCTAACAGGAGTAGATTATTCATATGGCTCAAAACAACTTAACGGAAAGGAATGCCATGCCTAACACACCTACTAACTTCAAGGGCAACTGCACTGCTGTTGTCGTCATCGACCGCACAATCGAATTGTGGTTCTCAGCTCCTAACGGAGACTCCTCCGACTCGGTTATCTTTAACCTCTACTGTGTTTCTAACGCACAGGCTGAGGAGATTGCCGAGATTCACCGAAAGGTCTGGGGACTCTAACACTTCCCTTCCCCCAAAAGCCCGCCCTCTAACGGGGGCGGGTTTTTTTGTTATCTAACACAGTTAGGTTAGATGTCCAGTTAAGTTAGACTCCAAGTTAGGTTAGTTGGGCGGGTGTGTTAGCATATGAGCGATATCTAACACTCCCGCTGGGCTAACCTAACACCTAACTTAACTTTTAGTAAACAACCTAACTTGGGTTAGACCTTTATGATGGTTAGCTTCGGACCAATCTAACTTAACCAATAGCTTTATTAACTTAACAAAGAAGTCCAAAAATACCTTGCAAACGCAAACTAACAGGCGTATCTTGATACTTAGTCAATACGGGGAAGTACCCCTAAGACAGAAAGGCAATCATGAAGTTCACGTTTGAGACCATCGAAGAGACGCAAGTTGAGACTCTTAGTAGAGGACGGCAACCATCTGAGTCTGCCGTAGAACTGAGTCAGTTCTTCAATTCGATGTCAAAGGGGCAGGTCGTCCGAATTGTGGAACTTACCGCAGAGACCAAAGAAGAAAAGACAACCAACGGCAACGTGATTCGCTCCGGTGCAAAGATTGCCGGTCGCAAGGTTGGTATTCGTTGGTCGCCCGCCGGTATTCCACAAATTACAATGAAGAACTAATCACTCTTCTACATAGTTCCCCCGAAAAGAGCCTCACCTTAACGGGTGAGGCTTTTTTTGTTATCTGTCGAGTGTTAGGTTAGGCAGTTAAGTTAGACCGCCAGTTAAGTTAGACCGCGAGTTAAGTTAGACAACAAGTTAAGTTAGTTCGGCGGGTGTCTAACCTAACTTTGCTTGTTAGGTTACACCCGCAATCCTAACCTAACTTCAGTTCTAACATTTAGTGTGTATTCTAACTTAACTTTGCCTTTATGGTCGGTTAGAACTGCACCAATTCTAACCTAACCGTGGGCCTCAGCTTTAGTGTGTCTAACTTAACCATCTGGGCCTTCCTAACGCTGGGCCTTTATCTAAACTAACAAAGAAGTCGCTAACCGCCTTGATTATTCCAAACTAACAGGACTACGATGAGCGTAGCGATCCTTGAAAATTGAAGAGTTTAACTTACCGATTCGGGTAATCCCTATGCCTTGTGTTAGAACGTTTCTAACACAAACCCGAATCGAAGTAAGGCATAGGGGCGTGAACCTAACACGCAAACCTTAGGCAAACTTGTTAGGAAACGGGTATTCATTCTAACAAGCTGTTCACATTTGATCCCTGCTAACAGCAGGAGAAAGGAGAACCTAACATGGGTTTCTCTTTCGAGATCATCGACGAGTCTAACGTCGAAGTCTCACGCCGCGGTCGTGCGGTTAGTGAAGACGTTCGGGAGTTAGGCGAGTACTTCTCTAACATGACGGTCGGACAGATCGTCCGTGTTGAAGAACTCGCGGCTAACGACCCGAAGACGAAGGCTTCTAACCAGCAGAAGATTTACGCCGCCGCTCGTCTGGCGGAGGTAAAAGTTTCTGTTAGGTGGTCGCCTTCTAACGGTCTCCCACAGATCAAGCGCATCAAGTGATGTGTTAGACTGCGGACCTAACCATCTCGGTGGCTAGGTGACCGATGCTCCGGCTAACTTAGTTAGTCGATGGGATTAGCCCCCAATCTAACGGAAGCAAATACCTGCCGATGTTAGGTTGGGGGCTTTTTCGTAGGCCCCTGCGGTTAGGTTAGGCCCGAGGTTAGAACTGGTTCGATTCTAACCTAACTTATTGCTCAGCTTTTAGTACGGTTAGGTTAGTACTGTAACGATTCTAACCTAACCTACGCAAAGTATTTTAGTATCTAACCGGCAAACTTAACCGGAAATCAAATCTAAATAATTACACTAATGTAATTTGGAACTTTATGTGGAACTTTATGCGGTTCTATTTCTGCATCTATTCCTGCATCTTTATCTGCATCGATACAGAGAACAATTACCCCACAAATATCCTGGTAAAAAACCCGCAAAGAATTCGTAGAAGAATATTCAACAACTAATGGTACGACCAATACTTTAGTCAATTAAAATAATAAACTTTATGACACCTTTATGGCCCACCTATTTATCGACCTATTTCTCAAAGCTAAACCGAAATCAGGGCATAACGCAAAAAAGCCGGTATAAGTGTTTCCTTCTCTATATAGAGGGGAATACACTCACACCGGCTTAATTGACGTACAGATAAATAGGAATATTTAATTATCCTAAGGTTTTTTATACTTTCAAACGATATATGCTAAAAACTAGTATCTTTCTTTAATATATTTACCTTTATTTAAACACACAACACAAGACGTTTATAACTATTTGAGTTGTTTGGGTGTGTATTTGGGTATTTATTTGGGTAGGGGGGTGTCTTTGTTTATTTTGGTCTGGGGGAGTTGTCTATATGTATCTCTATATACATAAGTAACATTCTCACCCCGCCAATTTTAGGCTCTACGTTTAATCCAATCGGCCCATTCATCAAACATCATACCAACAGTACCAATAAGCTCACCATGTTCAACAACACCATCATTTACTGTATCTTCATACAAATCCATAATGATTCCTTCATGCGTAACCTTAACCACCATGTATTGATCATCATCAAACAGACAAACCTTCTCAAACTCTTCCATCAGATATTTCCTCCTAATACATACAACATACTCTCACCCCGATTTTTTGGAAAAGGTTTCAGAAACAATATCGCCATTCCTATCTTCCCAACGGATCTCTTTCACTTCATAAATGATATTCCATTGGGTATCACATTCATAGCAGCCATATTCATCAACCACCTCTAAAGGAGAAATATGAACCCTAGAGATAAACTCCGCACTCCATTCCCCACATTCAGGACAGTTATCCAAATTCACCATCAATCAACCTCTACACCAAGTATTTCCTTCAGATAATCAACCAGCCATTCTCTCGGCCAAACATGATCATCACAATCCAAATAGCTCTCATTAGATAACTTAATGAAACCTTGATCTTCCGCCCAATCATCCAAAGAATTAGGAATCATAATCGTAGTCCTTCTTATCAACTATCTCAATATCAGAAGGCTTCTCAAAAGCCGAACAGATATCACAAAACAACTCATGATCAGTAAGGATATTTGAAGGATCATTCACATCAATATAAGCCTTATAAAACACAGCCTCATCCCCACAATTCTTACAAACTTTCATTATCACCTTTCATTGATTTATAGTACTCTTCTTCCGATATCTCAACACACTCATAATGATTAGACCAATCAAGATCATGAAACAACTTATCAAAAATCATCTCATCAATATGAACATCAGCAGTATCATCTTCAACCATTGAAAACAATTCCCTATGAGCAACAGCTTTAAAATACCTCATCAGTACTCCTTACCGTAGTCATCAGCAATATCAACCCACTTAATCTGCTCAGGAGTAAAATGTTCATGCAAATGCTCATCAATATATTCAACAATATCTTCCACAGTAGGCTCACCAATACCAGCATCTTTCAGATCTTGAACAATAGATTCAGTATCATAAGCAATACTGAATTTAGCAACCATCCATTCCGGAATATCATTAACTTCCATAAATTTCCTCCTCAGTCATATTCGCAATACGATACTCATGATCCAACTGTTCATCAGTCTTTGCAACAAAACTGTCGTCATAAGATACAGAACTCAATGTATAACATTCAGTCCATTCACCATCACAAACTTTGCAAGAAAGATACACAAAAATCACATCCTTCTCTATAACATAATTGTTATCAATACCTATATCCCTACGCCCACAATGAACACAGAAATTAGGATCAGCCTTATACTTATTAAAGTCAAAGCTCATTTTTTCTTCCTCATTTCTTCAACAAGTTCCTTAGCCGCATCTGACCAATAATAGCCACCCCTAATGTAATCAGCACCCTCAGGCTCTTCTAATCGAACCAAGTACCACTCTAATTCTGAATTAGAATCACCCCAATCCTGTGCATCATCAATGCTTCCAAAAGGACCGAAAAACCGATAGCCCTCGAAAGGATTTCCATGCAGCACTATATACATATCATCAATCATCTAAATCCTCCAAAATCTTAAACCTATCACCATCACATTCCCTCAGACTAAGAGCAGAACCACAGTCCCACATAACTGAAAGACTATCGTGAAGTTCAAACTTAATAGTTCCCCTATCCCCGGGTTTCAACTTAGTATAAGGGTCATTCGTGTAAATTAACTCCACTCTTTGATCCCGCAAAGAGTAGTCAACACCCCAACCTTCATTCATAATAAATACCTCCAGAGTCCTCTCAGACCCCTCTAATTTGCTTTCTAAGACGAGTAAAACCTAATACCAAACAAAGATACCCCCAACTCAATTTATGTTTAAACAATCCTAAGGATATTTGCATAAAAAGGTTGGGGGTATTGTTTACCTATTCAACCAATTTAATTTGATGAGTTGTCAGGTGAGTCTCTCGTATCTTGTCAACAATTGCTTGAGAGTCCTCTAGCCCGCCATCAGTAAAAATCAACACATTCAGGCTGCAATATAGATACTGAATCATCAACTGATCACTGACTTCTTGCAACATTTCTGGCAAAAGTTCTCTATATTTATCCCTATCACCATCTGGGTCTGGTCTACCGAACTTGTCATAAACCTCTGCAAACTTATAAGCAATATCTTCGACCTCCGGAAAGTCTAGGTTCTCGTCTACTGTAACTGTATAAAAAGTTGATTCCAATTTTTATCCTTTTGTTTTATTAAATTTTATGTATGAGAAGTGCATCACTAGATAGTCATACAGATTCGACAGGTATCTGCAACTTCAGACATCTTTGCGAACAACCGTTAAACTCTTTCTCTTCCCAAAAGAAGCCTCTAGCAAACTTTCTATTGCACGAAGGACAATGATACCAATTATCCCCCATACCAATGTACTTAACATGCTTACCAATAGCTTGATTTTTACTTTGGACACTATTAGACTTTGCTTTCGGACCCATCAGACACCAAACTTACTTTTCATCATAGTCTTAAGATCATTGCCATCCAAAGACTCAAACCCTTTTCGAATATGTTCCGGAACAGAATACTGGGGTAATCCAAACATAAAACCAGGACCATTACCCTCAGGGTCACGGCTAATTTCACATTCAAACTGCTCACCACTTGCATCTTCAAACACAATTACAGGCCACAACTCTGTACCATAATCATCCACTTGAGAATTAACTTTTACTCCAACAACACGACAGTTGATTAAGGAAGAATAATACCCCCTCAGCCAAAAGTCTTCAATAAGCAAATGTTGTTTCCAAACATCACTTCTTTGCATTTTTACTTTCTCCTTTATATGTTAAAAAATATTTTCAAACAATATTAGTTATTTAAGATAACTTCTTGATTGGCAACCATACGAACAAGTTTTGCAGCAATTTTAGGTGTAATATCTTCAAGTTCAACACTTTCATACCTTTCATAGTTATCAGTTTCACCAAGACCAAGATCTTCTGCATGACGATCCCAAACACTGAACTCATCTTTGGTAAATAGATCAAGACCCTGCCTCTCTGTCAAACCAAGATATTCACAAGCCTCAATAAGAATAGGCATATGAGAAAGATCACTCCTAAACCCATTACCAACAATAGTTTCTTCTTCAGGTCTATCAAGAGCAAAATCATGCTTCATAACAACAGCCCAACCTGCAATACAAGCAGCACTATTACAATCATA
>Ga0181565_10005124_pt1 | contig 10035 bp, 10 predicted proteins | sample 101ome_16_FD_129661 | JGI IMG/M metagenome (GOLD analysis project Ga0181565, IMG submission 129661) | Coastal salt marsh microbial communities from the Groves Creek Marsh, Skidaway Island, Georgia - 101401AT metaG (megahit assembly) | ecosystem: Environmental > Aquatic > Marine > Intertidal...
CAGGATCACAGCCCAGCACAAATAGAACCCTGAGAGTGGCGCTCAGCACGGCATCAAAAAGCGCGCTTCTCTACAGCGCGTCGGATATTTCACTATTGCATGCGCAGGAAGTGGAGACGCATCCCTACATCATGAAGCTCGGCCCCGATGTGCTGTCTGAAGGGCTGTCGTGGCGAGATATCAGTCATCAGCTGCTCAGCAAGCCGTTCGCGGGTCGATCGCTGTCGGCCTTGTACCTGGACCAGTCTTTTGTCGCGGGTCTCGGTAATTACTTGCGTTCTGAGATCTTGTTTGCCGCAGGCGTGAATCCCAAAGCGCGGCCAAATACGCTTGAGCGTCGAAAGGTTAATGAACTTGCCAGGGCTACGCTAATGCTATCGGTCCGAAGCTATAAATCAGGCGGCATAACCAATGATGCGGCAACCGTAAAGACCTTGAAAAAGTCAGGCGCGACCAAAAGTCGATACCGATTTGCCGTCTTCGGCCGCGACGGTGAGACGTGCTACCGCTGTGGGGATATCATTGAACGCGAGACGGCGAGTGGACGCCGGGTCTATGTGTGCCCAAGCTGTCAGCGCGTTTAACCCCGATCTCGGTGGATATAAAATCTTGGACTAAAGAAGTATTGATGGGATGCATTCAATGATTCGTGCGGTGTTTTTAAGTCTTAGTTTGATTGTGCCCGGCCTGGCTCTGGCGTTGCCGTCATGCCCGGCTTCATTCAGTCAGGCATTCGATAACTGTGAAGGGCGTTACCAGTACGACAACGGTGATGCGTACTCTGGCGAGTGGCGGGCCGGTAAGAAACACGGCCAGGGGACTTATGTGTGGGTTAATGGTCAGCGTTACGAGGGCCAATGGGTAGAGGGTCGTAAAGAGGGGTTTGGCAAATACTTTTGGCCCAATGGCGACTTTTTTGAGGGTCAGTTTCTAAACGGCATCTATCATGGCGAAGGCACCTTAACCTATGTGTCGGGCAGGAAAGTGGTCGGAGAGTGGATCGAAGGGAAGCCTTTCAAGGCAACCTCCTTTGATGCGAACGGCAAGGCCGCATACGCCTATACCGACGGTGTGCCGCAGTGCCTCAAGGCGCAGGGCTGATCGCTTGAAAAGCCCAGCGCCTCGACTGATCCGTTTTTTCTGCCTTGTGCTCTGCCTCAGTGTGGCTATTGCTGGCAAAGCCCATGCAGATATCTTGCCAGAGACCCTGATCGGCAAGGTGGTCTTTATGCGCCATGCATTGGCACCGGGCAATGGTGATCCGAATAACTTTGACATTAATGATTGCACGACCCAGCGCAACCTGAATGAGGACGGTCGACAGCAGGCTCGCTTAACGGGTCAAAAGCTGAAAGCACTGGATATTGCCTTTGAAACCATTTACACCAGCGAATGGTGTCGATGTCGCGAGACCGCAAAAATGCTGGACCTTGGAGAGGCGGTGCCGCTGCGATCGCTGAATTCGTTCTATGATCATTACTTTTCGCGAGACGAATTATTGCCCCTGCTGCAGGAGAGACTCTCGAAGATCGCATCCGACGACGCACCGGTCCTCATGGTCACACATTTTGTGACGATTATGGGTATTACCGGAAAATCCGTGAGTTCAGGGGATCTGGTGGTTTACGATCCCGCCACGGGTGAGTCCGAGATGCTTCGGCTCTGACGCCGATCATGCCTGCTACGGGTAACCGCTAGATACCACAGCGCGAACGAAAGTGGGACGTCTTTATCTCATTCGGCACGCCCAGTCGCGCAATAACCAGAACTGGACCGGCAGCGACTTTCATCCCGACCGGGAGCCGGATCCGGATATCACAGAGCGAGGTCATTTTCAGGCCCGGGCACTAGCCGCCCATCTCGCGGATCCGAACGGGGAGCCGCGCCAGCATCCGTTTTTGCCGGCTTCTTCTTCTGGCTACGGCTTAACACATGCCTTTTGCAGCCTGATGAGTCGCGCCATATTAACGGCGGAATACGTAGCCAAAGCCTGCGCACTAGAACTCTGTGCACATCCAAAAGTGTTTGAGAAATACGGAATCTACGAATTTGATGCTGCCCGCAACCGCAAAGGGCTAGCTGGGCCCGGCAGACAATATTTTGTGGATCGCTTTCCGGATCTTCGTTTGCCGGATAGCCTGGGCGAAGCGGGGTGGTGGAGTAGACCGGCCGAGGATGAAGCGGGGTTTGTAGATCGCATGCACGACGTTGTCGCGGAGTTCAAGGCGTGGTTGGAGGTATCCGATGCGCGTGCCGCGCTTGTGGCGCATGGGGACTTTATCGATCAATTTATAAATGAGCTAATGGGTGTCTCGCGCCACTCCGGGAATTACGACCAGGCGTGGGTTGCCAACTGGGCGTTTCATAACACATCCATATCAAGAGTGGACTTTGTGAGCGGGGCGCAGCACGTGGTTTATCTCAACCGGGTGGATCACCTATCTCCCGAGCTTATATCCTGGTGATCCAGCTGCGGTCTCTGCCGCGACTATCTGCCCAAGAACAGAACCGCAAACAATACGAGCGAAATCAAGAACATGACCCAACTGCGCTTGTTCCGTTTTTGGTAAAGCAGTATCTGCCGCTTCAGCTGCTCATTTTGGGCCCGCAGCGTGGTCAGTTCATCGTCAATCGGTTGTTCGCTCATCGCAAATCCCAAGAAGCATTCGGTTCATATTGACCCTATCGAGGCCTCGCAAATTCCTCAATCCTGAAAGCCCTCTCTCGATTTCTCGGTAACGCGTCACGAGCACTTCCGCGTCGCATCAACGCAACTATGCTTCACCTGGATCGGATTCTGCAGGCGCTAAAAACAGTATAGTTCGCGGAAATTTCGCCGGCTTTTTGCGGGCCTCATCGGGAGCGTGCTGTGTTTCATCGCCGAACGCTGGTCATCAATCAACTGCGCGGCGCGAACTTCACCACTCTGGGGCTTATGGCGGGCCTGGAGGGCTTCGCCCGAGGCGTCATCGTCGGCATCGTGCCGCTGATTGCGCTGGATATTTTCGGCACAAAGGCAATGGTGTCGATCGTCTATTTTCTGGCATCTACTTTTGTTGTTCTTATTACGTTGAACCTGGCGCGGATTGAGCGCCTTCTGCATCGGCGCTGGCTCATCACCATGGGCTTTGGTTTTCTGATGATTGGCGCGATCTTGCTTTGGTCTCACACAAAGCTGGGTATCGCGGTGGGCATCGGTATGAGAGCGTCTGCTGCGTCGATTTTTTCGGTATGTCTTGCGCTTTACATCATGGACTACATAAGCAAGCAGCAGTTTCGCGTAATGGAATCACGTCGCATGGTGTTTCAGGCGGTAGCCTGGATCTCGGCGCCTTCGATTGGAACGTACCTGTGGGATCACGGGCACTTCACCGCGCCTTTTCTCTTGACCGTGCTGGCTGGCGCGACACTCATTGTTTATTTCTGGCGCTTGCGACTGGGTAGTAATCCGGTAATCAAGAAAAGCGAATCGAAGATAATCAGTCCGCTAAAGGCGGTGCCGCATTTTTTTTCGCAGAAACGTCTGAGGATCGCCTACACCATCTGTATTTCAAGATCGGCTTTTTGGGTAACGATTTTTATCTATGGACCGATCTACGTCATCGAGGCAGGGTTTCCCATCTGGATGAGCGGTGGCCTGCTTTCGGCGGCGAGCGGGCTTTTATTTATAAGCCCTCTGGTGAGTCGATTCGCGGGGGTGTACGGTGCGCGCGTGCTTATCCTAATTGGGTTAACTATTAGCGCCATATCGCTTATCGGCTTGGCGTTGGTCGGCTCGCCCAAGCCGATCGGTCTCGTTTTCTGGATGTTGGGATCAGTCGGCGCGACTATTTTGGATGTCCTTGGGAATATTCCTTTTATGCGTTCGGTACGGCCGCGTGAGCGACCTGCCATGACCGTCGTGTTCACGACATGGCGCGAAGGCTCGGAGCTTCTGACGCCTGCCGTCGCCGCGGTGGTTCTTTTCCTTGCGCCATTTTGGGTTTTCTATCTCCTGCTCGCGGTGGTCCTGATTTTTGCGGCGTTTCTTGCAGCCCGACTGCCTAGACGTTTCTAAAGGCAGTGCATTGAGATCCCCTGCAATTCGAGGGGTTTGCCAAACTTTCCCAGTCGCGGTAAAACTGGGCGTTAAGGACGATCCCCAATAATTTCTTTTAGTGAATCGAATTAGGGGAAATACCCCCATGCGATCCAGCCGACAAGACAAGCGCGTAACTTTCTTCCCCCGCTTTAAGGGCGGCGGCATGCTTATTGCTTTCATCTGCTTCTGGCTGGGCGGTGAGGTGCTCGCAGACAGCGAGCACGGAATCAACTTCAATCGGAGCGTGGCTAACTTTTATCTGCATGATTTTTGTGAGGGCAAAAATCCCAGTGATTCATGCGCCTTAGCGGTATCAGCAGACGGTTTTTATGGGATTGCCAACGGACCGATTCTCGTTGGTGTTAAAAAGGAGGCGCTTTCGGTGTGTAAAAGTGTCTCGAGTCAACCTGAGACCTGTGCCATCGTTGACGAGAACGGCCGTTCCTCGTTTATCGCTGACGTGTCAGCTAATGGCGATGATTCCGATGACAGTGATTTTGATTCGCAGCTGAAAGCCGCTCTCGCTGAAGCCTTTGGATCAGTCACGGATTCTGTTAGCGAACTTAAGAACGACTCATCGGAGAAGGCTTCGGGTCTTTTGGGTTTGCTCGACCAAGATCAGCCATCAAGCGATGGCCTGACAGGTATTGAGAAAGAGTGTTTTGAGGATTTTCACCGCAACGGTGGGAAGAAATGGAAGAACGCGGTCCTGGCTGATAACGACAGCGGGATCGATATCTTCAGATGCGAGGATTTTGTAAGCGAGGACTATTTGGTCTGGGTCGGTGCAACCTCAGCGAGCGCAGGCGAAAGCGCGAGCTCTGCGGACAGCGAAACCCAAGCCACTGCGGGTGTAGCACCGGCGGCCCGCCCGCCCGCGACCTCCGATCTTGCGTTTGCGGTGGAAGAGCGTCTGCTCGGTGTGTGGCGCTCGAGCGATGGCTGTACCCTGCATATCTTTCCACTCGGTGATGAGCGTGTGATAGGCAGTGCATGGGGATCATCCAGTGAGAGTTCGGAGCTACTGGTGAATTTCTCTTCGGACAGGCGATTTCCATGGCGGCGCCAAAACAAGAGCTGGGGATTTCCTGAGCAGGGCCTTACCGCCCCATCAATGAGCGGGCGATTTATTGTTGATCTTTACGATCGAGACGTCCTGTACAGCGATGTCTCTCCCTGCTACTCGCCCGTCGCTGCGCGACTCGAGTGGTTCCGAGTACCACCCGAGAAGCGGGCGTCCATAAAGCCCCCGAAATGGCACGCTCAAGTGTTTGAGCAAGTAATCGCCGGCGGCGAGATGTCGGTCGCGGCTTCGGAGCAGGTTGTTTCGTCAGCTCCGGTTCAGGCCGAAACTCAAGACGCAGGCGTAGCCACTCCAGGGGTGACTGCAGAAGCTGTGAATAAGTCGATTGAGTTGGAGTTCTGGCAGGCAATCAGTGAAAGCAACGATGTCGCCATGTACGAAGAGTATCTCCGTGCATTTCCTTCAGGAACCTTTGCGGGTCTCGCGAAACTGAAGATAAAAAATCTTGACGGTACAGGCGGTAGCGCCACTACGAAAGGACCTTCGATTCCGAATTTGGATTATGGCAACTACTACGCGCTTGTGATTGGTAATAACGAGTACAAGGACTTTCCAAGTCTTCGCGCGGCGGTTAACGACGCCAATGAGATATCCAAAACGCTACGGCAACATTATGGTTTTGATGTCGAGTTGCTGGAAAACGCGGGACGCGCTGACATTCTTCGATCCCTTAAGGGGCTGCGCCAGAAGGTGGGTCCTGCGGATAACGTGCTCATCTACTACGCCGGGCACGGTTGGCTCGATAAAGTGGCGGATGAAGGATACTGGCTGCCTGTGGATGCTGAACGCGACGATGACAGTAACTGGCTCGCTACGGATCGGGTAGTCAGTCAGATTAAAGCGATGAAGGCGAAGCACGTCATGGTCGTCGCGGATTCCTGCTTCTCAGGGACTATCACTCGAGGCATCAGCATCGAACAAAAAGATCCCGAGTGGTTTGCGCAGATTGTGAAGAAAAAGGCGCGCACCGCGCTGACTTCGGGCGGCCTGGAGCCTGTATTGGACTCGGGATCAAACGGCCACTCTGCCTTTGCGCATGCGTTTATCACTCTTCTCAATGAAAACGATGGCGTTATTGATGGATCCCAACTGTTCGGCAAACTGCGGCCTAAAGTGATGGTGAATACCACGCAAACGCCGCAATACGGCAAGATCCATATGGCAGGGGATGACGGCGGCGACTTTTTATTTGTTCGGCGCCAATAGACCGTCACCGCTGCTGGGGCTAAACGCTCAGCTTATCGTTCGCAATGCGAGATACGGGGCGATATTAAAGACCAGAATCGCGATCTTATATTGGGCCAGGTATTGGAAATAGGCTCTCCCGATATCCGCCTGATCCAGCCCGAACAGTTTTGCATGTATCTTAGATATTCTCTCGCGCACCGCGAGCACCATGCCTGTGCTCAACAGTAATACGATGATATTAATCAATGCGGTCCAGCCTAAAAATGTGGTGAGGGTGTCTAGGGCCATGTGATACTCCTTAGTGAATTTCGTGATAGTCAGTGCAGGCAAAGCTTGCTCGACACTCAGACATTTTCACAGATCCAGATGTCCTCATTCTTGGAGGCATCCCATCCCCCATAGAATGCGCTGTTTTCACCATTCGGACAGGTTTTTGCCAGCCACTGTTCGACGCTCAGGCCCGCCTCGCAGGCGGCGCATTCGGCTACAAGACCACGACAGCAGGCGCGATCAGATCCCGCCGACGTCGAGGCTCCTGAGCACCCCGTTAGAGTCGAGGCGCTAATGGGTAAAACTAGCGCAACGATCAGTGATCCGGCTCTGGCGGCTTGCGTTAGATAGCTCACTTTTTTCATTGCATTCCCCTATAGAAAAAAACCTGCTTCGACGGATATTTTCAAGAACATCTATGCCTCATGCATAATCATTTGGTGCCAATGCATGATCTTTGCACTGAGCGTGCGGGAGACTTTTAAGTGAAAACAATACTAACTTTGATTTTGCTGACGGCCTTAGCCGGCTGTTCAACGATAATCGATAAAACAGCATCAGCCATTCCGGGCTGCAGCGCGAGTGATATTCAGGTTAAGAGCTTTGTGCCCGGCGTGATGAGCGATACCCTCAGCGTGACGTGTCACGGTAAGGAATATACCTGTGCTTACAGCGGGGGCAAGGTCTACAACTGCACTAGCCCTAACGCTGAACAGAGTACAGGAATCGAGAGCTAAATCTTAGATCTGGGCGCAGAGCCGAAGCGCGTCAAGCATGGCGCAGTGGATGTCCCGGCTGCCTGAAACATCGCCCACCCGATAAAGATGGAGGCCTTCGCCGCAGTCGGGCTGGGCGCGGCCCTGGGCCAAAAGGTCGAGATCAATCACTCCACCGTTCGCCGACTCGCCTTTCAACTCATAGAAAAGCTCGTCATTGGGAAGGGTGCCAGCCTCAACAATCAGATGGTCCACGACATACTCTCGCGTTGTAGCGGTGTGCATATTGCGCACCGTCACGCGAGTGCCGTCATCCTCATTGTCTGCCGCTAAAAGCTCTTGATCCACACAGACAGTAACCCCCCGTTCATAAAAGCGTTTCATGAACGGAGACATTTCAAGACGCATTGCCTCGGCGCCGATATGGGCATCCTGGGTGTTGAGGGTGACTTCAAGGCCCTGTTCGGAAAGGGCGTCGGTTACCGCGAGGGCCACATTGCGCCCGGTAAGGTCGTGAACAAATACCCGACCACTCAATTTAGCCATGCCGGAGAGAACGTCCCATGAGGTGACGACTTGTGCGTCTCCGCCAACCCAGTCGGTATTGGGTGTGCCGCCGGTTGCCACAATCACCACATCGGGTTTTTCGGCGAGAACATCCGGGGCTTGGGCAAACTGATTAAATCGAACATCAACGCCCAGAATCTGGCACTCTTTTTCGAGCCAGGCGATGATGCTGCCGAGATCTTTTCGCCACGCGATTTTTTCAGCGAGGAGAACCTGTCCGCCGAGTCTGTCAGCCGCCTCGAACAGCACCACCTGATGACCTCGGGAGGCGCACACTCGGGCTGATTCAAGTCCCGCGGGACCCCCGCCGATAATGACGATCTTTTTCGCAGGCCCGTCTGAGGCCGTAATTTTGTGCGGAAGATCGCTTTCGCGGGCCGTTGCCGGATTCTGCACGCAGTAGCCGTAGTTCGAGCAGTATGTCGCGCCGACACAGGTACGAATTCGATCTTCCTCGCCTCGGGTTAATTTATCCACGATATAGGGGTCAGCGATATGGCCGCGCGTCATACCGACCATGTCAACGATATTCTCTGAAATGGCGTGCCGGGCGGTGGCAAGGTCATTGATACGAGTGGCATGAAGAATGGGCAAGTTAACCTCGCTCCTAAAATGAGCCACTTGCCCGAGAAACGGGGCCAGCGGGGCGGCCATACCGGGCATATAACTGGTGAGACGAGGGAGCGTATCGATCTTTCCGGATACAAGATTGAGGAAGTCGAGAACGCCGTCGTCCTGAAGCTTTTTCGCAATCTGAATGTTGTCGCTGATCGATAAGCCCGAGGTGTCGTGATCGTGCTCGGTCATCGTCATCCGAATCCCCAGCAGAAAATCCTTGCCCACGGCTTCTCGCATCGCTTCGTAGACCATCCGACCAAAGCGCATCCGATTATCAAGACTGCCGCCATATTTATCTTTTCGCTGGTTGGTTGCCGGCGACCAGAACTGATCAATCAGGTGCCCTGAGGCAATAACCTCTAGCCCATCCAGGCCGCCTTCCTGGCAGCGCCGAGCCGCGGCCGCGAAGTCTTTGACGATGCGAAAGATATCTTCCTCATCCATTGCGCGCGGAAAACCGCGATGCAGAATTTCCCGGGTTCCGGAAGGCGCAACGATGGGCACCCACAAGCCGGCGTTTGCGTTTGTGCGCCTGCCGAGGTGCGTGATCTGGGTCATCAGAAGAGCGCCTTGTTGATGAAAAAAGGCGGAGAGCTCTTCAAAGAATGGAACGATGTGATCGTCTATTATCAACTGATCAAAAACAGGCGCTGTATCAACCGATACGGTTCCGGAGCCTCCGACGAAGGAAAGCCCAATACCGCCCTTGGCTTTTTCCATCTGGTACCGAAGCGTAGTCTCCGTTGCCCTACCGTGGACGGCGTGACTCAGGGCATGGCCGCTGCTGAAGATTCGGTTTTTGACGACCCGGGCGCCAAAACTGAAGGGCTGAAGTAAAGGATCATTGGAGTGCTGAACTGACGCCACGCGTGGACTCCTGCGAAAAGTTATTGGCTTTCTTGCTGATGTGCGCGCACGAAATCAGCAAGACTGTGAAACGTGACGGCAACGGTAGGCATATCGCCCGGATTCATGGTTGCGCCAAATCCTTCGTCGTCGTGTCTTCTATATATCCAGCAATTGGCGAGACCATGCCTATTAGCCGGCCCATGATCGTGAAACATGCTCTCGGCAACATGAAGAATCTCATGTTTTTCGATACCGCGTTTTGCAAGCGTTTCAATCAGATAATCAAAGTTTCGATCGTTTGGCTTGTAGCTTCCAATATCCTCAGCGGTAAAAACTCCGTCAAAGTTGACGCCCAGCTGCGCGTTCGACCCTGAGAAGCTTGCGTTATCGGTATTCGTCAGTACGGCCAGTTGAAAGTGATTCTTCAAGTAGGCAAGCGACGAGGCGCTGTCTTCAAAGGCCGGCCACTGTCCAACAGATTCTCCGTACCGAACGCAATCGGCCCAATCCACCGGAACTTTCCAGTATTCGGCAAGGCGGCGATAGACCACCGCCAGTAGCTCAGCGTATTTCTTTGACGGTGTCCATCGCTGTGTGGTTGATTCGAAATACGCGTGGGCCTCGAGTATTTCGTTTCGGCTGAGCGCTGGCGTGATTTGGGA
>Ga0181565_10005130_pt1 | contig 10031 bp, 9 predicted proteins | sample 101ome_16_FD_129661 | JGI IMG/M metagenome (GOLD analysis project Ga0181565, IMG submission 129661) | Coastal salt marsh microbial communities from the Groves Creek Marsh, Skidaway Island, Georgia - 101401AT metaG (megahit assembly) | ecosystem: Environmental > Aquatic > Marine > Intertidal zone...
ACGAGGTGGGGCTCGACTATGTGGCGGAGGCAGAGTGCGCGCTGCTGCACGCGACATTAGCAGAAGCGACAGCCGAGTGGGCACGGGCTCACCTGGCCAACCCGGCGTCGGTGCCTCCGCCGCCCGCACGGGGGCTCCGACGCATGGTTGTTGGGCACACGCCCCAGCTGGGAAGAGCGACGTCGGGGTGCGAGGGTCGTCTGATTAGACTGGACACGGCCATGAGCGCCAAGATGGCGTTGCCGGGGTTCGGGTCGGGCCCCCCGACAGCGCTCGAGCTCGTCTGGTCTGGCGGAGTGGGCGACGACGATGACGGCCTCCGTGACGCCACTCTTATCCAGAATCAGGTGGGAACACCCCAGACGAAAATCGAGGTTCCCTTGGAGGAAGCGCGGGTGGTGATCGACACCCGGCGCGACCCGTCAGAGCTCCGATAACCACGGTCTGAGGGCGGCAGCAGCGGATGGCACGTGGGGGACGGTCAACCGTGCGTCCTCCGTCGGGTGGGGCAATCTCCCAGTTGCAGTGCCCGATCTTCTCTGTCTGGTTGTCACCTTTTATTCCTCCCATTTTACCGCGACCTAGATCCCCCCCCCCCCCCCCCCCCCCCCCCCCCCCCCCCCCCCCCCCCCCCCCCCCGCGGGCGCCCCCCGCCCCCGCCGGGTGGGGCCATCTCCCAGTTGCCGTGCCCGGTCTTCTCTGTCTGGTTTTCCCCTTTTTTTCCCCCCATTTTTCCCCGACCTTGATCCCCCCCCCCCCCACCCTCCCGCTCCCCGGGGCCCCAGCCGCCGCCACCGAGGTGGGTGGCGCTGGCTTCGGCATCGCCCCCCCCCCACCACTACGGGCCATGGCGACAGCGGCCAGCGCTGCCGCCGTCTCCTGTGTAACGAATTGACCGCGAAACCGAGGCCGCTGCTCGGCCAGACGCCTCCGCGACTCGTACCGGACAGGCTTGACCCCGCCGACGCCGCCATTGGCCCCCGCAGCAGCGCGCGCAAGGCGCCGCTGCCGCTTGGCCCGGAGCCGGTTCCGCGCGGCCAAACGGTTGGCGGCGGCCTCGGCGCGGGAGGCGGGGCGGAGGGGAGGGGCGACGCGGTGGTGACCGTGCCCCCCGAGGGCGACTGGAGTCGGGGTGGGAGCCTCGCCGTCGGCAGAGACCCCGACAGTCGACCCGGGGGCTGTCGAGGCCCCGGGGTCGAGGAGGGAGAGGGCGGACCCATGCCCCCCCTTTCCCCCGACGAGTATGGATCCTCCACCTCCCGGACCCTCGCTGGGGAGCCCCACTGGCGACGCGGACGGGGCCGCCGAAGCGGAGCCGCCAGCCCCAAAAGGCGCGGTAGGCGGCACAGGATCCTGGGGACCAACGGCAGCGGGGGGGGGCTCGAAGGGGTTGGCCACTCTCGTCCCGTTTGCCGCCGTGTGGAACGCCGAGAGGAAGCGCCGGGCCCGCTCCTCGGCGGTCCGGGCTCCCGATGCGGCGCGGGCAGCGATGGCGGCGAGGCGGGGCCCCTTGGTGGGTTCTCCCGCGGCCCGGCCGAGGCCCAAGAGGACGGCGACAGTCGAAGCGTTGGCCGCGGCGGTGGCCGCGGCGGTGGCAGCAGCGGCGGCGGCCTCGGTAGCTACAGGGTCAGCGGCGGGAGGCTGTGCCGTCTCCGCGACGGCCCCAAGGGGAAACTGCACAGAGGCACGGCGAGGGCCACCGCCGTCGAGAAGGGCGGCAGCGCCGGCGAGGCCGTCGAGGCCGGCGTGCGAGGGACGGAGACGGGCCGAATGGAGATCGAAGGACCGGTGGTGGGTCCGGGTCCGCGTGGGATTGCCGGGCACGTCGGCGGGATGCGCCGCGGCAGCGGGTCCGGCGGGAAGTGCGGCAGGGGGGACCACGGAGGGTCCCGCGGGCCCACCCCGATGGAGCCAGTCGGCGGCCTCGGTGAGGCGACGGGGCGCCGACCCGCGGCTCCCCCCCAAGAGATTTGGCGCCGCGTGCCGACGGCGGGGAGTGGCCGAGGGGGGCGCGGCCTCGGCCCGCTCTACGGCGGGGGGGGACGGGGGACGCCGGGCCCTAGCGGCCCTCGCCTCCTCCTCCTCCTTGTTCCCGGATCCGTCCCCAGTGAGGGGCACCGAGGGGGGCGAGTCGCGGTCCCTCTCGCGCGAGGGCTCCGGAATCTCGTCCGAGCCCGACCTAGGACCCCCACTGCCGCCCCCAGACCCCCGCTGCTCTTGCTCTCCCGGAGCACCCCCCTTGCACCAGTTGCCGTCGGCGCGGGCAACGCCAGGCCGGCGCCCGTCGGCCGCTTCCGCCTCGGGAACGGGACCTCGACGCGAGATGGCCCCGGTCATGGCGGGGGGATCGGCGGACCCGGTGGTTTGCGGCTGGCCGCCACCCGCGACGCCGCTGGCGCCGGGCATGACGCCAGTCACGTCGTCCCCCGTTCCCCCGTCCCTCGTTCCCGCGTCACCCTCCCCGTCGCGCAGCGAGGGAGCGGCCGCGGCTCCGGCGGCGTCCCGGGCTGGCGCCTCGGCCTCCTCGGAGGACGGGTTGGAAGCGCGCAGGTCCTCCGCGTTGGAGTCAGGGGCCGCCGCACTGGCATCGGCAGCGACGTCAGGGGGCAGGCTTCGGCCTTGGGGGACGGTAGTGGGCAACGTTTTCATCGTTCTTGGGTCTCTTTCCGCGCCCCCTGGGGGGTCGGAAAGGATAGGCTGGCTCATGAATCTCCTGCGTAAAGGAGGAGTCGATCCGGTGGCTGTGGGCTCTACGATGGTCGGAGCAAAAAAGCGACGCGACGGCAGGTTGTTGGCCGCCGTGCTGGGCGGGCTCCTCGCGGACGATTCAGGCCATAAGAGACGGCGAAGGGCCGTCCAGCGGAATTCTGACGACATTTTCTATACTATTCGACTTTGCTGCGCATGCGCCTTCTCTCCGTTTGTGGAGCCAGAGCCACGCTTGGTGGTCGACCTGGCCTTTGCGTCGCCCACCCTCTCGCCTAGAAAGTGACGATCAGCTCTCCAGATCTATCTCACGAACTTCTTTACGCAGAAAAGAAGGGGAAAGGACAAAGTTTGTGGTGTCGGGAGAGGGGAGAAGGCAGAAAGAACGCCTGTTTCAGCCGGCGACTCCACGCGCTCTGCAGGCTCGTGGCTTAACGCGCGACAGCGTCCAGATCTCGAGATTCTTGAAATATTCTCACCCCTACGTCTCGCTCTCCAACCCCTGCTTCTCGGCCACAGCCTCGGCGAGGGAGTCGAGTAACGCATCGTCATCATCGCTGTCGTCGCCATCGCTCACGTCATCGCTGGCGAGCGTGTCCGCCCGGCTCGACAGATCGGAGAAATCCACGTCCTCCCCGTCCTCCCCCAGGACGTCCTCCTCCTCCTGCTGCTGCTTGCCCGCCCCCCGCTCGAACCACGCTCGCCCCGTCAGCCGCTCCTCCGCGGCACCGCCCTTGCCGGCCTTCTTTCCACCGCCACCGCCCCCCGCAGTTCGCGCCTCGGCCTCGCGCGCACGCGCCGCCGCAAGGGCAATCTCCGCCATGTATCCGTCCTTCCAGGCCGCGAACGTCTCCGGCGTGCAGGGGGTCGAGTCGAGCCGAAGGGCTTCCTGACTGGCCATCTGGGCCTCTTCCTTCCTCCTCGCAGCGGCGGCCATGGCCTGGGCAGATCCCGGCTCGCCGTCGTCCTCCTGTCCTCCCCCGGGCCGAGCCGTCGCGATCTTCTCGGCCTCGTCGACGAGCCAGGCGCGGGCGGCGTCGGCGCAGCCGTAAATGCAGGGGGCACCGGCGCCCTCTTCAGCCGCGGTCATCGCGACCGCCAGGGCGGCGGCGCACTGCTCGTCCGACAGGGCCTGCGGGCGCGGCGGAGGGGTGAGGAGCGGTTATGCGAGACCGAGGGCGAGGGCAGTCATCGACGCTCTCTTATCTCGGAAGAGACAGAGGCACAAGCTGTGACATCAGCCTCGACAGCGGCGCCGCCAGCGGCAGCCGTCTCACTTCCCTCCACCTCGCCTTTTCCGAGCGGCAGGCCAGTAGGGGCCCGCGCTCGTCCGGGTACCCCGGCGGATGGGCAAAGAGTAAGCGGAGCAGCGCGGGCGCGCGGTCCCGGTCCCGGTCGCCGTCCTCGAGAGGCGACAGGAGGAGTGACCACACGGTGCAATCGTTGCCCAGCTCTCCGCCCCACTCGGCCGGCGCAGGGCCCTCGTGCTTGACCAGCTCCTCTTCGCCAAAGATCGCCTGGAGCGCCTCGATCTCCATGGCCTGCTCCTCAGCGCGGGCGGTCTCCTCGGCCGACATTTTCTCGGCCGAGGCGCACCGACGGCCGGACGGCGGATGCGGCTGACTGGCGGCGGCGGCGGCCAGGGCGTGGGGAACAGAGGAGAGACGAAAAAGGCCACCTACCGAACCTGATGGCCACGCCCAAGGCCGTGACAAGTGCTGAAAATCGCGTCGGGGCTCCCGAGGTCTACATCTCGGGGAGAACGAGGGGAAAGAGTTGGGCATGGGAGACGCGTCGTGGGTTCCTATCCACGCCCCCCCTCACGCGGACGGAAAGTCGCGGTCCCCTCAAGTGCAACAGGTGAGAAAACACAGCGGCAACGCAACAGAGAGCTCCACCATCACTTCCCGAAGTCGTCCCGAAGCTCGTGGCGTCCGCTTGTCGCATTGTTGAGCTCGAAACACGACACCGTGTCTTCTATGGCCGGTGGGATGCCTGATACGACATCAAATGCATCGCCACGAGCACCCAGCGAGACGCTGAAAGCCGGCCGTGCGGGCGCGTCCCGGCCACGGCCTCCCGGCCTACCCTCGACGCGGTGGGCCTCCCCGTCTCGCCCGGCGGTCGTCGAGAGTGCCGTCTCGTCGCAGACGGCGCCGCGGTCGGACTTCCGGGTCGAAGACTCCAGAAGGCCTTCCAGTCCGCCAGCTTCGTGCCTGAGTGCCGACGAGACTGCGGCACCCCCGGGCGTCGTGGCGCCGCTGGGGGAGGAAGCCCGGCGGCAGTCCCAGCACGGACCCCTCGAGGAAGAGTCGCGGCGCGCCGCCCCTCCTCTCGGACCCTACGAGGCCAAGGGTGGCGCGGCGCACCTCACCGCGACGCCGCCGCCCTTCCTGTTCGCTCCTCCTTCCAAGTCAGTCCGCTTGGTCGCGCTGCCATCCCGCCTCGAACTCTGACCGTCTCTTCCGTCGACCCACGAACGCAGTCGCTGGTCTCGGTTCGTCTCGTATCGGCCGGGAGCAGCAGCAGCAGCAGGCTTGGATGACGGCCGCCCTCCGCGCGGCGGCGAGGGCCGCGGGCCGCTTCGCAGTCACAGAGGCTGGCGCGGCGCGCGGCTTCGCCACCGGCGGCTCCTCCGGGGCGGGAGGGGGCGGCAATCAGGGCCGGTATGCGGGCAAGTGGGCATCACTGTACCCCCGTCTTGGGGCCAACCACAACGTCGATGGGGCACGGCCAACGGGCATGGTCATTGCCACAATGGGAAAGGACATCGTCCTTGTCGGGCTTGGTCTCATCGTCCTCGACGGCGTCATCAACCCGCCGGGTTAACGGGGGTCTCCTGAGGGTGGGGGATTGCGAGTTGGACCCTGACTCCGCGGACTCCACTAAGTCCCTTGTTCTCTCCTCCTCCCCCGCCGCATCACTGGACCCAGACGCCCCGCGAGGCATCTCGACCGTAATGCGCGCTCCCCATGTGTGCGCTCCGGCTCGCGGCCGACGCCGCGCCCTGGCCTCGGCCGCGGTCATTTTAGTCGCTCTGCTGGCCGTCTCGACGGCAGGGCCTGCGGCGGCGCGGGCGCCAGGGCGGGCTCCCATGCGACTTGGACGGGACGACATACACCGTGATGGAGCCGATACCTTCTACGACGACGAGGAAGACCGGCTGCGATGGGGATTGCCGACGTCCCAGGAGGTGAGAGGGCCGTGAAGCCTTGCGCCCGACGCGACCAGCGCGACAGGGCGTCTCCCGACCGTCTTCTCCTCCCCGCGGTCAGACGTCGCGTCTCATGGGATGAATCTACGGCTTAATTGCGTCTGAATGACGCGGATTCTCCAGAGAGGCATCTTATCTCAAGATAAGAGCCCCACCCCACGCCCCAACTGGAACGACAAGACCGACGTCAAGCCCTCCCCCAACCCCCAGCACCTCGACCACGTCAACCGGAACCGCCTCAAGCCCCCACCCGGCAAGGTCGTAGTTGACGACGTGCTTGAGCGCTACGGCTACGACCCCACCGACCCCGAATGGTCGGACCCTGGTGTCCGGGCCCTGGCGCAGCTCCGCGGCCCCACCATCACGTTCGTCACCCTCCGGGACGACTCTGGCGGGGACCACTCGGAAGCCCGCACCAAGGAGGACACCGAGCGGCTCGGACGCCTGTGGACGGAGCTGATGAAGAGCAGCGGCATGCCTTCGGCCCAAGTTTATCCGGTGTCAGGGACCAAGGTGGTGCTGACTGTGACGGACCCGCTGGACGCCTTGGCCACCCGGGACTTGGTGTTGTCGCAGGAAGAGGTGGTCGAGTGGGAGTGTGATGGGTGGGTGCACCGACCGCGGAGCCGTACAAGCTCTCCCAAGCGGGGGGCAGGTGGGTTGGATGGGCCGGGCGAGGGGCCAGGGGTTCGAGTTCACGAGTTCGGCGGGGGGGCTTCCGCTTCGGGGGCAGGCTTTGGAGAGGGCGAGTCCCCCTGGACGGCACGGGGGGCGCAGCCCGCGGCGCCGCGGGAGGGGGAGGCTCGCGCCCAGGCCTCGAGTGGGAAGCGCTACGAGCTGTGAGATGAGACAAGGGATCGTATTTCTGGTCCGTCTCCCTCCCATCTCTTCCCTACCGCTTCATCATGCGTTTCGGCTTCGGGAACGCCTCGGCCAGAGTCCGCTTTCCGTCGGCCCCAGCCCCAAGCCGCGCCCGCTGCAACAGTGATGCCGAGTAGAGACGGCTCCCATCCCGCGCCGTCTCCTTCTCGGCGACCACGTCACACCCGAGGCTCCGCAGGGACACCGCGATGGCCTTGGCGTCAGTCTTGAGAGAAAATCGCACGTCGTCGACCTGATTACCCCCGAGGCGCCATCCGCACGCGCCCAGCGCCGCCAGCAGGGTCGACGCCAAAAGGAGGTCCCTCCCCCGGCGGTCGCGAACCAGCCGCGGCCGGCGCGCCCCTTTCCCTCCCGTGTCCCCAAATTCGTCCCCCGGGCGGCCCTCATCGGGGCCGGGCTCGACCCGTGTGCTGAAGAGGGGCAACAGGGAGTCTAACACAGCGAGGGGCGTATTGAGCCGATCGGCCAGGGCCCCGAGGCCGCCCTCTTCGGTGGTGGGGATGCGCTCGGTGTCGCGGCAGGTGGAAAGATAGCTGAAGAGGGCAGAGAACCAGCTGAGCCAACGGCCCTTGCTCTCGGCCTCAGCGATCCGGCCGGCTTGGACGTCGGACCGGAGGCCGCCTGGCGCCAGGAGGAGACGCCGGACGACAGCGGGCCGCAACTCGAGCCGGGTCGGGGCGGCGGTCGCCCCCTCTTCTTCTTTGACCGTGCCGCCTAAGCCGAGCTCCTCGTTCGATTTCCGGGCAAAGGCCAGGAGGTCAGACGTCACCAGAGCGCGCCGGGCGGCGGCCGGGCAAGCACGGTCAAACGGGAAGGCGTCCTCGGCTGTCGTGGCCGTTGGGACATGGGGCGGCACACTCTGCTTGGACTCGGCGACAGCGGCCATCACCGAGGCCTTGTCCAGCCCGGCCTCTGCGAGCTTTCCGCGTGCCTCCGTCAAGAGGCCCGCCACGCCCTCGGCCTCGCCCACGTTGTCGTCCCCGACAGCGCCCCGTTCACGCGCCGCCAGCTGCCGGAGACGCCGGCCGGACCCGAAGGCCGCCACCAAATCGCGAGTGGCGCCTTTTTCCCTGGCGCGGCGCGCGGTCGGCGACTCCTCGGAGCCCTCGGCAGCGTTCCGCCCGGCGACATCAGAGTCGCCGTCCCAGCGGGCGTCGTAGTCGAGGCCGTCGACGCGAGGCTCGAGGCGCAGGGGTGGAGCTTGCCCACTCGAGCTCGCGGCAGCGAGCGTCAACTCGCGGCGCTTCGGGTCCCAGACGCCGACGGCGTACGAGGGGCGAGCGAATCCTGGACGGCCAACGGCCGTCCTTCCCTCGAACCGGACGCCGTCGCGGCCGCTCGACGCCGCCAGCAGCTCCTTTTGAGCGCTCCCTCTGGCCGAACGCTGCCAAACTCCGAATGTTTCGCTGTCCTGCAGAGTTTTTTGCGGAAATAGTCGGTATCGAGTCGGGAAAACGGGCCAGGCGGCGCGGGAGGCGGCGGCAGTCGGGCTTTTCTCTCGCGGTGCGCCGAGCGCGTTGTTACTAGGAATCTTCCTCGCCTCCGGAAGATAACCCGATGGGAACGACACGAGGATCGCCGCTCCCACTCCCTTGACGAGCTTGACCCGAGATGAGGCTGACGCCGACGCAGCGGCGCTGGAGGTGCCCACCTCGCCGCCCGCGTCGCGCACACGCTTCTTCCCCATCGAAGAAGGCTGCCTCTGAAGCCTCCTTTCTCAGCCCCGCGGCCCGCAGTGGCCCGCTACCCTCCCGCGCGGGTCGGTGGGTCTGGTGGGGCGGGGGAGTGAGAGAACGGGCGGCCTCGGGAAGCGGGAAAGGAGAGGGCGGGGGAGGCAGGGGAGGGCGCGGCGCGACCGGACGAGGGCCTTCGCCTCCCTCTCAGCCCTTGATGACGCTTCCATCCGTGCCCACAAAGGTAATGGAGGCGGAGTTGACGCAGTGCCGGACGTTCTTCTTGGTGAGTCTCTCTCCCTCGAAGACGTGTCCGAGGTGCCCGTCGCACTTGGCGCATGTGATTTCCACCCTCCGCATCCCCATGGAGACGTCAGCGTGGCGATCGATGGCCCCCGGCATCTCGTCGTCGAAGGCGGGCCACCCGCACCCGGAGTCAAACTTGTGAGAGGCGTCAAAGAGGTGAGCTCCACACCCCTTACAGGTATAGGTGCCCTCTCCCGCCTTGGGGTAGTGCTTGTCGAGCTTGCCGGTGCGGGGGGGTTCAGTGCCTGCGAGCGGTGCGCAAGAGTGGGGGGAAGCGGGTCGAGGAGGAGGGGAGGAGAGAAAGAGCAACAGGGAGCGGGGGGGGGTCGCCGCTACACCCTCTGTCCTGTCCCTCGCCCTTTTGCCGCAGCACGTAGTAGTCAGAGTCCGACAGAAGCGACTTCCACTCGGCGTCAGGGGTGGTCTTGTCAAGGGCCGCCGCGGAAACGGCGCGCCGGGCAACGGGGGCGGCGGAGCGGAGCCCTGCGGAGCAGTGGGTGGCAGCGGTCGGAGTCATGGTGGTCGTTGTTCGTGGGCTGGATGAGGCCGTGGCGAGGTACGACGACGCGACGGCGCCACCATCACCCGCGGGTCTTTCAGAGACCGCCGATTATCGATCGAGCTAGTCAGAATCCACATCAGGAGCGCGAAAACGCGTTACTTCCCCGCGTCGGCCAAGGCCGAGGCCCATCGTTGGCCGACCAACGACGCCCCCCACCGGAGGAAAACGTCGTCCCGTTGCGCGGCGCGCCGCGCGCTCGACCAGGCCCTCGCCGAGCAGCGCAGTGGGGCGCACGGCGGCCATCGACAGGAAGCGCGCCATGACGAAAGAAGAGATGGAAGTTGGCACCGCGGGGCGACCAAGGTGTCAGGGGCGGGCGGGGGAGGACGGGTAGATAACGGCCTCGTCACGACACCCAGGCTCCATACGAGGAAAATCGGCGTTCCGCCTCCCGGATAGGAGGCGGTGGTCGCGGCCGGTCCCCTGGCGCTTCGTCCCGCCAGCCCAAAGTCGACTGCAGGCGCGCCCGGCCAAAGCGGCCTCCATCGTTTTCCCGGGCTACCATGGCGCCCCTAACCGAGATGCGGGGCCTACAGGCGAGGAGATGGAGGTGTATATGGCGAAGGAGGGTCGTCGATTCGTCGAACACGTCTCTTCCGAGGACCCCGGTCTCGGTCGTCGCTGCCGAGCTGCCGTACAACTCGCTTCCCCCCCCCCCCACCCCCCCCCCCCCCCGCCCCCCCCCCCC
>Ga0181565_10005135_pt1 | contig 10025 bp, 9 predicted proteins | sample 101ome_16_FD_129661 | JGI IMG/M metagenome (GOLD analysis project Ga0181565, IMG submission 129661) | Coastal salt marsh microbial communities from the Groves Creek Marsh, Skidaway Island, Georgia - 101401AT metaG (megahit assembly) | ecosystem: Environmental > Aquatic > Marine > Intertidal zone...
AAGACGCGCTTTTGCAAGCGGTTGAATCGGCGCGCGGTGATATGGAAAGTGCAAGGCTCACCCATGGTGAAAAACGTGGTGCGCTTGACGGTTTGAAATCGCGCCGCGAAACTCGCAATGCGCGGATGCAAAGATTAGCTGATGATGGCCAGCAATGGTCGCAGCGAAAACAGGCGGCAGGGAATCATATTGAAGCCTTGGCCGAGCGGCAGGCGGCCAGCGAAGAAGAACTGATCGGCTATCAGAATGTGCAGGATAATCTCGCTGAGCGCCGCACCAAGCTGGCCGATTTGGTGACAGAGGCTGAGGCAAAGCGGCAAAAGGCGGCTGACGCGCTGGCTCTGGCCGAGAGCAAATTGGGCGAGGCCGATGCGCAGGTGAAGGAGACGCAAGCCGTCACCGCAGCGGCGCGGGAGACGCAAGTGCGCTTGGAAGCGACATTGGAGGCCAATCAACAGCGTCTGCAAGAAAATGCTCAACGGGTGCGCGAGGCTCTGCAAATCGAGCCGGAACAGGCTTTGGCGATATCGGGGCATGACCCTGAAAAACCGTTTCCTGATGCCGAGGCGATGGAAAGCAAGCTTGAGAAATTACGCCGCGAGCGGGAAAATCTCGGCGGGGTCAATCTGCGTGCCGGTGATGAAGCCGATGAGGTGCAAGAGCAAATTGACACCATGACGGCGGAGCATGAAGAATTGACCGCCGCCATCAATAAATTGCGCCACGGTATTGGCCAGCTTAATCGCGAAGGGCGGCAGCGTTTGCTGGCCGCTTTTGAATCGGTGAACACCCATTTTAAACGTCTGTTCACGCAATTATTCGGCGGTGGTTCAGCGGAGCTGACATTGACAGAAAGCGATGACCCGCTACAAGCGGGGCTGGAAATTCTTGCCCATCCGCCGGGCAAAAAACCGCAAGTCATGTCACTTTTGTCGGGTGGTGAACAGGCCTTGACGGCAACGGCGCTTATTTTTGCCGTCTTCCTGACCAATCCGTCGCCAATTTGTGTGCTTGATGAGGTTGACGCGCCGCTTGATGACGCCAATGTCGAGCGTTTTTGCAATCTCGTCAAAGAGATTGCCGATGAAACCGGCACCCGCTTTTTGGTGATTACGCACCATGCTTTGACCATGGCGCGCATGGATCGCCTGTTCGGCGTTACCATGCAGGAGCGCGGCGTCAGCCAGCTCTTATCGGTTGATTTGACGACGGCTGAACAATTTGCCGAAAGCGGCCGCGACAAAATCGCGGATAAAGATAATTTAGAAACAAAATCAATAGGTTAGATAATGGCGGGTGGCTTGACAATCCGTCCGCTTAAAAGTAGTGTGCGCTTCATCTGGCTGGCAGAAATGCTGGGTTTTTGGCGGTTTGAAGAGCAGTTTTAAATGTTCGGCAACACCGTTTGAAGGAGACAAATCGATGGCGCCACCAAAATATGAGCGTGATCGGCTGGAGGCTCTGGAAAAGAAACTCTCTGCCTCCCGGCAACGGCATCAGCCCGAAGAACAGGGCCGCGCCAATGCCAGCATGTTGGGTCTCGCCTGGCGCTTGACCATTGAGATGTTGGCGGGTATCGGCGTCGGCGGTTTTATTGGCTGGTGGATGGACAAAGTGCTCGGCACGGCGCCCATTTTCATGTTGCTAATGCTGGTGCTCGGCATGGGTGCCGGGTTAATGAATTCAGTCCGCACGGTTGCTGAAATGCGCCGCAAGCAGGACGCACTGGACGCGGCGCGGCATTCTGCCGAAACCGCACAAGATGAGGAGTAAGGCGTGGCTGGCAATTCCGAAGGTGGCGCAGGTATGGATCCGATGCACCAATTTGAGGTGCATCCGATCATTGAACTTCCCGCTCTGGCCGGTATTGATACTTCTTTCACCAATTCATCGCTTTGGATGACGCTGGCGGTCGGCCTGTCTGGCCTGTTCATGCTAATGGCGTCGAGCCGCACCGCATTGGTGCCCGGGCGTTTGCAGCTGATGGGCGAAATGGCTTACGGCTTTGTCGCCAATATGATTAAGGAAAATGTCGGCACAGAGGGCATGCGCTTCTTCCCCTTCATTTTCTCGCTTTTCATGTTCATTTTGTTTTGCAACATGCTCGGCATGCTGCCCTATAGCTTCACCGTGACGAGCCACCTTATCGTTACTTTTGCACTGGCAGCAGTTGTCTTTTGCATGGTCACGGCGGTCGGCTTTATCCGTCACGGTATCGGCTTTTTGAAATTATTCGTGCCGTCAGGCATTCCGGTCGTAATGGTGCCGCTTTTAGTGCTGATTGAGGTGATTTCTTATCTCACCCGTCCGGTCAGCCTGTCGGTGCGTTTGTTCGGCAATATGATGGCCGGACACACAATGTTGAAAATTTTCGGTGGTTTCGTGGTCGGGCTGAGCTCGGCCGGTCTGGTGCCGCTGGCCATTGCGCCTTTCGCGTTAATGGTCGCACTCACCGGGTTGGAATTGCTGATAGCGGGCTTGCAGGCCTATGTGTTCACCATATTGACCTGCATTTACCTGAACGAAGCCATCCATATGGATCATTAGATTAACCCTATTTTATAACTAACCGCCCACGGGCATTTTGGAGGTTGAAACCATGGAAGCAGAAGTAGGCAAATATATTGGCGCCGGTATCGCATGTATCGCTTTGGCCGGAGCCGGTATCGGTATCGGAACGATTTTCGGTAATTTCTTGTCAGGCGCATTGCGCAATCCGAGCGCGGCACAAAGCCAATTCCCGAACTTGCTGTTGGGCTTTGCTTTGGCCGAAGCGACCGGTCTTTTTGGTCTGATTATCGCGCTTATCCTGCTGTTTGTTGTCTAATCCACATTAGACACAATCAATAGGCACTATTCGGCTGTTGAAGGAGACCGCTCATGCCACAGCTAGACCCCAGCACATTCGGCTCGCAGCTTTTTTGGCTGCTGGTGTGTTTCGGTGCGCTTTATCTGGTCTTGAGTTTCATCGTCATTCCGCGCATTGCCAAAACATTGGCGGCGCGCGCTGAGACGTTGGAAGGCAATTTGGCAGAAGCGGAAAATTTGCGTGTTCAGGCGGAAGCTGCCTTGAAAGCCTATGAAGATGCACTGGCCGAGGCGCGCTCGCGCGCTTTGGTTTTGGCACAAGAAATGCGTGCCGACGTGCAGGCCGAAACCGACCGTCAAAAAGCCGAGCTTGATGCCAAATTGGCCGAACAGGCTGCTGCTGCCGATGCCGCTTTGATGAAATCGCGCGATGCGGCGATGGCCGGTTTGAAAGATGCCGCCGCCGCTTTGGTTGACGATGTTATCGAAGCCATTGGTTCGGATAAGGCCTCTGACGGCGATGTTGCCAAAGCGCTCGATAGCGTGGCTGCGGAGTAAACATAATGTTTGATGAAAGCTTTTTTGTTGCGGTCTCTTTCTTCACCGTCATCGGTGCCTTTATTTATCTAAAGCTGCCGAGTAAATTGATGCAGGCTTTGGACGAGAAATCGGCTGAAATTGCCAGAGAGCTTGACGACGCCAAAGCGCTGCGTGCCGAGGCGGAGAAAGTGCTGGCCGATTATGAAGAGCAACGCAAACAGGCCGAAGCGCAGGCTGAGAAAATAATCGCCGAAGCTAAAAATATGGCCGAAAAAACCGCTGCCGACGCGCGCAATGCCATGAAAGCGGCGATGGAGCGGCGTAGCAAACAGGCGGAAGAAAAAATCGCCCGCGCCCAAGAAAGCCTCGAGAAAGAAGTGCGTGCCGCTATCACCGCATTGGCGATTGATGCGGCGGCGCATTTGGCGGCGACGGGGTTGAGCGATGATACGGCGCAAAAGCTGGTCGATGACAATATCGCTGAGCTGGCCGACCGCCTGAACTAGATATTTGTAAATTTCAGCGCGCACTGATTGGTAGCAATTCAATCTGTAAATCTTGCGCGCGATAAAGCGGCCAGCTTTCGGCTGCTAAAATGCGCTGGCTGTCGGGGCTTTGGAACAGGCGGTCGCGATAAATCCATAAATTGGTCATGACTTTTTGCACATAATCGCGTGTCTCAGGGGCCGGCAAGCTTTCGATGAAGAGAAGCGGGTCTTTGACCTCGGTCAATTCGCGTCGCCAGCGCCGCACATTGCCCGGCCCGCCATTATAGGCGGCCAGCATATGCACCAATGAGCCGTTGAAATAATCTTCACCCATTAACATGGCGAGATATTTTTGCCCGATTTCCAGATTGAGTTCGGAATCAAGTAATTGGTCGCGGCCACGACGGCGATAGAGCGTCCAATCGCCAGTCACAAAGGCGGCCGTGCCCGGCATGATTTGCATCAGTCCGCGTGCCCCGGCATGCGATTTGGCGCGCGCCTTGAAGCGGCTTTCTTGTCGAATAAGCGCCAGCAAAAGGGCACGGTCAATGCCGCGCGTTTCAATTTCGACAATCGGGTAATTGCTTTCAAGCAGCGGCAGGGGGAGGCCATTGGCAATATTGCCGCCCAGTCGCGCCGCCAGTGCCAATTGCACGGCCGGATATTGCCGCTCGCGGGCAAACCCCAAAAGCGCGCGCGCCTCAATATCGCTCAGTCTTTCTTGCAAATAGAGCAATTCCAGTTCGGCCAATTCCTCTTGTTCGGCAGCGCGCAGCGCGGTGGCGCGGCGAACAGCCGGATGGGCAGCGAATAAATCATCGCCGTTATTGTCGACGCGTCGCCATTCAATGGCGACGCCGCCCCGAATATGCTGCATGGCCAGCAAGGCATAGAAATTCGGCCCGCTTTGCGCGGCCACACGGAAATGTTCTTCGGCTTTTTGCACTTCGCCGGTTTGGCGCAGACTGCGTGCTGCCCAAAATGATGCTTTGGCCCGCAAGGGGTCGCTGGCCGTGCGGTTGCGGGCCAGTTTTTCAAAATGCGTAATGGCCAAATCAATTTGGCCAAGGCGATAAGCGGCCAGCGCCGCATGCCAATCCGCCATTTGCACCAGATTGCGCGACTCGGCCGCTTCGCGCGCCAGCTTAAGCGCCTCGGGTACTTTGCCTTCAATATAATAGGAGCGCGCAATCAAGGATTTGAGAAAATGCGTTTCGGGACGTTTCAGGCGGCGGTCTTGTGAGCGTTCGGAAATATATTTCAGCGCTTGGGTCGGACGCTCGCGGCGCACCAAATATTCAACGCGATTTTTGACACGACGCGCATTGCGGCTTCGGAAAAGCGGCTGACCGGCGCTGGCGCGCTCATTGAAATAAACCCGCGAGGGCGGTCGTTTGGGCATAGAGACGCCGCGCGGTTTGCGTTTTTGCGCCAGCTTATAAACACGCCATGCGCCCGGCAGGTCGGCATAGTTTTTCAACCAGTCGCGCAACTCCGTCCAGCGCGCGCGATAAGCGGTCGGGTGCATATAACGTTGAAACAGCACATGCCCCATCAGGCTTGTATCTTCCAGCTTATTGATAAGCCGGTCGGCGCGCGCCCATTTGCCGGTTTCCTGCAGGCTGAAAATATTTTTATACAAAACCGCATCGGGCAGTTTGGTGGGACGGTAATCGGGGCGCGGCTCAGGCGGCGGCAATCCCTCATTGGCTGATGCCGTATTAACGAGGCCGTAAGCGGCAAAAAAAGCCGCCAGTAGAAGCGGAATTTTGCGCATCAGTCAGCCAGTCTTTTCCGGAGCAGGCATAAGTCAGCCCACATATCGGCTTTGGTTTCAGGTCGCCGCAAAACATAGGCCGGGTGTAATAAGGGCAGGGCGGGAATATCAAGCCCGTCAGCTTTATAGCTCTGCCATTGGCCGCGTAATTTGGTAATGCCGGTTTGTGTGTCGAGTAGTGTTTTGTTGGAAATATTGCCGACCAGCAGCAAAATATCGGGCTTGGTCAAGGCAATATGGCGCGCGATAAACGGCTTGCATATGGCAATTTCATCGGCTGATGGGGTGCGATTGCCCGGCGGTCGCCACGGCACAACATTGGAAATATACAGGTTTTCCGTGCGCCTGATGCCGATAGCGGCAAGCATGGTATCGAGCAATTGGCCCGAGCGCCCGACAAAGGGTTTGCCTTGGCGATCCTCATCTTGCCCCGGTGCTTCGCCGATAAGCATAATATTCGCACCGGCCACACCGTCGCAGAAAACCATGTTTTTGGCGGTTTTTTTCAAAGCGCAGCCGTCGAAATTTTCCATCGCTTTACGCAAATCGTCGAGCGTATCGGCCTTAGCCGCCAAATCGCTGGTGTCGATATTGACCGCCGGCGCTTCCGGCGTTGCCAAAGGCGTCGTTTCGGGCGGCATTGCTTTTGACGATTTTGTTTGCGGCGGTTCAGCCGCCGGTTTGGGGTCGGGTGTGGCTTCGGCGGCGATAAAGTGATTGACCGGCGCGTCAGCCAGCATGTCGGTGCAGCCCGCTTCAACGTGCTGGCGCAACATGTCAATAATTTCAGCGCGTGATGGCGAATCGGCCATGAATCCCTCCGTTATGGCGGCTATAAAAGCACACTCTTTGGCTGATTCAAACGACATTGGGTCGCACAGGCCATTATTTGCACCCTGCCTCAGAAAGCGTTAGATTAGAGCCAATTTTATGACTGAGGCAGCACATCTGCCGTGAGATAGGGAGCACTTTATGAGTGATTTACCGGTAAATCAGGTTAATGCACGTCAAGGTTGGGCGCTGGCGCCGGAAGAGCGTGAGGGCATGGAATATGATGTGGTGATTGTCGGCGGCGGCCCTGCCGGCCTGTCGGCCGCCATACGCCTGAAGCAATTGGCTGCCGAAAAAGGCGAAGAGGTCTCGGTCTGTGTGCTGGAAAAAGGGTCAGAAATCGGCGCGCATATTTTGTCCGGTGCGGTGATTGATCCGGTCGGCATTTCGCGTTTGTTCCCTGACTGGAAAGAAATGGGCGCACCGCTTGAAACCGAAGTGACGGACGATAAGTTTTTGGTGCTGGGCCCTGCCGGTGCTTTCCCACTGCCCAATTTCATGCTGCCGCCCTTGATGAAAAATCACGGCAATTACATTGCCAGTCTCGGCAATGTGGCGCGTTGGCTGGCTGAACAGGCCGAAGCCATGGGCGTTGAAATTTATCCGGGCTTTGCTGCCGCTGAATTGCTGTTTGATGAAAACGGCGCGGTGCGCGGTGTCGCCACCGGCGATATGGGCGTTTCCAAGAAAGGCGGCAAAAAAGACGGTTGGATGCCGGGCATGGAATTGCTGGCCAAATATACGCTTTTGGGTGAAGGCGTGCGCGGCTCTTTGTCAAAGGCAGCCATTGCCAATTATCAGTTGGATAAGGATAGCGATTTCCAAAAATTCGGGCTTGGCATTAAAGAGCTTTGGCAAGTCGCCCCCGACAAACACAAGCCCGGCTATGTGCAGCATACGCTGGGCTGGCCGCTCGACAATAAAACCGGCGGCGGGTCTTGGCTTTACCATTTCGGCGATAATTTCGTCTCTATCGGATTTGTCACCCATTTGAATTATCAAAACCCGCATCTCTCGCCTTATGACGAGTTTCAGCGTTTCAAAATGCATCCGGCCATTAAGCCGCTGCTCGAAGGCGGTAAGCGTGTCTCTTATGGCGCGCGTGCCATTACCGAGGGCGGCTATCAATCAGTGCCGAAACTGGCTTTCCCGGGCGGCGCGCTTATCGGCTGTTCGGCCGGTTTCGTCAATGTGCCGCGCATTAAAGGCAGTCACAATGCCATGGAAACCGGCATTATGGCGGCAGAAGCGGCCTTTGAAGCGGTCTCAAGCGGGTGCAGCCATGATGAGTTGAGCGCATATCAAGAGGCTTATAACAATTCACGTGTCGCCAAAGAGTTGAAAATGGTGCGCAATGTGAAGCCGCTTTTGTCAAAATTCGGCAATTTCATCGGCACGATTTTGGGTGGTGCAGAAATGTGGATGCGCACTTTGGGCATTGGCCTGCCGTTTACGCTGAGCCATGGCAAGCCTGACCATGCGGCTTTGAAAAAGGCGTCGGACTGCAAGCCCATCGATTATCCCAAACCGGATGGCGAAGTGGCTTTCGATAAATTGTCTTCCGTGTTTTTGTCGGCGACCAATCATGAAGAAGACCAACCGGCGCATTTGACCTTGAAAGACCCTTCCGTGCCGGTTGAGGTCAATCTGCGTGATTATGATGAACCGGCGCAGCGTTATTGCCCGGCCGGTGTGTATGAGATTGTCGCTGAAGAAAATGGCAGCAATCCGCGTTTGCAAATCAATGCGCAAAACTGCGTGCATTGTAAAACCTGCGATATTAAATGTCCGAGCCAAAACATAAATTGGGTGGTGCCGGAAGGGGCAGGCGGCCCGAATTATCCGAATATGTAAGCGCCTCAGGCAAGAAAAAGGCAAGAAATTGGCAATGACAAAGCGACATTATCTGCTAATCGGCCTGGCAGCCGTTTTTCTTATCGTCGCTATTGGCGTGGTGCAAGTCTCGCAAAAAGTAGAAGAGTTCATTGTTGAGCAAGGCGCGGCAGGCGCCTATTTGGCGGCGCGCCAGGCGACGCGGCTCAATGATGCGCAAGCGGCCGGGGATTATTGGGCGCGCGCTTTGGCCGCGCGTCCCGGCGATGGCGAATTATTGCTAGCGGCCATGCAGGCCAAAATCATGGCCGGCGCATTTGATGAAGGGCTGGAATTTGCCCGTCGCCTGATTGCCGTTTCGCCGCAAAACCAGCAAGCCCATATTTTGTTGGCGGTCGATGCTTTCAAACAAAAGCAATTTGATGTCGCGCTCGAGCATGCTGATGCGATGGGCGCGGGTCCGCTGAGCTCGGTGCTGGCGCCGAATCTGAAAATTTGGATTGCGCTGGCGCAAGATGATGAAAATATGGGTGCGCGCGCGGTTAAAAAATTGACGCGTGCGAGCTTGTTTGCCGGCGTGCCTTTGGTGCAAGCGGCGCGGGTTTTGGAAATTAAGGGAAATCATGAGGCGGCTGCCGCCCATTATGGCGAGGCCGTGCGTGCTGGCGCGGCGCGTTATCTCTATTTCGTCTTGTCCTATGGGGCATTTTTGGAACGCCAAGACGAGCCTGACAAAGCCGCCAAACTCTATGCGTTTTATCACAGCACGCATCTTCATCACGCCCATGTTTTGGCCGCGCAAGAGCGTCTGAAAAACGGCATTAAACCGCCATTGCAAATGGATCCTGCAGCGGCCATGGCAGAGGCGTTTACAGCCATAGGCGAGGCCATGCGGGGCGAAGAACGGATTGATTTGGCGCTCGGATATTTGCGTATGGCGCAGCATTTGGATGAAGATAATGAGCTTATCTCTTTTTCATTGGCCCAGCTTTTGGGCCAACGCGAACGTTTCGTTGCCGCCGCTGAGCAATTTGCCGAAATTGACAGTGACGCGCTGCTCTATCGCGATGCGCAAATTCAACGCGCGCAAATGTTGTTTGAAGCGGGTGCTGCCGAAGCGGCGATAGCGGTTTTGAACAAACAATTAAAGCAGCAGCCGCAAGACCGCGATTTGCTGATTTCTTTGGGCGATTTATATCGCGCTGAAACGCGATTTGCAGAAGCCGAAAAATCTTATGATGATGCCATTGCCTTGATTGATGAAATCTCGGCGCGCGATTGGCACCTCTATTTTGTGCGCGGCATGATGCGCGAGCGTCTCGGCGATTGGGATATGGCGGAGGTTGATTTGCAGCGTGCCCGCAAACTGTCCAATGATGAGCCGCATGTGCTCAATTATCTCGGCTACAGCTGGATTGATAAGGGCATGTATCTCGATGAAGGGCTGAAAATCATCAAGCAAGCGGTCAAGGAACAGCCGAAAAACGGTGCTTTTGTTGACAGTCTCGGCTGGGCGCATTTTCGCCTCGGTAATTATGCCACGGCCTTGAAAGTTCTGGAACGCGCCTCGCAATTGGAGCCGACCGATCCGGTCATTACCGATCATTTGGGCGATGCGCTATGGCGTATGCAACGCGAAGTGGAAGCACGCTATCAATGGCGCAAAGCACTGGCCTTTGACCCGACGGAAGAAGACCGCGCAAAAATTGAGCGGAAATTGCTGACCGGTTTGGGTGCACCGGAAAAGA
>Ga0181565_10005136_pt1 | contig 10024 bp, 9 predicted proteins | sample 101ome_16_FD_129661 | JGI IMG/M metagenome (GOLD analysis project Ga0181565, IMG submission 129661) | Coastal salt marsh microbial communities from the Groves Creek Marsh, Skidaway Island, Georgia - 101401AT metaG (megahit assembly) | ecosystem: Environmental > Aquatic > Marine > Intertidal zone...
CGCCTGTAATTACAGGACTGCGGAAAATAACACAGTCATGCAATGATTTATAGTGCTTTAACCCGCCTCACTAGAAGGAATTTGAAAGGCGGCACTCTTCAATTGCTGAATTTCATCACGCAATCTTGCCGCATCCTCAAACTCTAAATTACGCGCATGTTCATACATTTGCTGCTCAAGCTGATGGATTTTCTTAACTGCAATCTCAGGCGCAATATGATCGATAGGCATCGCATGAGATTGTGAAGAAGAGGTGTGAGCCGCACGCTTTTGCTCGTATTTAGATTGTGCCCCTTCCATAATATTACCCACGGCTTTTTCAACGCTGCGCGGTATGATGCCATAGTGTTGATTGTGTTCAATTTGCTTTTGACGACGGCGCTCAGTTTCATCTATTGCCCGCTGCATGGAACCCGTCACTTTATCCGCGTATAAAATCGCTTTGCCATGAAGATTACGTGCTGCTCGCCCAATCGTCTGTATCAACGACCGATCTGATCTCAGAAAGCCTTCCTTGTCTGCATCTAAGATAGCCACTAATGACACTTCGGGGATATCCAAGCCTTCACGTAATAGATTGATTCCCACCAGTACATCAAACACACCCTTGCGAAGATCTTGAATAATCTCAACGCGCTCGACCGTATCGATATCGGAATGCAGATAACGCACGCGCACCCCATGTTCATCTAGATAATCCGTGAGATCTTCAGACATGCGTTTAGTCAATGTTGTAATGAGTACACGCTCCTGTTTGGCGACACGCTCATTGATTTCTGATAACACATCATCGACTTGCGTACTCACTGGACGCACTTCCACTTGCGGATCAATTAGCCCAGTAGGTCTGACCACCTGTTCAACGACTGCTCCTGACTTTTCTCCCTCATAGTTACCTGGCGTTGCGGACACATAGATCATTTGAGGCGCCAAGCCCTCAAATTCTTCAAATTTAAGCGGACGGTTATCTAATGCTGAGGGCAAGCGAAAGCCATATTCCACAAGCGTCTCTTTACGCGAACGATCCCCTTTATACATGCCACCAAACTGTGGCACTGATACGTGACTTTCATCCATTACCATGAGTGCATTATCAGGCAAATAATCTAATAAACAGGGGGGTGGCTCACCGGGCCCACGTCCACTCAAATAACGCGAGTAGTTTTCAATCCCTGAACAGTAGCCCAACTCGTGTAACATTTCCAAATCAAACTGAGTGCGCTGCTCCAGACGCTGCGCCTCAACCAACTTATCAATACTGCGTAATTGTTCCAAACGCTCTTTTAGCTCTGCTTTAATGGCGTCGAAAGCATTCAGTATGACTTCACGTGGCGTCACATAATGTGATTTTGGATAAATCGTTAAACGCGGCACTTTTCTCATCACCTCACCTGTGAGTGGATCAAAATAACTCAACTGCTCTATTTCTTCATCAAACAGCTCAATACGAATCGCCTCACGATCAGACTCGGCAGGATGCACATCAATCACCTCACCACGCACTCGAAAGGTTCCACGTTTGAGTTCAACATCATTGCGCGTGTATTGCAGCTCGGCTAAACGTCGCAATATCTTGCGTTGATCAATCAAATCACCACGATCCAGATGCATGACCATATTTAAATAAGAACGTGGGTCACCCAGTCCATAGATTGCCGATACGGTAGCCACAATAATCGTATCATTGCGCTCAAATAAGGCTTTGGTGGCAGACAGACGCATCTGCTCAATATGGTCATTAACCGAAGCATCTTTTTCAATAAATGTATCACTGGCAGGCACGTAAGCCTCAGGCTGATAATAGTCATAATACGAGACAAAATATTCCACCGAGTTATGAGGAAAGAAAGATTTCATCTCACCATACAACTGGGCAGCCAAGGTCTTATTGGGTGCTATCACAATGGTTGGGCGCTGAACTTGTTGGATCACATTCGCAATTGTGAAAGTCTTACCAGAACCGGTCACACCTAACAGCGTTTGGTGCGCCAAACCATCTTGCAAGCCTTCAACTAGACTTTTAATGGCCTGCGGCTGATCACCGGCGGCATCAAATTCTGATTGCAATAAAAATTCTCTAGTCATTCTCTTATCGATATATATAAAATACAGTATTATCCTCTCAGGGATTCACATCAGCGCTTATGCTTAACAACATAAGCGGAACATCATTTAGGGAAAAACACTCAATTGGACATTAAACTATCCTCTCGTGTGCGAAGAATCAAACCTTCGCCAACACTGGCTGTGACTGCAAAAGCCAACCAACTCCGCGCCGAAGGTGTGGATGTAATTAATCTCGCTGCCGGTGAACCTGACTTTGACACCCCAAGCCATATAAAACAAGCGGCGAATGACGCCATCGCTAATGGACAAACTAAGTACACCCCAGTGGACGGCACTGTATCCCTCAAGCAAGCCATCATAGAAAAATTTCAACGCGATAGTGGATTAACTTATCAAGCAGATGAAATTCTTGTCTCCAGTGGCGGTAAGCAGAGCTTCTACAATTTATGCCAAGCGGTTATTGACCAAGGCGATGAGGTCATTATTCCTGCCCCATATTGGGTGTCTTACCCCGATATGGTGCTACTCGCTAATGGCACGCCCGTGTTTATCGAGGCCGACCATATGCAAAATTTCAAGATCACCGCTGATCAGTTGGCAGCAGCAATCACCACCAAGACTAAGATGGTTGTCATCAACAGCCCGTCTAACCCTACCGGTGCATGTTACACAGCTGCTGAACTAACCTCATTGGCTGAAGTGCTCGTTCAACATCCTGAGATTTTAATTGCGACTGATGATATGTATGAACACATCCTCTTTCAGCAACAGACCTTCTCAAATATTTTGATGGTGTGCCCACAGTTAAAGCCACGCACTATAGTATTGAATGGGGTTTCAAAAGCCTACTCAATGACTGGCTGGCGTATTGGATATGCGGCAGGTCCTGCAGCCATTATAAAGCCGATGAAAAATATTCAATCTCAGAGCACCTCTAATCCTTGTTCGATTTCACAAGCTGCCGCTGAACAAGCCTTGAGTGGTGACCAAGCGTGCGTGAGTGTTATGAAAGCTGCCTTTGAGCAGCGCCATGATTTTATCGTCGCTGAGTTAAACAAAATCAAAGGCATCAGCTGCTCTCAATCTGAGGGTACATTCTATTGCTATGCTAACGTTCAAGCAGCGATTGATGCACTCAATGATATAAATAATGACGTGGAATTTGCTACTTATTTGCTAGAAAAATGTGGTGTGGCTGTGGTGCCAGGCACCGCGTTTGGCTTACCAGGCTATATGCGTATTTCTTTTGCCACATCGAAAGAGAAACTCACTACTGCGGCACAGCGTTTGGCAGAGCTATTAAATTAAATTTCCATCAACCCGCTACACGATTGAGTGACTATTTAAGAATTTGAGATTTGAATGACTCGGCTTTATCCAAGTCGAGTTCTTCCAGCATCGCCATCATACCGATTTGGGTGACGATCATCATATCTATCCAAGGATTTTTAGGATTTTCCGGCGTTTCAACCCGGTATTTCTTTTTGGCCTGATCACTGATCTGACGTGTTGCCACCGTCACATTCGGTTTGCCTGTTCGAGTATTTATCGCAATCCCCAGACAGCGACACACATCGGCTGCAACATACCACACCGATTGATCATCCATTTCAACACATCTGATCGGATGACCATCATAGTGTTGCACACTCAAAGTTCCCAACTCTCCACTCCTAGCCCAAAGATTTTTATTGTTGTTATTGTTTTTATTATTATTTTTACAGCACCCGACACACAAGGCTTATGCGCAATTAATTTATCACATCTGAACGCAATATATTCAATATTGTGACATTTTTCTATATTGCTACAGCATGAATCAGTTGACCGCCCCGTTGGATATCAGTAACATCCTCAGCTCCTTTGTTCCCTGGTAGCTCAGTTGGTAGAGCGGGTGACTGTTAATCACTAGGTCGGCGGTTCGAGCCCGTCCCAGGGAGCCACTCACGGTTATATCTTCCTATTATCAATATCATGCATACATATGTATGACCGTGTATACACGTTTATGGACGTTTATCCTTGGACACAAGTTCATCGACTATGGCGACATAAGACTCACTGAAAAATATTCATATCGAAAAAAGATCTTCTCAGTATCTGTGGATTGCAGTCTGCGTTTATGCTTTCATCTGCAGGTATGAGCCAAACATACCCCTACGTGTTAACAACTTAATGAAATAATTCACCTCTGCAATTATCGAACGACAATTGATGACATGGTGTAAACACTCGGTGTTTTTGCATCTAATTGCTCCAACTCCAGATGTATCGTGTTGTAACCCATAACTAGATAATCTTGAAGATTGACAGAGGCATAATCCAGCTGGCGCAGTGGAATAATATCCGTATTATTATGCCCTTCACTACTGGCGAGGCTATCAACGATCAAACTCCCCACGTGCTTTGAATTAATGGTCCAAGTTAACTTACATGCACCGCTTTTCTCCTCCAGCCAATGAACTAAGATGAGACTATAGTCTTGTGAGAAGTTATCAATTTTAAAACTGATATCTATAGTTGGTTTAGACTGAAAAGATGTTTGCATAATAGAATCAAAACCAGTGCCCACAACTTGTAAATTATTGACTGGTGAGACCACCTTAAAAGTATCAGTGTGAACCTTTGGCGCACATGTAAAAGGATCGATTTTAAACCCAATACTTGCCGTTCCTTTACTGATTGGAGCAATAGAATATTCACTCAAATTGAGCGCTCCTGGTGAAAATTTTGCTGCACTAGCTTTATCATTAGACTGCAATTGAGCACTAAACTTTTTATCACTACCTATCAAATGCGTGGCTGTATACAAACTAGTAAAATGTTCAAAATCAATCTCTTCGTCTTCTTGCACACCTTCTGGAAAATCAACAATCCATGAAGCGTGAATGGTAAAGTCTAAGCCGAATAAAGATAATTCACTGGGTGGTAATAAAAGCCCGTCTGTATCGCTAAATAAAAGATCATGAACAAAATGAGGAAGTTTAATATTTCCGTCACTATCAATTTGGTTATATAAAATAACATCCCATGGATAAGTTTGCCCCCAATACCAAGTCAAAGAAGTATGATCTTCACTTAAACTACTGTAGGCGCTCCAGTCCTTGACTGTCATGGAGGCCGCCGCACTCGTGCCTTGGGGCACATCACTTCCGCTGCCTGTGGTGTCTGATTTAGAGTGACTGTTCTCCCAAGAATGAGTATAACTCACGCCAACCCCACCCACTGGCAAATCCCCAAATCCACCCACGTTAACGTTCACACCAAATGTATTGATATTAGAAGTCGTTGATCCACTGGTGTGTTGTTGAGTTGTCGATTTAGTTTTATCATCACTGGGAAATCTGACACCATTATCAGATGATATTTTTACTATTGATATAATTTCTAAAGTCGGTCCCAATTTCAGCATGCTTCAAGCCATAATCGACGGTGGCTTGCAGATAGCCTAATTTACTGCCGCAGTCATAGCGTTTACCTGAAAACTCATAGCCATAGACTGTCTGTTTTTGTAGCTGTGTTGCGATTGCATCCGTGAGTTGTATTTCATTACCAGAACCTGCCGGCGTGTTTTCAATGATGTCAAAAATGGAGCCGTCCAAAATATACCGCCCAACCACTGCAATATTAGACGGCGCTTGTTCAGGCTGTGGTTTTTCGACAATACCAGACATACGCCAAAGACCTTCACTCACTTTGTCGCCAGCAATAACTCCATAGCTACCAACATTCTCTTGAGGGACTTGTTGTACCCCAATCACACCATACTGTTCTCGTTCATAAATATCCACCATCTGCTTAAGGCAACTAGGTGAACTATCAATGAGGTCATCAGCAAGGATGACAGCAAAGGGCTCATCGCCAACCACGGGACGCCCACACAATACGGCATGCCCTAGCCCCATCGCCTCTGGTTGCCGAATATAAATACAAGAAACATGCGCAGGCAAAATATCCCTGACCATGTTAAGCATCTTCTCTTTACCATGAGCTTCAAGCTCCGCCTCCAACTCATAAGCCTTGTCGAAGTGATCAGGAATGGAGCGTTTATTTCTTCCGGTGACAAATACGAGTTCTTCTATCCCAGCATTAACCGCCTCTTCTGCCGCATACTGAATCAAAGGCTTATCAACGATAGGCAACATTTCTTTTGGGTTTGCTTTGGTCGCGGGTAAGAAACGTGTTCCCAATCCCGCCACAGGGAATATGGCTTTGCGAATTTTTTTCATTGGAATAGTCGAAAAGATGGTTAAATAGTAAGTCCCATTGTAAGTGTGTGAACACACCTGCTTGAGCAATCAAGGCGAACATAATAATCCAAAAGCGCGCGGCTTTCACATTTAGTTAATGCTACACTTGCCAAATGACAAAAACGCACTATTTCAATGCAAAACAATCTCAACCACTCCCCCTAACTCAACCACCAGTCTCAACAAGCTCTAGGCGTATTCTCTAAGTAATAATAGTGAAATTATCTCAGTTATGGCTAATCTTAGTAGCATCTATAGCGCCATCTATAGTGCCATGCGTATCCACTAGTGATGAGAGCTAATAATGAAAGCTAATGATGAGAAGACATTTTAATTAATCAGCCATGAAACAATGGAATGCACTATGCCAACCGTTGCCTACTATATGATATTTATAATGGCCAAGAGCACACTCCTTATAAAATCGCCTAATCAAATACTAATCGGTCTTTATTTTTCTCAAGTGTGGATAGACCTATACCTTTTACTTGTAGCAACTCCTCCATAGTATCAAAATCACCATATTGTTCACGATAATCAATAATTGCCTGGGCTTTATGGGCACCGATCCCATTAAGGTTTTCAACCAATTCTTCCAATGTGGCTTGATTGATATCAACCGATTGTGCAGATACCTGAGATTGAGTAATAAGAAAGGCTGTCATAAAAACAGCCATCAGAATTTTTTTCATAAGTGACCTCCGTCAATAAATAATATTTTGGCGCGCAAGTAGCGCGCAGGAGGCAGTCTATTTAAGTCAATCGGATTGCTGAAGACTCACCAGTGCATCATGCACTAGCAAACGCATCGATGAAGGTTTGCAAAGCTTGCTGTGGATGTGAAGCTTTGGTGATAGGCCGCCCTACGACAATATAATTAACTCCGGCTTGAGCGGCATCTTGAGGGGTAACAATACGTTTTTGATCATCTTGTGAATCTGACGGCAATCGAATGCCTGGAGTCACAATTAAAAACTCAGGCGTTGTTATTTGTCGAATTAGCTGCGCTTCTTGTGCTGAACTGACAACGCCATCACAGCCGGCTTGTAATGATTGCTGAGCCCAACGCTGGACAACTTCATTAAGCTCACCATGTATCCCAGTATTGTCCAGCTCCGCTTGACTCGATGAGGTTAGCACTGTGACCGCAATCAGATATGGCTGATGTTGAGCTTGATCAATAGCCTCTCTTGCGGCCTCCATCATGCGTGTGCCGCCACTGGCATGCACATTAATCATCCACACGCCCAACGCGGCAGCGGCGGCACAGGCCTGTGCTACGGTATTGGGAATATCATGAAACTTTAGATCGAGAAAAACTTTGAAACCTTTGGCCACAAGTGCTTCAACTAATTCAGGCCTCCCGATAAAAATAGCTCAAAACCGACCTTGAGTGCACATGAAGATGCAGGGATTTTTTCTGCAAAGGCGATTGCCGTTTGAGGATCTGAAAAATCGAGAGCAACAATAACCATGAACTAGTGTATATCCTTCCTGTGACTACTGAGGGTAGACAAGTTCAGCTAGTCTGTTTCTTTGATGGGTTCTTTATTAACGCGTTCGCGTAGTTCTTTGCCTGGCTTGAAATGGGGCACATGCTTACCAGGTAGAGACACGGATTCACCCGTTTTAGGGTTTCTACCAATGCGAGGTGGACGAAAATGTAAGGAAAAACTACCAAAACCACGAATCTCGATGCGCTCTCCTGTGGACAGCGCATCGCTCATTTGTTCAATCACACTCTTAACAGCCAGTTCGATGTCTTTTTGTTGCAAGTGCTTTTGTTTTTGAGAGATCTTTTCAATCAGCTCGGATTTAGTGATGTCATTACTCACTAGTTCGCCCTTATTATGATATATGAAGATTATTCGCCCATCTGTTCCTTGAGTATATCGCCTAGAGAGGTTGATCCACCATCTGAATTGCTATAATCCTGCAATACATCTGCTTCTTCCTGCTCTTCCTTCGCTTTAATCGATAGGTTGATCGCACGAGTTTTGCGATCTACACCAATAAACTTAGCTTCAACCTCGTCACCCTCTTTAAGGACGGTGTGTAAATCTTCAATCTTGTCACGCGCATATTCGGTAGCTCTAAGCACACCGTCAATGCCATCTCCGAGGTCAATGATTGCCGCCTTGGCGTCAATCTCTTTCACTGTTCCGTTGACTATACTCCCCTTTTGATTTTCAGCAAGGTAACCAGATAGAGGATCTTGGTCCATTTGCTTGATTCCCAGAGAAATACGCTCTCGTTCAGCATCCACCGCCAATACCACGGCTTCAATTTCTTCGCCCTTCTTGAAGTTGCGAATAGCATCTTCGCCAGTGTCATTCCAAGAGATATCCGATAAGTGAACCAAACCATCAATGCCACCATCCAGACCGATAAAGATACCGAAATCTGTGATCGATTTGATTTGTCCGCTCACCTTGCCGCCCTTGTCATGGGTTGCTGCAAATTCATCCCAAGGATTAGATTGACATTGCTTGATACCTAATGAAATTCGACGACGCTCCTCATCGATATCCAATACCATGACTTCGACTTCATCACCCAACGCCACGATCTTGGCAGGGTTAACGTTTTTACTGGTCCAGTCCATCTCAGACACGTGCACTAATCCTTCCACACCGTCTTCGATTTCAACAAAACAACCGTAATCAGCAATATTTGTGACTTTACCAAAGGTACGTGATCCCTCAGGGAAACGACGCATTAAGTCGGCCCATGGATCAGAACCTAATTGCTTAAGGCCTAGGGAGACACGAGTCTTCTCTTTATCGAACTTAAGTACTTTAACTTCAATCTCATCACCAATGGCCACAACCTCAGATGGATGCTTAACGCGCTTCCAAGCCATATCTGTAATGTGTAGCAATCCATCCACACCGCCTAAATCTAGGAATGCACCATAATCGGTAAGATTCTTAACGATACCTTTAACTACGCTACCGTCTTGTAAAGTTTCGAGGAGCGTCTCACGCTCTGCGCTGAACTCAGTCTCAACCACCGCACGACGAGATACCACCACATTGTTGCGACGTTGATCTAACTTAATAACTTTGAATTCTAACTCTTTACCTTCTAAATAAGATGTATCTCGCACCGGACGCACATCGACTAGAGAACCCGGCAGGAATGCGCGAATATCGGGGAGTTCTACCGTGAAACCACCTTTCACTTTGCCGGTAATAATACCGATGATAGTTTCGCCGGATTCACTGATGCGCTCCAACTCGTTCCATGCCTTAGCACGACGAGCTTTTTCACGTGAGAGGCGCGTCTCACCATAACCATCTTCAATAGCATCCAGTGCCACTTCCACGACATCGCCAACAGCTACATTGACTTCACCACGTTCGGATTTAAATTGGTCTATGGAAATAACGCCTTCTGATTTAAGGCCAGCATTGACCACGACCACATCATTTCTAACATCAACAACGGTGCCTTCAACAATGGAACCGGCTTTCATATTTAATTTAGAAAAACTTTCTTCTAGTAATTCAGCAAAACTTTCGCTCATAAGATAATATCTTTTATATATTTTAGTTAGTTAAAGTTCGATTGAAACCGCTTACTTATATAGACTTGTCGATGTAATCAGTTGCGGCACCAATCACTTTTTCGATAGTCATTTCGGTGGTATCAATCACCCATGCATCTTCGGCAGCCACCAACGGTGAGGACGCTCGTGAACGATC
>Ga0181565_10005146_pt1 | contig 10013 bp, 8 predicted proteins | sample 101ome_16_FD_129661 | JGI IMG/M metagenome (GOLD analysis project Ga0181565, IMG submission 129661) | Coastal salt marsh microbial communities from the Groves Creek Marsh, Skidaway Island, Georgia - 101401AT metaG (megahit assembly) | ecosystem: Environmental > Aquatic > Marine > Intertidal zone...
AGAGCGGCCTGTGGCGGACCAAATGCTCCGTTGGTCGCATTTGGTCGAACCGCCGACCTCTACCATGTCAAGGCCAACGGGCCGCACCGCAACACGTTAAGACATCCCAAAATTAGCGCAATTTCAGTTGATTTTGAAGATGATAACGATGACACGAATTAATCACGTGGGTCGGGGTAATCCTTCAAAACTGAAGAGTTAGACTTCGAAAAGATACTGTGTTCATCCAGCCAGGAAACCCAGCTGATTGGCTCATAGCGACCCTCACGCTCGATAGGGTAGCGAATAGGGCGCCCGGGTCTTACGTCTAGAACCTCGGAGTTAGCGACAACGACTTGGCCGTTAATGATCACCCAAGGTATTCCGGCAGATGTCAGCCCGTTTTCCCCAGCCTTATAGGTAGCTCGCGGGGCCACCATATCAGGATCGAAAATAGTGATATCCGCTATTTTACCTTGTTGCATACGCCCTCGCTCTTGCATCGCCACAAGTCCAGTGTCCCCGAGGTGTTTAGCGCTCCAATAGCTCAGTTGGGCTAGAGTGAACATGAGAGGTACACCGTGTTCACGAGCCAACATAAGCGTTCTGGCATAGGATGACACTGTTCTCGGATGACCTGCATATTCCTCGGGCTTAGCCTCGTAGGGCAACAAAGTACCATGCTGATCAACCCCCATCATGGCGTCCGATCCGACCACCATATTAGGGATTGTTAGCCAATATTTAAGCCACTCCTTACGGGCTGGCATGTGCACAACAATGACTCTGCTAGGGTCCTCTTCAACGATGTTTAGATATTCACTTTTGGTAAGGAATTTATTGAGATTTGGGTCGTATAAGGTTTCCTCATAGCGGTAATTAAAAACTTCTTCCCAGGTGGCCGGCTGTAAGAAACCAGCACTAATAAAAGTGGATCCAGCGGTAAACGGGTAATATTCACCCCAAACGTTATAGCCCTGTTTGCGAGCTAACTGAAGTTTTTCTTGGTTTTCCCACCAACCGTAATCGTTGTCATGACACAAAATAAGCGGCGCATTTAGCAAAATAGCATTGGCCAAAACCTCATCTAGCGCAATGGGTGACTCAGTCGGTGTCTGAGCACTTAAATGAAAGCGGGTGTGAACCGAAGATAAACGGCCATATCGCGCTGCAGTACGCTGAACTTCAAATTGCTCGTAGCTGGTCACCCCTTTTTGCATGTAGGCCAGACCGATGCCGATGCCAATTGCGCCTTGCCGTAGGTCTTCATCAAGACGTCTTACAAGAGTATTCAGCTGCGCAACATCACTCCGGCTCACCGACCAACCGCTAACGCCATCCCTACTGGTTTGATCGATATACCTCCCCATGATGGAAGCATCTACGGGCTCATTAATATCAATCTCAGGATCGTGAACCATCATCCTGGCGACTCCCAAGGATGCTGTGGTGCCATAGTTCATCTGCCACCCAGTGGCCTCACGATTGGCATACCAATCGCCTACATGAGAACTTCCAGTCTCGAGATCCATCCCAGTGGTGACGCCGTCCTGCACAGCAAGCTTTGTGGCCAGTCGATCAACTGCATGAAAATGGCCGTCTATGAAGCCCGGTGCCACTACTAGGCCGGTAGCGTCAATATGGCGCTGGCCCTCAATCGTATCCGTCGTGATCACTGCAATGCGTCCATCCTTTATGCCGACGTTTGCTACTTGATCAAATTGAGTCTCTGGGTCCATAACCCTGCCTTGGTTAATGACTAGATCAAAATTTGTTGCCAATACCAGTGATGAGCCTTGGAAAAGTGCTATTCCAATAGTGGCACTAAGACAGAGGTGCTTCACATTTCTCATATTATGCTTCCGATTAATCCAGCAAAAATTACAGTATGTATACTCACTGCCATGACTCATCTCTTACCTGTAGATTAGAGTCGGTTTTCGATTTATGCATTGCACAGATCTGCGGTATTTACGCCAGTCCCAAATCACGGTTCACCTTGGAGTTTGGTCCGTAAGAAACTGACAAAAAGTGGCAGAACATAAATAACAGCAAATCCTATACCCAACGCTGCATAACCACTGGCAATGAGAGAAATCATTCCTATTTTCGCCAACATCCAGCTTGATAATAGCGCTGTTAATGCAATACCAGCCCGAACATAACCTGATAGAGCAGAGGCTTTTTTTATAGGCCATGCATGTTGGATCCGCTCAATGAAACCATGAATGAATCCAGCGCCTGTCTGGATGAGCGTGCCTAACAATGCAATGACAAAAAATGTGCGGAATGCTGAGGGGGCAAACTCGTCGATCATCCAATAAATGGGTAATGGCTGCTCTATAACTTCAGTGGGTGCGACTGAAAAGCTAATGTGAAAGAGAAATGCGGGCAGAATTAATGCGAACGCTGTAATCGTACCACTGAGAAATGCTTCGTTTCGGGTTCTTATTTGTCGAGTTGCGAAGAGCAATACTGGAGCAGCTGACACGTTATACATGACATACAAGGCGCCGCTCATTGCACCTGAACCTATTACGGTAGACATCGAAATCTCTGATAGATCTGGGATCAGATCGATACCTGAACTACTTAATGCCGTAAACGTAAATATGAAATAACCTATGAACAATACGTACATGACCAGTGTCCACCCGGTTAACGCTCGCTCAACAAATTTACGCCCCCAAAATACTATCAGCGCTATGATCAGCATAACGGCAGGCAGGGTTAAGTTTATGTTAAATCCGTACTCTGTTAGTAGTATTTCGCCAGCCGCCGCACTTAGAACACCCAGAACTAACAGAGTTAATAACAGATACAAAACTTCGAAGAGCCACCAAGCAGGTCCGATGAGCTCCTTGAAGAAGGAACGATAATCATAGGCCCGCCACCGGCGAGCGGCATCAAATGTTAAACCGAGGATCAGTCCGAATAGAGCCAAAGATAAAGCTAGGCCGGCAAGACCGCCTAGCAGCCCATGGCGCGAGAAAAATTCCACAATCTCGCGGCCAGTGCCGTAGCCACCCCCGATGAGAACGGCTACGAAGACTGCCGGCGGCGTTATATAGACCCCAATGAGACGCTCTAACATAGAGGCCAAACGCTAATTGGCTTTAGTTGCCAAAAAAGTAGCTAAACGTGACGCCGTAAAGACGTGGGTCTCCCCAAACTGTGCGGGCGAAGCCCAAGAAGTTATCGTTATTGACCTTGGTGAATTCTTCATCACCTAGATTTCGTCCCCAAAGAGCTATTTCCCAATCCTCGCTCGAAGGCGTGTAGGCAGCACGGGCGCCTATGAGGTTATAGCTGTCAATCTTGTCGATAGCTAAGTTGCCCGGATCAGTGAATTGATCATCGACGTAGGTGTAATCCAGATCAAAGGTGATGCTTCCACCACCTAATTCCAGAATATATTGCGCGCCCAGATAATATTTTAGATCAGGTGCGTACGGCAGTTGATTGCCTGAGAACGGAGTACCACCGGGGGCTGGATTTTCAAAGACATCGTATTTGGCGTCGAGGGCAGTGATATTGGCCTGTAACCGCAATGAACTCGTAGGAACCCAAGTTATCTCAGTCTCAATGCCCGTCACTGAAACCTCACCCGCGTTAGTCAGTTGCAAAGACGTTGCGCCGGTGTTGGGGTTGGCGAGAAATTGGAATACTTGAAAATCGTCATAAGCCATTTCGAAGGCAGCTAAATTGAGGCGTAGCGTATCTGATAGCGTGCTGGTTTTAAGACCGAACTCAAAGCTATTGACTGTTTCTTGGTCATACTCGAAGTTGGCAAGGCCAGCCGTCATAAACTCAGCATTGTAGCCGCCACTTTTCGCAGCACGAGCGTAACGCGCATACAAGAGAGTATCATCGCTAAGCTGGTAATTCAGCGAAATTGTTGGTGCCCAGTCATTCTCATCACGCTCGTCGTTGAGGGTGGAGTAATTAATCGCCCCGAACAAAGCACCCGGTGCTTGAGTTAATGGTAAGCCAGTGGCCCCTTGTAAAACTGCTGCCGTGGCAGGATCGTCGGGCGTACTCAGCTGTTGCCAATCAACTGTCTTCTCGTCTCGTGTGTAGCGCACGCCAAAAGTTAGCGATAGCTGATCCGAGAATGCGTAATCGCCATGGAAGAATGCTGCATAAGAAGTGTGTTCGAGTGTGGAAGGTACGGCAGTACTGCCTGATAAAGGGCTGGCAAATGCCGCAAGTGGCGGGATTAAGACATTATAGAGATCGGCATCGAAGCGGGCGTAGCGTGAAGTACTGCGCTCACTATCGTAGAAATACGCGCCAACAAGCCAGGTAAAGTCTTGGTCCTGAGGGGACTGCAGCCTGATCTCTTGGGTGATTTGCTCGTTGTATTCGTCAAAAACTGTAGTTTGAATTGCGAAGGGAGTCATATCGTCGTCGGCACTGAGCGCAAACTCAGCGTCCCGATAAGATGTGATAGATACGATCTGATAACCACTTGGGAGGGTGTAATTAGCGTTAAGACCAACACCCCAAAATTCTGTCATGTCTGCACTTGGCACGTTAGCGCGATATTCAAAACGTGGCAGCGATGCCTCGGTGCCGACAGGTTCTGTGCTCTCGCGTTTTGAATAATCGTAGGTCAGACTGATATCCAAGTCGTCCATGGGTATAAACCGCAATTTTCCTCGCACTGATGTGCGGTCATAGTCGCCAGCTTCGCTATTTAGTGTGGTGTTTTTGTAGAAGCCATCGCGCTCATCATAGGTTACGGCAATTGAGCCAAAAACGGTGGACGATAACCCGCCAGACAAGTACGCCTGCAACTTAGTTTGACCCTCGTTGCCATAGGTGGCCGCCAGTTCTCCCTCTGTGATCTCTGTCGGAGTTTTTGTTACCAGGTTAATGGCGCCAGATACGGTATTTTTTCCGAATAGTGTGCCCTGTGGTCCCCGCAGTATTTCTACAGACTTCAACCCCAACAGAGGCTGGTCCGCAGAGTAACCCTGGCCTTGGTAAACCTCGTCAACATAAACACCCATTCGTGGATCCACGCCCGGATTTCGCGAGTAGTCAACGATACCTCGTATGCCCATGAGTTGTTGTGAGCCACTGCCAAGGCCGCCCGCATTCATGGAGGGGGCGACGTATATAAGCTCTGCGACTGAGTCGATGCCCATAACGCGAATATCTTCGGCACTAAAGGCTTGCGCAGAAATTGCAACACTTTGCAGGTCCTGAGCGCGCTTTTGCGCTGTAACAATCACCTCCTCGAGAGCGAATCCATCACTACCACCTTGGGCAAAAGTGAGCTGAGAAGCGGTGCCGAGCGCTAACGCCAGTGCTGTAAATGAAAAACGACATCGAAATGTAGAGTGGTTCATAATTATGACTCCTTCGTTATTGTTGCTGTGCCATCGCTAAGTTATTCAATACTGCAAAGCGTTGAGGTGAAACCCAATTTGAATTGAACGGTACGCCCCCTATTGAAGATAGAGGGCGCCGGTCACGGATGAGTGATGCTGACAGTTGTGCAGCGGCGGGCGCTATTTGAATACCGTGCCCACCTTGACCCGCACACCAAAAAAAGCTGGGTGCAAGAGTATCGAAGCCTATTACCGGACTACCATCAGTGGCGAAGGTGCGAAGCCCTGCCCAGGAGTGTGGTATGTTCGTCAGCGTTAAGCCATCTAGCGCTTGTATCGCGAATTCGGCGGCATACGCTTTATCAATTTCTTCTGGCTGAGCATCGCACGGAGCCGAGGGGTGCTCATCAGCTGGTGAGACCAATAGGAAGCCGGCGTCAGGTTTGAAATAAAAACTCTCATCGTACGCCAGTACCAAAGGCCAATTACCAATGTCATGGCCTACAGGGGGGTTAACGAGGATGGCCGTGCGGCGTTTAGGGGTTAGTCCAAGCGCGCTAACACCGCAGCTTTCGGCAAAGTTATCTGCCCATGCACCCGCTGCATTGACCAAGATGCTTGCCGAAATTGCGAGATTTTCTGCGGTCACTTGCCAGCGGCCGTTTAGGTATTTCGCCGACACGTTTTTCGACGTTTTAAGCTGCCCGCCATTCTTTTGCAAACTCCGAAGATACCCTTGATGAAGAGCGTGCACATCTATGTCATGAACATCAGCCTCCCACCATGCTGGTCCTTGCCAAGGCGCACTCAATGCGGGTAGGCGCTCTTTCACAACCTCAGTAGTTAGCTTCTCAATGGGTGAACTCAAAACCGCATTGAGCTTGTTGCGCTCTTCTTCTGCGTCCTCTGGGTTACTTGGGCCTAGGAGGGTCAAGAGACCTCGTTGCTTGAGCAGGGGATGGCTACAAAACCCAGCTGGAGGTTCGTCAAAGAATGAGCGGCTGGCTTGTGTCAGTGCCCTCAGAGCGTTGTCATGTGCTCTGTAACTTGGGATGTAACTGGCAGCTGATCGCCCCGTCGCGTGGATTCCGGGGGCAGACTCTCTCTCGACCAAAAGCACAGAGTGGTCTTTGGCCAACTCAGCAGCCACGGAAGCACCGGCCATACCCGCGCCCACCACAACAACATCAATGACTTTTTGGGACATTGGTCCAACCTGCTTACCAGACCAAGCAAGACTAGCATAAACTATTTCGATAGCGAAAAATATTTTACTTTTATAGTTTCGCCGAAAATCTAGGAAAGTTTGTCGGTGATATTTTCGTACCCTTCTAGCGACATGGTTATAAGGATCTCGGCGTTAGTCCGACCCTTACTGACGTAGTGATGACCCATAGATGAATCAAACAAGGTGCTGTCACCTGTCTTCAGAATGAGTGGCGCGTAATGTTCCGTGTGAAGTTCCAGTGTCCCGCGAAGCACGTGGATAAACTCTTGACCTTGGTGTTTGTGCCAGGGCAAGTTGGGATTAAATTTGCGTGCTTTCACCACTCCGCGAAGATAGCCCTGCTGGGAGTTAGAAATTTCGCTACACAGCACCTCGTAATCAATATCCTCTGTCCGAAACACTACGCCCGACATGGCCGGGGTGAATGTGCGCTGCCCGCTGACTGTTTGCGCCGGATTAGTGAGATCTGTAACTCGAAGCCCAAGACCGCTGGCTAATTTGTTGACGCTACTGAAGTTGAGTTGTGTTTTGCCGTTTTCAAGCTTGGAGAGTGTGCCTACGGAAATGCCCGTAAGATTCGCGACAGCTTTCAGCGTCCAACCGTTTTCGGAACGTAGTTTACTCAATCGTTGTCCGACGAAGTACGCCGAGTCAGTGATCCTTTTGTTCGCTTCGTCTTTCACAGTTACTATTCCTTGAGGTATGCGATAGCCTCGATTTCTACTAAGGCTCCCGGCACTAGTAAGTCTGAGCGAACAGTAGAGCGCGCGGGGCGGTGGTCACCAAAAAAGGCGCTGTACTCGTTGTTAAATGCCTGAAAATCCTGGGCGTCCACCAACCACACAGTCGTTTTAATAATCGACGATCTATCCACACCCTCTACACGCAGCAGAGCTTCAATGTTTTCCAAGCATTGGCGGGTCTGTGCGACAATATCGCTTTCTACGAGCTTACCGCTGGCATCAAATGCGAGCTGTCCGGACAAATATAACACTGACTGCACTCGAAACGCGGGGGATAGCGGTACTTGAGTACCATTTGGGAGCACTGGCGCGCTGCCTACAGGATAAAAAGCGGAGGGCACTTAAACTACCTCTTTTCTATGAATTTCGAAGGCAAAGTAACCTTTTCTAATATCGATGAGAAGACATAGGCGGTCGAGAGACATTTTTTTACTGTAGTAGCTACAAGAACCCTAACCAATTCTTCGAGCTAGTTCTCGGGCAAAAAAGTATTGAAAGTAAGAACCAAAAAAATAGCAGTTCAGTAAAATTAGTCACCTAGGCAAGGTGACTGGTGGGGTTTGGGCCTATAGATTTTGAGGGCTATCGATAAGAAGTCATGACCCATTGCGCTGCTCGGTGCTGCGGTCTTCAAGATCAACTAGTTCCTCCACGATGTCGAGAGCAACTAGTAGATCTTTGTCATCGCGACAACGATACCAGCAGCAAAGGCGATCTATGATTCTGCCGCGCATATAAAGCGTTTCTGCTGCAAGTAACTTATTGCCGAGTTCCCAAGATTCCATAATGTCTGCCGCCGCCTCAGTCCGAAATTGTATTTAAGTAACCATTAATATTTTTTATGTAGTCTGTCAGAGCAGGACCTCACGTAACGAATCTCTATCAAACCTCGCCAGAGGCTGAGTTTAATAGGGCTATTTTTCTCGTTGTATATGTGTTTTGGGCTTGCCACGGCCCGTAGGATCCAGCCCTGATACGCCATAGGGTATTTGGTTGATTTCGTGCCCAGCTTTGAGAAACATTTTAGTTTCCTCAGCAATCGCGTTGCGCTTCGCTTCAGACGAAGTCTCTTTTGCTTTCTTCTTGGTCACTCTGGTGGGCCTTCTCAGTTTTTCTTAAGTGTTTAGCTTCCTTCTTTTTTTTCTTGGCGTCCTCGCGCTGTCTTTTTTCGAGAGAATAGTTGGCCCTTCTCATTTCTGAGACTTCAACGAGACGACAAAGATTTGAGCAGAGGTAATGATAGTGCTGACTCCTGTGGCGATAATAAATATCCGCACGTAGAGAGTCAGATAGAGTGGAGAGTAAGAGTGTAGCACCAATGGGCGGTATAACCAGCTGCAACAGACAAATAGGCCCTCCAAGACTCGATGGAAAAAGGCATATCGCTGAATACCGCCCTCTAGCGGTAGCGTCCACGTGCAGAAACACGCCAAAACGCGCGATTTTGAAAAAATAAAATTGAACAAAAACAGAGGGTTAAAGATTTGGTAGGACCAGGCGGATTACCCGTAACAGGCTTAAGCCTGTTACGTTTCTGCGGGCTTCGCGCCAAAGGCGCTCGGTGCCAAATGCTCCCAGGGTCGCATTTGGTCGAACCGCCGACCTCTACCATGTCAAGGCCGATTGGCCGCACCAAGACACCCGTGGACGCGCTAAAACTAGTATCGATATTAGAAATGGTCAAGCGCTGGGGCTATGTGTCAATGGAAAGCGCCCATATGAACAGCATGGGCGCGCGCAACATCAGCCGGCTGGATTTTGAAGCGGAGCTGGCTGCCGCGATTGATGAGGCCATCTCGACCCTGCCCGTCAGCCGCAAGGACCTGCTGGCCTGATTTCAGTCCTAATGACCTGCATCGTCATGCGGATAAAAGTCGTAATCGCCCCCCGGGTGGATGTCATCCTCGGGCACAACGCAGGCTACGCCCAGGTTGTCGGCTATGATCTGGCGGTCAGCCTCATCGGTGAGTCCATCCAGGTTGAAGTCGTACCAGCTCGACTGACCGCCGGTTTTTTCCACCCAGAATGCCCAGGCGTCAAGGTCCTCGTCGTCCACTACATAGTCCATGTTGCCGTCGCCAAGGCAGTCTGGCTCCCCTGCGAGGGCCTTGTTCAACTGCACGGTCAGCTGCTCGTAATTGGCTTTGGCAACGGATGTCAGTTCGCCCTCGCCCCGTGCCAGCAGATCCTCAGCGGCAAAGTTGTCCAAATTGGCCGCGGGAGCTGCCGCTGTAGCATCGAGCCGGTACAGTTCAAAGCGCGGCTCGAGGGTGCCGCCGCTGGCGCAATTGGGTTCCTCGAATCTCAGCAGCTTGTAGGCATCGTTGCGGACCGCCGCCTGCGTCTCCGCCAGAATGTCCACCGGCGCCTGTCCGGTTGAGGCCAGATACTCATTTACAGCACAGCAGGAAGTGAAGGTCTGCCCGGCAATGACGCCTCCCTCGCCGTACCAGTCACCGCCTTCAGAATTGCACACAGCCTCTTGTGGAAACAGCTGCAAGCAGATGTTCAGGTCGGGGATGACACAGGGCTCGGGCGTTTCTGCCTGCAGATTTCTGCCGGAGTAGGTAAAGTTGAAGCGCCGTTGCGGCATCGGATCCTCCTCGACCATGTAGGGGAACAGGTGCCGAATATCCAGCCGCAGGTGCTCGGGCCCGGTCAGCTGATGCTCACCCAACACCGCAAAGAGATGGTATAGATCGAGGATATTGGTCATTTCATCCA
>Ga0181565_10005149_pt1 | contig 10012 bp, 10 predicted proteins | sample 101ome_16_FD_129661 | JGI IMG/M metagenome (GOLD analysis project Ga0181565, IMG submission 129661) | Coastal salt marsh microbial communities from the Groves Creek Marsh, Skidaway Island, Georgia - 101401AT metaG (megahit assembly) | ecosystem: Environmental > Aquatic > Marine > Intertidal...
GAGATTGATTTAGTCTCACCAGAAGCTGAGTTTGTGTATTACCCAGGTGCTATTTGGATGCCAACTGGTTTGCGTAAACCAGAAGACTTAGTGATCAATTTCACTAACTTCTTTAAGCGAATGAAAGTGACTTTTCATGCAGCCGAAGCAATGGGTTTAAGTGCTGATGGCTGCACTTTGCATACAAGCATAGGTATACGCGCATGAAAGTCTTCATACTTGACGTTGATGGTGTTATGACCACTGGACACTTTATTTATTCTGAGATGGGTAAGTCTATGAAGATATTTGGTCCAGACGATAACGACGGTCTTAGTTTGTTGAAACCATACTTGCAGATTAGATTTGTTTCTGGAGACAGAAAGGGGTTCTCTATAAGTCAAAAGAGAATTGTAGATGACATGGGGTTTGAATTAGACCTTGTCAGTACGGTAAGAAGAATAGATTGGATCAAAGAGATTTATAAGCCTGAAGAAGTCATTTACATGGGGGATGGGATTTTTGATCACTATGTAATGACTCAGGTAGGTTACAGCATAGCTCCGGCAAATGCGGATTCTAATGCCAAGACTGCAGCAGATTTTATAACAGAACGAAAGGGCGGCGACAGAGCAGTCGCAGAAGCCTCTATCCATATACTGGAAAGATTTTTTGACCCTTATAGCCCTGAAAACCCTCCTAATGCAGTCGGCAAATTATCGGGTGAGTGGGCAGTATGATCAAAGAAAAATTAGAAGCGCTAGTACATCAAAAGCACTTATCTTTATTAGGTGTTGGTCCAATGTCACTTAATTGTGTTGATGCAGCAATTGAGCTAGCAAATGAATTTGATTCACCTCTTATGATGATCGCCAGTCGTCGTCAGATTGACTCTGAAGACTTTGGAGGAGGATATGTAAATCAGTGGTCAACTGATCGTTATGCCAGTTATGTGATGGATAATGACAAAAAAGGAAGAGTTATCTTAGCTAGGGATCACGGGGGCCCCTGGCAGTCCGAAATTGAAGTAAAGAAGGGTCTGAGCTTGAAACGAGCCATGGATTCAGCTAAAGATTCATTCTCAGCTGATATTGATGCGGGATTTCAAATTTTACACATAGATCCAAGCATCGATATTCACGGAAGTCCTTCAGTTGAGGAAACCTTAGATAGGGCATTCGAGTTGTATGAGTTTTGTTGGTCATATGCAAAATCAAAGCGAAAAGAAATAGCCTTTGAAATAGGCACAGAGGAGCAAAGTGGTATTACTAATTCTCAAGAAGAACTGGACTATACCCTAGGAAGAATTAATTCTTTTTGCGATAAAAATAAATATCCACGCCCAGCATTCGTAGTAGTCCAAACTGGCACTAGGGTCATGGAAATGAGAAACATTGGCTCTTTGGATAACCCTTTTAGGGTTGTTAATGAAATACCGGCAGAGATACAAGTCCCTAAAATGGTTGAAATATGCAAAACACATGGAGTGCTGCTTAAGGAGCATAATGCTGATTATCTATCCGATGAAATTTTAAAGTGGCACCCTAGATTGGGCATTCATGCAGCAAATGTTGCGCCTGAATTTGGGGTGGCAGAAAGTAAAGCTTTTGCTAGTTTATTAGAAGAAAACTCTTTAAACCATTTGGCAGATGACTTCTATTCGTTATCATTTTCATCAAAAAAATGGGAGAAATGGATGCTTGATGGATCTTCTTTATCAGACAAAGATAAGGCCATAATTTCTGGCCATTACGTTTTTTCTAACCCTAGTTTTAATGAAATTAAAAGGCATGCTGAAAAAGAGTTGATTAAGAAAAATATCACATTGGATAATTTCTTGAAAAATGCAGTGAAAAGATCGATTTATCGTTATATGAAAAGTTTTCGGTTAGCAAAATGACTTGTAGAGTTGCCACAATTATCCTCAATCGAAATCTACCAGAGGCTACTGATAAATTAGTGGAACATCTTCTCAAATATGACTCTGGCGAAACTGATGTTTTTGTGCTTGAGGCAGGATCTGATGAATCTAATTTATCTAAGTACGTTACGTGGCATGCTAATAGTGTCGAGCAAAACAAGAATGGGTTAAGATATTCTAGAGGCATGAATTATGCTTTAAGTCAGCTAGCCTCAGAGGGAAGATTCAATAGCTACGATGCTTTTTTTCTATTGACTAACGATACAGAGTTATCTAATTCGAAAACAGTCAAACCCCTAATTAATGTTTTATCTACCCACAAGAAGGTTGGCATACTTTCACCATGCTCGAGAAAGTGGGGAGAGGCTACTCTGCTTAAGCAACAAAATACCAGGTATTTTTGGTTCATTCACAACAATGCTTTTCTCATAAGACGATCCCTTATCGAAGATGTATGTGATCTCTCTTCGCCTGCCAACATTAACTTATTTGATGGATCTAATTTTCGTGGATACCTAGCCGAAATGGAACTGATTGCAAAGGCATATGCAAATGATTGGGCAGCAGCTATAACGACTGAGGTTTTTGCTGAAGAAAATGAGTCTTATCTTATTGAGAAAAGTGATCTCATTAAGACAGATAGTTTCGATAAAAATAGAGAGCTGTATATCGCTGAGGGTCTTCAGTGGTTAAAACAAAAGTATGGTTTTAACAGTAGATGGTCAATGCAAATGTACACAAAACATTTTTACGATAAATTTTTTGTTTTTCATCCTGATTTAATGGAATACAAGATTTGACTATGAGTTTTAAATACAAGGTAGTGATTCTTGCCGCTGGACTTGGTAGAAGAATGAGCCCTTATACTGACAAAATAAATAAGGCAATCTTACCGGTTAATCACAAAGCAGCCATATCCTATATCATTGATAAATTTCCAACCGAAGTTGAAGTAGTTATAGCCGTTGGGCACCTTGGAGATACTGTTAGAAACTTTCTACGATTGGCTTATGAGGATAGAAATTTTATATTTGTTGATGTAGATAATTTCGATGGCTCCGGTGCGGGTCCGGGATATTCTCTCTTATGTTGTGCCGATTATTTAGATTGCCCCTTCGTATTTGTCTCCGTGGATACATTAGTTTTGGAAGATATTCCGGAGCCGAGTAGTGATTGGTTTGGTGTCGCAAAAGTAAATAATCCTGTTGACTACTGTACGGTATCTGCCACAGATGGCTATGTAGACCAGTTGTTTGACAAGGATAAAAATGGAACTCTTTCGGCATTTATTGGGTTGGCTGGTATCCGTTCATATGTTGAATTTTTTAACGCTCTTGCTAAGAAGCAAGAGCGTATTAATGGTGAAAAACAGGTTTCAGATGGATTTTCTGCTTTAGTTGAGATAGGGCTCGCTGAAAAAAAATTCACTTGGTTTGACACGGGTAATCCTGAGGGCTATAAAAAAGCCAATGATTTCTTTTCAAATGAAAATGGCGCGTTTGATTTTAGTAAGTCAGATGAGTTTCTCTATATTCAAGACAGCAAGGTAATAAAGTATTTTGCGGATAACCGTTTGGCTGAAAATCGTTATTTAAGGAGTCGTTTGTTAAAAGGGATTGTTCCAAATATTGAATGTTATAAAGATGGTTTCTATTCTTATGCATTTCAAGATGGCGACGTGGCCTATGACTCAAAGACGCCGGATATAGTTACCAATTTTTTTCGTTGGGCAAGTGAAAATCTTTGGATAAAAAAAACTTTAACTGCTAATGAAATTTTGTCGTTTGAGCAGAAGTGCGCCTCTTTTTATAAAAACAAGACTTTAGATAGATTGAATAACTATTACACAAGGTTTTCAAAGAAAGATGTTGACTTAAAAATTAATGGTGTTCTGGTTCCGCCTCTAAAAAAAATGTTGGGAGTAGTTCCATGGGGGCTTCTTTCAAATGGCATGCCAGGCTTGTTTCATGGCGATTTGCAATTTGACAACATTTTAGAATTGTCTAACGGAGATTTTATCTTACTAGATTGGAGGCAAGATTTTTCTGGCTTAATTGAATACGGCGATATTTACTATGATTTAGCAAAACTTTACGGTGGTTTGATTGTCTCTTATAAGTCTATCAAGTCTGATGACTTTGAGTTTAAGCAAAAATCTAATGGTATAACCTTAATCCATAAGCCAATGGAAAAAATGTCGTATATGCGTGAGCAGTTCGAGGCTTTGGCTGTAGATGCTGGCTATGATTTTCAAAAAATTCGGTTGATCACGGCTCTGATATTCTTGAACATGTCGCCAATGCATCACCAGCCTTTTAGTCATTTCATATATAATTTAGGTAAATTTCAATTATCCCAAGCTCTTGAGTCCTACTAGGTCAGAAGATTTATATGAAGAAAGTTTTAATTACTGGATCAAGTAGGGGTATCGGTAAAGAGATTGCAAAAAGACTCTCTAGAGAAAACTACAAAATAATACTACATGGAAAAACTCAAAGTAAAGAACTTCTATGGCTTTCTGACGAAATTGAGGCGGATATAATCACGTTCGATTTGGCTAACACAAGGGAGATAGATGAAGCGATAGAAAATCTTGGTCCAGTTGATATTCTTGTTAACTCCGCAGGAATAAATATCTCTAAGACCTTTGACAAACTTGAACTAAGAGATTGGTCTGCTGTATTTGATACGAATTTTTTTGGCCTGGTTCATTTGTGTAAACGTTTCAAGCAGATTATGAAACAAGGAACCCCAGAAAGCCCATTACGTATAGTTAACCTTTCCTCTATTAAGGGCTTTAGTAACTCATCTGGAAGGCTTGCTTATGCGTCATCGAAAGCCGCACTAAATTTGTTTACAGCGGGCCTTGCAAAAGAATTGGCGCCTAATGTGCTAGTAAATGCTGTTGCTCCAGGTTTCACAATAACCGAAATGACCCAATCTACTTGGACACCAAGAATTGAAGCACAAGTTGCAAGAATACCGCTAAGGAGAATGGCTAAGCCAGAGGAAATAGCAAGTGTTGTAAGTTTTTTAATTGGTCCTGATTCTTCATATATTACAGGCCAAACTATAATTGTGGATGGAGGTTATACAGTCAATGACTAATGTAATGAATGTAACTTGGGCATACGATGAAAGACATGCCAAAGTAGTTAAAAAGCCATGGGGTAGAGAAGTTTGGATAAATTACCGTATGGGTGAGGCGGTAGGTGATGAAGATAAGCGCTATGTAATGAAAAAGCTATACATTAATAAAGGCACTAAGACTTCATTTCAATATCATATTGATAAAGTTGAAACTAATTTCTTAGTTAAGGGCAGCGTAGAGGCCTGGTTTGAGAATGAGAAGAATTATGTCGATATCAAAACACTACATGCGGGTTCAATTTGGACCATTCCCGCGGGTGTAAAGCACAGGATCATAACTTTAGAGGATGTCATTCTAATGGAGTGCTCAAGCCCAGAGGTTGATGATGTTGTGCGGTTGGAAGATGACACTCTTAGAGGAAATGGGCGCATTCAATCAGAACATGAAGATATAATCTAATTCTAGAATGCTATGGCTTATTGGCGGTAAGCCAGAATTTCAATAATTTTCCAGTTCTCTAAAGTAATTATGTCCACCACATTTATGAGCTGATTTTTTTCTATTTGAATTTCTAGCCGCAAAAAAACACTGAAATCATTGTGTGCAATATTGGTCGGCTTGGCTTTAATGTTTGGGTAATTAGAAAAAATGTTGGCGTTTAAATTCAAAACTTCTTCGAGGCCTACGGCTTGATTTTCCCAATCTACAAGGCGAATATCTTTGTGGAATAATTTACTTAAACCAATAAGATCTTTATTGTTCCAAAGTTCCAGATAGTTAGTTATTAATTTTTCCAAAGTCTTCTCTTTTTTAATTTTCTGCTATAACGTCGTAAATATACATGCTTGGCGTAAGAATTAAAGAAAACTTTTTAAAATGTGTATAACGGCTAAGTTTTGAGAATGTGATTTATGATTAAGCCCTATAGGCTCAATGTGTTTAATATTGCTGCACTGTTGTTTGTGGTATTAACCATTTTTTCCTGTGCCACTTATTCAGGTATTCATTCGTCAAACACAAATAACCACGTTGTCTTAAGTGATAGAAATCAGTTTGAAGAGGGGTTCGAGCTTGCTTGGATTGCCGGCCCTGAAAATAAAGGCAACTTTCAAGTGTCTCCAGTATTCATACAAGATAAATTATATGTTTTTTATCCTGGAGAAGGGATTAAAGGCTTTGGGCCTTCTGGTCAAATTTTATGTGACTTCAAATACTCTCTTTCTAGATCCTTTAGAGAAATTGGAACAATCAACGATCTAATCATTATTCCATCAGCAGGGGAGGTTTTATTTTTTGATACTGAAAAATGCGAGCTTTCAAAGAGTTATGGCAACAATGGAAAAATCAAGATTAGATCATTTTCTTTATTGGCACCGGCTATCGATCTTAGAAAAAAAATAATCATAAGCCCTGCTTTATCAGGTGCAATTGAGTTTTACGATTTTCATGGAAAATTTTTAGGTGAAGTCAGTTTAAATGGTGAGTTAGTTAAGCCAAGGATATGGAGTGGTTTTAACTACGATTCAGATCTAGGCTTGGCTTATATTGTTACTAGTAATAGTGGTTTTCTAAAGCCATATGAAATAGAGGAAAATGATGTTGATTATTCAAATTCTATTATTGCAATTGATGTGGATTCGAAAAACGTTAAATGGCGTAAACAGGAGTTTTCACCAGAGTATCTAGATCTTGACTTTGTTGCGAAGCCAATGGTGATCCCATGTGATGTTCCCGAAGTCAAGAAATGCATTGTTGCATTATCTAAAAGCGGGTCGATTTTTTTTCTTAACGCATTGACTGGCGATTTCATTTTTAATGAAAACATTGTTACAGAAAAACGGCTAAGGCCATTAAGGCCAAATCCACTTGGCAGTATTAAATATGATCCTGTTGTGGAGTGGGTCGAATTTAATACTGACGAAGTTGATCGACTTAAAAGGGCAACTAGATATGCCTCTTTTTTGGAAGATGACTTCACTACAGTAGCCAATGATCACGTTTTGTTTGGGCTTCATGGAGGCCCAGAATGGTTTGGAGGTAGTTACGATGCATCTTCAAAGTTATTGGTTGTGCCAACAAACAGGATGCCATGGATCCTCCGAACTGCTTATTATCCCAAAAGAATTACTGGGTTATCTAAATTCTTTACTGGATATAAAGATTTTCAGAATGAATGCGCTTCTTGCCATGGTAAAGATATGGAAGGGTTTTATACGGATGAAGCGGGCGGTGACTTAGGAACTGAAATTGTTTATATCCCAAGTTTGCTTGGTGCAAAGAGAAAATTCAATATAGATCAGTACACATGTGATAGTCACCTTGCAGTACATTTTGACGTAAAAATATGTCCGGATAGCTTAAATAGAATTGCTAACTATCTAACTTATGTTGATTTGTTTTTAGTATGGGATAGTGTTTTAGGCTTTAACGAAGGATTTATGGAGAGGAGGTTTTGGCAGCCATTAGTGACTTCTCAAGGATTTCCGGCTTCTAAAACCCCATGGGGCAACGTAACTGCAGTTGATTTAAGCACCGGCGATCATGTATGGAGTGTGCCCTTTGGAGAAACTGAATTAGGAAATACTGGTGATTGGAATATGGGTGGCCTCACCACAACTTCCACAGGATACACCATTGCCTCCGGTACCAGAGACGCTAAAGCTAAAATTCTTCGTACGAGTACAGGTGAATTGATTTCCGAGATTCAACTGTCTGCACCTGCTAGCTCGCCTCCAACGCCTTTTTTTTATGATGGATGTACCTATCTTGCCTTTAATGCCAGTGGTGGTAAATATTTTAACTTTAAAAGAAAGGGCAAGGGTGTAGAAGTTTACGTAAATAAATCCTGCAGGAATTAATTTAATTAATTTCAGCTACTTGACAGCTGTCTTCTCGCGGATAGCTGGATTTATTTTTTAACCTTTTTATTGGGTTAATCTTATAATTGTAAAAATTATTTACTTTGAATCAAGCAAGGTGTCAGTATGAAAGCAGTAATTTTGGCAGGTGGATTTGGCACCCGTTTGTCTGAGGAGACGGCCGCAAAGCCAAAGCCAATGGTGGAAGTTGGAGGTAAACCAATCCTCTGGCATATCATGAAAATGTATTCAACACATGGTGTAAATGATTTTGTTGTTTGCTGTGGATATAAGGGTTACTTAATAAAAGAATACTTCGCTAACTACTTCCTACATCAATCCGATGTCACCTTTTCAATGAAAGACAATCGAATGGAAGTTCACACGCAGAGAGCAGAGCCATGGACTGTAACCTTGGTGGATACAGGCGATTATTCTATGACTGGCGGCAGAATTCGGCGCATTTCAAAGTATGTTAAGGATGACAAAGCTTTTTGTCTTACATATGGAGATGGGGTATCGGATGTTAATATTTCAAAATTAATTGATTTCCATTATTTACACGGTAGGGAGGCTACTCTTACTGCGACTTATCCTGCAGGAAGATTTGGGGCGCTTGAGTTTAGTGGAGATTCTATTGTGGATTTTAAAGAAAAGCCAAAAGGGGACGGTTCCATGATAAATGGTGGCTTCTTTGTCCTCTCCCCTAATGTTTTAAACCGTATTAATGACGACGCCTGTGTGTGGGAACAAGAGCCGCTGATGGGACTTGCAAAGGACAATCAATTAAAGGCATTCCGGCATGATGGATTTTGGCAGCCTATGGATACGCTGAGAGATAGAATCTACTTAGAAGAATTATGGAACTCAAATAACGCACCATGGAAGACATGGGATGATTGATAAGTCTTTTTGGGAAGGACGCAGAGTTTTTGTAACTGGCCACACAGGATTCAAAGGGAGCTGGTTGTGTATGTGGCTACATGCACTCGGTGCCCAGGTGAAAGGTTTTGCGCTTGAACCACCAACAAGCCCAAGTCTTTTTAACGTGGCTCGGGTTGCAGAGTTGGTTGAATCCGAGATAGGTGATATTCTTAACCTTGAAAGAGTTACTCTGAGTATTCTTAATTTTCAGCCTGAAATAGTTATCCATATGGCGGCACAGCCTCTCGTTCGCTATTCATATTATGCGCCAATAGAGACTTACGCGACCAACGTACTTGGCACGGCTCACGTGCTTGAGGCAGCAAAAAAATGTAATTCAGCAAAAGCCGTTGTAAGCGTAACAACCGATAAATGCTATGAAAATAAAGAATGGGTGTGGGCGTATCGCGAGGATGAGCCTATGGGTGGTCATGATCCCTACAGTAGCTCTAAAGGATGTGCTGAATTAGTTACTGCTAGCTACCGTAAATCATTCTACGAAGAGAAGGGTATTGGTTTGGCATCCGTCAGGGCTGGCAATGTAATTGGTGGTGGTGACTGGGCAACAGATCGCCTGATTCCTGATATTTTGAGAGCGTTTGAGAAAAATGAGCCTGTGATAGTTCGCAGTCCAAATGCCATCAGGCCTTGGCAACATGTCTTTGAGCCTTTGAGTGGATATTTAAAATTAGCTGAGCTTCTATATATGAACCCAATTGAATATGGTGAGGGATGGAACTTTGGTCCCAATGAGTTAGATGCGCGACCGGTAAGCTGGATACTGGATCACATGGTTGATGCATGGCCTAATAAAGCATCATGGACACTTGATGGCCAGGCAAATCATCCACACGAAGCAAGTTATCTTAAGTTGGATATATCAAAAGCTAAATCGAAACTTGGCTGGCAGCCAACCTGGTCTTTAGAAGAATCGTTAAAAAATATAATTGATTGGCAAGCTGCCTGGCTAAACAAGAAAGGTATGCAGGCTTTATCCCTAGAGCAAATTAATCAATTTTTAACCTCTCAAGAAGTTAACAGATGAATAAATTAGATAGCATTCGACAAGATATTCTCTCGCTGGTAAAAGAATATTCGGAAGAGCAATACAGACAAAAAATTTTTGTGCCCGGTGAAACTGTCATTCCGCCGTCAGGAAAGCTTATTGGTGAAGAAGAGCTATCAAATATGGTTGAGGCATCTTTAGATGGCTGGCTGACAACGGGTAGGTTCAATGAA
>Ga0181565_10005162_pt1 | contig 10001 bp, 10 predicted proteins | sample 101ome_16_FD_129661 | JGI IMG/M metagenome (GOLD analysis project Ga0181565, IMG submission 129661) | Coastal salt marsh microbial communities from the Groves Creek Marsh, Skidaway Island, Georgia - 101401AT metaG (megahit assembly) | ecosystem: Environmental > Aquatic > Marine > Intertidal...
ACCCCTATCCCTCGGACCCTTCAATTCAGCTTAATGGCTGCCAGAGACCTATCAGTCATTAGCACCCCCCCACCGAATCGCTATCCCATTGAAAGTAGAGTTATTCGCTTCGATTTAGAAGCGATCAGAGATGCTATTCGCGAAGAGATAGAACGCTCGGGGCAGGTTTATTTCATCCACAACCGCATCGAGAATATCAAAGAGGTGGCGGGTATGCTGCAGCAGTTGGTGCCCGATGCACGAATTCGAACCGGCCACGGACAAATGGACGGCAATGCACTCGAAGAGTTAATGCTTGATTTCATCAATGGGGCCTTCGACGTTTTGGTGTCTACCACCATCGTAGAAAGTGGATTAGATATCCCCAATGCCAACACCATCCTCATTCACAACGCGCACACCTTCGGATTGAGTGATCTTCATCAGATGCGCGGACGTGTAGGGCGAACCAATAAAAAAGCCTTCTGCTATTTCATCACAGACAGCTTCGAGACTCTCACTCCAGAGGCTAGAAAACGCATGGAAGCCTTAGCCCGCTATACCGAGCTTGGAAGCGGATTCCAAATTGCTATGAAAGATCTAGAGATTAGAGGGGCTGGAGACCTGTTGGGCGGTGCTCAGAGTGGATTTATCAATGAAATCGGGTTTGACACCTATCAAAAAATAGTAGCAGAAGCGATTGAAGAATTGAAACAAAACGAATTCAAATCGCTCTACAATGAAGAAGAAGAGAAGGACGAACCCACCGTATATGTGAGTGAGGTGACCATCGATACCGACAGCGAGCTTCTCTTTCCGGATCATTATATCAATGCTGTCACCGAGCGTCTGGCCTTGTACAGAGAGCTCAGTGAGCTACACACCCGAGAAGAACTAACGGCCTTTGAATCACGCCTTATTGATCGCTTTGGTCCATTACCCGAAGAGGCTGAAGGTTTATTGCACTCCGTACTACTCAAAGAACATGCAAAAAGTCTTGGTCTTGAGAAGGTGGTCTTCAAGCGTGAAACACTGCTAGGATATTTTATTGCTGACGGTCAATCCCCATTTTTTCAAAGCTTGGGCTTTCAAACCATTTTAAAGAAATCCGCAACCTTAGATTGTCAACTCAAAGAAAAGACAACGAAAGCCGGACAAACACTATTGATCCGCTTCGACAAAATCCCTTCAATGACAGCAGCCATTGCGGCACTCGAATCTCTTAAGGAATAAGCTTTACAAAGTTTTAAGCGCCTTGATCACAGTGAAGGCGCGATCAGCCTCAGGATCATCGACAATGATGGTAAATTCATTCGTAGTAGAGATCACTTCATGAAGTACAATACCCTCCCAAGCTAATCGTTGAAAGATAAAATAATAGATGCCGGGGACCACCACATTCTCATTGGGCAACCTTACGGTGACAGAGGCGAGATTCTTGACCTTTTGCGTAAGGCGCTCGTGTTTAAAAAGCTCATCGATGTACGACTCTAATCGCTCACTGGTCACAATGTTGATCTCGTTGACTCCGCGTGAAGAAGTATAAAACACATCAGGCGTGCGATGAATTTCGCGCATCAATTCGGCCTGTTTCTCTAAAATCGATTCGGAGGTCAAAAAAGTATAATCCACCAGCGAAGAACGAACAGTGATTTCTCCAATGTCCTTTAACACCTTAACAATCTTATGTGTCGCTCGAAATTCAAGATGTTCAGAGAGACGTTTCAACGCCATGACGATAGCTCCTTCGCGCACTTCTTTACCTAAGACCTCTTCAATTTCAGGCCTAATCTGACGTGAGAGAGAAGTTAAATTGATGATACCTTCTGCAAGAGCAGACTGCAAAAAAGGTTTTCTGTGAATGACGTTTTCAACTACAGAAGAGATCGTTTTCATGGCCGACAAGTATTATTCAACTAGTTGTTTTATTTAAAACATTTTGTCAAATATACATCGAAATGTCTTGATAGTGTCTAATCCGTTCTCGTCCGTTTAATGGCAAATGAATCAATATCAGATCGATACGCAATTCTTCGACATCTAGCCTTTGCTTTATTGCATAAGAACCTATCCCCAAAAGTCTCGCATACTGCCCCCTAGCGAAACGCGTTGGATCGAACAGGGCTGGTCGCCTTCTACTTGTCTTGACCTCGACGATGACAAGCGTTTTGCGGTGCTTCATCACCACATCAGCCTCCCAATGCCCTAACCGCATGTTCTGCTCCAAAGTCTTATACCCTTTATTCTCAAGAAAAGCCAAAGCCAATTGTTCCCCTTGAATCCCGATCGATTTCACGACATAAATCTATATCTGATTGGATGGTTGAAAGGTTTTTAAAACGTCTATAAACGTTTAGCCTAGTAAAATGGTATTTTTGAGCTCCTCAAAGTCGATTCGAATGAGCCAAAATAAGAGACGCATCACAATAACTGCAGCACTCCCCTACACCAACGGTCCTATACACATCGGACACCTTGCAGGGGTCTACGTTCCCGCCGATATTTATGCCCGTTATCAGCGCCTAGAGGGAAACGATGTTGCCTTTATTTGTGGAAGTGACGAACACGGAGTGGCCATCTCGATGAAGGCCAGAAAAGAAGGGACTACCCCTCAACAGATTATCGATACCTATGATGCGATCATTCGAGAATCATTCAGCGATTTTGGTATCTCATTTGACAACTACTCGAGAACTTCAAGGCAAGTTCATCATGATACTGCAAGAAGTTTTTTTACTACCCTTTATGAAAAAGGGGCCTTCGAAGAGCATACCAATCAGCAATTATACGACGCCGAAGCTGACCAATTCTTAGCTGATCGTTTTGTGATAGGTACCTGCCCGCGTTGTCAAAACGAAGAGGCCTACGGCGACCAGTGCGAGAAATGTGGCGCCTCTTTAAATGCAACAGATCTGATTAACCCCAAAAGCACCTTAACCGGAAGTGTTCCTGTGATGAGAGAGACCACCCACTGGTATCTTCCATTAGATCGAAGCGAAGCGTTTTTAAAATCATGGATTTTAGACAGTCATAAAAGTGATTGGAAGCCAAATGTCTATGGTCAGTGTAAGTCTTGGATCGATGATGGATTAAAACCAAGAGCGGTAACTCGTGATTTAGACTGGGGGATCGATGTCCCTTTAGAAGAAGCAGCAGGTAAAAAACTTTATGTGTGGTTTGAGGCACCTATTGGCTATGTCTCATCTACCATTGAATGGGCAAAAGAAAAGGGAGTCGATTGGGAACCGTACTGGAAAGATGAGCATACTGAATTGGTCCACTTCATCGGAAAGGATAACATCGTGTTTCACTGTATCATATTCCCGGCTATACTCAAGGAACACGGCGGATACATTCTTCCGAAAAACGTTCCCGCAAATGAATTCTTAAATCTTGAAGGGCAAAAACTATCCACTTCAAAAAATTGGGCAGTTTGGCTTCACGAATACCTTGAGGACTTTAGCGATATGCAAGATGCTTTGCGCTATGTCTTAACGATAAATGCTCCAGAAACAAAGGATAACGATTTTACCTGGAATGACTTTCAAGCCCGGGTAAACAATGAACTCGTTGCCGTTTATGGAAATTTTGTGAATCGCGTAGTAGTACTCACACAAAAATACTACGAGGGCCAGGTGCCACAACCCCAAGTTTTCTCTGCCGAAGATCGGGCCCTACTGGAAGAAATTAAAAATCTACCCAGCCAACTATCGCAGGCGTTTGAGCAGTATAAGTTCAGAGAATCTGCTCAAATCTTCATGGGACTGGCAAGAAGCGGAAATAAATACTTGGCCGACCAAGAGCCTTGGAAGCTTATCAAAACTGAACCTTTACGAGTTCAGACCATTTTGTATGTCGCTCTTCAGATAGCTGCAGCGCTAGCTCATCTCGGCGAACCCCTTCTACCTCATAGCTCTAAAAAACTGAAAGAAATGCTGAATCTAAAAGCAGACACACTTTCTTTTGAATCTATTTCGGTAGCAAACGAACTTATAGCCCCTAACCATCAGCTCGGAACTTCGCAGCTACTGTTTAGAAAAATAGAAGATGCCGAGATTGAGAAGCAATTAGAAAAGCTTCGCGCTACCTATGTCTCCTCTAATGAAAATCAACAAACACATCCTCCTGTGAAAGAACTTATAAACTTCGATCAGTTTAGTGCCTTGGATCTCAGAGTTGGAACAATCGTTTCAGCAGAAAAGATGCCCAAAGCAGACAAACTCCTGGTACTCAAGGTTGACTTAGGATTTGAAGAAAGAACCATTGTTTCTGGTATTGCAGAATCCTTCGATCCTGCTTCCATCGTAGGACAACAGGTTAGCGTCGTAGTGAACCTGGCTCCAAGAAAATTACGCGGTGTTGAAAGTCAAGGGATGATTCTTATGGCCACCCGTGCTGACGGTCAACTTGAATTCATGGCGCCTGAGAATCAAACCGAAAACGGGAGTCTTATTTCGTAGATGATCTTTATTGCGTCAGACCCTTCTTTCGCTCACCCTCTTCCTGAAGGCCATAGGTTTCCAATGCTCAAATACGAGCTGTTGCCTCGGCAACTTTTACATGAAGGCACCTGCACTGCAGCACAATTCTTTAGTCCGAACAAAGTTGATCTAGGTCATGTGCTAAGCACCCACGACGAGACCTATGTGCAGCGGCTGCTCAACGAAGAGTTACATCCAAAAGAGATACGCAAGATCGGTTTTCCGCTGAGCACAGCTTTAGTAGAACGCGAACTTCGAATCGCCCAAGGAACCATAGATGGAGCATTAAAAGCCATTGAATATGGGGTCGCATTAAATATCGCTGGCGGTACACATCACGCGTATCCTGATCGCGGCGAAGCATTTTGTTTGCTTAATGACCAGGCCATCGCGGCAAATTACCTTCTAAACCATACCTCGACGAAGCGTATACTGATGGTCGACCTAGATGTTCACCAAGGGAACGGTACGGCGGTTATTTTTCAGAATAAGCGCGAGGTTTTTACGTTTTCAATGCATGGTAAAGCCAACTATCCCTTTAAAAAAGAGGCGTCAGATCTCGATGTTGAATTGGAGCGCGGCACCGACGACAATACTTATCTTCAACTGTTACAAGAGCAGCTTGAGGTTCTTTTTGAACGCGTACAACCCGATTTTATCTTCTACCTCAGCGGGGTTGATGTCTTGGCCACTGATAAGCTCGGCACGCTTGGACTAACCCTTGAGGGTTGCAAAAATAGAGACGCCCTTGTCTTACAAATGGCCTACGACAAAGGCGTCCCGGTTCAATGTTCAATGGGTGGAGGATATTCAAAAGACATACGCGTCATCGTAGAGGCACATGCCAATACCTATAGAATCGCCCACTCCATTTACGGCTAAACGAGCTCTTCTATTTTTGCCTCAGGCTTTCCCAGAAGCAGCAATTCAGCACATTTGATTTCTGTGATGTACTTTTTTACTCCATCCGCATCCTCATAAGAGCGTGTTTGAATCTTACCTGAAACGGCAACCTCTCGACCCGTTTGAACATATTTTTCAACGACTTCAGCTTGACGGTCCCACGCAATTATGGTATGCCATTGCGTGTCTACCACACGTTCGCCAGAAGCATCGGTGTACGTTTCGTTCGTTGCTAAACTTAACTTTGCCCTTTTCTTACCGCCCTCTAGGTTCATAATTTCAGGTTCATTACCGACATACCCAATTAACTGTGCTTGATTTCTTAATGCATTCATATGATTTGATTTTGGATCAAATTAAAGCGCTCAAAAACCGTCAAGCGTTATTAAAACGAATACAATCGTTTATACGTGTAAAACAGCATAAAAAAAGATCACTGCATGCTTCTTTCAGCTTAGGTGTTGAACTTGGGCATAAAACCATATCATGAAGCGCAACTGTATACAATGCGATGAGCCTTTGTACGGTAGAAGCGATCAACGTTTCTGCAGTACCTCTTGTCACAGCCACTATCACAATCACAAAAGAGAAGGCGAGAATAAGACCTTTTATGCCACTCACAAGCACCTCATCACTAACTATAAAATGCTCTCAAAAATCCTTGAGCAACACCCACACATTGCTAGTATCAACCAGCTCTCACGATTTGGATTCGTTGCTTCAAAAATCACAGAAATAGAACTTGAAGGGCCTAATACCAGACCCGTGTTTTATCTGTACGATATCGGATTCAGATACCTAGATCAAAAACATATTGAGGTGTTCAAGTGCCCTATACACCGCTCATGGCATTCCAATAGGCAATTAAGGCCTGATTGGTTTGATTCACTTCAGAAAGTGCCTCGTTAACCCGATCGTTTTCTTCGAGTGCCCCCTTCAGTTGCAAAAGGTAAGTTCTAAGCAGTTTCAAACGACTTTTTAATCCGCGGTCTGTCAGTACAGTGGGTTCAGGTCTTGTTTCAAGCTCTTGAATCTGAACTACAATACGATTCAATTGTTCAATGAGTTCGGTGCGCGATGAGAATGCTATCAAAACATCCAACTCATCCTGAAGCAATTGCATGGGATACTCTTGTGTAGAAAAAGTATCTACGACCTCTTCTTGGCGAAGGAGTTTTAGTTCGTAGGAGATTTCCTCATTGGGCGTTGCGTCAATTTGAGGTGCAGAAACAGACGTACAAGAGATAAAACTCAGCAGAATAAATAAGGCAAAAAACTCTTTCACGTAGACGAAATTACGACAATCTAAAAGAGTATTTTTGGAGCGTTTAAAGGTTTAGGGTTCTTCATGCAAAAGGCGGTTCTTGTAATTGGATCTGAAGGTCAAATCGGCTCAGAATTATGTGATGCATTAAGCGTTAATGGATTCAAGGTAATCCGTGCAGACATTCGTTTACAGACCGATGAAGCGAAGCTGCATTATCATCTAGACGCAACCGATAAAGACGCCATCGAACATATCATCGAAAAGCACGGTATCGAGGTGGTGTATCTTATGGCTGCCATGCTCAGCGCAACCGCCGAAAAGCATCCTCAAAAGGCATGGGAACTGAATATGCAAAGCCTCTTACACGTATTAGATCTGGCTAAAGAAAAGAAAATCAAGCAAGTCTTTTGGCCTTCTAGTATAGCCATTTTTGGACCTGACACCCCAAAGAAAAATACTCCTCAAGAGACTGTGATTCACCCAAGCACTGTTTACGGAATTAGCAAAAGAGCTGGAGAAATGTGGTGCGCTTATTACCATAGGGTATTCGGAGTGGATGTCCGCAGCCTCAGGTATCCGGGTATTATTAGCTATAAGACAGCCCCGGGCGGAGGCACTACAGATTATGCGATAGAGATTTTTAAATCTGCCAAAAATGAAGGACAATACACCTCCTTTATTGAAGCTCGCACCATCACACCCATGATTTATATGAGCGATGCCATTACGGCCACCATCGCTTTAATGCAAGCCCCTGCTCAAGCTATCACAGTAAGAACCTCTTACAATCTTGACGGTCTGGCTGTGAGTCCGCAAAAGCTCGAAGAAGAAATCAGAAAGCAGCTTCCAGATTTCAAAGTCGACTACAGTACCGATTACAGGCAAGCCATTGCCGCTTCGTGGCCAGAGAGCATCAATGATGAGAGCGCAAGATCTGACTGGGGATACACCATTCATACAGACTTACAGCGCCTTGTGCAAGAGATGCTATCGCACATCGAGTAGTTCAATCGCCTGAAAGGACGTAATTTTGTACTATGCTTAGCACTGTTGTATCCGTTGTTTGGGAAAGTTTTTTAGGTACCCTAAATTATTACAAGGCGTCCTTCTTATTTCAGGTTCCTTGGTATCAAAACTACGCCTACGGTTTGCTCGTAATTTCTCTCGTAGTCTGGGCACTTGAAATCGCGTTCCCGTGGAGAAAAAACCAAGCAATCTTTAGAAAAGATTTTTTCTTAGATCTAGGCCACATGATGTTCAACTTCTTTTTGTTTTCGGCAGCCATAAGCGGCTTTTATGCCCTCGCCGAAAACGGATTTGCCGCAGTCGGTATTCAAATCGACTCCTTCGCCCTCTTATCGCTCCAAAGCCTGCCTGTAGGAATCCAATTGCTACTCTTTTTTGTCTTACTAGATTTTGTCCAATGGATCACTCACGTTGCCCTGCACCGCTTTGAATGGCTTTGGCGCTTTCATCAGCTACACCATAGCGTAAAAGAGATGGGATTCGCCGCTCACTTCCGATACCACTGGATGGAGAACGTCCTCTACAAGCCCCTGAAGACCATTGCCATCATGCTCTTAGGCGGGTTCGAGCCTGAACAAGCCTACATCGTTCACTTTGCAGCAATAACCATTGGGCATCTGAATCACGCCAATTTGGGCTTTACCTATGGACCGTTGAAATACCTTTTAAACAATCCTGTCATGCACCTCTATCACCATGCAAAAGCGCTGCCCGAAGACCATCCCTATGGGGTGAACTTCGGTATCAGTCTGAGCGTTTGGGATTATGTGTTTAACGCTGCTTTTGTTCCGAAAAAAGATCCGGATCTCGAGTTGGGTTATGAAGGAGATGAGAACATGCCTAGCGGATTCTTGAGGCAACAGAGTTACGGATTCAATAAACGTTCATGATTCAGATTGGCGACACCCTAGTTTCTGACGAACTGCTTTCAGAGGCCTTTGTTTGCGACCTTAATGCGTGCAAAGGAGCTTGCTGCGTTGAAGGGGAGTATGGTGCTCCACTAGAGCAAGAAGAGGCCGATGAGCTTAAAGACAAAGCAGCGCAAATTGCCCCTTATCTGAGTGAAAAAGGTCGTATGGCTATTGCTCGACAAGGCGCCTGGGTCAAAGGAGAAGACGGAGATTTAGAGACCCCACTTATGCCAAGCGGCCATTGCGCTTATGTCATAGAAGATGAAGATAAGACACTAAAATGTGGACTAGAACGTGTTCATGAAGAAGGCCATATCAACTTCAAAAAACCCATTAGCTGCCATTTATATCCCGTGCGTGTGAAGCGCTACACTTCGTTTGAAGCAGTCAACTACCATCGTTGGAACATCTGTAGTCCAGCCTGCTCACTCGGAAGTGCTTTGAACACCAAAATCTATGTTTTCGTCAAAGAGGCATTGATTCGAAAATACGGTCAAGACTGGTACGAACAACTCGAACAAGCAGCGGCACTTTGGAATAAAAAATCTTAGGCTGTTTAAGGGATTTTTTGAGTCGTTAAAAAAGCAAGATCTCGTATCGCAGCACTGACAGGTGTTCAACTCACATTTCAACATTTTCTGTTAAAAACTTATCGTTGAACGTCCTAAAAGGCACTTTCGACGAGGGAGGTATTTTTCCATCTTTGTTAGTCCCGCAAGGTATCAATCCTGTCTTTAATTTCTAAAAAAATTGCACTATGTCAGCAGCAGTCGAGCCTATTCTACAAGACAATCCAGATCGTTTTGTCATATTTCCTATCCAACATCACGATTTGTGGCAGTGGTATAAAACCTCAGAAGCTTCTTTTTGGACGGCAGAAGAAATTGACCTTTCACAAGACGCGAACGATTGGGAAAACAAGTTGACAGATGATGAACGTTATTTTGTAAAACACATTCTTGCTTTTTTTGCTGCATCTGACGGGATCGTAAACGAAAACCTCGCTGAGAATTTCGTCAACGAAGTGCAGTATTCAGAAGCCAAGTTCTTTTATGGGTTTCAAATCATGATGGAGAACATCCATTCTGAAACCTATTCACTTCTCATCGACACTTATGTAAAAGATGAAAAAGAAAAGAATACGCTTTTCAAGGCCATTGAAAACTTTCCGGCGATTAAGAAAAAAGCAGATTGGGCGTTGAAATGGATCGAGTCTCCAAGCTTCGCTGAACGATTGATTGCATTTGCTGCGGTAGAAGGGATTTTCTTCTCAGGAGCCTTCTGTTCTATCTTCTGGCTGAAAAAACGCGGACTAATGCCAGGACTTACCTTCTCGAACGAATTGATCTCAAGAGACGAAGGAATGCACTGTGACTTTGCAGTTCACCTGCACAATAATCACCTAGTGAATAAAGTAACTAAGGAGCGTATCAA
>Ga0181565_10005182_pt1 | contig 9980 bp, 12 predicted proteins | sample 101ome_16_FD_129661 | JGI IMG/M metagenome (GOLD analysis project Ga0181565, IMG submission 129661) | Coastal salt marsh microbial communities from the Groves Creek Marsh, Skidaway Island, Georgia - 101401AT metaG (megahit assembly) | ecosystem: Environmental > Aquatic > Marine > Intertidal zone...
AATTGGTTAAAAGCCAACTGCTCTACCAGCTGAGCTAACGGCCCATATTTATGTTGATTTTGATGATTACCCAACAGATGTTCAGAGTAGCGATCCTGATCATATTGGTGCGTCGGGTATTATACTGATTAGCGAGGACTTGCACAGTCCCCGCCACCAAAAACCTGAGGTTTTATTCCGCTTTTTTGAACGGATTGAGTATTTCTGCAGCACTACTCGTGACAGCTTTCACAAAAGGTTCTTCATCCATCATCTGATATTGCACTTTCATGGTTAATGCACTACCGAAGAATATCATGGCAAGGGTGATGAAAGAGCCCATGGCTAGAGTGGATAAGCCACTAACCCCTTGCCCGATCGTGCAACCAAATGAAATAACCCCTCCAAAACCCATCAACACCGCACCAATCATCTGTGCCTGCATTTCACTCTTACTATTGAAGGTCTCTATACGGAAGTTCCCTGTGCTTATAGCGTAAGCAAATGACCCCAAAATCATGCCAAATGTCACAGCGATTCCAAAGTTGATCTCAGCCCCTGTGAAAGTCATCAAATAGCTGACCGTGTTGCCCGTTGGGCCGACAAATGTGAGTCCCTGTGGTGCAACAGGGTCAAAGTCATCATAACCAACCACACCGGTTATGTACCAGGCTGCAACGACACTGGATCCAATAACAACACCGGCTAAAATATTATCAAAACTAGTTCTAAATTCTTCTTGCTTGAGTGCGTAAAGCATCAAACCCAGACCCACTAATAGAGCCATAGCTAACTGTAGGCTGTATCCATGTTGTATCCCAAACGCTGCACTGACCAGCTGTGCTAGGCTTTGTGTTTCCATCCCCATGTCAGCAAGGTTGACGTTACCCTGCTCGATCACCTCAATACGAACAACAGCAAGCAGACCACGCATAGTCATGTATGCGGTGATACCCATAATAATAACTACGACGACTGACTTAAGATTACCACCACCGACTCGCACTAAGTTTCTTTGACCGCATCCGGCACCAAGCGTCATCCCGATACCAAATAAAAAACCTCCTAAAATATATCCAACGAGCGCGAAATTTGTTGATAAATACATAGTGTCATTTAGAGCCACCATATCTTGCAACAATAAGTATTGAGCACCTAAAATTGCTACACCTGCAGCAAAGAACCAGGCACCTAATCGACCTTTAGAGCCAATATTAACTAAATCACTGACAGCTCCCATGGTGCAAAAATTAGTCTTGGCAGCGACAAACCCGAAGATGATAGCTAGGAAAAAACCCAACAAAGAAATGTATTGAATATTTGATAGATCAGACATAGGAATTTATTCGTTTAATGCGGAGCATGAATTATAACAGCGATGATGAAGTTTAGAAGTGTTTGCAACACAATCTTTAAAATTGACGTCCCTGTCAATGCGATCATCCTTAAACCTAAACCAAACTACATCTAACATTGCAAAAAGTTCAGCTCGACTTTCCACGATTTTGGGAAATTTGCATTCCTTGCACTGCCGCTAATATAGACGGCGATTCCATTAGTTATAATATTAGCATATTATTCTACACTAATGTAGCTTTTTATCAATTTATTGATTAATGTACAAGGTAGGATCTTCAATACCGGCTCGAACAAAGCCTTCAGCACGTAATCGACAAGAATCACATCGACCACAGGCAAAGCCCTCATCCGTGGCCTGATAGCAGGAAACAGTCAATGCGTAATCCACTCCCAACCGTGCACCAAGTTGGATTATCTGTGCCTTTGAGAGACTGATTAAAGGCGTATGTATTTTAACCCCCCTTCCTTCAACACCAGCTTGTGTTGCCAGATTTGCCATAGCTTGATAAGCCTCAATAAACTCTGCACGACAATCGGGATAACCCGAGTAATCAACGGCATTAACTCCAATGAATATATTGTGTGCTTGTATTACTTCTGCCCATCCTAGCGCGATGGATAAGAAAATAGTGTTCCTAGCAGGAACATAAGTCACTGGGATGTCATTAGTTGGATCTGTCGGTACGTCAATTTCAGGATTGGTTAATGCGGAAGTATTGAAGAGACTCAAATCAAGATCAAATATCTTATGCGTATCAATCGGGTAGCATTCAGCTATTTTCTGAGCAGCTTGTAATTCGGCACTATGACGTTGCCCATAGCGAAAACTCAGTGCCGAGCATTTGTATCCTTGTTGATGAGCTATAGCGAGAAGTGTAGATGAATCTAGTCCTCCAGATAATAACACCACCGCTCTTTTAGTAGACATGGTCATTTCCCAATTTGATTACCCCATAAAATCTTATGTAATTGAATTTGGAAGCGGACATTGAGCTGATCATCAAGAATCCACTGGGCAAGTTGAGCGGCCACTAACTGATCATTACTCGGCGAAAATAGCACCTCACATAATTTGTCCAAATGATGTTGAGTAACACATTGACGACTCCATACATAATCATCCCGATTACATATAACAAACTTTATCTGATCAGTGAGTTTTATGTGCTTGAGATTTGACCATAGATTTTTACTCTCTTCACCTGACTCAGGAGTCTTAAGATCCATGACTTTCACAACCCGCTCATCAACATTTTGGATATCAATTGCGCCACTGGTTTCAAGTGAGACTATGTAACCCTGATCACATAATTCAGTGAGCAGATCATAGCAAGCGGGTTGTGCCAGTGGTTCACCCCCTGTTACCGTGATGTAGCGAGTTTTATATTCAGAGATGTGTGCTTGTATAGCATCAAAAGTCATCCATTCGCCGCCGCTAAAAGCATAGTCTGTATCACAATAATGACAACGAAGAGGACAACCAGTCAGTCGAATAAATACCGTAGGTCGACCACTGGTCAAGGCTTCACCTTGAAGGGAATAAAAAATCTCAGTTATACGTAACTTCTGAACGCGATCAATCTCAGCCATTTTTAATACGTGCCATCATAATTTGTAACTGCTTGTGGAGAATATGCAGCTAGTGGCCTTCTCGATCCATCCGTTCTAGGCGTTGTTGGGCCAAGCCGGCGACTTTTGTATCAGGTAGTTGCGCACGCAGTCGTCCTAACGTTGCACGAGCCTCTGACCACTGCTCCAGTTCATATTGGGTGTAACCAATTTTTAGGCGAGCATCTGGAATTTTACTACTGTCAGGGTAAATATCTAAGACTTTCTGAAATTCCTCTAGGGCAATCTCATAACGTTTAGCTACGTAGTTAGCCTCACCGAGCCAATATTGAGCATTAGCTGAATATTTAGTGTTCGGATAACTTATAAGAAACGTTTGAAATGCCTGAATAGCTTGTTCATGTTGATTTTGCTTTAATAAAATGAAGGCATCTCGATAAGCTGACAAAGCGGCCTTCATATCAACCTCAGGCATCGTCACGCTCTGAGATAAAATTACCTGCTGATCATCCGTCTCACTATTATTACCCTCTGCCGTAGCGGTGAGCTGCACTTGATCTGGCAATGGCGTCTCTGCGGGCGATTGTGAAATCTCGGCCTGAGTTTGAGATTGCTCAACGGCACTCTGTAATGATGCAACTGATGTATCAGGATTATCTATCTGATTATCATTAATAATTCCCTCACCTGAAATAACTTGAGGTGATCGCAATGTGACATTGTCTCCATCAGTCAGTTGTATGATTTTACGATCTATAGCACTAAAGGCCTCTTTCTGCCGATTTTGTATGATGTTTATTTCATAGCGCAATCTCTCATTCTCAGAACGCAAAGACTGTAATTCCTCACGCATTATATTCAGCTCCATTTTGAGCGTTATCAGTGCTTGCTTAGAGGCAACTTGCTGCTGATTCAACTCTATTAGTTGTTCAAGCTCCATGACTTTTTGCTGCAGTGCTTGATGCTCTTCCTTAGTCGCTTTAGGGGCTGCATGGACAAAGGTAGAGATCATCAAAAAAGCAGAAACTATTCCAACATATTTAATCATTAAGCAATTCCCCAAGGGCTAGTAAACGATTTCTACACGACGATTGAGTCTCAAAGATTCATCATCTTCACCATCAACAGCGGGTCTCTCCTCACCAAAGCTGACCACTTCAATTTGCTCTGGTAATGCACCTTCTATAATCATAATCTCCCTCACACTCTTAGCTCGCTCCTCACCTAGAGCAAGATTGTATTCGCGTGTCCCACGCTCATCAGCATGTCCCTCCAAACGAAGTACGCGCTGAGAATTCTCACTTAAATATTTCCCATGTCCTCGCACGATAATAATTGAATCATCTCGAATATTTGAGCTGTCATAGTCAAAATAGATGGTGCGAATAAACAAATCACTGGCTGGATCATCAAGCTCATCAAGGACAATATCAACATTGTCATTTATTCCACTACTTGAGACACCCTCGCCTTCCTCTATACTTACTGAGGTCCCTGTCGTGTTGTCACTGGAACTTGTTGTGTTATCTGTTTGTGGCTTGACTTGCTTTGATCCGCAACCTGCAGCCATCAGCAGTGTAAGCAAGATAACTAATATATATTTCATCTTAAACATAGTAATTTCCTCATATAAATATATTCTGGCCAGCCTATTGAGCGTTTTCATCAGTAAATGTTAATCAAAATATTAATTACCTATACGATCAACACATCATGGTCATATCCTATGCGCTTCCTATTCACTTTCTATTCAGTTCCTATGCACTGGGAGCTTATCTAAACGGTGACCATGTCGGCTCACGCACTTTGCCTTGCTGCGAGCTTAGGCGTTGTTTTACTTTGCCATCTACACTGACGGCTGACAACACAATGTTTTTACCATGACGAGTAGAGTAAATAATCATACTACCATTGGGTGCAAAACTGGGAGCCTCATCCAGCACTCCGTCTGTCAACAAGCGAAACTGGTTACCATTAATGTCTGTGAGTGCAATACGGTAGCCATCACCATTATTATGCACCATAGCCACGCTTTCACCATCAGGAGAAACACTGGCGCCAGCATTGTAACGTCCAGAAAAAGTCATTCTTACCGGCTCACCACCTAGCACTGGTAATTTGTAAATTTGCGGTGAACCAGATCGATTTGAGGTAAATAACAGATATCGTCCATCAGGGGTCCATGCGGGCTCTGTATCTATACCATAGTGTGTGGTGAGTTGACGTAACTTCCTAGTTCTCATGTCCATGATATAGATATCAGGGCTACCCGAAAATGACAATGTTAATGCAAGATAATCACCACTAGGTGACCATGCTGGGGCACTATTGATACCTGTTTGGTTCGATATCACACTACGCTCACCAGAGGCGATATTCTGTAAAAAAATTTCTGCACGATCATTTTCAAATGACACGTAAGTCAATTTCTTACCATCAGGGGACCAACTGGGAGACATCAACTGTTTACTAGAAGTGAAAATGGCTTGAGGATCATATCCATCAGAGTCAGCTACCAACAACTGGTATGATTTAGTTTGTTTATCACCAATCATTTCACTGACATACGCGATGCGAGTACTAAAGGCGCCGCGTTTACCGGTAAGTTGTTCAAAAATCACATCAGAAATTTTATGTGCTACACGGCGCAGAACTTGTTGTTCAAAGACGATGGAACGGCCGATGACTCGACGCTTGCGAACTAAATCATATAACTCTACTTGAAGTTTAAGCTGTTCAGCTTCATGTGCCTGGAAACTCATACTCACAACAGCCTCCACGCCAAGATTTCTCCACACATCATAATTAATATCGGTGTTGCTGACTTGTGTTTGCGGGTGTTGTTTCTTATCAAACATCACAAATAAACCACTGCGATAAAGATCAGAGTACACCACACTCTCAAGTAAGGCTGCATGTTGTATATCACCTGATTTTACAGGAAGAATCGCAATCGGCATTGCTGACTCAATGCCTTTATTGACCTCAATTTCTAACAACGCTTGAGCAACATTAATATTGAGTAGGCTTAATAAAAAAATAATTTGATAAGTTTTTTTCATTTTGGCTCAAAAGTAATTTTTAATTCTCGTTGGAATAATTCTGCATCGGGTGGTGTAGGTAATGGATCTGACTTCCACACAGCTTCTTCTACTGATTTTCGTAATTGTTCATCTCCACCCACACATTTTTGCACATCGACAGTCTGAATATAGCCACCCAAGGCTTGTTCGACATAAACTATACAATACACATTTTGATTTTCCATGACAGCGGGCTTACGCCAACGGCTCTGAATTCTATTAGAGATTGCACCAATATATTGCGAGAGCATGGTATTAAGTTGTCGTTGACGCGCAGCTCGTTGTAGCTCTTCCTCGGCAGCGCGCATCTGTGATTCTTCTTCAGCTAAGATAGCATCTAAGCGCTTTTGTTCCGCATCACGTTCTTGTTTTTCAAGTGCCTCAGCCAATTTTCGTGCATTTTCCTCTGCACGCTTGCGTTCTTGTTCCGCTTGTATTTCGGCCTGTTTTTTTGCTTCTTCCGCTTGTTTCCTTGCCTTTTCAGCCGCTACCCTAGCCTGTTCAGCAAGTTTTTTCTCACGTTGTGCTTTTTTGATTTCCGCCTGACGCTTTTGTTCTTCACGTTGTTTTGCCTCCAGTGCCAAACGCTGTTGTCTCTCTTTTTCGCGCTGCTTTTTTAGAGCTAATTCACGGCGTTGACGCTCTAGTCTAGCTCGCTCTTGTTGTATACGTTTTTTTTCAGCCTCGATTGTCGCCCCATCCAATACTTCTGCCTGAACAATTTTTATAGGGTCAACCATGCCACTATTAGGCCGTGGAGTTATCTGCAATCCAATAATTAATAAGATAAAGACACCAACATGAACTAGAAGCGCAATAATAATCGAACTGATTGGAAAGGGTTTTTGATTTGCCATGACCCCTTATTGATCTCGTTCCGGCTGTGAGATCAAACCTACAGAGGCTACGCCAGCTTGCTGTAATACAACCATCACTTTCATTACAGTGCCGTATTTAACATGATGATCACCCTTTACATAAGCTTGCTTTTGAGATTGACTAGCAATCAAGCCAGCAGCTTGTTGTTGAAATTCCTCAAATTTAAGTGCTTGATTAGGATTTGCTGACTGATTGACATAGATTTTACCCTGCGCATCCACAGAGACTATGAATGGCTCTTTCTGTTCCATAAAATCTTTTATTGGCTCAGATGGAGCGCGCGGCAAGTCAACTTGCACGCCTTGATTAAACATAGGCGCTGTCACCATAAATATCACTAACAGCACTAACATAACATCAATGTAAGGCACTACATTAATTTGCGACATAGGTTTGCGACGACGTGACATGCTCAAGCGTGACATTTTAGTCAGCCTTCATTGCTATTGTTTCCTGTGCACTCATGTCATCATTTTTATGCAAAATAGCTTGCCTTTGGAGCAAGGCTGTAAACTCTTCTACGAAGTTATCATAACGAGTGATCAAACGATCCGCTTGATTAGAATAACGATTGTATGCAATAACCGCTGGGATAGCTGCAAACAAACCCATAGCTGTAGCAATTAGAGCTTCTGCTATGCCAGGGGCCACTGCTGCCAGTGTGGCTTGCTGAGCATCGCTAAGTGCTCTGAATGAATTCATGATGCCCCATACAGTGCCAAATAATCCTATATATGGACTGGTTGATCCCACTGTTGCTAGAAAAGACAGATAGTTTTCTAAAAAATCAATTTCACGCGACAAGGCGACTTTCATAGAACGCAGTGATGTGTCACTGATTGAGAGAGCAGAGACTCTGTTTGTCTTATGCAAACGAATATATTCTTTAAAGCCTGCCACAAAAATATGTTCCATACCCGATAAGTTACGTTTATTACTGACCTTTTCGTACAATGAGGGTAGATCAGCCCCTGACCAGAATCGGTCTTCAAATTCATTGGCTTGTTTATTAGCTTGCTTTAGAACTTTGGCTTTACTAACAATCATAGTCCATGAGATTAAAGAGGCGAGAACTAACATCAACATAACTAATTGCACTAATAAACTAGCATCTGCCACCAGACGATAAATACTCATATCAACATGCATTATTTGATAGCCTCATAGATAGTTTGTGGTATGGGACGCGGCGAAAAACTCTCATCATGCAAACATACTATATTGACCGCCGCGTTCACAATTAATTCATCATTATTATTTACAATGTTTTGTTCCATACTTAGACTGGCCCTGCGTACTTCTAATACTTCAACACTTACAGATAACTGATCATCAAGTTGAGCGGGTTTTTTATAATCAATACTCACTGATCGCACTGCAAATATGGCACCATAATCTTTGCTGACTTGATATTGATTAATTCCTTTTGAGCGCAACCATTCTGTTCGAGCTCTCTCTAGAAATTTCAGATAATTAGCATAGTAAACGACCCCACCTGCATCAGTATCTTCATAGTAAACATTCAACTGCCAATGAAATGTGGTCATCAATTACTCACCAAATAAATCATCGTCTTTTGTATGTTGGAGCTGATCTGGTACAGCTAAGCCAAAGTGCCTATAACAATTCATAGTGGCAACTCGTCCACGCGGCGTTCGCATCAAAAATCCATTGAGTATTAGGAACGGTTCAATAACATCTTCAATAGTGCCACGCTCTTCACCCACGGCAGCCGATAGACTATCCAAACCAACTGGACCACCATCAAATTTCTCAATCACGGCAAGCAGTATGCGTCTATCCATATGATCAAAACCATGGTGATCAACATTCAGCATATCCAACGCTTGATCAGCAAGAGCCTTGGTGATGATGCCGTCTCCCTTAACCTGTGCATAATCACGAACTCGCCGCAGCAATCGATTAGCAATTCGCGGAGTGCCGCGGGAGCGCTTAGCAATCTCAATACTTCCTGCAGAATCTAACTCTACGTTCAATATTTTTGCTGAACGAGACACAATAGAACTGAGTTCTTCATGAGTATAAAATTCTAAACGTTGAACAATTCCAAATCGATCACGCAAGGGAGAAGTTAATAAGCCCGCTCGAGTCGTTGCACCTACTAATGTGAATGGTGGAAGATCAAGTTTGATGGATCGTGCACTGGGGCCTTCGCCAATAACAATATCTAATTGAAAATCTTCCATGGCTGGATATAAGACTTCTTCAACCACTGGACTGAGTCGATGAATCTCATCGACAAATAGGACGTCATTTTCTTCCAAGTTAGTGAGAATCGCAGCGAGATCACCGGCCTTTTCAAGCACTGGGCCAGATGTCTGTCGCATATTGACGGATAACTCATTAGCAATAATATGTGAGAGAGTGGTTTTTCCGAGACCAGGAGGGCCCAAACTGAGCCTATGATCCAGCGCCTACTCACGTTGACGTGCCGCACTGATGAGAATATTCATCTGCTCGCATACCGCCGTCTGACCGGTATAGTCAGTCAAACGCTTGGGACGAATAGCGCGTTCATAAGCACTTTCCTCCCCACTGGTGGCCTGCCCTGTTATTAGTCGTTCATCACTCATCGCACTCATCTGGTTGTTTGCTGCAATCGCTTATTTACTGAAGCTATTTTGTAATGCCAGTCGAATCAGATCTTCACATTGATCTGACTGATCTTGGACTTTTTTAATCATTCTCAGAGCATCTGTGGGTTTGTATCCAAGCGCGGTTAATGCAGAAACAGCCTCATCCACAGCAACACTTATTGCACCGACTGAATTGCCTGTTGGTAACGAAGCCACCTCACCTTGCTCTACACCGAGTCGATCTTGTAATTCTACTATTAAACGTTCAGCTGTTTTTTTACCAACTCCGGGCAATTTTACCAAAGCATCCGTATCACCGAGTTGTATACATTGCTTAAATCCATGCGCGTCCATACCCGAAAGTATAGCTAACGCCATTTTAGCACCAACACCATTCACTTTGAGTAGCGTACGGAATAAACTTCGGTCAGCAGTAGAATGAAATCCATATAGGGTGTGTGCATCCTCCCTGATATTAAGATGTGTATAGAGGATGATCTCTTCTCCTGTATCT
>Ga0181565_10005186_pt1 | contig 9979 bp, 10 predicted proteins | sample 101ome_16_FD_129661 | JGI IMG/M metagenome (GOLD analysis project Ga0181565, IMG submission 129661) | Coastal salt marsh microbial communities from the Groves Creek Marsh, Skidaway Island, Georgia - 101401AT metaG (megahit assembly) | ecosystem: Environmental > Aquatic > Marine > Intertidal zone...
ATCAGGTCTAGCTGCTTCTCTTGCATGGGGTGCTTGTGGAATAGCAATGGGAACACGCTTTATGATGACTCAAGAAAGCCCGGTTCCAGGCGAAACAAAGAAAGCATATATTTCAGCAGAGGTTGATGAAATCAAAATAACAAAAAAATTTGATGGCTTATCTCATAGGCTTATTTTTAATAAATATATAAAAAAAATAGATCGATCCAACCCCATTTCATTATTTTTAATGTCGGTCACTTCTGCTTGGAAATATAAGCAAATTACCAAAGCATCATTTGGGGACCTGCTTAAATCTTTCTTTGCAATGCTAAAAGGAGACGATTTAACTATTTCACAATCAATTATGTCTGCAAATAGCCCAGCAATTATTCAAAAGGCAATGGTGGAAGGTTCCCCTCATGAAGGCGCCATGCCATCTGGTCAAGTTGCAGGAATCATAAAAAATCTTCCTTCATGCAAAGAGTTAATAGATCAAATTATGGAAGAATTTAATATAGCCGTTGAAAATTTCAAAAAGATTGAGGAGAAGTCATGAGCGTTGAAACTTCCATAAGCAATAATGTTGCTGAAATAATTTTAGATTGCCCTCCCGTTAATGCATTAACTTCAACTGAATGGCTAGATTTAGCAACCAACATTGATAATCTTGCTCACAATAATGATGTTAGAGTTATTTTGATATCAGCTAGGGGTAAAGGTTTTTGTGCTGGTGCAGACATCAAAGAGTTGCAAGAGGATCCAACAAAAATTACAGATGTTAATGATGGTTGTTGGAAAACAGCAAGAGCAATCCATGTTTCAAATGTTCCTGTAATATCAGCGTGTCATGGATTTATTCTTGGAGGAGGAATTTTGCTTGCTGGAGCGTCTGATATTGTTTTAACAACTGAGGATTCTTATTTTGGGTTGCCTGAAATTGATAGAGGTGCGCTGGGAGGTGGAGCGCATTTAAGCAGACTGTTCCCACTCCAGGCAGTTAGAAAAATGATGTTTACTGGAAAACCTATTTCTGCTCAAAGAGCATATGAATATGGCTCAATTGAGTCTTTGCATCCTGATCTAGAATCTGTACGTGAAGCAGCACTTATTATTGCAAATGACATAGCCTCCAAAAGTCCTATAGCAATGAATTTAGCTAAAAAAGCATTGAATGAAATTGAGAATGGCAATGTTGATGAGCATTACAAGTCAGAGCAAACTTTTACCCTAGAGCTATATAAATCAAGGGATTCTCAAGAAGCTCGAGATGCATTCGTTGAAAAAAGAGACGCAGATTTTAAAGATGAAAATTAATTTTACAAATCAACAAAATGTATTTAGAGGTGAAGTGCGCGCTTGGCTCGAAAGCAATGTTCCTAAGACACCCCTTAAATCATTAGATACCAAAGAAGGTTTTGAGCAGCATAGAGATTGGGAAAAAACATTAAATCAAGGAAATTGGTCAATGGTTACCTGGCCCAAAGAGTATGGAGGAAGGGGTCTAGACCTAATTCAATGGTTAATTTTTGAAGAGGAGTATTATCGAGCTGAAGCTCCGACAAGAGTAAACCAAAATGGAGTTTTTTTACTTGGACCAACTTTAATGGAATTTGGTACTCATGAGCAAAAATCTAAATTTTTAAATGCTATGGCAACTGGAGATCACATCTGGGCTCAGGGTTGGTCAGAGCCAGGTGCTGGAAGCGATATGGCTGCTATTAGAACAACAGCAGTACTTGAGGGTGATCACTACAAAATTAATGGTCAAAAAACTTGGTCTTCAAGAGCAGCATACGCTGACTGGACCTTTGGCCTATTCAGAACAGATTTAGATTCTGAAAGACACAGAGGTTTATCTTTTATATTAGTCCCATTAAATTTGCCTGGTATTACTGTCAGACCTATACCTCAATTGGATGGCGAACCAGGTTTTGCAGAAATATATTTTGATGATGTAAAAGTTCCTGTAGAAAATCTGCTTGGTGGTGATGGCGAGGGCTGGAAGATTGCAATGGCTACAGCGGGATTTGAGAGAGGTCTAATGTTAAGAAGCCCGGCGCGCTTTCAACAAACGGCTTCAAAACTATTAGAACTTTATCTTGCAAACCAGGACCATTGCTCTCCCATGATTCAGGCTAAGGTTGTAGAGGCCTGGTCTCAATCAGAGTCATATGCCTTAAGTATCTATCATACTGCATCAAAAATGCTAGCTGGAGGCTCCATTGGCTCAGAATCTAGTTTAGGTAAGATTTTTTGGTCTGAACTTGATCACATGATGCATCAAACAGCATTGAAAATCTTAGGAGCTAGCGCAGAATTATCTCAAGAATCCAAAAATGATGCGGCTAAATGGATAAAGGGCTTCATGTTTTCCTATGCAGGGCCAATTTATGCTGGAACCAATGAAATTCAAAAAAATATTATCGCTGAAAGATTATTGGGGCTTCCTAGGTAAAAAATGAACTTTATTTTTACAGAAGAGCAAATCCAATTTAAGGATGCTATTAAATCTTTTTTAGCTGAAGAATGTGCTCCCGCTTCAATCAGAGATGGCTGGCAAAAAAATAAATCTTTTAATTTAGAACGATGGAAAAATTTGATTGAGTTAGGAGTCTTGACCTCAAATCTTCCTGAAGAAAAAGGCGGCCTAGGCATGGATCAAGTCACATTAGCTTTGATGGTTGAAGAGATGGGTTATGCGGGACTGCCGGAGCCTGTGGCAGAGCAAACCTTCTTAGTAAACGATGTAATTCCTTTTCTGCCTAAAAATATAACTGAAGCTGTTGAAAGTAATTACAATGATGGCACTCAATACATTGCTCTTGCCCATCCTTTAGCCCCGAATCCTCTATTTTTAAACGATGCAGCTGGACTCATTTTGCTTGATAATTCTGAATGTAAGTTCATTGTAAAAGACGATATGGATTTTGAAATCATATCCTCTAATGATCCCTCTAGAGAGCTCTTCAAATTAAGCTCAATGAATGGTGCTATTTCTACTTCTGAGAATTTTGATGAGCTTAATTCTGCGGTTTCTGCAAGAGGCGCATTAATGACAGCTGCTTTGTTAATTGGACTGGCTCAAAAAATGATAGATTTAAGCTCCGTTTATGTTTTAGATAGAACTCAATTTGGGAAGCCAATTGGATCCTTTCAGGCTGTCAAACATATGCTGGCTGATGTGGCGGTTAAAATTGAGTTTGCAAAACCTGCTGTATATAGGGCAGCTTATTCTTTGTCTGAAAACAACCCTAAATCTGCTTTACATTGTGCTCATGCAAAACTTATGTGTGCTCAAGCTGCTGAACTTGCATGTAAAAACAGCATTCAGGCTCATGGAGCAATGGGTTATACCTGGGAGATGGATCTTCATATATACATGAGAAAAGCCTGGTCGATGATGGCCTGTTGGGGTAATGAAGACAAGCAACAAGAGATAATTTTTAAGACACTGTCTTCTACTAGTGAAGAGCTTGGTGTTTTATATACTTTTTAGGGGATATAGGTATGCAAGATGCATTCATAGTTAGCGCGCTGAGAACAGCAATAGGTAAAAAGAAAGGCACTTTATCAAATATTCATCCTGCTGATTTAGGGGCTGTGGTTCTTTCTGCGACCTTTGATCAAGTAGATTTAGATCCAGGATTAGTTGAGGATGTAATTTTTGGTTGCGTTGATACAGTTGGACCTCAAGCTGGCGACATAGCAAGAACTTGTTGGTTGGCTGCAGGTCTTCCTGAGCATGTTCCTGGAACAACCGTTGATCGTCAATGTGGCTCATCTCAGCAAGCTGTTCATTTTGCTGCTCAAGCTATCATGTCTGGTACCTCTGATGTAGTTATTGCTGGAGGCGTCCAAAACATGAATTTGATTCCTATATCCTATGCAATGATTGCTGGACAGGCGCTAGGTTTTGCTGACCCATTTTCTGGATCAAAAGGTTGGGTCAAGCGCTATGGTAATAAAGAGGTAAGTCAGTTTAATTCTGCACAGATGATTGCAGAAAAATGGAATATATCCAGATTAGAGATGGAAAACTATGCATACCAAAGCCATCAAAAAGCCATGAGTGCTATTAGTAAAGGTTTCTTTAAAGATGAAATTGTTTCAGTTGAAGGTTTTGATACTGATGAAACTCCAAGAGCAGAAACTTCATTAGAAAAAATGGCTTCTTTGAATCCTCTGATTGATGGTCATGATATTACAGCTGCTATTTCTTCGCAGAATGCGGATGCATCTTCAGCTATTTTGATTGTTTCAGAAAAAATTCTTAAGGAGCATAACCTGACTCCTTTAGCCAGAATAGCGCATATAAGTGTTAGAGCCGATGATCCAATCTGGATGCTTACCGCGCCTATGCCTGCAACAGAATATGCAGTTCAAAAGTCAGGCATCCAATTGCATGACATTGGTTTAGTTGAGATAAATGAAGCATTTGCATCTGTTGCTATGGCTTGGCAGAAAGAAATGGAGTACCCAATGGATCAAATTAATACAAACGGTGGAGCAATTGCTCTTGGTCATCCACTGGGAGCAACTGGTGCGAGATTGATGACCACCTTGGTTCATAATATGAAAAGAGATAATATTAAATACGGTTTGCAGACCATGTGTGAGGGCGGAGGCCAGGCAAACGTTACAATTTTAGAGAATTGCTTATGAACAATTTAATGAATCCTGAATATCCCATAGGAAGAAATCTTTTTAAAGATCAAAATATTTTAATTACCGCTGCAGCTGGTTCCGGAATTGGCTTTTCAACAGCGAAGCGATTTCTTGAGGAGGGGGCAAATATTTTTATTTCTGATGTTCATCAGGGAAGATTGGATGAGGCAATAGAAAGTTTACGACAACTGAAGTTAGGTGCAGTTAATGGATGTCTTTGCAATGTAACGAATGATGAAGAAATTGAAGCTATGTTCAAAGAGGCCATTTCTTGCTATTCATCTTTAAATGGAGTGATCAATAATGCAGGCCTTGGTGGAGAATCCTTGTTAGAAAATATGACCAATGATGCTTGGGATCTAGTAATGGACGTTACTCTTAATGGTGCGATGAAAATCATGAGAGCTGCCATTCCAGTGCTTAAAAATACCCAAGGCGTAATAGTTAACAATGCATCTGTGTTGGGCTGGAGAGCACAAGCAGGTCAATCTCACTACGCTGCTGCAAAGGCTGGAGTGATGGCTTTAACAAGGTGTGTTGCATTAGAAACCGTAGATCATGGAATTAGAATTAATGCAGTAGCTCCTAGTCTTGCAATGAATCCACACTTATCCAAGACCAGTTCAGATGATCTAATAGCTGAACTAGAATCAAAAGAAGCTTTTGGAAGAGGGGCAGAGCCATGGGAGATAGCGAACATTATTTTATTTCTTGCATCAGATCTTTCTTCATATATGACTGGCGAGGTCATCTCAGCATCATCTCAAAGAGCATAAATGGAAAAACTTGCTTATCAACTCTGGAAAAAAGATGACGATAGCCTAGAAATTTTTAAAGACAAACTACTTAATAATTTATCTAATGATATTAAAAAACTTGTTTTAGAATACCAAGTTAACATTGCTGATACAGATGTTGAGCCAGCAAATAACTTGGCACAATCAAACTATCCTCCCGCACCAAACGCAGTCATATTCATAAAAGTAAAAAGTTACTTTTTAGCAAATACACTTCAAAGTCACTTAGAAAAAATTACAAACAAAATTTATGGTTTTGTTGTCAGCGAATCAATTATTTTAGACCACTCAGAAAAAAGTCCTTTGGGCTCTAGATCAGAGGGGTTTTCACAAGTTGTTTTTTTAGAGAAGCCAGAAAGAATGTCTGCATATGATTGGTTTGAGCATTGGACTAACTACCACACAAAAATTGCCATTGAAACTCAATCTAATTTTATTTATGTGCAAAATACAGTTGTGAGACCTTTGCAGAAAGGATCTCCATCCTTCATTGCTATTATCGAGGAGTGCTTTCCATTGGATGCTATGACAGATCCAGCGGTTTTCTATGACTCCCAAAATAACCCAGAGCAATTGGCAAAACATGTTCAGATCATGATGGATAGTTGCGAGAAATTTATTGATTTTGAAAAGATCGAAGTAATTCCGACAAGTAGGTATAGAATAATTTAACTAAGTTAAAAATTTAATAAGGGGAAAGTATGAGTGAATTGAAAGTTGCATTGGTCACTGGAGCTGCAAGCGGCATGGGTAGAATCTCTTGTAAAAGATTGGCTGCTGATGGTGTGCATGTTGCTGCTATAGATGTAAATGAGGAAGGGCTAAATGAGTTAAAGCAAGAATCAAATAATATATCTATTTTTCCATGTGATTTATCTGACTCAAACGCAGTCAAGTCCATGGTTCAACAAGTTCAATCAGAAGTAGGTTCAATTGATAGGGTTACAAATGCGGGCGCAATAATGCCCTTGGGCAGGGTGGCTGATTTATCAGCTGAGTCAATTAATCAATTAATGAGAATTAACTATGAGGGCACGGTTAATATTGTTGCAAATGTTCTGCCTCAAATGATGGAGAAAGATTCAGGTCAAATAATTTTATTTGGTTCAATTGCTGGCACATGTCCTGTTGAGCATATGTCAGCATATAGCGCTTCTAAAGCCGCAGTAAATATGTATGGAGAAATTTTAGCTAAAGAGTTAGAAGATACAAATATAAGAGTGATGCTAGTATGCCCTGCAATAACCGACACTCCTTTAATGAGATTTGTAGATGAGACTGATGCTCCCCAATCACTTAAAAAGTCTGTCATGGGAGGCAAACTCAACAATCCTGAGGATGTGGTGAGCGCAATTGAGAGGGATATACTAACCGATAAGGTAATATGTTATCCCACTCCTGATGCTTTATACGCAACAAGGATCAGAAGGTTTTTCCCAAATTATTGGTGGAAATTAGTTCAAAAAAATTCATAATAAAATAGACCATGGAATATATTAATAAATTGCCTCCCGATAATAGAGATCTTTCTATGTTCCCAGGGCAGTATGGCTGGCCTTTTCTCGGTAAGACAGTTGAGCTAGTCAAAGATACTTTAGCAATGTGTAATAAACACTATGATAAATATGGCCCTGTTTCTAGGCTAGACATGGTTCGCAATCAAAGAGTTTTAATGTGCCTTGGTCCAGAGTTTAATGAGGCAGCCCTATTTGATCCCAAGGGTAATTTCAGTGTGGCTGGTGGTTATGCAAGTTCGCTGGGCACTTTATATCCTGAGGGTATGTTACTGAGGGATGATAAAAAACATAAAAAGACAAGAAGAGCATCGCAACCAGCTTTTAAGACAGATGCACTTAAATCTTATGTGGATATGTTAATTCCTATCCAAGAGCGCCGTATTCAAGCGCTTCCTGTTGAAGAGGAGTTTGTATTCTATGACAATATTCAAGAAACATTAATGGATGTTGCTGCAAGGGTATTTATAGGTTTGGATGAAAAAAGTTCTGAAGCCAAAAGGTTGAATTATCTTTTTTCAACAATCAATGAGGGCTTGGTAACTCCCTTGCCTTATGATCTGCCATTTTTAAAATTTAGAAAATCTATGCAGGCTCGGGAAGAGCTTAGAGAGTTTTTTATTTCAAATATACCTAAAAGAAGGGGCTCTGATGCTCAAGATATGTTTACAAGATATTGCAATGCTCAAGATGAGGATGGTGAATATTTAGAAGATGTGGATATTGATGGGCACATGGCATTTTTATTATTTGCAGCATTTGATACCACAACAAGCGCACTTACAAATATTCTTTATTACCTTGGCAAAAATCCTCAATGGCAAGAAAGGGTTCGAGATGAAATTTTTAGTGTAAGCAATGAAATGCCTTCATTTGAAGACATGGCAGAAATGACTATGACTGAATATGTTTTTCAAGAAACCTTGAGATTCTATCCATCAGTTATGATTTTAAATAGGCGCACCACCAGAGACGTTAACGTTGCGGGATATGATATACCTGCAAATACTGTGGTGATGCTTAGCCCACCATTTACTCACCGTATGGAAGAATGGTGGTCAAATCCTTTAGAGTTTGATCCTATGAGATTTTCTCCAGAAAGAGTTGAGCATAAAAAACATGGGTTTAGCTATGTGCCATTTGGTGGTGGTGCGCATAAATGTATCGGCATGCATTTTGCAATGATGAATGCAAAACTGTATTTATTTAGGCTATTAAAAAATTATAAAGTAAATCTTAGATCTAATTACGACCCTGCATTCATGCATGTGCATCTGCCAAGGCCAATAGATGGATTGCCATTAACCTTAACTAGGATTTAGCTCGATGATTCCTCAAGGCTCTTATTTAGAAGTCGAGAATGACTTTAAGTTTCATTATTATGACGAGGGAGAAGGGGATGTTGTGGTTTTGTTGCATGGAAGTGGAACTGGTGCATCTGGGCATACCAATTTTAAAAATAATTTTATAGCTTTAAAAGAAGCAGGATATAGAGTTATTTTGCCTGACCTTCCTGGATATGGTTTTTCAAGCAAGCCAGAGGATGAAATTTATTCGCTAGACTATTTTAATAGCAAAATACTCCAGCTTCTTGATGCACTGAAGGTTGAATCATTCTCATTAATTGGAAATAGTTTAGGCGGGGCATTGGCTTTAGGTCTTGCTCTGAGTCATCCCAAAAGAGTAGAAAAATTAATTCTTATGGCTCCAGGAGGTGTTGAAGACCAAGATACTTACAACAAAATGCCAGGCATACAGAAACTTCTTGCTGATTTCTTGGGTGGAGAGATGAATCAAGAAAAAATAGAGGGCTTGCTTTCGCTTTTTCCATATGACTCTTCAATTATTTCTGATGAAATGGTGTCAGATAGAATGGAAATACTTCCATTGATGAATTCGCAAGTCCTAGCTTCTATGACGATTCCAAATATGGAAAAAGATCTTTCAAAAATCAAACATCCTATTCTTGCTTTTTGGGGCATCAATGATCAATTTATTCCCGTATCAGGCTCAATGAAGATTGGTGAAAAATGTCCAAATGCTCAGATCATGCTTTTTAGCCAGTGCGGACATTGGGTTATGATTGAGAAAGAGCAAATTTTTAATGAGGCCTGCATTAAGTTTTTATCAGCTTAAATATGAATTTAAATACTATAAATGATATAGCTTCAGACCTATTTTTGGCTTTAAAAAATCAAGAAACAGTTCAGCCACTTTCTGATAAATATGATGAGATAGATATCAATGATGCTTATCAAATTTCTCGTAAATTTCTTACATTAAGAGAAGACCAAGGTGAAAAGGTTATTGGAAAGAAAATCGGTGTTACAAGTCCAGTGGTACAAGAAATGCTTGGAGTCAACCAACCAGATTTTGGTTTTTTAACAGACAAGATGCAAGTTAAAAATAAATCTAATTTCTCAATAAAAGATTCTTTGATTCAACCCAGAGCAGAAGCTGAAATTGCTTTTATTTTAAAAGAAGATATTCAAGGACCTGGAATTACAAAGGAAGATGTCATTCTGGCAACTGACAAAATTGTTCCTTGTTTTGAAATCGTTGATTCAAGAATAGACGATTGGAAAATTAAAATTCAAGACACTATTGCTGATAATGCATCTTGTGGAATTTTTGTTTTAGGAGAAGGATCATCTTCCCCTGAAAAGTTTCCAATGGATGAGTTGGAGGTAGTTGTTCATAAGAATGGAGAATTTTTGTCATCAGGTTTAGGTTCTGCGGTTCAAGGTCATCCAGCAGAAGCAGTTGCATGGCTTGCTAACACTTTGGGTGAATATGATATCCCATTACTCAAAGGTGAGTTTATTTTATCAGGATCTTTAGTTCCTCTAGAGCCAGCAATTGCTGGCGATAGTTTTTCATTAGAGCTCAAGGGTGTTGGAACCTGCGAAATTAATTTTATCTAGTTATGAGCAAAGTTAAATGTGCAATTATTGGATCTGGAAATATCGGTACAGATCTGATGTTAAAAATTATTAAAACCTCTCAATCATTATCTTTAAA
>Ga0181565_10005195_pt1 | contig 9972 bp, 11 predicted proteins | sample 101ome_16_FD_129661 | JGI IMG/M metagenome (GOLD analysis project Ga0181565, IMG submission 129661) | Coastal salt marsh microbial communities from the Groves Creek Marsh, Skidaway Island, Georgia - 101401AT metaG (megahit assembly) | ecosystem: Environmental > Aquatic > Marine > Intertidal zone...
CTCCCGTTTATGCTGGAAGAGTCGCTGCTCGAGGACGTTTCCGAGCTCCATTTTGCCTACGCCCCGCTGCGCGATGGCTTGCAGGCAGTGGGTGTCGTCAAGCGCGCCATCATCAATGAATGGATGGAGGAACTACCCGAAACGCTCAGAGACTTACCCTGGGTCACCGAGGCGCTGTGCCTGCCTTGGGCCGCGGGTCAGTGGACCCTGCTGTTCGAATCCGAGTTTGTGCTCTTGCGCTGGGCTGAGGCCGAGGGGGCGCGAATCGAAGCGGCACTATTGCCCGCACTGTTAGACAGTCTCGAGTCACAGCCGGATGTGGTGGTGGCCTACGGACAGGATGAAGCGGCCGCCAAGGCGTGTATCTCGCCGCAGTTTCACGATCAGCTGCAATGGTGGCAGGGGGGGTTCTCCGAGGCGCTATTGTTGGCAGAGCCTGCCCCGGCGGGCCCTGACTTACGGCAGGGAGAGTTCGCACCACAACTGCCGCTGAAGCGTTGGTGGGGTGTCTGGCAACAGGTCGCCGTCGCTTTGGGTGTCGCATTGATTTTGAAGACGGGGCTGTCTGTCGCCGATTATCAGACCCTGAAGGCTGAGGACTTGCAGCTGCGACAGGCGATTCAGGACAGCTATCGCCGTATCAATCCCAGAGGTGCGGTCGTGGACGTGGAGAAGCAGCTCAATCGTCAGCTGGCCGAATTGGGCGCCGGCGCGCAGCACCGGGCCTTCACCCCCGTCTTGGTAACGCTGCTCAGTGCAGCGGGTGCCGTTCCTGATATTACTTTGACCTCCGTCAACTTTAGCGGTGGCCGCGAGATTCGCGTCAATCTCTCTGCGCCCAACTTCCAGTCTGTGGAGCAGGTCCGGGAGCAGCTGGGCCAACGCTCGCTGCAGGCGAGCTTGGAGAGCTCCAATGCGCGCGGAGACGGCGTTGTGGCAAGACTGCGGGTGGAGATCTGATCATGCGCCAGTGGTTCGAATCGCTTCCCAGTCGAGATCAGATTGCGCTCATGGCGCTTGTCGCAGCCCTCGGGCTGTGGCTGTTTGTGCAGCTGATTTTTATCGAGCTTGATGGGCGTCGGGACCGTTTGACGCAGGGTAATGAGGTGCTGGCCGAAAAGCTGATTCGCGTCGACCTCAAGGTAGAGCAACTCGCCGCGTTGCGCGCCGGCGGTGGCGATCAGAAAATCAATCTCACCCGCACGCTGAGTCAAGCCAGTGAAGCCAATGGTCTCGCCGTGAAACGGCTACAACCTAACAGCCGAGGCGAGGTGCAAATCCGTTTCGAGGGCGTGGCCTTCGACAACCTACTGCAATTTCTTGAGCAGATAGAGGGTGGTTCGGGTCTGGCCGTGCTGGACGCTTCGGTCAGTAGCGCGGGTCGCAGTGGCGGTGTGAATGCCACGTTTAGGGTCGCGGGTTCCTGAGGTGAATTGGCTGATCCGACACCATCGCCCCTTGGCGGTCGCCCTGTTGTCGCTGCTCATGCTGTCGCAGATGCCGGCACGGGTACTCACCGCATTTTTGCCGGCCACGCTGACGCTGTCTGGTCTCTCGGGGACGGTATGGTCGGGGCAGGCCGTGAGGGCCTGGGCCATGATCGATGGCCAGCCACTCATGTTGGGACACGTGCAGTGGCAACTTCAGCCGTGGCGCATCGGTTGGGGCTCACCGCTGACTCTGACCAGCGAGTGGGGCGATCAGATATTCAACAGTCGAATGGGTATGGGGCTGTCGGGTCTCACTGTGCTTCGCGATGTGAGCGTGAACCTCGATACCAGCGCATTGCGCGCGATGTTTCCGCTGTATCTGGGCGGCACATTGTCCGGCAGTTTTGATCGTATAGAAGTCGAGCAGGCGGGACTTCGGCAGGCGCAGGGCACCCTCTATCTGCAGGATGCAATCTGGACGGCGAACAGCGGCAACATCCCCTTGGGTGATTATCGTATTGATATCGCAGGAAGCACGAGATCAGCCGACGGGATCTTGGTTGAGGTGGTGACCGAGAGCGGCGCGCTAGTGCTCGGTGGCGATCTTAGCCTCTCGATGGACGCCTATGCGGTCAAGCTTACTGCCACGGGCCCAGTGGCCAGGGACGACGGTTTTCGGAGAGCGGTATCGATGCTGGCGACGCCCACTGCCGCGGGCTTTGACATTGTGTTGCAAGGGCAGTTGTGAGGTTGTCATCGGCTATGTCCTTACGTAGTTTTCGATACGGACGGGCGACCAATACATTAGCCAGTAAGGTATTTGCTGGTGAAGCGAGAGTAGCTAGGAGATCTGAATGACGGCAACTGGAAACGTGGTGTGGTCGAGCCGCTTCGCATTCGTGATGGCATCGGTCGGATTTGCAGTGGGTCTTGGCAACATCTGGCGTTTCCCCTACGTGACAGGTGAAAACGGCGGTAGTGCGTTTGTCGTGATTTATCTCCTGTGCGCGGTTGCCATAGGCATTCCCTGTCTGATGGCTGAGCTTTTAGTGGGTAGGCGGGGAGGTGGCAGCCCGCCAACTTCCATGGCCGCGGTGGCCAAAGAATCCGGCCGCAGTGAAGGCTGGAAAATAGTCGGCGGCATGGGTGTCGTAACGGCTTACACGATTGCCATTACCTACGCAGTGGTCGTGGGATGGGTGCTGTGGTACTTGGGCCGCGCACTGGTAACCGGTTTTGCGGATTTCGACGCAGGCATGGCTGAGACCACGTTTTCCGGATTGTTGGCTGACAATCAGTCGATGGTGTTGTGGACACTGATTGGCAATGTGATCGTCGGTGCCATCATCTACGCGGGTGTTACTGCAGGTATTGAGCGCGCCGTGACAATCATGATGCCGCTGATGTTTTCGCTACTCGTCGGGCTGAGTATCTACAATTACTTTGCCGGGGGCTTTGTAGAGACATTGCAGTGGTTGTTTACGCCGGATTTCAGCAAAGTCACCGGCGCCACTTTTCTCGCGGCAGTGGGACAAGCTTTCTTCTCGATTGGCGTGGGCATGGGCGGCATGATGACCTATGGCGCCTACCTGCCAAAGGATTTTTCCATTGCGCGCGGGGCTGGCACGATTGTTTTGGCGGATACGTTTATCGCGCTGTTGGCCGGTTTCGTCGTTTTCCCGGCGGTGTTTCATTTCGGCCTCGACATGGCCAGTGGCCCCGGGCTTATTTTTCAGACTTTGCCTGTGGCGTTCTCGCAAATGCCGGGCGGTGCGATCTTTGCGGTGCTGTTTTTTGTGATGTTGGCGGTGGCCGGCGTGACCTCGATGGTGGGATTGCTGGAGAGCGTGACCAGTTGGACCAAAGAAAAACTGGATACCTCCCGGCAACGCAGCACGATTTTAGTAGTAGGTTCGGTGACCTGCCTGAGCGTAATTTCCGTGCTCAGCTACAACATCTGGGAAGACTATCGTTTGCTCGGCATGAACTTTAACGAACTCACCGAAGCGCTTTACGATAAATTGTTGCTGCCGATGGCGGGATTGTTGGTGGCGCTGTTCACTGGCTGGTTCATGCACTCGGATCACAGCGCAGATGAGCTGCGGGATGACCCCCAATGGTATGGCCCCTGGCGCGGGCTCACACGGTTCGTCGTCGTGCCTGCGGTGGCAGTCATTCTCATCACCGGATTAATCTGACCGTTATGCTCATGACCATCACGGACTGGCTCTGGTCCTATGTGCTGATCGGTGCACTGCTGATCGTAGGGGTGCGTTTCACCATTGGCGCGAGGGGTGTTCAGATCAGGCTTTTCCGCCATGCGCTGACTGTATTGTCAGATATCGATTGGCGAGGCTCGGAGCGGGGTATCTCCAGTTTTCAGGCGCTCGCGGTGAGTGTCGCCGGGCGTGTGGGTGGCGGCAATATCGCCGGCGTGGCCGTGGCCATCACGTTGGGTGGACCGGGAGCACTGTTCTGGATGTGGCTGATTGCGCTGTTGGGTATGGCGACCAGCCTCTTTGAATGCGCGCTAGCGCAGCTGTACAAGCGACGTCATGGCCAGGAGACGTTTCGCGGTGGTCCCGCTTATGTGATGCGTTATGGCTTGGGCTGGCGGGTATTACCTGTCATCTACAGCGTGTTGTTATTGGTGACAGTCGGCTTTGGTTTTAATGCGGTGCAGAGTTATGTTGTGACCACGTCGATCGAATCCGCCTTTGGCGTGCCCGCCCTGACCAGCGGGCTGGTGATGACGGCGACTATGGCGGTCATTCTGTTTGGTGGGATTCGACGCCTCGCGCTGGTGTCGGAAGTTATCGTGCCCGCGATGGTGGTGGGTTACCTCATGCTCGCGCTCATGGTTTTAGCGCTGAACGTCGCACAGATCCCGAGCGCTTTATGGCTGATCATCTCCTCGGCCTTTGGTTTGGAACAGGCGGTGGGCGGTGGCGTCGCCGCCGCAATCGCGCAAGGTGCACGTCGAGGCTTGTTCTCCAATGAGGCTGGGCTAGGCACCGTGCCCAACGTCGCCGCTGCCGCGGACGTGCCACACCCCATGTCTCAAGGGTTGGTTCAGTCTCTGAGTGTGTTTATCGACACGATTATTTTGTGCACTGCTACCGCCCTGATCATCCTGATGTCATCAACTTACGGTGCCGAGTCAGCGCAGATGCAAGGTGTGGTCATGACACAGATGGCGGTGGCGGAACATTTAGGCCCTTGGGGAGAGCCCCTTGTGAGCCTCGCGTTGGTGTTATTTGCGACCACGACGATCGCGTACAACAGCTTTCTGGGTGAGAACAGCATCGCCTACTTTGAGCGATTGGGACCGAAAGCTATCCTGCTATTTCGACTAACGGTCTTGACCATGATCGCGTGGGCATCTGTTCAAGATCTCGGCACTGTATTCGGCTTTGCCGATCTCACGATGGCGCTATTGGCGCTTACCAACCTGCTGGCGCTTTGGGCGCTCTACCCCATTGCGATGACTTTACTGCGGCACTTTGAGGCGCAATTGGGGTCGGGAGAGCTGCCCAGATTCAGTCGCGATCAGTTGCCGGGCGAGGCGCTTGACCCGGATAGTTGGCCGCAAGTTCTAGAAGACTGATGAGTGTCACTGCACCTCTGATAGCTCAACGGTAAATCGTTTTTCCTCGCCCTCACGTGTGGTGACAATGTCGATGGTGTCGCCGACCCGGTGCTTTTCCATAGCCGAGAGAAACGCATCATTGTTGGCGACTCGCTCGCCATCGATTTCTGTGATGACGTCACCGAGGATGATCTCGCCGCGTGAGCCTCGCCTCGCACCGACCATGCCAGCGGTTTCGGCGGGAAATCCACGGTAAGTCCTGACGATTGGCACTCCCTCAACCCGGTAGCGGCGCAACCAGCGATCAGAAGCGAGCTCGACACCCAGCACTGGGCGCATGATCTTGCCGAAGGCAATCAGCTGTGGCACGACCTCAATCACCGTGTTGACCGGAATCGCAAAGCCAATACCAGCGCTACCCCCGCTCGGTGAGTAGATCGCTGTATTCACACCGACCAATTGGCCGAGAGAGTTCAGCAGCGGCCCGCCTGAGTTGCCGGGATTGATCGCCGCGTCAGTCTGAATGACGCCGCGGATGGTGCGATTGCTGGGAGACTGTATTTCCCGGTCCAGAGCGCTGACGACGCCGACGGTCAGGGTGGTGTCGAGCCCAAAGGGATTGCCGATTGCCATGACCTTCCGCCCGACCGAGAGCTCGGAGGAGTCACCGAGTGGTAATTCAATGAGGTTATCTGGTGGGTCGATCATGCGCAGTACAGCCAGATCTCTCTCAGGCGCAAGGCCTACGACCTCTGCCTGAAAGCTTGCTTCGTCCGCTAGTGTGATGGCCAGACGATCAGCGCCGGCGATGACGTGGTAGTTGGTCACGACGAGCCCGGAGTTGGCATCCCATACGAAGCCCGAACCGGCGCCGCGCGGGATTTCCATGACGTTGCGGGTGAAGCGTTGGCGACGTAGCTCACTGGAAGTTACAAACACCACCGCTGGGCTGGCACGCTGAAAGACCTCGGTGGTGTTGGCTTCGTCGTCAGTCGAGAAGCTCAAATAGTCCGGTGCTTCTTGCGCTGACAGTATAGGACCCTGCCATTGCAGCATGAGTGCCGCGAGGCAGGCCATGCCGACCTTAATGGGGTTCATGCGGCTTGCAACGCCCTGATGCGGTCGTCTAACGGTGGATGCGAGCGCAGCAAAGCCTGCAAGCCCGAGCCATCGTGTGATCGAATGCCGAAAGCGGTCATCTCACCGGGTAAATCCTGGGGCAAACCCTGTTCGGCTTTTAATCGCATCAGCGCTGCAGTCATGCCCGCGGTGCTGGCAAGTTGCGCGCCTGCCGCATCCGCTCTGTACTCCCGGTAGCGGGAAAACCACATGATGATCATGCTGGCCAGGATGCCGAGCACAACCTGAGCCAAGATAGTGACGATGAAGTAGCCTATTCCGTACCCTCGCTCGTTTTTGAATACGACCCGGTCAACGGTGTGCCCGATGATGCGAGCAAAGAACATCACGAAAGTGTTCAGTACGCCCTGAATGAGTGCCAGGGTAAGCATGTCGCCATTGGCCACATGACCAATTTCGTGTGCCAGGACTGCGCGAGTTTCTTCCTTGTCAAAGCGTCTCAGCAAACCGGTGCTCACTGCGACCAGTGCGTTATTGCGATTCCATCCGGTCGCAAAGGCGTTGGCAGCATCTGACGGGAAAATGCCCACCTCCGGCATACCAATGCCGGCATCGCGCGCGAGACTTCCCACGGTGTCGATAAGCCATTGCTCGTCGGCGTTGCCTGGCGTCTCAATAATTTGAGTGCCCGTGCCCCTTTTTGCCGAGAACTTGGAGAAGAGCAGCGAAAATACGGAGCCGATCATGCCAAAGAGTGCACAGAAAATGAGCAGGCTACTCAGGTTCAGGTCGACACCGTTATTGAGGAGGATACCCTCCAGTCCAAACAGGCTGAAAATGAGGCTGATCAGGACTAGAACGGCGATATTGGTCGCCATGAATAACAGGATTCTCATAGCAGGCGCTCCCAGAGAAGGATGGTCAATCTCTTAGTCATGGGGGTCATCCCCATCATTTTCAACCTCCTCGACCCCCTCTTTGTCGGCTTTGGGCAGGGGGTGTCGGCTGATTTCAAGGTTGGTGGGTTGGTCGTTTTCTGTCTCAGCGAGTACGATTTCACCGCGCAGCTCGGTGTCGCCCGAGCCTATTTCGAAGAGGGTATTCACCGCCTCATCTTTGTACGTCCAGCAGGCCACCTGACCGGCTCGACCTCCCTTGACCCAGCTACCCGACTTGCCCCAGTAGTGCCCCAATTGGTTGCGGATAATGAATACGCCGCTCACGAAGCCTGCTCCTTCTTTCGATATGCAATTCGAGGCTGAGCCCCGGTTACTGTGACAGCTCAGCCGAGCAAAAAATCCTTGGCTTCATTGATTTTCGCTGCGAGATAGTCATTTCCGCCTCGATCTGGATGAAGTTTTTGTATCAGCGTGCGGTGCGCTGAAACAATGTCCTCGTCAGTCGCATCGTCTGCGAGTCCCAGGACCGAGAGTGCTTCAGCACGCGTGAGTCCGCTACTGTGGCCGCTATCCTGATATTGCGTATTTTCGTTGGCTCCGGGCTCATCAGGGAACCGCTGTTCGAGATAGCTGGCCAGCAGTTGAGCCGAATCGGCATCTTCTCTTTGACAAAAGGCCATCAACTCATCGAGTTGCTCGCGATCCAGCTCTTCGAGAAGCCAGTCCCGATAGGTGCCCTCGAGCACCACGCCACTCAGATCGCCGCTGTCGTGATCGAGCGTCATCTTCAGGATCCGCGATGACACCTCGGACTGTTTTCCCGCTGCACTGGTGTTTTGGCCGCGCAATCCTCCCAGCATCGGCAAAATTCTGATCAGCAGGGGAAGCATTTGTCGGGCGAACACTAAGGCCCCGGTCAGTGCGGCACCGATCCAGTGCATCTTGCCCATTAAGGTCAGGACAACAACCCCCACGACAGCGCTGCCGAGAATAATCTGTATATAGGCCGCGCGTCGTTTGTGCGGTGGCTGTCGCTGAGCGCGTCGGATCAAGATGATCAGGGTCAAAGCGACGACGAGAAGCAGAATCATTCTTGGCACGTGACTGAGGGTTCCTGTGTGGTGGATCTGCTAAGCAATCATATCGGTTTTGGCGCGGCGCTACGGTCCTTTTTCCATTTGTGCCAGCAGAAGTTGATCGCCCGCGGTACCGCTGTCACGGAGCGCTTTCAGTCCGCCACGCGCGAACCGCGCCACGGCGCCCAACAGTTGTCGCAAATGGTCGGCACTGCTGGCATCAAACGGCACACTGGCGCCCCCACTCACCTGCGCCATGCGCTCGAAGACTGCTCGCGTAGTGGGATCGTTGCCTTCCTGAAACAGAAACAGCGGGAGTTTTTTGATGCCGCACTGCCCGGCAAGTGACAACAGCGGTTCCGGTGCTTCCTCGCAGGCATCGCCGACGAAGATCAGCGCGCGAATGGGCTGCGATATGGAGCCCGCATTCAGCGCATGTTGCACCACTCTGCCTATCTGAGTGATGCCGGCTTCGCAGGTCACGCCGCTCATCTGGTCGAGGAGTGCACCTGATTCAGTGAGCCAGTGACTGGAATGAAACTGGGCCATGCCCCGGTAGTAGCAGAGCTGCACCGTCAACGAAGTGGTCTCGGCGGCGGCGCTGAACAATTCGCCATGCAGTGCTCTCGCCTGAGCCCATGTGGGCTCGCGACTCGCGGTGGCGTCGAGGGCAAAGATCAGGCGTGCCTGACGCTGCGTGACCGCCTGAATGGCCCGGGTTTGTCTCAGAAACGCCGCGACGTCGCCCGAGCGAGGGCGGTCAAGATCTTTTGGAATGAGAGTGCCCTAGGACGCGCGGGGCGCGAGCAGCCCGCGATCGCGGAGCTCGCGAAGGTAGTGGCGTCGGTTCGCCAGCTCGGAGACCACTGCGTCGAGCGCCTCTTGGTCGAGGGTCAGGCGGTCACCGTCGCGCTCGCCGCTGACCAGCTCCATGAGTTTGCGGCTTGAGAAATCACCGGCGTTAAAGGGTTCGCGTTTTGTCTGTGTCATGCTGTTTTCCTCCCCCGCCACCTGCCTGTGCAGGTTTTCCTGTCGGGCGGCTACCGCTTGTGTAGCCTCATTCCCCGGGCGGGATTCACTGTCAGTCGTCAAAATAGCCGGCTATTATGACAAAAATACGGCAACACACGCCACAGGGCCCGATATTGAGGAAAACCGCATGAATTGGATGGATATTCGCAGGAAGCACACGCTGCCAGATGCAAACAGCGCTTTGCCGGGTCGGACGGAAGCGATGTCGGTAACAAACCGACACGCCGTGTTGGGCGCACCATTGCTCCCGCCATACGCGGCGCATCTCGAGCAGGCGGTGTTTGGTATGGGGTGCTTTTGGGGGGTGGAGCGTCTGTTTTGGCAGATTCCCGGAGTCGTCACCACGGCGGTCGGCTACGCCGCTGGCCAGACGCCGAACCCCACTTACAAGGAAGTCTGCTCTGGCCAGACCGGGCACAACGAGGTTGTGCTGGTCGTTTATGACCCTTCAGAGGTCAGCTACGAAACCCTGCTCGGCGCTTTTTGGGAAAATCACGACCCTACCCAGGGCATGCGACAGGGCAATGACATAGGCACCCAGTACCGTTCTGGTATTTATTGCTACGGCGATGCGCAGGAGACCGCAGCGCGAGCCAGCCTTGAGACGTATCAGCCGGCGCTGACGTCAGCGGGTTATGGCGACATCACCACAGAAATTCTGCCGGCCCCGACGTTTTATTTTGCCGAGGACTACCATCAGCAGTATCTGCACAAAAATCCTGCCGGGTATTGCGGCATGGGTGGGACTGGGGTCGTTTGCCCAGTGGGCACGGGCGTCGGCGCTCAGGCAGGGCACTAGCTCGGGAGGGCAGATTGGCTCAGCGCGGCGGTGACCGCCGTATCGACGCTGAGTATCCGATCGCTCA
>Ga0181565_10005196_pt1 | contig 9972 bp, 8 predicted proteins | sample 101ome_16_FD_129661 | JGI IMG/M metagenome (GOLD analysis project Ga0181565, IMG submission 129661) | Coastal salt marsh microbial communities from the Groves Creek Marsh, Skidaway Island, Georgia - 101401AT metaG (megahit assembly) | ecosystem: Environmental > Aquatic > Marine > Intertidal zone...
AAGGATACAGAACACTGTCAATGTGTGCTCCATTGGGATAGTTAGGAACAACTACGTTTCGATTACTAAACTTGCGTCCATCTTCTCCAAGGAAGATAGGAGGAATGTTAGCATTGGGTTTGCCATATGGTGCGAGACCCATTGCCTTACCGGCCTCAATGAAAGAGAACCCACAGTAATCAGTCATTGCTTCATAGGTCTTGGTAATACCAGGGTGATCAGTAAAGATCACATCATGTAGACCATCCTCTTCACTACGACCTCGGTGTGCATGAGGAACTTGAATCTTTTCATAAGTCGTAGCAGGACCACGAACACCAATGTGCTTATACTTCGTGATGAAATTGCCAGGATAAGATGCTTGGAAAATAGACTCAAGTTCCCATCCAATAGTGTCATCACCAAGAGGAATGAACGTGCCAGCACCATCAACAATCAGACAGGCAGCAGTTTCAAATCCAGAGTTGTAGAAAGCACAGGCAGCGTGCATTTCATGGTGAATCATACCAACATCATGCACCTCAGGGTGAGGAGTTGCCTGCTGATATCGATCAATCAATCCAATCTTTCGGGCCAGAGCAGTGATGTAATCATCACGAGACCAATCAATCTTACCTGCTGATTTCTCAAGCGAATCAGTATGCGCAACAACCAGAGCATCTAGTCTGTCTGTATACTCCTTCATCTTCAGCAGTCCAGCCATAGGACCACCATCATACTTGCGTCTTGCCAAGCGTTCTTCTTCCAAATAGAAGACCAGTTCACCGTCCTTCAACAGACAGGATGCACCGTTATGTCCTCTAGTTACAGCACCAATCCAAACACTCATGACTTGTCCTCGATATCTTGAATAATGTTAGCAATAATTTCTTCTGTTTCTTCTTCGTCAAATCTCATACAACCAGCGTTGTAGTTAGCAGCCTCGAATGATCCGAACCCACTAAGTCTAAACGTGTCAAACATAGGCACAAAGTCTTTCTTCTGTACGATGTTAAAGTAATGTGGATATGTGATGTTCTCAGCAAACGTGCTGCCTAAAACAACTGTTCCAGGAACATCAAATGCATATGCTACATGTTGTCCCAGACTATCACAACCAATGAAGTAATCGCACTGAGCAATAGCAGCAAACCACTGACGGATTGAAATGTCCTTAGGTGTAATGGACCAAGTATCGCCAGGTGCTTTGAACTCCGACATGCATACTACATTATACTCTGATCTGAGTTCTTTGACAAGCTCCATGTAGAAATCATAGTCAAAACTACGAGAGGTCTTATCAATTACTGATCCTACCGCCTCCTCATTCGTAGCACCACGACCCCAAGGTTGAACGATTACAGTCTTCTCATTCCCATGCTCTCCTTCTGCAGCATCGATGATTGCTTTACCATAAGCAATGTCATCATTACCAAGATACAACTTGGGTCTGTAGTCCTCTGGATCTTCAGAGTAGGTTCCATTCCAATGCTTATCAAATGCCTGACCGATGCTCAACTTCTGGTTGTAATACTCCCAGTCGCAGTAAGGCTCAGACTCAATCCACTCCCTATCCTTGATTACATTCTCGAAGATACCTTTAGTATCTGCATGATAAGTTTTTGATTGCAGCAGTCTATTACCCCAGATAATATCTAGAGTTGAGTTTGTAATTACTCTGTTCTCTGGGTTTGATTCAATGAATCTTTCCCATGGACGGATGGCACAGATCATCCTGCCAGTTCCGCCATTTGTAAATGCGATTCTCCCTTTAGTGGGAGACTTCTTAGTTGCCATTATCGAAGACGATGATAAAGAATAATGTCTGTATTATGTAGCGGTATTCTAGTACCCTTCCGAAGAATGCACAAGACTTTCGTCAGGACACAGATAGTTTTCAACTGTCAGGAATTTATATCCAGGCCAGCAATTTGAAGCGCAGGTATAGTCCTGATACTTACCAACTAGATGATCAGGGAATGGGATGTAACGAATCTCTCCACCGTATGCTTTGGTGACCATCTCAGCGACATGGTGAAATGACACTGGGTTACTGGTACCAAGATCATAGATTCCTGAAGGAGGATCCTCATAAAGAACAATGTCTACGCAGTCACCTACCCAAATAAAGTCTCGGTAGATACTACCCGACCCATCAAAGAGTTCAATGTATCCTCTCTGTTCAATCTGTTTGATGAACTTACTAATTGGACTGGCTTGATCTACAGTAATCTTATGATCTTCATTAGTTCCATACACATTGAAGAATCGATACCCTTGAATCTTTTCAAAGCGATCAAAGTTTTCTAGTACCCAGTAATCAATAGTAAGTTTGCTAAGAGCATAGAAGTTGAGCGGATTATACTCTGGAAAGTTGTTCCCATAGACAGAGGCTGAAGAAGCATACTTGACAGGGATCTTATGGATGATTGCTTTCTCAAACAACTTGATCGTAAAATCAATATTGTATGTCCAATACTTTCTAGGATTAGTTCCAACAGTCGATGAATCTGCTCCCATATGGATGATCAATTCAATCTCTTCCCAGTTGACTGCATCCGTTTCGGGTTCAGTCACAAACAAGTTATGAATATCTTCTTTTTCAACAAGCATAACATCCTTGTGCTGTGCTTGCAAGGACTTGAGAAAGTGGGATCCAATGAACCCTTCATGACCAGTCAGCAAAATCATGGTGTCTCCCACGCTCATACTCTATATATTCTACCACATAAATAGCTAAAATAGTGGTCTCCCAGAGGAATTGGCGTGGCGATTGGTAAGCTAAATTCATTAAAGACATCCGCACTCTCAGGCATCAACACTGCGTATCCTCTCTTCACTTCGCAAAGTGAACTGCTCAGTGTTAATGTTGACATCTGTAACCAGGGTGAAGATGAAGCAGCGTTCACACTTGGTATTTGTACCAATAGTGCTGCTGCAAATACAGAAGACTCAGAAAAGATTTTTGCTGGTCAGAGACTCAAAGCAAATGAGTATCTGAGACTCAGTAATGTAGGTATTCGTAGCGGAGACACAATATTTGCCGAAGCATCCAAGGCTGGTGTAAGTTTCCTAGTCACAGGTGCCATCAATTATAACACAGAATTAGTTGCTGATAACTTTGGTAGAGGAACAACAAGAAGAATTGGTATCACCACATTCCACAAGAATGTTGATCAACCTCTATTCGTAGCGACTCGTCCAACGAGACTTAGATTATATGCTACAAACGATAACAATACTAACGCAGCAAGAATCACTGTTGGTATCTCGACAGGACACATCAGAGAACTAACAGACGCTGACTACATTCAATACAATGTACCACTTGCACTAAGAGATACTCATATTATTGATGAAATCTATCTGCGTGATGGACAAACTCTAAGTGTTAAATCAAACTATGAGGATGTAAACTTCCTTTCTGTTGCAGAACCTGTTGACTCTGCAGGCATTTCATCCTTCGCAAACCTGAATGTAACAGGCATTCTAACTGCTACTACCCTCACAGGTGATGGTTCTGGACTGACTGGTATCGTTGGTTCTGGTTCTGGTGTCATCGTGAAAGATGATGACGTAACAGTTGGAACTGCAGGGACAATTAACTTTGGTGATAATCTTTCAGTATCTCCTATCGTCGCTGGTCTGGTTACAGTAACCGCTAGTGGTGGAGGAAGTGGTATTACAACTGACAATATCAAAGCTGACACCATCAGTGTCTCTGGTATTGTTACAGCATCTAGTTTTGTTGGTGGATTAAATGCTGCTAGTCTGACAGGTGCTCTTCCAGCAATTTCTGGAGCAAATCTCACAGGTCTGACTGGAGCAACTGCTAACACTTATGGTAGTGGAACTCTGGTTCCTGAGATTACAGTTGATGCTAACGGTAAGATTACTACCATTCAAAATGTTGCCATTACAGCAGGTGGTGGCGGTGGTGGATCTGCAAGCAACCTCATCGAAGTTAGAGACAGTGGATCTTCTATTGGATTTGCAGGAACAATCAACTTTGGAGATAGAATTTCCGTTAGTGATCTTTCTGCTGGTGTTTGTACAGTCACAGGATCCAATTCAGTGGCCACTGCAACCGATTGTACCAATGCATCTGCTCTGTTAGTAAGTAATCAAACTGCAGATGCTGGTAGAGTCATCACCTTTGCAGGAACCACTGCTGCTGATGTTAACGCTGCAGTATTTGGAAACAATAACTTCAAGTATAATCCAGCTCTCGATCAAGTCACAGTAGGTGTTGTAACTGGCGCAACATACTATGGTGATGGATCTAATCTCACTGGTGTGGGTGCTGCTGTTGCAAGAGGAACAGTCAACAATTCAACAGGATCTATCGGTGCTGGAACCACATCCAATATTACAATCACTGGATACAAATCATATCATCTGCTGAAGGTTGGTATTACCAGTGCAGCATGGGTCAGACTCTACACTGATTCAGACTCTAGAACTGCAGATGCCACTCGACATTACACCAGTGATCCTGATCCAGGAGCCGGTGTTCTTGCAGAGGTGAGGACAACAGGTGCTGGTTCTAGCACTCTGATAATGTCTCCTGCTGTAGTTGGTTGGAACAATGATGGAACTCCAAGCACTAACATCTACGCTGCAGTAACAAACAATGAGAGCAGTGATTCCAACATTACTGTTACTTTGACTGTCATCAAGATTGAGGACTGATAGATGCACGAGTATATCGTAACCTGCAGATCCTACGAAGACTTAGAAGAATTATACAACGATATGGAGACTCCCGGCGGGAATCTTTATATCCCTGATAGAGCCGTAGACCTAGTTGCCAGAAGAAATATCAGTCGTAATACTCATTACATGTTGACTGAGGAAGAAGCAGAACAAGTAGGAAATGATCCTAGAGTTCTAGCATGTGAGCGTCCAGCACAAGATCGTGGAATTGTTCCCGAAGAACTGTGGGAGCAGACTGCAAACTTCATGAAAGATAATTCTTTCTTGGGAACTGATAAGAACTGGGGACTCTGGAGAATCATTGAAGGTGATACAAAGTATGAAGACCCACAATCATTTGATGTAACCATCACTGGAGCAAACGGCAACAGTGATTATATTATGTCAGGAACAGACAGAAGTGGTGCTGTTAGTGGCAATGATCCTAACATTACTATCAAGTCATATGATACAGTCACCTTTGAAAAGAGTGCTCTGAGTGGTGCTCACCCATTTGAAATTAGATCCTCGTTAGGTGGTTCAGTAGTTAATGATCCTCCAGCCAGTGGACAGAGAACTGATACTATTAGTTGGACTCCTATCTATCCAGGAACTTATTATTATCAGTGTACATCCCACGCTAGCATGAACGGTGAGATCATCGTTCAACCAAGATCAACCGACTGGGGTTATTTTAGCACTCAAAGAATTTCAAATGAGTCAATCTTAACTACATCATCTGGAAAGAATGTTGATGTTGTAATTGTTGACTCTCATGTCAACCCAGACCATCCAGAATTTACCACAGATCCGGCTGGTGTCGGTGCTAGTAGAGTCAATCAATTCAACTGGTTCTCTTACAGTTCAGCACTAGGAGTTACAACACCCGCAAACTACGTCTATAGCACTCAGGGTGGTGGAACTCCATACAATAGTAATCATGGTACTCACGTAGCAGGAACTGTTGCTGGTAACACTCAGGGATGGGCGAGAGAAGCCAACATCTATAACATGGCGTTCTCTGATAGTTTATCTCAAGTATCTAACTGGGATAATTATTTGTGGGATTACCTCAGATACTTCCACCTGAATAAAGACATCAATTCAGAAACTGGTAGAAGAAATCCTACTGTAACTAATCACAGTTGGGGATATTCATACACTGGAAACTTTGCATTAACATCACTGACTAGTGTTAGAATCAATGGAACTGTCACCGATGTTTCTTCATACACAACAACACAAAAGAAAGAATTCTTAGAAAACAATGGTTACTATCCATGTGCTGGTGGTACTTCAGTTTTCAAACCTGTGGCAAGAAACGCTGCCGTAGATGCTGACCTTCAAGATGCAATCTCTGAGGGTGTAATTATTATCGCATCTGCTGGAAATAATTATGCACCAATTGTTAGAGAAGGTAGTGATGATTATGACAACTACATGGTCTTCTTTGGAACCACATACTACATGTGGAGAGGAACTTCGCCAGGATCAGCTGATAATGTTATTGCTGTTGGATCACTAGACTCACGAAAAGAAGAAGGTAAATCAAACTTCAGCAACTGGGGTCCAAGAGTAGATATCTTTGCTCCAGGTAGTCAAATTATTTCCGCTGTTTTTGATGAGAGTAGTGCAAGTTCTCAGGGTTATGGACCCATCGTCGCTGATTCTAGAAATGGAAGTTACTATCTCGCATCAATCAGCGGAACCAGCATGGCTGGTCCTCAAGTTGCTGGATGTGTTGCTTGTCTGGTAGAACAACAACCAGGAATGAGACAAGCAGATGTGCTAGAGTATCTACAACAAACTTGCAAAACAAATATAGGCATAGATGGTGATGGCACCACTACCCCATACAGAGGTATTACTAGCAACAATTACAGCAATCTAGACAGTAATAACAGGTATCTCTTCTACTTCCAAAAGAGAAAACCAACAGGCACAATACAAAACACCCTGTTCGGGAACAGAAATCCCGATACAGGGGGTGTAAAATATCCTAGGAGAAATACGAGAGTTACTAAGTAATCAGGGGTGATAGAAATCGTGCAACCCTTCTGGAGGAGCAGAGAAAATAATATCTCTTTCTTCTGTCCACTCTCCACTTGTTACCTTTGCAGGCATGTCTCTCAGTTCTGCTCTCCAGTTAGTGACAGCTGTCTCCAGAGCGGAAGGCAGATCATCTAAGAGCATGAAGTAATCACTTGCATCCAACTGTTCGTCACGGATTCTACGAACCTTGGTCATGAGATCCTCAGGATCAACATACTCAGGGAAAGAATCAAATTGTTGAGTGTCGAAGTTCCAAACAGGACCACCTAACCCAAGACCCATGTATTTGGAGTAGGTGCTGAATCCAACAGTATCATCATCGACACAGATCTTATATGCCATATCATACTGTGGATGAGTATCTTCAATCCACACAAATTCAGTACCCGCTGGCAATGCTTCTGCAGGGGGTTGCTCATTTTCTGCATATGCCCAGGTGTCACAGGCTTTACCTCTGTTATCACCTGTGCGGAATAAAACTAAACCAAACTTTGCCATTGTTCTCCTTATTCAAAACGGATACGAACTAAACCAGTTGCACCACTACCAGCTTGGTAGCAGCAGCAATTGTAGTTGCGAGGACCAGTTCCTCCACCACCAGGGAACATGCCTGGGTTACCAGGACAGCATCTCATACAGTGGTTGTGTGGCATGAACAGTGTTCCTGCGGTGAATGCAGCGCCACCAGCCCATCCAATCGAATAATACTGAGCATCACTATATCCACTTTGTCCACCATGAGTTCCATTGCCATAAGCATCACCACAAGGTCCACAACCAGGTGAGTTTGACATACATCCACAGTGCATGTAGCAACCATAGCCATTCATGTCGGCCATACCGCCGCCATCAGCACAGAAGTTACAGAGATTATAACCAGTTACATAAGTTTTTTCACCGTCTTTACCATTACAGCACCAGTGACGGCAACCTTTGCCAACAACATCTTCCATGCCACCACGTCCTACACAGACAGTGTAAGAACATCCAGCAGTGGTATCAGTAGAAATAGCAACGTATCCACCACCAGATCCACCATGACCGTGGTGATAGCAGTCACAGCAGCAACGGGCCCAACCGCCACCGCCTCCACCCCAGGCTTCAATAGTTACTCTAGAAACGCCAGTGGGAACTGTCCATGTATAAGAACCTCCATCACAGTAGTCCACCATACGGACACAACGAATACCACCTTTTACTTCCTTATTATTAGGGTCTGTGGGGTTTCCTCTCTCGTCGCAGACATTACTGCAGTTAAATACATTTCTAGCCATTGTTTGCGTATCCCTCAGTGCTGTATCTAGGTGTCACTCGCTTGGCAGACTCAAACTCACTGTCTGGTCTGATACTCATTCCACTATATTTATCAGCCCATGACTCTTCCCATGTCGCTTGCTCATTAGGAGTATTTGATGAAGACCATGGTTGAACAGGCCATGTCAAATCGCCCACTCTTGCAGTGGTAATTCCAAGAGCATTAAGTTCCCCAATGTAAGTGTCAATCGCTGCACTAAATCCTGAAGTAACGTCACGAACTTTCTTTCTAGTGTTCGCCTCCCTAATTAATTTTTCTCTCTTCTCAATTTCGTTCTCATAACGAACCTGATTAACAGACTTCGCTTTTGCACCCTGCTTTTCAGGATACTTAACATAGTGTGCATCCCAAGATGAGGAATTGAAGTTCCATCTTGTCTTCTGATCATCAACTACTCTTGTATCAGAAGAATCATTCATGGCGCTGAGGAGATCGCCAGAAACTCTTACCCACTCTGTCTCGGAATCAGGATCCCACTTATCTGCAGTAGCAAAAAGATTTGCTACCTTACGATAGAAGAAACCTTCGTCCAGGTGATTTCTTTTAAAAACTAAAGCCCAATACTGTGTTGTTGCCATTTCTCTCCTCAGTATGTAATTTTGATCAATCCGTTACCGCCCATGCCAGCACAGGCGCAACCATCACAATGAGTATCACCAAGCATTGGTATGACTCCACCGCCGCCGCCAGGGAATCCACCGCAGCAACCGCAAGAACCACATGCACCACATCTACCCTGACCACACTGATAGCAGCAGCACTGGCGAGCACTAAAGTTATCAGGAGCTCCAAATCCACCAGGTCCCCATGCCATGATACAAGTTCCATGACAACTCAACATATATTGACCTTTTCCTTTGAAGTTGATGTCACCACCGTGGGCACATCCACACTTGAAAGGAGATTGGAACCAACCACCAGTACAAGAACCAAAAGCACCATGGCAATCGTTACACCAACCTGCTCCACTACCACCATCAGCAAACAAACCAACTGATGGTCTAGCTTGCGAGGCTTGACAGGGGTAACAACTTAAACTCAAGCAACAGTCGTTAGCAAAAGAACGACAACCAAAACTACCAATACCACATCCAGAAACGAATGAGTAACAACCACGGCAGGCACATGGACTAATCTGGTTAGCGTTCCAGCAGTTGTTAAATCCACCGCCACCTACACAAAGAGTGTATTGCCAACCAGGCTTTACATCGATAGTCTTAGAGGTGTAACCGCCAGGAGCACCAGGAGGTCCACCGTAGCAAGAGCAGCAGCAACCAGGAGCACCCTGTCCTCCACCACCCCATACCTCGAAGGTAGCACAGTAGACGCCCTCAGGAACAGTCCAGAGACAGCATCTTGTTTGGTTTGTACCAGTACCTGCCGCTTTTGTAGCACGAGTGTCATTGCTTTCTTCATTAGCAAGCCAAAAGACACCGGAGCAAGCGACTCGGCAATCATATCCTTTTGTAGAACTCCTTCCCATTGTTTTTAAACTCCGATTGTGCTGATTCCTAAGCGGTTATACATTTCACAGTACCACTTATCTCCTCTTCTAACCTTAGAATCTGCGATGACTCTCATGTTAGCGTCGCCTGCCTGAATAAATTCAGACATAGCTTCAATTTCAAAAGGTCCTTCAGGGAACTGAAATTCACATGGATCCTCAGTATCAAAATCAACTTCATCAAATAAAACTCTCAGATGCGCTCTGTAGTCTCTCCACATAGTCTTAGCATATCCAACATCATGGTGGATTGCCGCAGCATACTTCTTATCACTATCAAGCAACAGATAATTTCTATTGTTGATGACACTATTCCATGTTAAAGAACAACTGTTCTCTTGATATTCCCACGTTTGATCGGTAAAGTTCCAAATAGACTTACCCATATTAATTGTGGGATGAGTTGCTCCCTCCACAGATGTCAAAA
>Ga0181565_10005197_pt1 | contig 9971 bp, 6 predicted proteins | sample 101ome_16_FD_129661 | JGI IMG/M metagenome (GOLD analysis project Ga0181565, IMG submission 129661) | Coastal salt marsh microbial communities from the Groves Creek Marsh, Skidaway Island, Georgia - 101401AT metaG (megahit assembly) | ecosystem: Environmental > Aquatic > Marine > Intertidal zone...
CTTAAAATTATCCTCCACAAGAATATTTTTATCTTGAAAGGATACTCTCCTATGATGATTAACCCCAAAAGAATCAGTGTAGGCACTCTCTATTGATGACTCATCAAAGTAAAAAAAATCATAACTAAGCCAATTAGTTCTGAGAAATTTAGAATATTTTGGCATGGAATCGCGTTCGTCAAATTCGATATTATTATGACCTTTAGAGCCAGAAAAATAAATATCTTGAAATTCATTATCGGCGTATGAATATGTCCCACTATCACAAATGACATTTTCTTCGTCATGCCAAATATCCAAATGCATCTGGTCACAATCCCCTGGTCTAAAATTGTATTGTGGGTATCTGTAGAAAATTTTCCAATTTTGATTCTTGATACATGCTACTCCTCCAGAATTAAATTCATATAGATATTTAGACTTAGTACATAAATTTGTTTTTACATTTAACCAATCCAAGATATCTTGATAATTTTTCTTTATTGGCACATTAAGATAATAAGCAAATAAGTGAGATGCTAGGAGCAGGCTTGGACGAAAATCACTATATTTTGAGTTAGTAAGAGGTAATAAGTTAGTTCCATCATTAGAACCTAAATTAGGTACTTCTCCTGTTTCGAGCGAAACTATTTTATATAGCCAGTTAGTAGCCAATTCGGCCTTAAAATAAAATTTTTCCGAAAATTTTTGCACCCTATACTTTTCTCTAAATATTTCAGAAATAGAAAGTAAATCAACCAGCATTCTATGATAATTTGATGAATACTGACTAAACATACCTGATTCATCAATAAGATAATCTACCTGCTTCTCTAAAATTTTAGATCCTTTTTTTATATACCTCTTTGAATCATAACCTTTTGACCTAAGCCATAAACCACCAATATAGAGTCCTACACCCTCTGAAATAATATGATTATTTTTTTGGGCTTTAGAGTATAAGGTTGTGTAATAAATTCTTAGAATATGGGTTTCTATAACTGATTCTAAGTATTGGTTGCTTCTTGGATCTTCTGAAATAATTTTTTCAGCAATAAGTAGATGGATAACTCTTATAGCGGCCTCCTGAGCACACATCCAGTTAGGGCCAAAATATGGAGGATTTTTCTCCATCCAATTTTTCAAAGTACTATTAAGATCAACCAATGCGCTTAAATTTCCAAGAACATGATGTTGCGCAAGAATAACAACCCAATCAAATCTTGAAAGCTCCCATATGACTTTTATGTCGCCATAATTTAGATCAACACTTTTATATTTCCACCAAGGTTTTATTTCGCTAATGCATTTATTTTCAATGGGATTTAAAAACCAATTTGGTAACTTTTGTTTTTTAGGGTCCTTAAACCAGCTAAAATATGTAAACTTACTTGATAAATTTCTACATGTAAGTTTTTTATCTAGGATCTTATTATCCGAGATAAACAATTCTTTTTTATATGGAAAATCTCGATTAATTTTGGTAACTGGATTTAATTTTAAGAATATTGATACTCTGTAAAGAATTATAAGAAATATGCTTTTAAATCCAATTTTTTGAAGAGTCGAAAAATTTTTTAGAAGTTTTATTATAAGTCATTCCTCAAATACACCGCAAAAATCAATCACTTCTAGTCCTAAATATCTTTCCTTAAAAGAAGGAGTACAAAATTCGCTGTGTTTTACTAAAAAAACATGAATACAATTTGGACTAAAATCAGTCTTCATATCTATTATATCAATGCCTTCTAATGATTTAATATTTGGATCAATAATAGAAGTATTTTTATATTTTTGTGACAAATCTTTTGCAATATCCAGAGCGGGTGATTCTCTAAGATCATCTATATTGGGTTTAAAAGATATGCCGTAACAAATAACTTTTGGGTAGACCCCATATTTTTTTTCTAATTTATCTCTATAACCAACAATTTTATTTATAGCCCAATCTTTTTTATAAACATTGACATTCCTTGCTGTCTTGATAAGTCTTGAGTTTTTCGGGTCTCTATCGATTATAAACCATGGATCAACCGCAATACAATGACCTCCAACGCCTACACCAGGATTCAAAATATTTACTCTTGGATGTCTATTGGCATATTTAATTAATTCCCAAACATTAATTTTTTCTTTATCACATATTAAAGATAATTCATTAGCAAATGCAATGTTAACGTCTCTAAAACTATTTTCAGTTAATTTACATAGTTCAGCTGTTTTGCTATTTGTTTCAATAACATTTCCACTTACAAATTCTCTGTAAAATCTTGCGGCTATATTTGTAGATTCTGAATCAACTCCTCCCACAATCCTATCATTTTCTACCAACTCTCTAATAATATCTCCAGGTAAAACTCTTTCAGGACAATGTGCAACATGTAGCCCATAGATTCCTTTTTGGTTGAAAAAATCAAATAATAAATCAGTCGTGCCAACAGGTGAGGTAGATTCTAGAATAATTAGATCCCCCCTTTTAACAACTTTTATGAGCTCTTCTGCAGATTTTATGATGAATGAAATATCCGGTTTGGGACTCTCAAGGGAGCCCTTAAAAGGTGTTGGCACACAAATAATATGAATATCAGCAATAACAGGATTTACACTAGCCTTCAGAAGGCCCTGGGAAACGCATTTTTGGACAATATTTTCGAGATCCGGTTCAATAATATGAATTTTCCCCTGGTTGACAATATCAACAACTTTTTTATTAACGTCTACACCGTTAATATGAAACCCATTTGATGCAAGTATTGCTGCCGTAGGTAGCCCAATATAACCCAGGCCAATAACATTTATTTTCTTACTCTTCATAACATAACTTTTTTAAATTTTTTACAATTTGTACTGAGGCAGTACCATCACCATAAGGGTTCTTCACTTTAGAAATTTTGTCATATTCTTCATTGTCATGAAATAGTAAACTAACTCCATCATAAATCTTAGAAGATTCAGAGCCAACAAGTTTAACGCAACCTGCTTCAACTCCTTCATCTCTTTCAGTTTCATTTCTCATAACTAAAACTGGCTTTCCTAGACTCGGTGCTTCTTCTTGAATTCCTCCACTATCAGTTAGAACAAGATAGGAATGGTGAAGAAGATAAACAAAAGTAATATAGTCCAAAGGATTAATTAGGTACACATTCTTCAGACCTCCAAGAATTGTGGAGACTGGATTCTGAACATTAGGATTCAAATGAACAGGGTAAACAAAACAAATGTCTGGAAAATCTTCAGAAAGTTCTTTTATGGCTTTACAAATATTATTGAAACCCATTCCAAAATTTTCTCTTCTGTGTCCAGTAATAAGAACAATTCTATTCATTTTCCAATCTGCAGAGATAAGCCTCTCTAACTTTTCGCTCAATCTTTTTTGTAGTTCAGAATTCTTATTAATTTTATTAAGTATTATGTAAAGTGAATCAATTACTGTATTTCCAGTAACAAAAATACTATCTTCTTTGACACTTTCAAGGATAAGATTCTGTTTATTCTTTGGAGTGGGAGAAAAATGATAAGTTGCAATCTTGCTAACAATTTGTCTATTGAATTCTTCAGGAAAAGGTGCGCTGATATTATATGTTCTGAGTCCTGCTTCAACATGTGCAACCTTAATATTAAGATAGAAGCTTGCTAATGCGGCAGAAAAAGCGGTAGAAGTATCACCATGAACAATCACAAGATCTGGTTTACTTCGTATTAAGTGACTTCTAATGCCCAAAAGTATATTTGATGTTATATCAAATAAATCTTGATTGGGCTTCATAATATTTAGATCTATATCTGGTTCTATATCAAAAATTTCTAGTGCAGAGAATAACATCTTTGTATGCTGGCCTGTTACACAGACTGTTGCTAAAAAAGAGTCATGTCTTTTTAGTTCGAGAATCAATGGGGCAAGTTTGATAGCCTCAGGCCTTGTTCCAAGGACAATAAAAACATTTATGATTTTCTTTGACATTCTTTTTTAATCAATTTCTAATTTAGAACAAAATTCTTCAATTAAATCTTTGAGAGAGTTATCTTTATTTTTAAAGTTATATTTCATAATATTATTTACTTCCACTTGAAGAGCCTTATGAACCTTGTAGAACTGAAAACCATCTCCTTCTGTTTGATTTTCAGGTTGAATTATATTAAACCTTACCGCTAATGCTGATAAAACAATTAGAAACGGCATGAGAGGTCCAATAGCATTTCTCCAAGATTCTATATCTGGAAAAATTTCGCCGCTAACATTGACTTTTGTCAGAATTGGTCCTTGATCGATCTTATCAATCATCAAATGAGATGAAACTCCCATTTTATTATATTCACCATCAAGAATTGCAGCTTGAACAACATCCATACCTCTGTATTTTGGCAAAATTCCTAAATGCGCATTCACAATGCCAAACTCAAATAAATCAATAATAGATTGGGAAATTTTTCCGCCGCCAGTAAAAATTCCTATTTTGAGATTTTTTTCTCTTAAAAATTTCTTATTATTAGAACTGAAATCCTTCACGCTAATCACTTTAATCTTTTTCTTTTTAGCTATATTTTTAATATTTTTAATTTTGTAGTTGAATCTACTCATGAGGTCTTCATATGTGAATATATTCTCATCTTGTGAATTTTCATTTGTCTTAATAATTAACTGTCTCCAGATCTTTCTAATAAGTCTAACCCCATCTCTCTGATATTCTTCTAAAAATCTGTTGATAGAAAATTTTCTAAGAACTATCCCCTCTATTTTCACCCCTAGTCTTTCAAGTATCAGAATAACCATAGATGTATATTGACTATAAGGGTTGGGGCAGAAAATCCAGAATCCATTTTTTTTAGAAAATGTTGAGTATTTTTGCTCTAAAAGAAACTTAATATTTTGATCAAGAATAATATTCTCAGAGGGCTTTAAAACATCTCTAGTTGAAGACAAGAAATCTTTGTGAATAATATCAAAACTTGAAGAGTGAAAAGGTAATGCATCATTAGAGTATAGCAATGCATTAAAAAGAGCTCCCCTAGATATGTCAAAGTAATCTGCTTCCATGTATGATTGAATTAGAACTTTATGCATCCAGATAATAAATGGTTGGAAATCTTTACCAAGCCTTCCTTTGCAAATCTTTTTTAAATTTTTGCCATAAAAAGAAACGAATCTCCTTATTTTTTCAATCCAATCAAATGCTTCGATTTTTCTCTCATATACCATCGCTAGGACCTTTTCCCTTTCAACCTGAGACAATTCATGTAGTCTTAAAGATTTGTTAATTTTCATAAACTCTTGCAAGAAAGGACTTGCCATCTATGCCTATCAGCCCCTCAGAAAAAAAAGCGAAACTTTCTGAATCTTGATAACCAGTTGCGAAAGAAATGACGCCATTTTTAAAATATGGCATTGGCCATAAATCTTTTTCTGAAGTAAAAACTTTTTGCCAATCCTTGCAATTGGTTGAGAAATAAATGTTTGCATTAATGACTGTTGATCCATTGCCATTCTCAACAGAGGTCTGTATGAGGTATTTACCATCATCTAGTTCTTTTGAATACCAGACCGGGCCAGGAAGCTCCATGCCTGTCTTAAGTTTTTTTGTTTTTCGATTATAAATCTGGATACTTGATTTTTGGATATGGCTATCCATAGCCCAAATTATTTCATGCTCTAAGAAAAATAATCCCACCGCTCTCCATTTTTGAGAACCATCCCCATGTCGAATAATTTTTTTGAAATCACCCTTTGGGACTTCAAATAAAAAACATTCTCCATCATAATCTCCTGATGTGATCCACAAACTATCTGAAAATCTGTCTTCATAAATCCCGTGAATATGTTTTATAGAAGAACTTTTAAATTTGTAAATAATATCCCAAGTTTTCCCATCATCATAAGAAGCCCAGATTGGGACTCCCAATCTACTTTTGTTTGATGAATACTCTCCAAAAATTATTGCATTATTATTAACAACTTCGCCCATATGAAGAATGTTTCTAGTATCAGCCAAAGATGTGCAGAATTTTAATGTTTGCCTACTTAGGTCAAAAAAAAAGATGGATTTACTATATATAACCACTATTCCATCTTTTTTATAGTTAAAAAATGCATTGGATTTGTCTGTTCTTAAAAACCTTCTAAGTGGGCGAAAAAATTTACCAATACTAATTAACATGTTGGTAGGCAAAGAAAACTTTCCCTCTGATCCAGTATCTGTCTTGAAATAGAATTTATTGCTATTGCTAGCAATATAACTTAATGTTTTTGAGTCATAGAAATGAATAATTTCATATGGCAAAATTTTTTCTATAGATAGATTATAGCCCATTTAAAATTTAGTCTTAAGTGCTTCAGCTATATGTATGGTTATTCTAGTAACCTCAAATATTTCTTCAGCAGGAATTGGACATGAAAGGTTATTTTCAATAGAGTTGACGAATTGTCTTACACATTCTTTTTGCCCCTTATCTATTTTCCATGATTTCATTTTTTTAAAGCCAGGCCAGCCAAATCCAATAAGACTTCTAAAGTTGTTAAGCTGCAATATTTTTCCCTCGGAGAAAATCTCTAGTCTTTCTTTTTGATATGTTTTTGAACCATTAGAAAAATAATGAATCGTTCCAATTGAGCCATCCTCAAAATCTAATGAAATAGACACAGAATCATTACAATCTGATACAAGAGTTGAACGACTCCAACTTGTTATCTTAAAGCCTACTAGAAATCTTAGGAGATCAATAAAGTGGCAAACTTCTGCTTTAATTCTACCTCCACCAACTTGAGGATCAAAATGCCAATGATCATTAGGAAGCTCTCCAGCATTAACTGTCATAATAAATGATTTAGGTTTTGAAGTAGCCTCTAAAAGGTTTTTTATTTTGATAATTTTGGGTGCAAATCTTCTATTAAAACCAACCAGTAGTTTCTGATTTTTATTTTTCCTTTTGGAATAGATTTCTTCAATTTCATTAAGCTCATTAATTGACAGGCAGAGAGGTTTTTCTACAAAAACATGTTTTTCCGCTTTAAGAGAGTCAATAACATTAGATGCATGACTTCCATGTCTTGTGGTTATAACCACTGTATTAATGTTGCTATCATTTACTAGCTTTGATGCATTTGTGGTAGTTTTAATAAAATTAAATTTTTTAAGGGCAATCGAGCCTGAAACTCCCGACTTGGAAGCAACGTTAATTAGCTTTGCTGAGGTGGACTTAAACGCTGGAATTAAGGCGCCCATTGCATAGTTACCAGATCCTAGAAATCCCACATTTGCAGTGGAGTCCATTTGATTATTTTTTATAACATTGTCTTTTTCTTTCTTGTTAAAAATAGTATCGGAAGCATTATTGGACGATTGAAAGTCTATGAGGATACCTAAAGATTTTTTTTGGCTTGCAATAAGGTCATAAGCTTTGATAGCATCATTAATACTGAATTTTTCGGATATAAGTGACTTTACATCAAGTAAGCCTGATGAAAGCATCTCAAGAATAGCTTCAAAATTTCTTTGTTCAGTCCATCTTACAAAGCCTATTGGATAGTCATGTCCTTTTTCTTCATAATTTTGATCATACCTTCCTGGTCCATAAGAGGCAGAAACTTGAAATTTAATTTCTTTTTCGTAGAACTCTTCGCGAGAAATATTTACTCCTGTAACACCCACTAAAATAACCCTTCCTCTTTTTCTTGAAATTTTTGCAGCATTATTTATTGGATCACTACTTTTCGAAGAAGCGGTAACAATAACTCCGTCAATACCAATATCTTTAGTAAATTTGCTAGATGCAGCGATAAGATCTTGATTCTTTGATAAATCGACAATTTCAGCGCCAAATTTTTTAGCAAGTCTTAGCTTATCATTATCATAATCTATACCAATTACTCTGCATCCATTTGACTTGAGTAACTGAATAGTAATCAAACCGATTAAACCCAAACCAATAACTGCAAAAGACTCTCCCAGCGTTGGTTTTGCCAATCTAATTCCTTGGAGTGCAATCGATCCAATTACAGTAAAGACTGCTTCTTCATCTGAAACATTATCAGGGACTTTTGCACAAAGATTTTTGGCTACAGAAACATATTCAGCATGTGGCCCATTGGAAACAACCCTGTCTCCAACAGAGTAATCCCCGGATTCTTTTCCAACATCTGATACTATTCCCACATTGCAGTAGCCTAAAGGTAAAGGTTGATCAAGTTTGTTTGAAACTGCCTCAAAGGTTGAAATGAAACCGTCAGTCATAGCTTTATTAATGACTTGGGTAACTTTCTCAGGCTGCTGTCTGGCTTTATTAAAGTAATTTGCCCTACCGAAATTTACTAACATTCTCTCTGTTCCAGCAGATATTAACGTAAATTTTGATTTAATCAATAACTTTCCATATGAAACTAGAGGAACAGGAACATCTTCAACAAAGGTTTTCCCATTTTTGAGAGATTGTAAAACTTGCTTCATTCTGAAACTTAAGAAAAATTTTCGATTTTACCTTATTTAAAAAGACATCATGCTTTACCAAAGATTAATTTGAAAGCATTTATTACTCTCTCTTGATCATGAATATTTAATGATGGATAAACAGGGATAGTCATAACTCTCTCTGCAAAATTTTCTGAAATAGGGAAATCCCCTTTTTTAAATCCTAACTGCCGATAGTAAGGATGCATATGAACTGGCAGATAATGAAGATTTACCCCAATCCCTATACTTCTAAGGCGATCAAATATTTGCTCATAATTTTTTTTTGATCTCAAAATGACAGGGTATAAGTGCCATGATGATCTTTTTCTCTCATCTAAATTTGGAAGAATCAACTCTTTAAATTTGGATAATTTCTCATCATATCTTTTAACTATCTCAAGTCTTAATTCTCGGAATAAATCAAGTTTCCTAATTTGAGCTAGGCCTATTGCCGCATGAACATCGCTAAGTCGGTAATTAAAACCTAGTGCAATTTGTTCGTAGTACCATGGATTTTCTTTTGGTTTTGTCATTAATCGAATATCACGAGTAATGCCATGTGTTCTTAGAAGAGAAATTTGTTTTGCTATCTCCTTATCATTGGTAATTGCAGCACCGCCCTCTGCAGTAGTAATAATTTTGACAGGATGAAAACTAAATACTGTAATATCACTATACCTACAGGAGCCAACTGACGACAAATCATCATATTTAGCTCCTAACGCATGGGATGCATCTTCAATAATCTTGAAATTAAATTTTTTACTTAAATCAAAGATTTTTTTCATATCGCAGGGATAACCTGAATAATGAACAGGGATTAAAATTTTTGGCAAGGAGCCGCTCTTTTGTGCGATAACAAGTTTTTTATAAAGATCGGGAACTGACATATTTAGAGTATCTTTGTCAATATCTACGAAATCAACCTTTGCCTGACAATAAAGTGCGCAATTAGCTGACGCAACAAAAGTATTCGGGACTGTCCAAACAATATCCCCTTTTTTTAAACCCAGAGAGAGACATGCAAGATGAAGAGCGCTTGTGGCACTATTTACCGCGATAGCATATTTGCCGTCAGATATTTTTTTTAGCTCATTCTCAAATTTTTCGACCTTACTACCTTGTGTTAAAAAATCAGAATTAAGCACCTCAATTACTTCATTAATCTCATCTTGAGAGATAGACTGTCTACTATATGGAATCACTAAATGTTTCCGATATATTCATCATTTGATGAGATCCATTTTCTTAACTCTTCCTTGGTCATCCAAGCTTCATTGTTTGATGAAGTGTATGAAAAACCTTCTTTCACTGGTTTTCCATCTTTTATTCTTTCAGGATCGGCGGACCAATTATAAAGAGATGGGAGAATTTTATAATAAGAGGGGTACTCATAAGTATTTGGTGCGTCCTCAAAGCTTATCATTTCCTCATGAAGCTTCTCTCCAGGTCTAATTCCAATAATATCTATTTTTGCATTCTCATCTATAGCTTCTGCAATATCTGTAATCTTCATAGAGGGGATTTTCTTAACATAAATTTCACCACCAA
>Ga0181565_10005200_pt1 | contig 9970 bp, 6 predicted proteins | sample 101ome_16_FD_129661 | JGI IMG/M metagenome (GOLD analysis project Ga0181565, IMG submission 129661) | Coastal salt marsh microbial communities from the Groves Creek Marsh, Skidaway Island, Georgia - 101401AT metaG (megahit assembly) | ecosystem: Environmental > Aquatic > Marine > Intertidal zone...
GCGTTCTTTTGAAAGAAGCGCGACTTCCGCATATTCTTCAATGAGATCCGACTAGCAGTCAAGTTGGCCACACTCCCGTTGTCAAATTCGAGGCGCGCATTGCAGATGTCCGGTGTGTCTGAGATCACAGAGACCCCACTAGCGCTGACTTTACGCAAATTAGCTTTGACGACACTTAGGACGATATCAATGTCATGGATCATAAGATCCAATACTACGGAAACATCCGTTCCTCTGGGGTTAAACTCCGCCAAGCGGTGTGTCTCAACGAACATGACCTGCTCGAAACTCCCTTTGACCGCAACGAAGGCAGGATTGAAACGTTCGATGTGTCCCACTTGCACCTTCACCTTCGCCTCGTGGGCCAGGTCAACGAGCTTTTTGGCTTCTTCGACGGTATTGGTGACCGGTTTCTCGATGAAGACGTGCTTGCCGGTTCGCAAGGCATACATGGCGCATTCAAAATGGGAAAGGGTAGGTGTGACCACGCTCACGGCATCAGACGCGTCGATCAAGGCTTCCATCGAATCGAAAGAAGGCAGGTTATAGGTTTCCTTCGCCTTGCTTACTTTCTCAGGATCAGGGTCGTAGAATCCGATCATTTCAAACTCATCGGTGAGTTCGAGTGCGAGCTTGATGTGAATGCTTCCGAGGTGTCCTGCACCGAGTATACCGAGTTTGATCTTTCCCATTGCTCTTACAAAGGTCTTTTCAAATAGTGCTTTGTCGAAAAACAACCGAACATTCGTTTAACACTTCATTGTCGAAATAGATACTTTCGAAGAGTGATGAAGGATACGTTGAAACACAAGGGAATGCGTAAGAAGCTCATGGAGGTCTTGCGTGAGAAAGGGATTGAGAATGAGCAGGTTTTGGAAGTGATGAACGACATTCCAAGGCACCTTTTCTTTTTCGATACGGCCTTCCTTCATCTCGCTTACGAAGATCAGGCCTTTCCAATAGGGTCTGGACAGACCATTTCTCAGCCTTACACCGTGGCTTTTCAAACCAGTCTTCTTCATCCAAAAAAACGGGAAAAGGTTTTGGAGATCGGAACCGGGAGTGGTTACCAAACCGCGGTCTTGGTAAAACTAGGACTCAAGGTATTCAGCATCGAACGACAGCATGCCTTGCACCTGAAGAGTCGCGATCTGTTGGAGGAAATGAGGATGCCTGCCCGCTTGATTTATGGGGATGGGTATGCCGGAAAGCCTGCGTTTGCGCCATTCGATAAGATACTGGTAACCTGTGGCGCGCCAGAGATCCCGGCAGCACTCAAGCAACAACTGAAAGTGGGCGGGCGTATGGTGATTCCTGTTGGTGAGGTGAATGGAGTTCAGAACATGATCACGCTCGATAAGGTCGCTGAGGACGAATTCGTTGTCGAAGAACATGGCGGATTCCGATTTGTTCCAATGCTAGAGCGCACCGACAATGCTGAATGAAATAATAACGGGAAGGATTCGTTCAACTTCCATTATTTTCAAACCATGAAGAATAGCTTTCTACTCCTATGTCTTGTCTGCTTCAGTTTTCTGAGCATTGCTCAAGAATTTGTTCCTCAGGAAACATCAGCCGTGCCGTCTATGGCCGTTCGCTCTTTGATCCAACCAAAATTGCTTCCCGAAGCGAAGGACTGGGGCGTTACTGTGAACGTCAATGGACTCATTCAGAATATTTCATTGCAGCCGCGACAAGATCTTTTGAATAATAGTACCGCCTTGATCCGATACGTCAAGGACGAGAAGTGGACCATCCGCTTTGGCCTTGCTCCGCACCTCTACCGATACAGCGTGAGTACGACGGATAGCGTAAGCAAGGACCTCGTAGGGTTCGATTCTACCGCTAGTCGCTCCATCATGGGATTCCGTCCCGGAGTGGAGTACCATTTCAGAGGAAGCAATAGACTGGATCCATATGTGGCTTTGGATGCGGACTTTGGTGTCGTAGGAGGACTCACGATCGGCAGTGTAACGAATGTGACGGATACGACCGGGACTTCTAGGTTGTCAAGGACGATCACCGAAGACGGAGGCTTTTCCATCGGTGCAAAGCTCAGTGCGGGTATGAGCTTCTTTCTCACCAAAGGACTCTTTGTTGGAATGGAATACGGATTGGGAATTCAGAATGTAGTGAGTGGAGGAGATCGTCAGGAGGTGGTTCAATTCGAGCCGATTTCTGGCGCGAATACTACTACAAGGAATCTGAGTTCTCAGCGAGTGAATGATCTGAATGTCTTTGTCGATCCCATAGCGATGATCACGATCGGTTATTTTTTCTCGCCTAGATGATGCGCAAGCTCGGCATATTGACCTTGATCGCCATCATGACGCTCCCCACTTGTCGGAGAGCCGAGGACGATCCTTTCTTTACCATTCAGTCTCGAAAGAGTAGGCTTACGGGAGATTGGACAGTAGAGCGTTTTGAGTTGTATCGTAACTACGGTGGTATTCGAGAAGTGGCGTATGTGAAGGATTCTAACATCGTTTATATGCGCGCAGATAGTTCCACCTTCTCACGCAGTTTTTCTTGGACCATTCAGTTCGAAAGCGATGGAGCTTACACTTCAGAACAGATCGAAACCTTTCCGGCAGACTCTAGTACGGCTGGAAATTCTTTTATGTTGACCTCTAGAGAAAAGGGTGAGTGGAAGTTTACGGGTGGCAATGGCGAACCCAATAAATCGATGCTTTTGTTGCTCGCCGAGGCTTATGAAAGCGAACGATCAGACCAAGGTTCGAACATTGATATTGTCACCGTATCGGGACCTGTGGATGGAGAGGTCTATAGCTTGGATCGATTGGCGAATGATGAATTGTGGATGAGCTACTCACGAACGGTCAATCATCCGTTCTATTCCGAAACCGACTCTTTGGTGTTGCGCTTGAGCAAGAATTGATCATCGCGTCATCTTCTTCAAGCGATCGATCTGTCGCTTGGTATCCTTTTCCTTGATACTATCTCTTTTATCAAACAACTTCTTACCCTGAGCTAGGGAGATCTTTAGTTTGGCCAATCCTTTTTCATTGATGAATAGGGCGGTAGGAACGATGGTCAGTCATTTCTCATTGACCTTTTTCTGCCACTTCTTGATGTCGTTGGCTTTGATCAGTAGTTTACGCTGGCGCTTCGGTTCGTGGTTCGCATAGGTGCCGTACTTGTATTCGGCGATATTCATGTTCACCACATACAGCTCGCCATTGATGAATTCACAGAAGGCCTCATTGATGCTCGCCTGTCCTTCCCGAATGCTCTTGATCTCCGTTCCGCGCAGGACGATACCGGCCACTAGGTCTTCTAGTAGCTCGTATTCAAATTTCGCCTTGCGGTTCTTGATGTAGATATCATCCTTCATGGCGACTGCAAAGCTGACAAAATATTGGGTCAATCCATGCTTTGGATCTGCAACTTCGTTCCGATCACGCGAAACTCCACGCGACGGTTCTTGGCGCGTCCCTCCGGATTGTCACTGCCGTCAGGGTTCTCATTCGGGGCAATCGGTTTGTCCTCGCCGTAGCCTTTGGCCTTGAGACGGTCTTTCTCGATGCCTTTCTCCGCTAGATAATTCACCACGCTCTCCGCACGAGATTGAGAGAGTTTTCTGTTGTAGGTACTCGTTCCCTTGTTATCGGTATGTGCCAGAATCTCTATGATGATCTCCGGATTTTCGATAAGAATATTGTAGATGCTAGAGTCTAGCGATGACTTCGAGTCGGCAGTGAGCTGGTCTCTGTCGAATTCGAAATAGATGTTGGAAACCACGATCGGTTGGTCATCCCACTTCCTCATTTCCATATCCAAGCTCATGGTGTCGTTGATCAGCAGCGAGCGCATATCGATCTGGTGGATGTCTGCAAAATAGCCCGGATGCACTCCTTCCACGGAGTAGATCCTACCCGGTTCGATTTGCATGTAGATCTCGCCATCATGGGCGGTGTCGCTTTTCACATAGAACTTCTCTTTCGTCAAGGGATCGATGTAGAAGACCTTGAATTGCGTGTCCGGCAGCTTTGCACGTCCATTCAGTTCGCCGTCCGGATCCGGGATTTCGAATGCCGTTAATTTCAAGATGGAGTGAAAGCTTTGAGGGAAGAAGAGTTCATAGATATCGTCGCAGCAGGTACTTTTCCACAGCGACTCACTGCCTTTGCGATTGCTCGTCAGCATCATGTAGCGATCTCGGGGCTGTTTGCGGAAGTACACATCGTCCGCAGCGCTGTTGATCGGAATGCCCAATAGCTCGGGTTCTGTCCACCGACTCCGTTCACCCAGAACTTTGTAAACATCCATACCGCCGATGCCTGGGTGTCCATTCGAACTGAAATACATCGTTCCTTCTTGGATGTCAAACCAGGGCGTCTCCTCGTCGCCTACGGTATTGATCTTACTTCCACAGTTCCGCGGTTTATCCCATTCATCTTCGCGCTTCTTGTAGCGAGTGTACCATACATCCAAGCCTCCTTTTCCTCCTGGACGGTTACTGACGAAGTAAAGGATGTATCGATTCTTCTCGGGATCTCGTCCGATCGCAGGCTGAGTGGAAGTATATCCGCTGGCATTGATCCCAAATTTCATTTTCTCCACTCGTTTCCATGAGTCGTTTACCCGTCGTGCTTGATAGAGGTCGCAGTTGTTTTCGCCTTTCCAATCTTCTTTACACACGCTGAAGATCATGTAGCGTTTGTCATAGGTGATGATCGGATTTATTATGTGGCCGTCCAGCTCATTGATCTCTCCTTCCACCAAGCCTTTCTTGATCCATTCGCCATTGACCAGATTCGCTTGATAGATCTTATTCAGAGGAATATCTGGAACGCTGTCTCGGACGTTCACGATGGGCAGTTCGTCGCGTTCAACCGCCGAATAGAAGAGGGTGTTTTCGTCAAAGAAGGCCAATCCGGATTCAGAGGTTTTGAGACTCAGATCTTTCTCGTGGCGCACTTCGGCTGGTAAGGGGTGATTGGCAATGGAGTCGATCTTTGGAAGGATAGCTTCTTCGGCCTTGATCAAACGCCTGTACTTTCTTCGGTCCTTGAGTCCGCGGTAGTGTTCCCCAAACTCTTCAAAGCAGTGCGCTGCCTCTCCATATTCCCCCAGGCTCTTCAGGCATTGCCCCCGAATGAACCAGGCTTCCGGATAGGCAGCAGTGTCCTTTGTCGTGACCTCCTTCAGGTGTTTTTCGGCGATTCTGTATTCTCTGATCTTATAGTAGAGAAGCCCTAGATCATACTTTGGATGAAGTTTCCTCGGCCGCTTCTTTTCATAGATCTCAAATAGCTCGATCGCGGAGTACCAGTCCTCATACTTCAAGCTCTGGTGCGCCATGCGAAGGATCTTGATGGCAGATTGCTTGGCAAGACTATCACCGATGAGCGTTTGTGCCTGAGAGGTTCCAAAGCAGAATAGAAGAGACAATATGAACAGGGCGCGCAATTTCATCACATCCGTTGACAGGGAATGGCGCGTTTGGTGAGGATACTACTGAGACCTGTGTAGATGACCGAAAACTCTATCGCACCGCGGAAGGAGTTGGCCAGTCTCAATCGACTTACGGTAATGTCATAACTGACCGCCGCCCTCAGCTTTTTGAAACCAAGACCAGTTTGCAGGATGAACGCATCCCAGTTTCTGGTGAGTCCGTCTCGTAGGTAGATGCCGGCGAAAGCTTGTTTGGCCCTCAGACCATTCTTCGCCAAGTTCATATACCCTAGAGAGCCGAATACCAAGTCGCGCGCCTTGTTCTGGACCATGAAGATGGCCCTTGGTTCAATGCTATATCGATCGTTGAGTTCGATGGTTACGTTGGCGTGCGTCACGGTTCGAACCGCGAGATAGTTGATGTCGTATGTAAACGTTTCATTCGGTTGATTGACGTGATAGAGGGCGAGTCCAACTTCGGGTCGAAACCGGCCGATCTGACGACTGTACATCGCTCCCACATTGATGTCGGCGTACTCCTCACGATTGTTGAAGTTCACTTCAGCCGTTTGTAGCGCCGGATTGAAGAGTCCAATAATGACGTCGTATTGATCGGGTAGGGTGACCCCATTCACGTCGAGGCGTTTGAGCACATAGCCCCCTTGGATGCCGAAGTGGAATCGATTAGGTCCGAGGGTGTGATGATAGGCTACAGAAGCGAGAATCTTTTGATGGACCAATCGAAAATCACCCGACTCGTCGTGAACGACCTGAATGCCGGCGGACATCTTTTGGCGTTTTAGATAGAATTGTCGATCGTATCCGAATCCAATGGTCGAAAGCGGTTTCCCGATCTGTGTCCATTGTTGTCTGTAATTGTGAACGGCTCTCCAATCACCGAAATAGTTTCCTGTATTCGCGGGATTGAGGAGCAGGGGCGAATGAAAACTTTGAGAAAAGTGAATATCCTGTCCGAAACCGGAAAGGCCGATCAGCATTACAAGAGCAGCTGCTAGGATGTATTTGAATTCCATAGTCAAAGGATCACTAATATCGTTATTTTTACGACTAAGATTGGGATATATAAGACGAATGCTACGAAGAAGAGGTTTATTGTTTTTACTCTTTCTGACTTTCCGCGCTGAAGCTCAGCTTACTGCTGATTTTACGGCTAATGTAACGTCTGGATGTGAGCCGCTTGTCGTGAACTTTACCGATCTGAGTACGGGCGGAACGATCACTTCACGCGAATGGATCTTCGGCTATGGAGGAAACATTTCGAACAACAATAACCCCACGCCATCGGCAGCGTACCCGGCACCCGGAACCTATACGGTCACGTTGATCATCAGCGACGGAACGCAAACAGCATCGATCACCAAGCCGAATTACATCACGGTCCACGCGAAACCAACACCATCGTTTTCTGTCACTCCGAGCAGTGGTTGTGCTCCTTTGGCGGTAAGTTTTAGCAACAGTTCTACCGCAGGTTCCGGAACCATTACATCCTATCAATGGGATTTTGACGACGGTAGTTCGTTTTCATCCTCCACCAACCCCAATCACACTTACATCTCAGCGGGGAACTTTTCGCCGACCTTGAAGGTGACCAACAGTTTTGGATGTACGAAGACCGCAGGTCAAGGAACCGTCAATGTTTCTTCGGGACCGACGGCTGCTTTCACCTCTGGGACAAATCAGGCCTGTGATCCTCCGTTGACGGTCAGTTTTACAAACCAATCAACGGGTATCGGCCCGATGTCCTATTCATGGGATCTGGACATCACGACAAGCACAGCTCAGAGTCCGTCTGCCACCTACACACAGTCTGGGTTCTACGACATTGCGCTTACGGTGACGGATGCATATGGATGTTCCGATACATTGGTGGAGGACGACTATGTAGCGATCACAGATGTGGAAGCTGAATTCGAGTTGGCGGATTCGGTCTGTGCCGGTGTGTATATCGGTCAAACCAATACAAGTGTTGGCGCCAGCAACTTTCAATGGCAATGGGGCGATGGCACCACGAGCTTTGGTCAGAACCCGCAGAAATCCTACACCAACGGTGGTACCTATACCATCACCCTGACCGCGACTTCAGGTTCCTGCAGCGATACATACACCAAGACCGTGCACGTGCAGAAAGTGACGGCTAACTTCACCACCAGTGTGAATTACGGTTGTGAGTTTCCACATACTACCACCTATACCGACGCATCTACAACCAATTTTGGCTGTGTTGTCAGTTGGCTATGGAGAAGTGAGGATGTAAGTACGGTGACTCCAAGCGGTTTTGATGGAGAAGTGTACTATGACTCGGTCATCCAGAATCTCCGCTATCAACCCGGATTATACTCAGACACGCTACAGGTTTGGACCGAGTTGGGGTGTACGGACGTGCAGATCATCAATGATAATGTGTTGTTGGAATCACTAATGGCGCTTATGTCAGCCAACCCGTCGGCGGGTTGTGTTCCTGTTCAAGCTTCCTTCATCGACAACAGCTTCCCAACACCTTCCTATCCGATCGTGAATTGGTGGTGGGATCTAGGGAATGGGGATACTTCCATTGCTCAGAATCCATTTGCAAACTATACGGATACAGGGTGTTATGACATCATTCAAGTGATCGAGAATGCATTTGGGTGTCGTGACACGGCGGTTTACACCGTTGAGAATGGGCAGGCTTTGTGCTATGGAGACACACAACAGGCGGCAGCAGCCTTGAGTCTTACCCAGGATACGGCCTGTGCAGGTGCTCAAGTGATCTGGCACGATTCCTCCTTCGACCAGACCTATATTACCGACTATTTCTGGCACTTCGATGATGATACGATCAGGTTCCCCGGAGTATACAGTGACGACACCACGGTGGGGTATTCCTTTCTCGATACCGGGTGGATCAATTTGGAGTACATCGTAGGCCAGCATGGATGTTGGGATACGACCTATTACGACAGTGCCATTTACATTAAAGGTCCTGCGGGAGCCTTTGAACCCATCTTTGACTGTGACACACCCATGGTCCGATGGATCGATGGTATCGTACTGGATGCGCAACGTTTTTACTGGGATTTTGGGGATGGGTCTCCAGTGGATTCAGTGAATGTGTTACCCAGTCATACTTATAGTCAAAGCGGGAACTACCAGATTACTATGGAGTTATATAACGATTCCAACGGTTGTTCCTTTACGAGGTTTGATTCCGTGTATGTGCGAAATCTCGTTGCAGACTTTGATATTGATAACAATGGGATGGTGCCGGCAGATTCTGCGGGTTGCGTAGCCACGATGTTCAATTTCACACAGGACTGCGAAGACCACGAGGCGGTATACAATTGGTATTACGACACGGTCTATCAGCAGAACTTCACGTTCTCAACGCAATTCAATAAGTATATCGACGAGCCTGGATTCAAGGAAATCACCTTGCAAGTGCAGGATATTAACGGTTGTACCCGCTCAAAGACACGTAGTGTGTTCGTTTCTGATCCTAAAGCTAACTTCGGTTTTACCAAAGACCCCGGCTGCGATCCAGTGACCGTGAATTTCATCGATTCTTCTACTTCCGACACCAATATCGTTTCATGGCAATGGTTCTTGGGGGATGCTTCCGGGTATCACTTTGAGCAGAATCCCATTCACGACTATCCGCAGGCGGGTAACTATCAGATACGTCTAACCGTGACGGACAGCGTAGGCTGTTCAGATATCCGTATCAAGTACCTCCCCGTGAGTTTTCCGTTCCCCGGATTCTATGTCGACACCACTCTTTGTCAGTTCTCTCCGGTCAACTTTACGAATACTAGTAACGGGGTAGGCTTGAATTACCACTGGAACTTCGACAACGGTATCACCAGTACCGATGAGAACCCTTCCACTTTATATGTGGACACGGGAACCCATTACGTTCAACTGGCGATCGTGGATAGTCAAGGTTGTCGAGACACCGTGGTGCAGGCCGTGCATGTGCAGAACCGTCCGGAGCCTGTCATCACGGCGGATACGTTGTATTCACCTTGTTTGCCGTTGACTGTGACGTTCACCGATAGCAGTACTTCTGACTACCTAGAGATCTGGAAATGGACCTTCGGCGATGGAAGCGCATCAGTAGAGTTGGATACCAATGTCGCTTTCCATACCTATACGGAGCCCGGACTGTTTGATATTACGCTCCAATTGACCACGAGTTATGGATGTAAACGGACCATCACAGAAGAGAAATACGTTGAAGTCCGTGGACCCTACGCCAATTTCGATGTGGCGCCGGATTCGGTTTGCTTAGGAGAGCAGATCGCTTTCTTCATTACAGAGAATCAACGAACAGCGTCTTACCGATGGGTCTTTGGCGACGGAGAGGATACATTGGTAAGTGGCGATGTCGATACGGTTTACCATACCTACAACGATACAGTCGTTGGTTGGAGGACACCGGTGGTGGTGTATTACGATACGTCCAACACCTGCGAAATTCCTGTTGTGGATTCGATCTATGTCCACAAGGTGAGTGCTCGTTTCGGATTCTTCCCTGATTCAGTCGCTTGCGGAC
>Ga0181565_10005212_pt1 | contig 9966 bp, 10 predicted proteins | sample 101ome_16_FD_129661 | JGI IMG/M metagenome (GOLD analysis project Ga0181565, IMG submission 129661) | Coastal salt marsh microbial communities from the Groves Creek Marsh, Skidaway Island, Georgia - 101401AT metaG (megahit assembly) | ecosystem: Environmental > Aquatic > Marine > Intertidal zone...
AAAATCTGACTACACGTCTAATATACTTCCTCCAACATATCCAGATGGCATAGATGTTGAGGTTGTAAGAATGTCAGCATTAAAGGAGGCTTGGAAAAATGCAATATTACCGTCAGAGCTTGAGCATGTTATGCCTTACATTAGAAATAATGCAAAATTTAAACAATTTAATTTAACAAATAAAGTGAACTTGTCTGAACATCGATGGACAGTGGATAATCCGGAAGATTTTGAATTTGTAGAGAAAGTTTACAAAGAATTATATTTAAATAATAAGAGATTTACCATGCATGATGTTCTTAAGTTGCTAAAGTCAAAGCCTCAAATTACAAAAAAGAATTACCATATTGCTCGAAATGAGGGTGCACAGAAATCGTACGAAGAAGATAGGGAGTTTTTGAAGAAAAATGTATAAAAAGTCGGAGGAAATATTAGAGAGATCTTTGGCGTCTATTCCCTTAGCATCACAAACATTTAGTAAAAGTATAACACAGTATCCAAGAGGTGCATCACCGCTTTTTATTGAGAGAGGAGAGGGTTCAATAGTGTGGGACGTGGACGGTAATGAGTATATTGATTTTGTTAGTTCGCTATTGTCAATAACACTTGGTTATTGCGATAAAGATGTTGATAAAGCCGTGCAGGAGCAGATGAAGAAAGGCGTGACTTTTTCATTGCCGCATATTTTAGAGACGGAGGTAGCTGAAAAGTTAATAGATTTAATTCCTTGCGCCGAGAAGGTTAGATTTGGAAAAAATGGCACCGATGTCACTAGTGCGGCCATCAGGGTCTCGAGAGCTTATACAGGTAAAGAGCATATTGCAGTTTGCGGATACCATGGGTGGCAAGATTGGTATATTGGATCAACTGCAAGGGATTTGGGTGTGCCAGATTCTGTAAAGAAGTTGACACATAAGTTTGAATATAATGACATAGACTCACTAGAAAGAATATTTCAAGAACAAGAGTTAGCGTGTGTAATTATGGAACCTATGAACACAACTTATCCAAAAGATAATTTTTTAGAGAAAGTAAAGGAAATAACACATAAAAATAACGCAATACTAATCTTTGATGAAATGATTACAGGGTTTCGTTATTCGATAGGCGGGGCGCAGAAATTATTTGGTGTTACACCAGATTTAGCTACTTTTGGCAAGGGTATGGCAAATGGATATCCGCTTTCCGCCGTTGTTGGCAGTAATAAGATAATGAAAAAGATGGAAGATATCTTTTTTTCAGGAACCTTTGGTGGGGAGACTTTGTCGTTGGCAGCTGCGAATGCAGTTATTGATAAGTATAAAAACCAAGAGGTTATAAAACATTTTAATAAGATGGGCGGTTACTTGCTAGAGCAGTTAAATAACCTTATCGATAATGAAGAATTAAGTAATATTTTTTGGACGTCAGGGTATTTTTCATGGAGTTTTCTTCATATTAGACCACAGTCTCAGTATTCCGATTTTGAAATTAGAACTTTCTTTTTGCAAGAGATGTTTAAACGGAATATTTTAACCTTAGGGTCGCACAACCTTAATTTTTCGCATTCCAAGAGGGATGTTGACAAGCTGCTTGATGCCTATCGAGAAGTTTTGCCAACCATAAAAAAACATATTGAAGAAAAGAGCCTATTAGAGAATATTCAATGCTCGATCTTGCAGCCACTATTTAAGGTTAGATAAGTAAAAAATGCCCGAACAGAAGTTAGAAAAATTTAATAAAACCTTTATTATTGCCGAGATAGGTTTAAACCATAATGGTGATTACCAACTGGCAAAAGAATCTATTATTCTTGCCGCCAAAGCGGGCGCAGATGCTGTTAAATTTCAAAATTTCTTGACAGAGGATTTTCTGTCCGATAGAAGTATATTGCACACTTATAAAGATGGGGAAAAGGAAATTACAGAGCCGTTGTTTGATATATGCAAGAGGTCTGAATTTAAGACAGACTGGTTACCTGATTTGATCCGCATTTGTAACGATCTTGGTGTTGTATTTCTAAGTACTCCAACTTCGGAAGATGGGGTGGATGACTTGATTTCTCATGGGGTGAGGTACATCAAAAATGGCTCGGATTATCTCTCGCATATACCACTTTTAAAATATATGGCCTCAACTGGTGCAACAATTATTATTTCAACTGGTATGGCATACCAAGAGGAAATAGATGAGGCGGTTGAAGCAATTCTGTCAATTCAGCCTGATAGATCTAAACTGATTATATTACACTGTACTAGTAGCTATCCAACACCCTCAAAAGATGTAAACCTGAAAAAGATACAGACCTTACAAAATCATTATCAAGTCACTGTTGGGTTTTCAGATCATACCGAGGGCTGGGAAAGCGCGGTGCAGGCGGTAACTTTGGGCGCTAGAGTGGTAGAAAAACATTTCACCTTGGATAAAAGCCTTCCTGGGCCAGACCACTGGTTTAGTTCGGATTATGGAGAGTTTAAAGCGCTAGTAGAAAAAATTCGCTTAGCAGAAGAAAGAATGGGTATGGCAGCATTAGAACCTGCTGATAGTGAAATGCAAGTACGTGAACAGTGGCGTTTAGGTTTGGTGTGGGATAAAAATGTAGATGTAGGGAGTTGTGTCTCTGCACAAGATATTGCTATCAGAAAACCAGCCATCGGATTGAGGCCTAAAGAAATTGATACTATCATTGGGCGAAGAGTGACAAAGAATTGTAAAAAACTAGAGTCAGTATTAAAAACTGATTTTCAGTAGCCAATGAAGAATAAGCAAGAAAAATCAGTGCTAGTAACAGGGGGGTGTGGGTTTATTGGGTCGCATGTTGTTGATAGGCTGATTTCGGATGGTTATATAGTGGTAGTTCTGGATGACTTGTCTACTGGATACATGGATAACCTTAATCAAGGCGCTATTCTGTACCAAGGTGATGTGAGTGATAAGAGTTTTGTTGACAAGATATTCGAGCAGCACGAGTTTAGTTATGTTATTCATGAGGCAACAAAAATTAACACCAATGTCTTGCATGAAAAACCTATTTATGATCTTAAAGGTTCGGCGCATTCAACTATTATTCTTGCTGAAAACTGTATTAAACACAATGTTAAAAATTTTGTCTTTGCCTCTTCGGTAGCGGTCTATGGTCGTCCAAAGTCTCTACCTGTTGCTGAAGACGACCTGACAAGTCCAATTTATTCCTATGGAATTGCTAAGTATACGGCAGAATCTTATTTGAAGTATTTTTCTACCTATTATGGATTAAAGTACCAAATCCTTAGATATGCAAACGTTTTTGGGCCTAGACAGCCAATTTATGGAGAGGTGGGCGTTATTGCGATATTTACAGACAGAATTATTAATGGAGAAAGTTTAACTATTTATGGTGATGGCGAACACCAGCGTGATTATATCTATGTTTCTGATGTTGTAGAATTTACGGTGAGATCAATGGAGTTTAATACGTCGTCTGTTTACAATGTAGGCAGAGGCATTCCTGTGACAGTTAATGAGATATTTTTCGAGTTCCAGTCAAGTGGTTTGCAATGTGGGGAGGCTCTCAAAGAGTTAGAGCGATATGGTGAAATTGGAAATTTTTATAGTAGTGTTAATCGTGCGTTTGATACTGGGTGGTCGCCTAAGATCACCTTGGGGAAAGGTATTCAGAAAACCATAGATTACTTTAAAAAGCATAAATATTGTGAATAACCTTCATCTAAAAAAATGCTACAGATGAAGATAGTATGTTAATTTTTAACTGGAGGAATATTGATGCTTTAGTTGCCCTATCGTCCCAACAAAAGAGAGTGAATTGGCAAGAGCACCAGCAATGGTTTAAAAAGAGACTGGCAGATTCGAACAGCAGACTATTAGTAATCCAGTTAGAAAATAAGGGTGTGGGTCTAATTAGAATAGAATTGATGCAAAAAAGTGTAAAATTAATATTTATTTAATCCCCGGGTACGAGGGGCGTGGTTTTGGATATATGGCGCTATCTAAGGCAATTAATGAGTGTATGCTTGGTTGTGAAGCGTATCTTGCAAGGGTTCGGAGTGATAACATACCCAGTCAAAAATTATACCAAAAACTAGGTTTTTCAAAATCATTGGAAAGTGATAGTTTTATTTTGTATAGAAAAAACTCATACACAGACTAGATATGGCAATAATTTCAAAGACGTATGACGATATGCTTGTTAGTGGCAGTAATGATGCTGAGCGTGTAGGATGGGGTAGTATCGAAAGCCAACAAGAACGTTTTCGCATATTGACAGAGATTGGAGATTTGAATAACAGTTCTGTTTTAGATGTAGGTTGTGGCCTAGGGTCGTTCCAGGACTATATTGATGATGCATGTTTAAATTGTGTTTATACAGGTGTAGATATTAACCCTAACATGATACAAGAGGCTCGAAAAAGACACCCAAGTGCAGATTTTATACAGGCAGACATTACTTCCGATGTGCATATACTTAAAGACAGAAAGTTTGACTATGTTTTTTTATCGGGCGCCCTTAATTTAAGTGCTGATTCTCACAAGGATGCAATCGCTCGTATCGTAAAAGAGATGTTTGTTTTATCGAACAAAGGAGTAGCGGTTAATTTTCTCAGCATATTTTCTGATTATTTAACTCCAGGTGAATATTATTGTAATCCTGAGGTGATTTTACAGCTGGCATTCTCTATAACAAAAAGAGTGGTATTGCGTCATGATTATATGTCGCATGACTTCACTATTTATTTGTACAAGTAAATAGTGAATATATTGGTGCGTGTCGACTCTTATCCTGAGATTGCTCTGGGGCATTTGAATAGATGTATTAAGTTAAGCGCCAGCTTAAGAGAATATGGACACAATATAACATTTATCAGCTACGATGATTCGGCCGCAAAAGAGCTTTTATATGAAACAGATTTTGACTGTAAGTTTGTACCCTTTAAAATCAATGATCAGCAAGGTAGGCGAGAGGAGTTTTCTCAATTAGAGATTTTTTCTGATTCAATAGATTTAGTTTTAGTAGATTCGTATAATGTTGATAAAACTTATTTTGATATGTTGTATAAGTACTTTCCGTCAATAGTTTATTTGGATGATTTGGGTTTAAATTTTGACGTGGATTTGGTGATAAATCCATCATGTAAAGCGATAGAGATTGGCTATATAGCAAAACGGTCTTTATGTGGAATGCAGTATGTTATTCTGAGCGATGAATATAGGATGGGACGGACAGAAGTGTTAGATACAAAGAGGCGTTCAATATTGGTGACAATGGGGGGCATTGACCATTATGATTTGTCTTCTCGGGTTATTCCGATATTGGAGAAAATATCCCCAAAGATTGAGGTTAATATTGTAGTTGGGCCGTATTATGAAAATATAGAATCTATTCGAATTGCGGTTCAAAAGAGTTGCTTAAAGATTAATGTTTTTAAAAAAATCTCCAATATTGCCCCTATTATTCTAGAGAGTAATATTGCGTTAACTGCTGGCGGTTTCACTGCATATGAACTAGCAGCAATGTCTACTCCAGCTGTTGGGGTGGCTTTATGGGAAAACCAATACAATAATATAGAGTGCCTATCTAATCAAGGTGCATTAATACCCCTGTATTATTGTCAAAGTCGAGAGTTTGATCACAAGCTTTTTGAGTCACTTTCTGTGTTAATGAGTGATAATAATTTATTAACAAGTATGTCAGTAAACGCGAGAAACGCTGTAGATGGAGAAGGGGCAAATAGAATAAGTAGAAAGATTACCCAGTATTATGACTGCAGATAAGCCTATCATTTTAAGTGCACACCAACCTGCATATATGCCATGGTTAGGGTTATTCCATAAAATATTTTTGGCCGATATTTTTTGTGTATTTGATATCGTGCAATATCAGAAAAAAGATTTTAACAATCGGAATAGAATTAAAACCTCGGCAGGGGCAATATGGTTATCCGTACCGGTACGGTCAAGCGGAAGGCTGGAGTCTACTATTGCCGATATTGAAATAATTAACAACGGGTGGCAAAAGAAGCATTTAAAGTCTATAGAGTTGAATTACAAAAGAGCGCCGTACTTTGAGCAATATTTTTATGATTTGGAAAAAATATTAAATACACCTTACCAGTATTTAATAGATTTGAACTTTGATATATTGATTTATATGTTGGGAGTTTTGAATATAGATACGAAAATTGTGAAGGCAAGCGATTATTCTTTTCAAGGCGTTAAGTCAGATTTGGTTTTGGACATGTGCACTCAATTAAATGCTGATATTTATATATTTGGAGAGCAAGGGAGGAATTATGCAAATATAGAATCATTTAACAATAAGGGGATTTCCCTATACTTTCAATCATATAACCACCCAGTTTATAGTCAAATGAAAGGTGAATTTTTGCCCTATATGAGTGTTTTGGACTTGTTGTTTAACAAGGGTGAAGAAAGTAGAGGTATTTTGTTGATGGACAATATAACCAGACGGGATCTAGTTTAAGCATATGGTTAATATTTTGATATGAAGAAAAATGCAAGAGTACTCGTTGTTGTGGCTCATTCTGATGATGAAGCAATGGGCTGTGGTGGAACTATTGCAAAACATGTGGAGTTTGGAGCTCAAGTTTGCGTAGTTTTTATGACAAATGGTGTTGATTCTCGTCAAACTGCATCGAAAGAGGATGTTGGTAGACGACATCAGGCGGCTGAAAGGGCGTCTGATATTTTAGGAGTTTCATTAATTCAGAGCTTCAATTTTCCTGATAATAAAATGGATGTCGTTCCATTACTTGATATCGTTCAATCAATTGAGAGTGTGATTGATGAGTTTAGGCCTGATATAGTTTACACTCACCACATTGGTGATTTGAATATTGATCATCAAATAACACATAATGCAGTTATGACAGCCTGTAGGCCGCAACCCGATCAATGTGTGAAGGAAATTTATACATTTGAAGTTCCTTCGAGCACCGAATGGCAAGCGCCAAGTTTTTTTCAATTTGTGCCAAATATGTTTATTGATATTACTGAACAGATAGAAGTAAAGAAGAGGGCTTTAATATCATACGATGATGAAATGAGACCAGCCCCGCATAGTAGAAGTATTAAAAATATTTTAAATATAAGTAAATATCGAGGCAATTCTATAGGAGTAGAGTATGCAGAAGGGTTTATGGTTAATAGAATTTTAAAAACACAATTGTAATTTAAAAAAAGGACTTGAGTTATGAAGAAAAATACAGGTGGTTATCGTTTAGGGTTTGAAAAAAGATCTGAAAAAGAAGTTAATTATTCAGAAGGATTAGAGCAAGCTCTTTCAAACAGCTCTTTTTCTGACTTAGAAAAAGCAATGTCATTTCCTATGTTTGCACCTAGACAGTCAATCGCAACTTTTCTTTACAAGCATGAGCTGTTCAAGAAAATTATTAATATACATGGGTCAATTGTTGAATGTGGTGTGGCCTATGGTTCTGGAACTATGAGTTTTGCCCATTTTAGCTCTATTTATGAGCCAGTAAATTATACGAGACGTATTATTGGATTTGATACATTTAATGGATTCCCATCTTTAACAACTTTGGACAAAGGTGGGTCTGAACATGCATTTGAGGGCGGTATGTGTGTTGATAGCTATAATGAATTAAAGACTTGTGTTGAGTTGCACGATCAAAATAGATCGATTGGACATATACCCAAGGTGGAATTAGTCAAGGGAGATGCTATCAAGTCAATTCCAGAATACGTTGAGCAAAATCCACATCTTGTAGTCTCTTTATTGTATTTAGATTTTGACCTATATGAGCCAACACTTGCTGCCCTTAAATACTTCTTACCAAGAATGCCTAAGGGTGCGGTTTTGGCGTTTGATGAATTGGCAATACCAGATTGGTCTGGAGAAACAATAGCAGTAATGGAAGAGGTGGGTATTAATAATTTGAGAATACAAAGAATGCCATTTGACACAACTAGATCATTTGCTATTATTGAGTGATTAATTTTTCTAAGGTGGTTTGCTATGGATAAGTATTCTAACGCCCCTGTTGTTAAAGCGGACTATGATGTTTTTATTGAGGGAGAGACTATTGATCTTTGCGTCCCATCAGATGATGATTGGGTTCTGGATCAGTGGTTTAGATGGTTTAATCGTGATGAGATTACAACATATTTAGCACAAGGTGTTTACCCCAATACTCTGAAATCGCAAAAGGCATTCTACGATACACTGGGCAATAATAGTTCCCGCATAGCTCTTTTGATAAAACCTAAAGAATATGATGGATTCATTGGGGTTGCATCACTTTCTTCAATTGACTTTGTACATCGCCAATGTGATTTTGCGATGGTGATTGGGGAGCGCTTGAATACTGCTGGCTCTTTATTCTATGGACTAGAGGCAAAAGCATTAATGACACAACATGCAATGCAAACAGTGGGAATGGAAAGGGTAAACAGCTCTCAAATTGTGAATTTGGTCAGATGGCAGAACTGGCAAATTTTGTTTGGCTACCAAATTGAAGGCTTACTAAGAAAAAAGTTTAGGAAGGGTGATAAAGTTTATGACCTTCTTGTGTCATCATGTCTTGTGGAGGACTACAAAACACTCGTTGCTAAGAGAGAAGGGCGTTTGTGGCCAGGGAAGTCTCAAATGTTTCAGATGTTAAAAAGCCTGCCGGACACGACGTTAATTGATGAATTGACTGATTGGCTGCCAAAAAAACAAGCACAGTATTGGGATCTAGTATTTCAAGATGAAAATGAAAATTTTTGAAAAAAGTGTAGAGTTTAATTATATTAATGATAGGAATTATGTCCACTCTTCGTCAATTATTCAGTGTATTTGGTTAAATATTGAATCCTATTTTCATTCCTATGATGGACAAGGGATTTTTATGGATATTCGTTTTCATCATATATTAAATTCCAACGCCAAACTTATTGTGTTTGATGAGCATCAAAATTTTTTGGAGAAAGATCATATATCGTCAGAGGGTGTTGTATATACGGAAGGAATGAAATTGTATTTTTACCTTTTTGAAGACACCAATAGTAAGGTTGTTAAAAGTAATAATTTTAAGTACTGTGTTGATGTGAATTGTGCTGGTGATTATGAAGGTGTGTGTATCATTGGTACAGATGATATTGACTCATATATTAGCAATATTATTGAGGCAAATAAAAGGGTTCATAAGATTACTTTATGCGAGAAGTCAAAGATAGAGGTTGTTAATTTATATATGAAAAAAATACCAATCCTTTGTCTTGATGAAGGCTTAAAGTTAACAACGATAACAATTAAAAATCTTGGCGTTAGAGAGCACGGGGACGGTGTTGCCACGTTAAACAAGATAAAATTTCATGATTTTTCAGGCTTGCAATTTGATGTTGCATTTTTTGTCAAGGAGGGTGTATGAGCGATAGAAAAATTGGTATTGAGGCGATTGAATACTATCTACCTTCTCAAGTGACGACTTCAGATGATTTGGCTGAGAGGTATGGTTTTGACAAAGAGTTTGTTGAGAAAAAGGTGGGTGTCTCAAATTTGTACACAACTCAAAGCAATGAGACGGTTTTAGATATGTCAGTTAGAGCGTTGGAAAAAATGTTATTAGCACGCCCTGGCCTGCGAGAGAATATTGATTTGCTGGTGGTTTGCACTCAAACTTCCAATTACCAACTCCCTCAAACATCATCACAGGTACAAAGCAAGTGTAACCTTCCGAATGGCATTGCATCATTTGACATTAGTCTTGGATGTTCAGGTTTTGTTTATGGTTTGAGTATTGTTGAGTCTATGATGAAGAGTTATGGCTTCTCAAATGCAGTCCTTATTACAGCGGATGCATATTCAAAAATTATTGATGAAAATGATAGAAACACTAAGTGTTTGTTTAGCGACGCTGCGACAGCTACATTAATATCGGATAATGGAGTTCTTCTGTCAGGGGAGTATATTTTTGGTACCGATGGTGATTTTTTTGACCGACTAATAGTTACCAATTTTTCCGG
>Ga0181565_10005223_pt1 | contig 9959 bp, 3 predicted proteins | sample 101ome_16_FD_129661 | JGI IMG/M metagenome (GOLD analysis project Ga0181565, IMG submission 129661) | Coastal salt marsh microbial communities from the Groves Creek Marsh, Skidaway Island, Georgia - 101401AT metaG (megahit assembly) | ecosystem: Environmental > Aquatic > Marine > Intertidal zone...
CGGGCTTCCATGGAAACGGCGGCCCTCGAAGAGCGGCTCGCCGGCAAAGCCCAGCAATTTGAGCGAGCCTCCCCCTTCATCGTTGCTGCGTCGGTTCTGCTGACGCTCGTGCTGGCCGCTCAACTTTACCTCAGCCCGCCGACCTTCCAGACCGACCTCAACGAGTTCGCCCCAGAATCCGAGGCCACCCAAGCCCATGACCGCATCCATCAGCACTTCCCCAACGAAACCCGTCCCATGTTCGTTCATGTCACTGCCGACGACGGAGCCAACGTGCTGAGCATCGATGCGCTTCACGCCATGGAGGCGGATTTGGCCGTGTTCAAGGCGGAGTCGGCGAAGCGCCAGGGGTTCGTGCAGGTGTGGACCACCGCACCGAGCATCGTTCAGCATGCGCTTGACGAACAAACCGATGGTGATGTTTTGGCCGACATCACCTCGTGGCCCTCGTTGGTCGACCGGGTGTTCACCAACAACGAAACGTGCACCCTCTCGGCGGACGATGAATGGCTGTCCTCAGCCACCTACGCTTCATCTGCGTTGCTCCACAAGGACCTCGATTTTGACCCGGTGTGCGAATACCTCGAATCCGGAACCGGCGACGCTGCCCCCTTTGCCTCCTCGACGTTGTGGGTCCTTGAGGTTGACCCGGATCTCGGCGAAACCCAGCGCCGTGAACTGCAGAACCAACTTCGATCGGTGATGGACGGGCGTTCCGCCGATTCGCCCATGACCTATGCCGTTGTGTCCAACGACCTCTTGGCGCACGACATTGACGAGGGCACGTTTGACAACCTCATGCTGCTGATCGTGGTGGCGTTGGTGGTGGTCGTGGCCATGCTGGCTGTGGGCTTCCGGTCCGTGAACCACGTCGTGTTTCCGCTGGTCGGTCTGTCGAGTGCGTTGGTGTGGACCTACGGTTTGCTGAACCTTTCAGGCGCCACCTTCACGGCGCTGGAGGCGACGGTGGCGCCGCTGGTGTTGGGGCTGGGCATCGATTACGCCATCCACTTGCAGCGTCGTCAACGGGACAACCTCGAGACGCACCCGAACACGGCCGAGGCTTGGATGCGTGCCATGGGGCACCTGTCCATTCCATTGGGTTTGGCCATCATCACCACCGTTGCTGCATTCATGGCTAACATCATCTCGCCCCTGCCCCCCTTGGCAACGCTTGGTTACGCCCTTTCGTTGGGCGTGGTGTCCGCCTTCTTGTCCTCGACGTTTTTCGTTGGTGCTCTTCACGTCATGTTCACGTCGCCGGAGCACGCCTCGAGTCGGACCAACTTCGCCCTGCCGGGTGTTTCGGAGCGTTTGTTACGCCTTCAGCAACGCCAACAAGTGGGTGTCATCCTTGTCACCGTCTTGGTGTCCGGTCTGTCTATTTACGGCGCTGCCTCCTTGGAGACGGATTTTGACCTCGCCGATTTTGTTGCCGATGACATGCCGGTGATGCAGGTCAGGGACGACCTGGCCGAGAGCTACGAGAGTGCGGGGTGGAAATTGGTGTACGTCCTCTTTGAGCCGGTTGACGGGCAGTCCACCGTGCCGGGGGACGACGACCTCCTGTCCGAACTCCGTGGCTTCCATGCCGATCTTCAATCGAACAACGATGTGGTCGGAACGAATTACCGTACGCCTGCTCCGTCCTACGAAGGGCCGTACCCCGTGCTGCGCGACGCCATCCTGCGAAACGCTTCGATGGGTCAGGCCCACAACCTTGAGGTCATCGCCGGTCAGGTGTATTCCACCACCGAAGGTCGGGACTCGGTGGATCTGGGTGCCTTCTTCGCTGAACTGGCCACCAACGATTCCATCGCTGACCCGTTGACGGGCGAATCGTGGCGGGAGCGTGTGGAGCAAACCGTGCACCTCGACGGTTCGTTCATCCTCCACTTGCGAAACGAGGTCCGTGTTGAAGCCATCACCTCGGCTGACTCCGATCGCGTGATTGAAAATTTCGAGGAAGTCCTTGGCGCCACCGATCGGTCCGGCACCCTCCGTGCCCAACTCAAAGACCATGCACAACTGCACATCACGGGCGATTTGGTGGTGCTCCAAACCGTGCTTCAGGGTCTGTCGCTGACCCAGATTGAAAGCACGGCCATCTCCCTGTTGGTCTCCTTCCTGGTGCTCTTTTTGTTGACACGACGCACCATGCCGGCCGTGATTGTCCTGTTCCCGGTGGGTGTCGCATCGCTTTGGGTGGTGGGTTCAATGGCCCTCATCGGGCTCAAGTGGAACGTGTTGACGGTGATGGTCACCGCCCTGACGTTGGGCATCGGCATCGATTATTCCATTCACATGTGGCGGCGAATCGAGGTGGAACTCGGTCGTCAACAAGACCATTGGAAAGCGCTTCGCACCTCCCTGAACACGACAGGGATGGCCTTGATGTTGAGTGCACTGACCACGATGGCGGGGTTCCTTGTGCTCAGCTTTTCACCCATGCCGATCATCCAAGATTTCGGTTTGATCACCGCCATCACGGTGATGTTCTCGCTCGTTCTCTCGCTGGTCTTGCTTCCGGTGCTGGTTGAATTGGTTGCACGGGCTGAGGAATCCCCCGAGTTGCCCAACCTAAACAACGAGTGACCACCGCCGTTCGGCGTTGTACGGCTCACCTCTGCAGACGTTCATTCATGCGGCTGCATCGCCCTTGCAAGGTGAAGGTGCAGGCTCGTTGGAGGGCTTCATCACACCACGGCCAAGGCTTCGACGATGGCGTCCATGTCCAAGTTCTGTTCCCGTGCCACAAGCGCCAACGCAAGCCAAGGTGTCACGTGACGAAAGGCCTTCTGTTTGCGATCGGCTCGCCGTTTCAACTCCTCGGCGTCGATGCCGCTGGTACGGGCGATGTACTTGACGAGCCGTTGCGTCACGCGCATGCGCGGGTCAGCAGGCATGTCGCTGGATCGCATGCTGTGTGATGCGGTGGAGGTGCTCGAGGTGGGTGGTGCATTCGCATCCGGGGTCGCAACGCTGCTACCAACGGTGTCGACCCTCGCAGGTTCAATCCCTGACGCCTCGGGTAGGGTTGCTTTGACCGGCTGCAACAAACGCGAAGGGCGCGGGAACCATCCGAGCGGCACCTCAACCGAACCAAGGGGGACGGCGACCTCAAGGTCGGGGCCGTTTTCTCTCAACCAACCCGCTGCCAGCAGGGCCGCCACGGCATCTTCCGAGGCTTGCGGTTCCAACCACCCCATGTCAAACGCGAGCCAGCGTTCCAAATCAAACGGATTGAGCCGTTTTGAACTGCGGAATGCCATGGTGAGCACGCGACGAACGTCCTCGACATCGTCGCTCATGGTGCACGATGTGCGGTCACCGTTCAAGAAGGTGGGGACGTCAAAGGTTCACTTTGGTGAAGGATTTGTCGTCGTTCAATCTCCAGCGCTCGTTTTGTCCTGGCACGACGTAAAAGGTCCCTTCGTCGGTGTATTCGTAATCGCCGCCTCCAGGCAGATGGGTGTAATCGGCCACATGGCTGGCGTCGTCCGAGGTCGCCTCTGGTCCAGGACCGAGCGCATCGAAATGAGCGGCCGCCATGGACTTGGTGTCGAGCGTGGCATCGGTTGGGGAGGTCCGTGGTGGACCTCGCGGTGGACCCCGTGAGGGTTTGGTGACGCTGGCTTCGCCGATTTTTCCTCCCGGCGGGCCGCGAGGTTTCGGCGTTGTTTCTGCTGCGGATGGTGGCGACGGTGCTGCGGCCGGAGGGTCCATGGCAGCCTTCAGGGCGGCCTCCTCGACCATGTCATCGCCACCCCGGCCTCGAAGCACGACGACAGCGAGCAACGCCAAGAGGCCCGCGCCACTCACAGCGGCGACCGCCCCGCCCAACCCACCGGATTCGGTGGTGTAGGTGGCGTTCCAAGCGTTGTTGCCTTCGTTGACTTCCCAAACGGCCGCCGCCTGATCGACCGTGATACGAAGGGTCCAGGTGCCCTCTGGTGCGGTGAACGAGCGAGCCAACGGAACGGCGGTGTTGGGGTTGATGCTGTCGAAGACGGCGCGACCCACCAATTGCACGTCCTCGCCCTGCACGAGTTCCAAGCGAACGTCGAATCCGGTGTCCAGCGCTTCACCGCTGTTCACCACGAGCAACGTCACGTCGACGTTGTCGCCGGGTGCCACATCGGCCTCGACCGTGACATCTTGCAGCGTGAGGTCGGGTCCGATGTAGTTGAGGGGGACGATCAGCCACGGTTCGGCCTCGCTGTTCCCGGTGCTGCTGACAAGGGACCAACCTGCGTCGTCCTGTCCGGTGGCCCAACACTCGATGGACGCCTGGGCTGGCAGCGTGGACGGGTCGCCCAGCCCGGTCATGTTGAACTGGAAACTGAACATCGTGTTCCCATCAAAGACGGTGGTGGCGTTTCTCGACTGCGTTTGTGCTGGCCAGACGGCGTCCACCGAGCGAAGTTGGCAGGTGACGGAGAGGTTGTTGCTCCACCCTTGGGCCTCGCGTAGGTTGACGCCAACGTTCACTTCGTCGAGATGATAACGGGAAATGGACGCAGCACCATTGGAGGCCAGCAGTTCAGGCGGAAGGCCGTCCAAACGGAACGAGGGAACCGAGACGGATGTCAAGGACGTGAGTTCGTAAGGGTCCCAAAGGCTGAACTCGATGTCGTGCATCAAGCCCGAACCAGAGGGTGTTGGCACCGTGGCTTGAATGGAACCGTTCTCAACCGAAACCGTCACAGCACCACGCCACGAACTGGATTGTTGGAGGCCGTCCCAGCGCAACCGCAACTCGCCCGTGTACGGGGTTTCGCTCAGGCGGTGGGTGACCACGCCACGCAACGACAACCCATCTCCGCTCATCACGGCGACGCCCTCGGTCAAGGGTTGGGTCACCGGTCCATCCTCATCGGTCAGGGCCGTGACCTCAATGGCCAAGTCTCGCTGAAGGCTCCACATGCCTTCGTGGGTGAACAGGGCGGTCCCGTCGATGTCGCGAACGACCGCATCCAGCCGCCCTTGTTGCAACTCACCAGCGGAAAAACTCCAATCCACGCGGCCGTTCACGTGCAGCGTGAGCGTGTTGCCTGAGGCGATTGCTCGGCAGTCGTTGGGCTGCAGGAGGATGCGCTGATCGAGGGAACGGCAGGTGCCGTCCACCGGGTTGTAGGCGAAGCCAAGTCGGTCATCGCCACCAAGGTGGACCTCCACGCTAAGCAGGTCATTGATGTCGTTGGTGTCCTCCAGGGTGAGGCTCCATCCAAACATCCTGGACGGTTCAAGCCGCAACACGCCGCTGGTGACCATCTCCCCGGTCGGGGTCAACGCCGTGAGGTTGGTCTTCGAGGGTGTGCGGGACGTCCAGGTGAGATGGCCACGGTTGTCCGGTGCGACAGGGATGGCATAGCCGGCAGCGTCGGTTCCTTCGAGGAGGAGATGAACCGTTTGGTGGTCGTCGTTCATGGTGTCGTTGACGCTGGTGTTCAGGTGCCAGCGGTTGCCTTCGTTGCCGATGTACAGCGTTGCCTCGACGTATTCATCGCGTTGTGGAAGGCCGTCGGCGATCCCACCGTTGGTGCCGTCGTGAACGGCCTCGATCCACTTGAGGAGGGTCACTGTGTCCTGTGTGAAGCCACCCACGTCGTTCAAAGCCAACGTCACGGGTCGTTCATGGGCCTCGTTGATGTACGCTCCATCGGTGGGTTGGGTGGCCACCAAGGTGGGCGCCAAGCCGTTGAGGACGAAGTTGAACGTTTCCAAATCGTCGACCAATTCCCAATCCTCAACGGTTCGCACCTCGAGGGACAGCGTGACGTCGCCTGCGATGGATTCGGGTAGATTCAGCACGGCGTCCCATGCTTCGCCGCCCGTGGGTAACATGAACCAGTTTGTCGTGCTGTTCTCCCAAATGCGTTCGCCCGTTGGGCTCTCATCGTGGGTGTGGACATCGGTGTGAATACGGGCTTCAATCGAGCCGCCCATCAACGCGAGTCCACTGTTGGCGAACCGGTGCTGGAGGCGCACGGTCAATTCGGCGTTGCCCGGCAACACCTCGCCCGCTTCAACTTCGTCACCGCCAACGCTGGAAGCGTCCGCTGTCACGCCAAGGATCACGACTTCGACCGCTCGGTCCAATCCAATGAGGTCCTCGTGGATGTAGGTTGCATTTCGATCGGCTTGGGTTTGCACCATGAAGCGAAGGTGCTCACTTGGCAACTCACTGGCGAGTGAAAACGACCAGGTGACGGTTTGACCGGACTCGGTCATGGGACCCAACACGGCGCTGACGTTGCCTTCGAAGATCAACCCGTCGTTGTCCGAGAGATGAAGGGTCGATGCGGTCGTGTTCCATGTCATTCGCGTCCATTCGGAAGGGCTGTGAGGTCCGCCGAGGGGGTTCTGCGCACGCAGGCCGAGGACGTACTCCCCGGGCGAGGTGGAGGCATGGTGGTGGGTGGTGATGTTGATCGGCGCTGAGGTGGGCTGCATGGTGGCAGGCAGCGCCGTGATGAACGATGCCTCGTCAGCACCGAGGGTCACACGGGACAACGAGGGTGTGTCCCAATCCATGAGCGCCGTGGTGGTCAGTCGGGCTCGGTACTGCACGTAGCCGTGATTGAGCGGTGTCTCGTCCATCGAATGGTTGCCCGCTGATAGGAACGCATGAACGGGGACGACCGTGGGCTTCCAGGGCGCCGATGCGATGCCGCTGGCTTCGGCCGCTGTTCGGTACTGCAGCCCGACGGTCGTGCCGCTCGGTTCGATGGTCTGGAGATTCAGCCAAGTCAAGCTGGCTGACCCTTCGGTGGTGTTGCTGAGTTGTTCAATGCTGGACGTCAACCAGCCCATGCGGTGGTTCGGGTTGGTGAAGTATTCGTTCTCGCCAACGTAGGATATGGACCACGTGCTGAACCGCTGGTTGGACATGTCGCCTCCTGCATAGATCAGCGTGTCGTTGGCCCTCACCAGGGTGGAGTCGTACAGGCCGATGGGCAGCGTGGCGTGGGTTCGCCAACGGTTCACAAAGGGGTCGTAGCCGTAGGTCTTGTCGCTGGCCGTGCCCGTCCAACCGCTCGTCGTGTAGCCCCCCAAGATGACGATTTCATCGTTGAACACCTCGGCAGCGTACGCCGACAGGGCGCGCGTGGCGTTGGGCAACGGTGACCATGTGTTGGTGACGGGGTCGTAGGCTTCGGTGCGGTTGGTGTCGGCCGTGACCGTTTGGTTGGCCACCGGGTCGAAGAAGGTGCCAACCCCACCGAAGGCGATCAGTTTGCCTCGGAACGGAATCAACTCAAAGGAGTGACGTGGAACGGTCATGTTCGCCAGTTGCGTCCATTGATCGTTGATGGGGTCGTAGCGAAACATTTCGGCACGGAGGTCGGACCGGTCGGGTTTGGCCACGCCTCCAGCGACGTAGAGTTGGTTGTTGAGCACCGCCACACCGGCCAAGCCCACGCCTTTGCCGCTGGGCATGCTCGTGCCCGAAGTCCAATTGCCAACGTTGGGGTCGTACTTTTGCACCATGCCGGTGGATTGAACGGCCGGCTGGGAATTGGGGTAGAGGTCGCCCACGGTGTAGATCACGCCGTTCAACACCCCGCACCCATGGTACTGTTGGGTGCTGGCCATCTCTTCAGCAGCGGGGGACCACCCCATCGTGGACATGTCAAAGATGTCCACGGTCTTCGATGGCGCTTCATCCCCCGTCTGGACGGGGTTGGCATCGCTGCGACCACCCATCAGGTACACCTCGTCGGTTGAAGCCAAGTGCACCGAACACGAGCCTGTCCGCAGGGTCGACAACCCGTTGCCGTTGGTGGGGGTTGTCCAGGAAACGGCCGGACGTTGCAGTGTGGTGATCCCGGTGGCTACCGAGGTGGTGAGGTTCGTGTGAGTGAAGCCGTCCGTGGTGCTGAACGACGTGTCGACAACAGTGGTTTCGAACACGTTGGGTTGTTGGTCGAGCGGCCCTGCGTCCTCATCAGCGTCCGTGAACGTCACCGGTGGGTGCGGCAGAACGGCCAACGCGAGCAACACCGCCAGCCCGACAGCGTGCCATGCCGCACGTGGCTCAGCGCCCATACCGCGTGTCCTGTGGTGCAGGTTTGTATAGGCTTCTTGTTGGTGCGTCCCGTGCTTGACCAGCCCACCGGTTCGAGGTCGGCATCAAAGGGGTCAGGCGACGCTTCAGAGCTCGTCAACGATGTCGTCCTCTGGGACGACGTCGCCTTGTGCGATCGCAGCCAGTTCGAGCAAACCGGATTGGTCGTACTCCTCCTCCTCGGGTGATGCTGCTCTGGGAGGGGTGAACGCAGCAAGCCGCCCTTCGTAGGCGGCGATGGCTTCCTGGGTGCCCCGGGCACCCATGAGGACAATGATGACGAACCCGAATTTGTTGATCAGATCAGCGAAGTTGTAGGCCAGCATCATCCACGCTGCACCGTCGTCACCGCCGGTTTCAAGCGCGCCGAGGATGTAACCGATGGGGTAGATGACCCAACCGAAGAGGATGAGTTTGCGCATTCGGCTCATGGCGATGCGGATGGATTCGTCGCCGATTTTGGTGTCGTCAATGCCGTATGCACCAGTGAACGGTGTGCCCACCACAAGGAAAACGGTGGCGTAGCCAACCATGCCCTGGAGGAAGAAGTACCAGTGGATGCCTGCTGGCGTTTCACCGATGGCGAGGGCCCGGTCGACCTCCACCTGTCCGATGTAGCCGCTCACCATCATGAACAAGGATCCAACGATGATGATGCCGGGAACGGACATGCCCGGCAGGTCAAACAAGCGGCGGTTGGTGAAGGATTCCTTGCCGGCGAGCACGGCAAAGGTCACGGCCATGAGCGGCACGGTGGTGAGCCAGTCGGCGTAGCGGAAATCGGTGGGGACGGACGCATCGGCCAAGTAGGTGTCCTGCATCAAGGCATATTGGAATCCGGCAATCCCGACGATCATCACGCCGATGCCAATGGCAGGGCGGTGTTGCCGTGCGACATCGTTTCGCTCCATGAACAGGAAAAAGGCTGAAGCGATGAAGATCAAACTGATGGCCACGAACGAGATGTACGTCACGCGTTCAATGGACGACATGGCAGTACCGTCCTCAAATTCAGCAGCACCCGCTGCGGAGGCCACGGGCAGCAAGGTGATGGCGGTCAACATCAGGAGCATCAGGGTGGTTCGGTTCAACATGGTCATCACGCCTCAGGAGTGGCTGCCGCCGCTGTAATTTGTAACTTTTTACGATTCTTTTTGAGCAAATCGTTGCGGAGTTTGGCTTCGACAGAGCGTGCTTCTTCTTTGGTGATGCCTTGCTGTCGGCGGTAGAGTTCGAGCCAGCGCAGTTCTTTCGCCGACAAAGCCCCATCTTCCAGCAGCACGTTGACGACTTCCTCGTACATGGTGACGCGAATGTTGGATGCATTGGAGTTGACCTTGCTGCTGATGAAGCGTTCAACGAGCACCTGGATGGGGACCAGCCCGCCCAAGATGAGCACCTTTTGGTAGATCAACGTGGTCGAGGACACACCCGATGCCTCGAGCCAAGGTTCGATTTGAAATTCCGAGATGGCAAACAGCACGATACCGATGCCGACCGTAAACAGCAACGCCTTTGACTGTGCTTTGGCGCTCGAGACCTCCAGCAAGGCGTTGGAGAGTTGTGCGTTGGTACCTTCCAACTGGTCGGCCATGCTTTCGGCGGAGGCCAGTTCTTGCTTCAGTCCGTCAATGGTGTTGTTGAGGGCGCGCTTGTCCCGCTCCACCTTGGCATTGTGGCGGATCAGCCGCACCGTGTGTGCCCCGAGCGGGGCGGTCCAGTTGAATTGCTCCAGCAACTCATGGGTGTAATGGCCCGCGCTGGCGTTGCCGGCGCAGGCCATGTAGGCTTCGCCAGAAACATTGAACCGTCGCACGGCCAAGGATTTGATGCGCTCGTCCTTCACCGGGGGGAGGGCGGACCAAGCGGTCAAGTCATCGCCTTCAAC
>Ga0181565_10005227_pt1 | contig 9956 bp, 6 predicted proteins | sample 101ome_16_FD_129661 | JGI IMG/M metagenome (GOLD analysis project Ga0181565, IMG submission 129661) | Coastal salt marsh microbial communities from the Groves Creek Marsh, Skidaway Island, Georgia - 101401AT metaG (megahit assembly) | ecosystem: Environmental > Aquatic > Marine > Intertidal zone...
GTGCAGATCGGCCAGACCGAAGACGGCGTGCCGGTCTTTTTTGACAAATACGCGTTTGAAGCCGATCACGTCGCCGTCGTCGGACGCATAAAGCCCCATACGGACTTTGTCGGCGAAATAGAGAGCGGTCTACACAAGATGATGCTCATCGGATTGGGCAAGCATAAGGGCGCTGCGCTCTACCACCAGGCCATCGTTCACTACAGCTTTGATCGCATTATCCGCTCTGTTGGCCAACAGGTCATCGACCAATGTGGGGTCCTGCTGGGATTGGGCATTGTCGAAAACCAATACGACCAAACAGCTCTGCTCAAAGGCGTCGCACCCGAAGAATTTGTCGAGCGCGAAAAAGAGCTGCTCGTCCTAGCGAAAAAGTGGATGCCGCGCCTACCTTTTGACCACGTAGACTTGCTTATTGTCGACGAGATTGGTAAAAACATCTCGGGGGCTGGCATGGATACCAACGTCGTCGGGCGGAAGTTTCACGACAACCACGCCGCCGAGAAGGAATACCCCAAAGTAACGCGCATTCTCGTCCGCGGCCTGACGCCAGAGACCCACGGCAACGCCTCGGGCATTGGCACGGCCGAGTACGCGCATCGACGGGCCGTTGAAGAAATGGATCGCGAAATCACCTACATCAACTGTATGACGGGCAACCATCCATCGGGCGCCCATATACCACTCTATTTCGACACGGATCAGATATGCATTGAAAAGGCCTTGCAAACGGTCGGCCTGCGCGAACCTGGCGAGGAAAGGATCATGCGCATACACAATACGCTAGACCTGGGTGAACTGCTCGTCTCGGAGGCGTATAGAGCAGAGGTTGAAGCGCGCGAGGATCTCTCGATTGTCGAGGAGGCGGCCCCGATGCCCTTTGATACCAGCGGCGATTTGCCGCTACATTTCTAACTATCTCCGAGAAGAGGATAAACCCTATGGAGCTGCCCGCAGGCGACTATATAGGCATGCGTCGCGACGAGATCGATACGCCTGTCTTACTCGTTGACCTAGATGCACTCGACTCCAACATAGAGAAGATGGCCGCCCATTTTCGCGAGACTGGAAAGCATCTGCGTCCACACAGCAAATCGCACAAGACGCCGGCCATTGCACATCGACAGCTCGAAGCAGGCGCTCTGGGCATTACCTGTGCCAAGCTCGGCGAAGCCGAAGTAATGGCCGACGCCGGCATCCGCGACATCTTGATCGCCAACGAAGTCGTGGGTGCTAAGAAAATCGAGCGACTGATGCACTTGGCCACGCGCTGCGACATCATGGTCGCCGTTGATCATCCCGCCAACTTGAATGCACTCAACGCCGCCGCCGCCGCGAGCGACGTCTTTCCGAGAATCCTTGTCGAGGTTAATATCGGACACAATCGCTGCGGCGCAGCGCCGGGGCAAGCCGCAGTTGATTTAGCACGGCAGGCGCAGAACGCATCCCACCTTCGCTTTGCCGGCATTATGGGCTACGAAGGACACGTAGTAGACCTCGAAGACGGCACAGAGCGCGAGGAAAGAGCAAGCGAGTGCCTACAGCGACTCGTCGACGCCCGCGCCGATATCGAAGCGGCCGGCATAGCCGTCGGCATCTGCTCCTCTTCGGCCACGGGTGACTATTACATCAGCACGCGCTTTGACGGAATCACGGAAGTCCAAGCTGGATCGTATGCACCCATGGGCGCGGCCTATGGGCGGTTGGGGCTCGGTTTCGAAAACGCCCTCACCGTGCTTACCACCGTCGGGAGTCGCCCGACCTCTCATCAGGTAATAACCGATGCTGGACTAAAGTCTCTTACACCAGAGCACGGCTTTCCCCTCGTAAAAGACCGCAACGATCTCGAATGTCACGCTCTCTCAGAAGAGCACGGACGCCTGCGCACGCTCGACGGAGCCGACTGCACCGATCTTCAGGTAGGCGATCTGCTCGAGTTTATTCCAGGACACGGCTGCACCACGGTCAACCTACACGACTACCTCTATGCCATGCGCGGCGGCCAGCTGGTCGACGTCTGGCCAATTGCCGCACGCGGCAAAGTGCGCTAGGCCCGTACGCGCTATCCAACCAACTAACCGATACGCAGAGAGAAACCCCTAGATTTGTTTCTCACTGGAGGTTGTTCCATGCACTACGCTCTCGCACTCCTCTTAGTCGTCGTATGTCAATCGGCAGCAGCCGAACAAATACGCATCACGACCACGCAGGACTGGAATCGCTGGCAGCGACCCGGCGACGCGCTCTCCGTTGAAAACGGCACACTGCGGCCCGGCTTTATTCGCCGCGACATTAATGCCGTCGCCAACGCAGCCCAGTTTGGCGGGGGTATCCACGGCGTAGGGTCTAACCCAGCACGGGCCGGCAACCTCATTGATGGCGATAGGACAACCTACTGGGCTCCCGACCCCAGTGCCCCGCTAGAAGACTGGTGGATCGAAATCGACCTCGGACGGGCGGTGTCTGCTCAACGCATTGAGCTGCAGTTTATCGAAGGCAGCGCACCGCTAGAATTTTTCCGCATCCTCACCTCAGATGGCGAACCCTTTTTCAACAACGCCAACTCCGTCATACCCGGATCTCTGCGCTACAATAAGAGCACGAGCTACAGCTTTAACACCGAGCACTCCGTGGTCATCGACTTTGAGAAAAAGCCTCTCCAGTATATCCGCATAGAGGCCGATCGCATCCAGTCCGATCCCGACATCCGCCTAGGAGAAGTGAGTGTCCAGAGCATAGGAGACAATATTTCTCTCGGAATCTGGGAGCGCGGGGGCGGCGTCAGCATCGTCTCCGAAGTGGGTTCGACCTTTGGTCGCGAGCTAGTCGAGAGCGTGGGTATCAGCAACACGCTGGTCGACGGCGATATCACAACCTATTGGGGTACCGTGCACCGGGGCGGCTCGGGCGCGCAGCCCGAACAGCAGTTTGGACAGTTCGAACTCGACCTTGGCGCGCTCTTTTGGGTCGATACCGTCCGCATGCTAGGCGATGGTTCGGGCATTGCTCCGGGCCGCGGCGCCGGCTACCACAGGGGCGGCACGTTCAACTATCTCTGGTATCAATTTTACACGTCTGATGGATCTCGCTCGGTTGACGGCTCACTGCGCTGGGAACTGATGGGTGAATTGCCCTCTGATCCGCGCAACCTGCAGGGCATTGTGCACTTCGAGGAACACTTCCCACTGCGCAAAGTCCGTCACGTCCGCCTATTCTTTCCCATGTCTAACGGCATTCAGGCTTTTAATGGACGCATTGGAACAACGGCCGAGTGGCAGGTATTTGGCTACGGCCACCCAGCTGAAGCGGTTGCGGTCTCGCCTCTTTTCGACCTCCAATCCATTCAGCATATCACCGCGCTACACTGGGACGTAGACACCCCCCCGGGAGCCCGTCTAGAACTTCGCAGTCGCACGGGCAACGCGCTGCAACAGACCTATGTCTTTTACGATAAAAACGGCAAAGAAGTCACTCAGAAGCGCTACGACAAGCTGATCCCTTCGTTTAGAGGAGCTATCGACACGCTGCGCACCCCCGGTGCCGATTGGAGTACCTGGAGTCGACCATACGACACCTCGGGGCAGCTCTTTCTCTCACCCGCTCCGCGTCAGTACGTTCAACTGGAGCTGCGCTTTGTCTCAGAGGAACCGCTGGCTAGTGCAGCACTAAACGAACTGCGCATCGAGTATAACCAACCGCTGGCGCAGACTACCCGTGCAGAGATCTTTCCGCCTAGATCAGAACCCGGTCAGACCGGTAATTTCACCTACTATCTACGCGCAGAAATGGCCTCTTCTAGCCGCGGCTTTGACCAGATACAGATTGTCAGCAGCGCAGGTCTCTCCTTCGAAAGCCTGCGCATTGACGGGCAAACACAGGCCGTCGAAAGCGCCTCCATAGAACAGGGTATATTGCTTAGGCTGACCGAGCCGGTGCGACGCTCTGCTCTCGTAGAAATTGATTTCCAGAGCACGCTCTTTCTCAACCAGACGCGCTTTGACGCCTATCTTTTTAACAGCGCATTGGGCCCACAGGTTCGCCAACCCGTCGACCCAGGCGATGCCGACGAGCGCATCGACAGCGGCGTTACCTTTGTCGCTCTGCCTTCTAACGATCGACTGCTCGACAACCTCACCCTCTCTTCGCCCGCGCTAACGCCGAACGGAGACGGTATTCACGACGAGGTTATCCTCTCTTTTGACCTGCTAAAGATAATAGATCCTCGCCCGGTTGAACTGACGGTTTACGACCTGGCTGGGCGTCGCGTAGTCACGGCTTCGGACGCATCCGTTTCGGCCGGCCGCATCAGCCTGCGCTGGGATGGTCGCACCCCTGGAGGTCAGCTCGTCTCGCCCGGAACATATATACTGGGCATCCGGGTGCGCGGCGACGCCTATGAACGCGTGCAACACCGCATAGTGACCGTGGTCTATTGATGGATAATGCATACGACGCTGCGCAGAATGCCCAGTATCACCCCACAGGAAGTTGAGCCATGACGATAAATAATGTGGACCGTTTCAAGGAAAAAATAGCGCGGGGAGAGCTCTGCATCGGCACGACAGTCAGCTTTACCGATCCGGCTATCAGCGAGCTCATAGGCGATGCCGGATATGATTTCACCTGGGTCGATATGGAGCACTGTCCCATCGATATCCACACGGCCCTCGGCCACGTCATGGCCGTACGCGGCACCGGCGCAGCCCCTTTTGTGCGCGTGCCATCCACCGATCCCGTGCAAATAAAACCCATACTAGAACTGCACCCGGCGGCGATTATTGTGCCCCAAGTGCAGTCCGTCGCCGACGTAGAGCAGGTGGTTGCAGCCTGTAAGTACCCGCCCGTCGGAATACGAGGGTTTGGACCGCGCCGCGGTCGGCGCTTTGGCGGCCAACCCTATCCCGAGTATTTAGTCGATGCCGATGAACAAATCATGGTCATCGTGCAGATTGAGCACATCCGTGCCGTCGAAGCCATAGATGAGATCTTGGCGGTTGATGGCCTCGACGGGCTGTGTATCGGCTTTAACGACCTGGCCGGTTCCATGGGGCTCTCAGGTCAGGTCAACGATGCGCGGGTTATCGCCGCTGCGGAAGCAGTCATAGAGAAGACGCGGCAGACGGATAAAACGATTGGCATCGCCATGGGATACGACCGCCAGGCCATTTCCCACTGGCTAGACTTAGGCCTGCAGTGGATTTCACTCGGCGGCGATTTCAACCTGCTCTATGCCAAACTGCGAGAGATAGCAGAAGACGTTCGCACGCTGCCGGGATAATCCACCTGTGCCTTCTGTTTCCGTCCGGCCTCGAGCACCCCATTCCATAGAGACCCGTCGTGTTTAGGCAAACGCTGTATGCGACCGTAGGCGATGGGCTGCGCTTGGCCTATGCCGACAGCGGTCAAAACAGCACACCGGCAATTCTCCTGATACACGGCATCTTTGACCACAAAGGCACCTGGCGTTCGCTCGTCGAACACATGCCCGACGTCCGCTGCGTAGCCCCCGATTTACTGGGACACGGTCAGAGCGATCGCCCCTCGCTCTTTGAACTGCCGCCCGAACAGCGCTACAGTCCGGATATGCAAGCCGCCTATCTGTCCCACTTTGTCGAGCGCATGGGACTCGAGTCCATCGTCTTGGGAGGCTCTTCGTTGGGCGGCGGTATCGCCCTCCGACTCTTTTTGGATTATCCGGACATTCGCCGCCGCACGCGTGCGCTCGTGCTCTGTGCCGCTGCGGGTTATCGACAGCCTTTACCCGGATATATTCGCGAAATGGGAGGCTGGTTGGGCTCGCTGCTAAAGCATCCGCTAACGCGCTCCCTGTGTGAGAGAACCGGCCTGCTCTCACGCGGAGCGCAGCGCTCGGTTGCGCGCTGTTTTTTCGACGCAGATAGGATTCCCCCGCTCTTGGTAGAAGAGACGCTGGCTGCGCTACGGGTGCCCAACGCGTTTATGGCGTATCAGCTCGCTGCGCGCAATATTATGCCACCCGACCTCCATCAACTCTCGGATCGCCTGTCCGAAATCAACGTGCCTACGCTGATATTTTGGGGACGCGAGGATCGGATTATCAGTCCGCTCTCTGCCCTGCGCTTCTCCGAGGACATCCCCAATACGCAGCTGCACCTATTTGATCACTGCGGACACGCGCCCCACATTGAATACGCCCGAGAGGTAGCCAACCATTTGACCTCTTTTCTCAAACAATTGACTGCGAGCAATTGATGCACAGACACAGCGAAGCGCCTCAGAGCAACGAGCACGCCTACACGATTGAAGTTGGCGGCACCGCTGATGGGAAAAGTATGCGCGACCCCGTCGGCTATGGGTATTACCAACAGCACTGGGAAAACAACGTAGCGCTCTCCATGGAAAACGTCGGCCGTGAAGTGGTCGTCAATCCACGCATCTCTGTCAATGGAACGAACCGTTGGCACTCGCTTGAAGAGATTGTCTGCGACCTGCTAGATGACGGAATGACCGAAGCTGAAAAGGCTCGGGCAATCTGGGAGTTTGCCCGCCGGCATCGCTATCACAGCACCACTGCCGACGACGAGGTCAAAGACACCGTCAAAATGCTCAACGTCTACGGATATACCCTGTGCTGGGACGAGGCCTATACGGTTTCTAATTTGTGGCAGGCGGCCGGATTGCCGGTCCGGCGCGGCGTTCCACACGGACACTGCACAACCGAAGTCTTTTACGACGGAGCGCACCACCTGCTCGACAGCGACGAACACCTGCTCTACCTGCTGCGCGACAACGAAACCGTCGCCGGCGAGGAAGACCTGGCGCGCGATCACGACCTGGTTAAGCGAGGCCATGCCTACGGCGTACTCAGCCGAGAGAACCGCCAGGGCGACGAGAGCGCAGCTGCGCTTTTTATACACGAAGGTCCGCGCAGCGGAGGTCGCCCCCAAGTGGGCACCCATCGAATGGACTGCTCGCTGCGCCCCGGTGAGGCGCTGGTCTGGCAGTGGCAGGACCGCGGTCTCTATCACGGCTACGGAAAGCGGCCTCCGCGCATGTGTAACGGGGCGTGGCATTTTGTCCCGCGCCTAGATACGACCTTCGACCAGTGGTGCGTAAGGGCGGACAACGCGCGTTCTACAGAAGACCGCCTCTGTCCGATCGATCCGTCAAAGCCCATCGCCCTCGTCTACCGCCTGCAAACGCCCTATGTCATGGTCGGTGGACTCATCCGATACGCAGGCGACTTAACTGCTCAGTGCGCCCTTTCACGCGACGGCCTATCGTGGCAACCCATCGGCTCAGACGGAACGCTCACTCCCCTATTGCCCAGTGACGGACCCGCCACATACGACCTGTATCTGCGCATCGAAGGCGTCGCCAAGCACATCGACCACATCGCCGTTGAGTTGGACCTGCAAATGGCTCCCCTCTCGCTGCCCGGTTTATCCCTAGGAGAAAATAGGCTGCTCTATACGGACGAGAGCGCAGATCGAGCCGTTGTGTTAACCCACAGCTGGAACGAACGCGACGACCTCATTCCTCCCGCTGCGCCTCGGCTAACAGAACCTATAAACGGCGAGCCCATAGCTGGCACCCAGCCGGTCTTCTACTGGGATCCGGTGCCCGATGCAGTGGACTATCAGTTCGAGCTCAGTCCGTCAGACGACATGCGATACGCCCTTTCGCCCGTTTTTGAAAAGCTCGTCTCCAACACGCCTTTTGCTGGACAAACGCGCTGGTCTCCGCCCGAAAACGGACAGCTCAACCCAGAGCACACCTACTTCTGGCGCGTGCGGGCGCGCAGCGGACAAGGCCTATGGGGGCCCTGGAGCGAACCCGCATCGTTCACACCTTTCGCACCGGGCATCCCACTCGACGTCGAGCTATATACCGACTGGCAGACGCGGACCCAGTGGCTCAGATGGCGGGCCAACCCACAGGGTAGCGCCCCCGAGCGCTATATCGTCTATGCCAGCGACGAGCGCGGTTTCAGCGCGCGAGACGGCGAACACGAGGTATTCTGCGGGCGCGACGTCGGCATGGAAGTGCGGCCGGGAAATCGCTTCGCGGAGACGGACCAGACGGAGCTACAGGTCGTGGGTGCAGAGCGTTCGATGGCCAATAAGAGCTACTACCGCGTCGTCACTATAGACGAGCACGGCACGCCCAGCGGACCTTCAGATCTAGCGTGCGCACCGCGCCCTTTTATATTTTCTCAGCCGCCGCAGCATATACGTGCGGAAACGGAAACGCACTACGCCGTACAGAGCCTGCAGGGAGCGGGCGACCTGCGCTGCATAAGCGATGGAACGCACCGCTACCAGTCGGCCATACGCGATTTTGACACGCTGCGTTTTATACTAGACGAAGGCCCGGCCTTTATCTCATTGGACAGAGTCAGCGGCCTGATGATTTTCAAACCCGCAGCCCACCATCTCGGCCTGCACACCGTAACGCTGCGCGTGCAAAATGGCCAGGGAGGCGTCGATATACAGGGCTTTGATCTGGAGGTCTTAGCACCTCACTCATAATTAGGATCGCAAAAGAGGTATCCATCCGATGAAACGACCCAATATTTTACTGCTCTACACCGATCAACAGCGCCACGATGCGCTCGGCGTCAACGGCAACGACGATATTCAAACACCTCATCTAGATCGAATGGCCGCCGAGGGCGTCAACTTTGACCACTACTTTGTGCAAAACCCCGTCTGCATGCCCTCGCGCCTATCGTTTCTCAGCGGTCAGTACCCATCGACCCTCGGCATAACGCATATGGGGGTACCCGTCCCTGACGATACGCCCATACTGCCGCACTACCTGCGCAATTACGGCTACAGAAGCGCCAATATTGGCAAGCTCCACTTTCAGCCCCACGCCTGCCGCGACCACCGTGAGATCCATCCCCCGTATGGCTTTGACCACTTAGAGATCTCCGACGAACCCGGGCCCTACCCCGATGCCTATCGCGCATGGGTGGAGCGCTTGGCGCCCGACCAGCTCGATCACATCAGCCTTGGCCTGCCACCTGCGGCCGAAGTATGGCAACAACAGATGGGCATTCGAGACGGTATCCACCATCCCTCAGAGCGGTTCCCCCTCGATGCCCTCCCCTTCCGCGGCGATAGTCAGTATACCCATACCGCGTTCGTAGCCGACCAGACGATGGAATTTATTGAGCGACATCGGCAAGCGCCCTTTCTCTGCGTAGCAGGCTTCTATTCGCCGCATTCGCCCTGGGTGGCACCGCAAGAATTCATCGACCGCTACGATGCTCAAGACCTGACCATTCCATCCTATCCCCCAGAGGTCGAAGCTCGTCGCAACGGGGGAGCCTTTAGCGAAGAAGAACTGCGGCGCGCCCACGTGGGCTACTATGCCATGGTCAGCGAGGTCGACCATCACGTAGGACGCATCCTAGCTCATCTCGATGCGCTAGGGCTGCGCGACGACACGCTGGTCGTCTTTACCTCTGACCACGGAGAATGGCTTGGCGAACACCTGCGCTACGGCAAGGGATATCCGGGGCACGACTGCGTAACGCGCGTGCCCCTCATTATGCGCTGGCCGGGACACTTAGAGCAGCCCGGAAGAACGGAGAGCGGATTAGTGGAAGGCGTTGACGTGCTGCCAACGCTGCTCGAATCGGCCGGCATACCCGCACCGGGCCACCTGCAGGGTCAATCCCTGATGCCCGCACTGAGAGCCAACGCCTGGAATGGCCGGGAGCACGTGCTGACAGAGATGCACGGCTGGAAAACGCTGCGCACCCGAGACCATCGCTACGTCTTGAACAGTGACGGAAGCGAACAGCTATACTACCTGCCCGACGACCGGCAGGCCTACTACGACCTGAATGCCGACGGCGCCCAAGAAGCTCTGTGTGGACAGCTGCGCCATCAGCTCCTCCTGCACCAACTCCAGAGCGAACGCCCTCAGCCGCGCGTCTGGCCGTACTGAGCAAATACAAACGAATA
>Ga0181565_10005230_pt1 | contig 9953 bp, 12 predicted proteins | sample 101ome_16_FD_129661 | JGI IMG/M metagenome (GOLD analysis project Ga0181565, IMG submission 129661) | Coastal salt marsh microbial communities from the Groves Creek Marsh, Skidaway Island, Georgia - 101401AT metaG (megahit assembly) | ecosystem: Environmental > Aquatic > Marine > Intertidal zone...
ATGAGCCGCCAATAAGTCCCTCTGCGGTCTTGTTTGGACTTATTAAAGGAAAAATCTTATTTTTACCAAATAAGTTTCCAAATAAATACGCCCCTATATCAATAAGTGCAGTATTTAAGATAACTACAAACAAAAGAAGATTTCCATTGATTGGAAGTGATTGACTTGAACTGATTAATATTCCAGAGGACAAAAATATGGATAAGAAAATTATCATCATGTAAGGCATAAATATTTTTAATTTAGGTAGCTGTCTAAATGCCATAAGGATCATGATTCCAGTCCATAAATAGAAGCCAAATATTGCCAATAATACCTTTATGTCTTCTTGGAGGAATAGGATACCAATCAACGCTGACGCTAAAAATAGAATATTAAATACACTTCGCCCAATAAAATTCAGCAGTTCAAGAGCTGCAAGAATAGTAATAGCTAGAATAAATATTTTTATAAGAAGAGAGTTTCCATAAGCTAGGGCTAAAATAATTACAGCTGCCATCAAAAGGGCTATAGGAACCCTTGATATTAGATTCTTACTAAACTCTTTTTCCAAAACGTCTTTTCCTTTTTTTAAAAGAATTCAAACAATCCTGAAAATCATTTGAACTGAAATCTGGCCAAAGCTTATCAACAAAAATTAGTTCAGTGTATGCAATGTGATACAAAAGAAAATTACTAATTCTATGATCACCGCCGGTTCGTATTAAAACATCAAGATCATTAATTGGTGCGCTCAGGTAATTAAAAAAACTAGTTTCATCAATTTGTAAGTCTTGCTTAGTTTTTTTTGCCTCATCCACAATTGTCCTAATCCCATTAATTATGTCCGACCTACCCCCATACCCTAATGCAATGTTTAAATTGAGAGCTGGTTTTGTAAAAGAAGTATCGTTTTCAGCCTTAAGGATGCTTGTATGGACTTTTTTCCCAAAAGTTTCTATATCACCAAAAAAATTAAGTTTAACTTTTTGTTCAGCTAACTCAGGAACTTGTTCATGAATTGCCTCAATAATTAAGCGTTTAATACCAGAAATTTCCTTTTTTGGCCTGGACCAATTCTCTGTACTAAAAGCATACAAAGTTAAAGATTGAAGTTTTTGACGAACTGCCTCTTTAACTACCTCTTTGACAACTGCAACACCTTTTTCATGTCCACGATTTGTGATCAATGAATTTTGTTTAGCCCAGCGGCCATTTCCATCCATAATGATCCCAACATTTTTTGGATTATTTGCTGGGTTGGCAGATGCCATAGTAATTAGATCTCGGCTAGATCAGCCTCTTTATTCTTTAATTCTTCTTCAACCAATCCTATAAAATGGTCGGTCGTTTTTTGAACCTCAGCTTCGATACGTTTAAGTTCGTCTTCAGAAATTTCATTTTCTTTTTGAAGATCTTTTGCTGAATTATTTGCATCTCTTCTTATATTGCGAATTGAGATTCGAGAGTTTTCTGCTTCATTGCGTGCTTGCTTGATGTAGTCCTGTCGTGTTTCCTCAGTGAGTGCTGGCATTGTAATTCTTATTAAATCGCCTGATGAATTTGGATTTAAGCCTAAATCCGATTTAAGAATTGCTTTTTCTATTTCACCAATCATGCTTTTATCCCATGGAGATATGGAAAGTGTTCTTCCCTCTTCTACTGAGATATTAGCGGTTTGGTTAATAGGTGTTGGATTGCCGTAATAATCTACTTTTATGCTGTCGAGAATACTTGGATTAGCTCTTCCTGTTCTAATTTTATTAAATTCATATGCAAGTGCTTCAAGTGATCTTTGCATTTTAGTTTTAATGTCTGAGAGGATGCTGTCCATCATGATGATATTAATGTCCCAATTGATTTACCGCAAGCAATGTCAAGCAAGGCATTTTCTTTGCTGAAGTCAAAAACTTTTATTGGTAATGAGTGATCTCTAGCAAGAGTTAGGGCAGTTGCGTCCATAATCTTAAGGTTTTGTTGAATAGCTTCATCAAATGATAATGAGTCATAAAAAACTGCATCTTTATTGGTTTCTGGATCAGCAGAATAAACTCCGTCTACTCTTGTTGCCTTTAACATCAAGTTAGATTGAGTTTCAATTGCACGAAGGCATCCTGCGGTATCAGTGGTAAAGAATGGGTTTCCTGTTCCTGCAGTAAAAATAACAACATATCCATCACTAAGAAGCTGAATTGCAAGTCTCCTGTCATAGTGCTCAACCAAACCCGACATGGAAATAGCCGACATAACTCTTGTTTTTACTCCAGCTCTCTCCAAAGCATCTCTTAGAGCAATTCCATTCATTACTGTAGCAAGCATGCCCATGTGATCACCTGCCACTCTGTCCATTCCAGCTTTACTGAGCTTTTCACCCCTGAAAAGGTTACCCCCACCAATGACAATACCGATTTCTGCGCCAAGCTCCTGAACACCCTTTACAGAACTTGCCATATGATCAAGAATTTTTGGATCAATGCCATGAACATCATCTCCGGCAACAGCTTCACCACTGAACTTCACAAGCAATCTTTTGTATTGAAGCTTAGTCATTTACTTAAGTTGTTCTGCCACCTCTGATGCAAAATCTTTCTTTTCGACCTCTATTCCATCACCCACTTTGAATCTAGACATCATTACTATTGCTGCTCCTCTCTCATCAAGGAGTTCTTGAATTTTTTGATCAGGATTTTTCACAAATGGTTGGGATACAAAAGATACCTCCTCAAGAAATCTTCTGACTTTACCTTCAACCATCTTTTCCATGATTTTTTCATCTTTACCTGATTCTTCAGCTTGCTTTTTGTAAATAGCTTTTTCTCGTTCCAAAATATCTTTATCTATATCATCCTGAGTAATGCAAGAAGGATTAGATGCAGCTGCATGCATTGCTAGGTCTTTTGCTAAGTCAAAATTATCAATATTAATAGAAACTAAAGCTCCAAGCTTGGAGTCGGAATGAAGGTATGTACCCACAGATCCAACATTCTCGACCAAATCCAACCTTCTAATCTGAATATTTTCTCCTATTGCTTGCACTAAAGCCTCTCTTTTTTCATTGAAATCATTATTGAGAGCTTCTACTGACTCAACCTTATTTTCTTCAAGGTGACTCTTAACTTCATCGCAAAATTCTAAAAATTTTGAATCTTTTGCAGCGAAATCAGTTTCAGAATTTATTTCAGCCAATGCAGAGTACTCAGATGTTTGAGCTATAACAATCAGCCCATCTGCAGCAGTTCTCGATGACTTTTTCTCAGCTTTTAAAGCACTGTTAGACCTTAAAAGATCAAGTGCTTTTTCAACATCGCCATCAGTCTCGGTAAGTGCCTTTTTACACTCCATCATACCAACGCCAGATATGTCTCTTAGTTCCTTTACTTGGGCTGCTGAAATTGTCATGTTTCTTTTACCTCTGGATCACTTTCCTCTTGATTTTCACTTGGCTCTGGCTCATCGGTTGTTTCAGTCTCCTGTTTGACCTCATCAGAGTCGACTGATTCATCAATAATTTCTTCTTTAGGCTCATCTTCTATAGGTGTTGGCTCCTCAGCATCTGCAGATGAAACTAAATTAGCAACCTTTCCAGATGTTGTATTTGATTTTCTTACAGTTACTACAGGCACATCTTCCTCTTCTCCGGTAATAACCCCTCCTTTAGAGTTAGACAGGCCAGTTGCACATGAATCAGCAATAACTTTTGTAATTAATTTAATTGAGCGTATCGCATCATCATTGCCTGGAATAACGTAGTCAATACCCTCAGGATTAGAGTTAGTATCTACCAGTGCAATAATTGGAATACCCATCTTTTTAGCCTCTGTAACTGCAATTTTTTCATAATTTACATCGACAACAAAAAGAGCGTCAGGAAGCCCTTTCATATCTTTTATCCCACCCACACTGGCAGAAAGTTTTGCATGTTCTTTGGTTATGTCCAGGGCTTCTTTTTTTGAAAGCTTATTGATTCTTCCAGAAGTAACCATTTCTTCAATGTCTAACAGTCTTCTTACTGATCCCCTAATCGTTTTCCAATTTGTTAGGGTGCCACCCAACCAACGTTTATCTATGTATGGCAAGCCTAAAGCTGATGCTTCCTCTTTAATTGTCTTTGCAGCCGATCTTTTTGTACCAACAAACAGAATTCTATTTCCCCTAGAGCATATTTCTTCTGCCTTAGATGCTGCAGCACTGAGATGCTCTTGAGTCATCTCTAAATTTATTATGCTAATCTTTTTTCTAGTATCAAAAATAAATCCTTCCATTTTTGGATTCCAAAACCTAGATTGATGACCGAAATGAACGCCTGCATTAAGCAGGTCCTGAATAGAAACAATGCTCATATATACCTCCGGGTTAAATTCTCCAGCGTACCAACAAAAAACTCATTAGAGCACCCAGTTTGTTGGAATAACTCGCTTTCGTGATTAAAAGTGGTCGTATTCTAATTAAATTTGCGCACTATTTAAAGCAAATCTGGTAAAAAATCCTTGATTGAATACAAATTTGGTTTTTTATTTATAAGTAGCTTTGCAGCTTTAATTGCCCCGTTGGCAAAAATACTTCTATTTTCTGCTTTGTGCGCAAATGTGCAAACAATTGATTCATTGCTTAACAGTGAAACTTGATGTATTCCGTAAACATCGCCTTTTCTTTCAGAAAGCATATTAAAGCTAAGATTTAGATCTGAGAATCTTTCTAGAATATTTCTTTGGATCATCAATGCTGTTCCAGATGGAGCATCCACTTTGTTGGTATGATGAATTTCACTTATGGTTATGCCGGTAATTTTTTCCTGAGCACTAGTCAGAAAAGCCTCTATGTTTGATATCAGTTTATGAACTCCAGGAGAGAAATTCGCATCGAGACAAATTGGAATCTTGTTTGAAGCATCAGAAATTTCAGCCAAATGATTGGAGTTAAGACCGGTTGTGCCAATAACTAAAGGAATTTTTAACTTTAGACAGCATTTAATAACTTTTAGTGATTGATTAGGAGAAGAAAAGTCGATGATGACATCAGGTTTATTTTTTTGCAGGTCAGCTGATTTAAAATCAACTATTTGATAGGAATTGTCAGCTACTTCTTTTATGCTCTCACCCATTTTTCCGGAGAAGCCGCTTAAAGCAATCAACATTATTCTTTTAGAAAATCTTCAGCAGCGCTTTTGAAAGACGATTGAATAGGATAATTGGATTCATTGTTTTCGGAAGCGATTTGCGACAATAGTTCTTTTTGCTGCTTACTTAAATTTATCGGAGTTTCAACAACAACTCTGCAAAGAAGATCGCCCCTTCCTGATCTTTGAACAGAAGTAGCGCCTTTACCAGATACTTTAAAGATTTTTCCTGTTTGCGTTGATGGAGGTATTTTAAGAGAAATTTTTGATTCTAATGTAGGCACCTCTATTGAGCCGCCAAGAATTGCTGTCTCAAATGAAATGGGAGCTTCAAAATATAGGTCCATATTATTTCTCTCAAAAATCTTATTTGGAAGCACATTTATAACTACATATAGATCACCATTTTGGCCTCCTGAAATAGCATTCCCTTCTCCAGATAGTCTTACTTTATCTCCATGGTCTACACCGGCTGGTATAGTCACAGAAAGCTTTTTAGTTGATTGAGTTAAGCCTTTACCATGACACGACGAACAATACTCCTCGATAGTGGTTCCGCTACCGTTACAACTTGGGCATGTTTGTTGTACTGAAAAAAATCCCTGTTGCATTCTGATTTGGCCAACTCCGTTGCATTGTCTGCAAGTAACAGGTTGCGTACCTGGTTTTGCACCGGTGCCATCACAAGTGGTGCAAACAGATAACCTAGGAATATCGATTTCCTTTTTTATACCAAAAATTGCGTCCTTTAGAGACAGATCTAGCTGATATTGAAGATCATCTCCTCGTCTTACTCGCCCCCTTGAACGTGACCTGCCACCAAAAACATCCCCAAAGATATCACCGAAGATGTCACCAAAGTCAAAGTCTTGAAACCCAGCGCCGCCGCCCATTCCAGAAACACCACTATGACCAAATTGATCATATGCAGCTTTTTTTTCAGCGTCAGATAAAACTTCGTATGCTTCTGCAGCTTCTTTAAATTTGTCAGCAGCAGCTTGATCATCCGGATTCCGATCTGGATGATATTTCATTGCAAGTTTTTTAAAAGCTTTCTTTAGTTCCTGCTTTGAAGCAGATCTCGAGACCCCAAGAACTTCGTAGTAGTCCCGTTTTGACATAACTTACTTAGAATCTTCTTCTTTTACTTCTTCAAACTCTGCTTCTACAGTATTTTCATCATCAGAATTATTAGGTTCTTCAGACACGCCTTGATCTTCACCTGCTTGATAAAGCTTTTCAGATAAAGGTGTTAGAACATCATTTAGTGATTTTGTTGAGGCTTCAATCGAATCAATGTTTTCCTCTTTGATGGCATTCTCTAAATCAGTAACTGCCTTTTCAATGGATTCTTTTTCATCGTCACTTAATTTATCACCAGACTCATCAACAGTTTTTCTTGTGGCATGAACTAGCATGTCAGCATTATTTTTTGCTTGCACTAGACCTTCAAATTTTTTATCTTCTTCGGCATTGGCTTCTGCATCTTTCACCATTTTTTCAATATCCTCATCTGAAAGACCACTGGAAGCTTTAATCACTATGGACTGCTCTTTGCCTGTTTTCTTATCCTTTGCAGATACATTTAAAATTCCATTTGCATCTAAATCAAAAGTAACTTCAATTTGCGGCATGCCTCTCTGTGCAGGCGGAATATCCTCAAGATTAAACTGACCCAAAGATTTATTTTCTGATGCTTGTTTTCTCTCACCTTGAATAACATGAACAGTTACTGCAGACTGATTATCCTCAGCAGTTGAGAAAACTTGTGATTTTTGTGTTGGAATAGTTGTATTTTTTTCTATCAGTGGTGTCGCTACACCTCCTAAAGTTTCAATACCTAAGGTTAATGGCGTCACATCTAATAACAGAACATCTTTAGTGTCACCAGAAAGAACAGATCCTTGAATTGCTGCTCCAAGCGCAACAGCCTCATCAGGATTTAAATCTTTCTTTGCTTCTTTTCCAAAAAAGTTTTTTACTTTTTCTTGCACAAGAGGCATTCTTGTTTGACCGCCAACAAGCAATACCTCATCTATATCATTTAAGCTGAGTTTTGCATCATCCAAAGCTAACTGCATAGGTTTTAAGCTTTTTTCAACAAGATCTTCGACTAATCCTTCTAATTTAGCTCGGGTTATTTTCTGCACAAAATGTTTTGGCCCTGAAGCATCGGCAGTAATGTAAGGTAAATTAACTTCGGTTTGCTCGCTTGATGATAGTTCAATCTTAGCCTTTTCAGCTGCCTCTTTAAGTCTTTGCAGAGCTAGTGGATCACTCTTTAAATCAAATCCAGATTCATTTTTGAATTCTTCAACAAAAAAATCTATTAGTTTTAAATCAAAATCCTCACCACCTAAAAAGGTATCACCGTTTGTGGACAAAACTTCAAATTGATGTTCGCCATCCACTTCAGAAATTTCGATGATTGAGATATCAAAGGTACCTCCACCCAGGTCATAAACTGCCACGGTTGAGTCACCTTTTTTCTTATCCAATCCATAAGCTAATGCCGCCGCAGTAGGTTCATTAATAATTCTTTTAACGTCTAAGCCAGCAATCTTTCCAGCATCTTTAGTGGCCTGCCTTTGAGAATCATTAAAGTAAGCCGGAACAGTAATCACAGCTTCCTTGACTTCATGTCCAAGGTAATCTTCAGCACTCTTCTTTAATTTCTTTAAAATTTCAGCTGAGACTTGTGGGGGTGCTAGCTCTTTATCACCTGATTTAACCCAAGCATCGCCATTTTCAGCTTCGATAATTTTATAGGGCACCATATCGATATCTTTTTTAACAACATCATCACTAAATCTTCTACCGATTAAACGCTTGATTGCATAAATTGTATTTTCAGGATTTGTTACAGCCTGTCTTTTTGCAGGTGTTCCAACCAAGACTTCATTTCCATCTGTATAGGCAATAACAGATGGAGTTGTTCTGCCGCCTTCGTTATTTTCTATAACCTTTGGACTTCCACCTTCAACTACTGCTAAGCAGCTATTTGTTGTACCTAAATCTATTCCTATAATTTTTGACATACTATTTCCTAATTTTTAACCACTATTACCCTTGCAGGTCTTACAACTCTTTCATGCACTTGCCATCCACGCTGTAAGACATTTGAGATTTGATTATCCTCAAGGTCTTCATCAGGCTGAATGCTAACTGCTTCATGCATTTCGGGGTTAAATTCCTCTCCTAAAGGGTTTATGGGTATCATGTTGAATTTATCAAGAGCAGACTCAAAAGACTTTAAGGTTAATTCAATGCCCTCTCGATCTTCAGATCGACTATCATCACCGAAATTGTTAATAGCATGCTCAAGGTTATCAATAACAGGTAATAATTCGGACAATAAATTTTCAACCCCATACTTGTGAGCTTTTTCTAAATCCACTAAATGCCTACGACTAAGGTTTTCGATCTCAGCTCTTGATCGCAAAAGCTTATCTTCCAATTCTGCTACAAGGCCAGCTTGATCTGTATCCTTTGATTCAACCGAAGTTCCATCATCATGACTAACTTCTGCAGATTTATCTTCAGTTTGAATATCTTTATCTTTCTTTTTTGACATCACTCCACCCTATTGTCTATATATGGACTAGGGTAAGGAGTTCAAGGAATTTAAGTTATCTATTTTTTTGGTTTAACGTAAAGAACCATTGAGTGATCAACGATTTCATAGCCCATTTCAGAGGCAATTTTTTCTTGTTGCTTCTCAATGATTTCGTCATGAAACTCAATAACGTCTCCGGTTTCAAGACAAACCATGTGATCGTGGTGATCATCTGGTGTGATTTCGTAAACAGAATGGCCGCTCTCAAAGTTGTGACGCGTTACAATGCCAGCAGATTCAAACTGTGTTAGCACTCTGTATACAGTGGCGAGCCCTACATCCTCTCCATTAGAAATAAGGTTTTTATAGATATCCTCTGCGGATAAGTGGTTTTCAGCACTCCCTTCTAAAACCTCAAGAATTCTTATTCTAGGAAGGGTTGCTTTTAATCCAGCCTTTTTTAGTTCATTGTTTTCTTTGGTCATCAAACTCAAGTAAAATAATTCAATTCAAGTATAAACAAACAAAAAAATGAAGCAATTTTCAAAGATAATCTTAAGCTTGTATTTTGCTATTTTCATAGTTAACTGCTCAAATTTGAGTCCTTACAAAGTTCCAATATTGCAAGGTAATATTGTTGAGGCAGATGATATTGAAAGGCTAAAGCCTGGGCTCACAAAAGATCAAGTTAGGTATTTACTAGGCACTCCACTGGCAAACTCTCCACTAAACGCTAAGAGATGGGATTATTATTACTCGATAAAGATTGGTGATAGAAATTTTGGTGAAAAAAAACTCACTTTAATCTTTAGTGAAAATGGTAATCTCGATAGCTGGAACCTTTCGGAGTCATAGTAAAGTATTTAGCAAGACCTTTTTTTTCTATTTTCTTTAGGATCTACTTTTAAAGGCCTATAGAATTCAACCCTTTCACCCTCATTCAATCGGTATTTATCAGGTTTTGGGAAGAACTTTCCATCCAATATCTCTCCATTTACACCTATCTTATAATCATGATTTTGTTGCTTTATAAGATGCCTAACTTCATCATGTTCTAACAAATCCTTAACAGTAGATCCCTCTGCAACTTCAAATTCCTTAAGGTGTGTTTTTGAATCATTTATGTAAGAGAGAAAAACTTTCATGAAAGCCTCGCTAAAAATGCTGCAATAACCTTATCAGCTATGGAATTAATTCTTTTATCTGTGGCAATGAATTCTAAAATATAATTTGTCTCAAACTCAGCTGAAAACTTAATTAAAGTTTTGTTGTTAACTGATGTAACTCTCCAAAACGATCTAA
>Ga0181565_10005239_pt1 | contig 9945 bp, 7 predicted proteins | sample 101ome_16_FD_129661 | JGI IMG/M metagenome (GOLD analysis project Ga0181565, IMG submission 129661) | Coastal salt marsh microbial communities from the Groves Creek Marsh, Skidaway Island, Georgia - 101401AT metaG (megahit assembly) | ecosystem: Environmental > Aquatic > Marine > Intertidal zone...
CATGACTACTTTGGTCGGCGATGCAAAGCATCAGTATCAAATGTTGTGAGTTTGATCATTATCACGATCGCTTCGCGTTCGCGATCCACAGGGCGATGCAAAGCAGTGGCATCAAATATTGCGAGTTTGATCATTATCACGATCGCTTCGCGTTCGCGATCCACAACGATTAACACTTCACGTTCGCGATCCACAACAATTAACACTTCACGTTCGCTACCCACAACCACTCTTTTAGACGTCGCTATCCTTGCGAGTTATCCATAAGCGGCATTGATTAGCCAACAAGTGTCAAATTGATCAAAATGTAATCGACTCTTTTGTCATATCAAAATCGACTTGCTACACTCAATAAAGATTAAAATTTAGCAATTATGTAATAGGTAACTTATGACGTTTTCAGATAGTGATCAAACATTGGGTGGAAGGATGAGCTTGGCTCGTTCAGCACGGGGGCTTTCAGTAGAACAGGTTGCCAAAAGGCTCGGGGTCAAAGAGAGTACAATTAATAATTGGGAAGGGGATCGTAGCGAACCTCGCCCAAGTAAAATGCAGATGCTTGCTGGAGTGTTAAATGTCCCTGTTTTATGGCTTCTTGCCGGTAAAACGGTAGACAACGAACTTGATATAGATATCAACGTTTCTGAAACGTCAAAGTTGGTCAGCAAGCTGGATCAACTTCACCACCACCATCAACAAACCGCCAAAATCATTTTTGAATTGATGTCTGATATTCGTCGTCTCCAACACGATTTGGATCAAGACGCTGGTGAACATTTGTAAATCTTTTTTAGTATTACCTGACAAGGCGCTCGGCTGAGCGTCTTGATAAATACAGCGCTTTTCACATACAACGCCAAACCTCATTTCTGGCGAGGCTTTATCACCAAGCATATTGCCTGAAGATCTAAAAACTCTATCGAAAAATACGTCGCATTCGGATATATTTCGTTCGCGATTTTGCATGTGTAGAAACCACAAAACAGCATACTGAATCTCGCAAAATATTCATAAGCACCTTTATATAAAAATAAAACAAGAGGCTACATGTCGACTACTAACAGTATTAACCCGCCTGTATTCTATGTTTCATCGTTTGTTATCTTCGCTATGGTGGGGCTCACGGCGCTTTTCCCTGATCAATCGGATACATTTTTCAAATCAATACAAAAAGATATTGTCGATAATGCGGGGTGGTTTTATGTGCTAGCCGTGGGCATTATTTTGATATCGGTCGTTTATTTTGCCTTTTCCCGATTCGGTGATATTCGGCTTGGTCCTGACCACTCAAGGCCCGAGTACGGCAATATCTCTTGGTTTTCGATGTTATTCTCAGCCGGCATGGGTATCGGCATCATGTTCTTTGGCGTGGCTGAACCACTGCTACACTTTTTTAATCCACCTGCTGGAGCCCCTGAAACGATAGAAGCCGCCCGTGAGGCAATGCAACTGTCATTTTTCCACTGGGGGCTTCACGCCTGGGGAACTTTTGCCATTGTAGCGCTTATTCTGGCCTATTTTAGCTATCGCACAGGCATGCCACTCACACTTCGATCGGCACTATACCCTCTTATTGGTGACCGTATTAAAGGGCCCGCGGGGCACGCCATTGATGTGTTTGCCATTTTGGGCACCGTGTTTGGGGTTGCAACAACCTTGGGCTTAGGCGTGTCACAAATAAACGCGGGGCTTGCCCATTTGGTGGGCATTCCTGAATCAACCATGGTGCAAACCATGATAATTATCCTAGTGACAGGCCTTGCCATGTTGTCGGTGCTATCGGGTCTCGACAAGGGAATTAAACTGCTTTCACAGATCAATATGATCTTGGCTCTTTCGCTTTTAGGGCTCGTGCTGGTTACCGGACCCACCGTCTACTTAATACAGAGCTTTGTCCAAAACATCGGCGTTTATGTTTCAACCATTGTGAGCAAAACCTTCAACCTATATGCCTATGAACCGACCGACTGGATTGGAGGCTGGACCATTTTTTACTGGGGCTGGTGGATTTCTTGGTCGCCATTTGTAGGGATGTTTATCGCGCGTATTTCTCGCGGCCGAACCATACGTGAGTTTTGTTTTGGCGTATTGTTTGTGCCCGCAGGCCTAACTCTGATGTGGATGTCTTTCTTTGGTAATAGCGCCATCGATTTGGTACTCAATCACGGTCATGTCGAATTAGGGCAAATAGTTCAGCAGAATAACTCCCTAGCCATTTTCCAATTCTTTGAATACCGTCCTTTCTCTTCTGTACTTTCAGGCTTAGCCGTCGTCATGGTGGTGGTTTTCTTCGTAACTTCAGCCGACTCAGGCGCCTTAGTGATTAACATTTTAGCCTCTGGGGGTAATGAAAACCCTCCTGTCTGGCAACGTGTCTATTGGACAACGCTCGTTGGGCTAGTCGCTTTAGTATTGATGTTCGCTGGAGGAATCAGCGCTCTGCAAACGGCTTCCATTGCCAGTGCGCTGCCGTTTACTTTTGTCATCATGCTATCCATTATTGGGCTGCGAAAAGCGCTTTCTACAGAGATACTGAAGCGGGATTTAATAGTGGCTCACTCAACCTCTTTCCCAATGATATCTCCCAACCAAGACACAGAAAATCTCTGGCATGAACGGCTAGACAAAATTACTCATCTACCCAGCAAGCAAGAGATAGAAAGCTTTTTAGAGTCCACCGTACAAGGCGCCTTTAAAGATGTAGCAGAGGCCATGGAAAGCAAAGACATTAAAGCTAAGATTATTCTTAGCGAAGGCAAGATCGTCTTTGACGTTATCCATGGGGAAGAAATTGATTTTCAATACGCTGTTGAATCGAGACCACTGGTACCACCCTCTTTTATTCTGAGGGAGCATGAATTCAATGCGGATTTAAAATATTTCCAAGCTGAAGTGTTCTTAACCGAAGGTGGCCAAGGCTATGATATTGCGGGCTATTCACGCGAGCAGATTATTAATGATTTGCTCGATCAGTACGAGAAGCATATTCATTTCTTATCCTTGTTGCGCTAATAGTAGGTATAGTCCGTGCTTGATATGAGCCTCTCAACCACTAATTACACAACATGATTGATATGAGCAATTTTGCACTTGGGCTTATCATAAGTGTCATCGTCTACCTCGCTGTGGGCTACTACGCTGGGCGCAAGGTGTCGCGCTTGGAAGATTTCTATGTGGCGGGCAGGAACGCCCCCACCCTGCTCATTGTTGGAACACTGGTCGCCAGCTTTTTAAGCACCAATGCCTTCATGGGCGAAGTGGGTATGGCCTACATGGGATTTGGACCGCTCATTATTCTGTCGACCGGGGTGAATCTATTTGGCTACATTCTAGGGGCGCTATTTTTTGGCCGCTACCTGCGCCGCAGTGAAGCCATTACCGTGCCCCAATTTTTTGGTCAGCGCTTCAATAGCCGGCGCCTGCAGGTGGTAGCAGGTATCACAGTAATGATCGGTCTTTCCGCCTACTTACTGGCCGTGACCCTGGGGGCGACCATTCTCGTTACCGCAGTCACCGACTTTTCCTACACTACGGCGGTTATCTTAGTTTGGTTGGGTTACACCCTGTTCACCCTATACGCTGGCTCCAAGGGCGTGATTTTGACCGACACGATGATGTTTATTCTGTTCACCAGCGTAGCGCTAGTCGCCATGTTATATATCATAGATGCGGCGGGCGGTGTGGAGTTGGCCGTAGAATCACTGGCACGCTTTCCTAGCAAACCGGACATTATCTCGTGGCACGGTAATGTCGGGCCCCAATCCTCGTGGAAGACCCCAGCAGAGGCCCTTATGTGGGTCATGATTATTGGCATCGCCTGGGGCATCGTAGTGGCGGTTAGCCCATGGCAGGCAAGCCGCTATTTAATGGCCAAAAGTGAACACACCGTCATTCGATCCGCATTTGGCGCCTGCCTTGGCATGTACGTGTTATATCCCATGACGATGTTTTCTGCCGCCATCATGAACTTGCTCAACCCCGCTATCGACCCCGCCGAAAGCGTGATGATATGGGCCGCCATGAATATTCTGCCACTCTTTGCGGGCGTGGTTTTGGTGTGTGGAATCATGGCAGCAGGGCTATCGTCGGCCTCGACGTTTTTATCCTTGGTTGGCTTCAGTGTCGCCAACGATATCCTCCGCCCTAAAAATACCCAACAGCAGGTGATGATTACCCGCTACGCCATTTTGGTCACGGGGTTATGCGTGTTGGTGACCGCACTATTGGTCGATGGCAAGATATTCTGGATCACCTATTTCGCCGGCCCCGTGTTTGCCTCTTCTTGGGGGTTAGTGGCATTTATGGCAATCTGGAGTCAACGCATCACCGAGGCAGGTGCATTCTGGGGCATGATCGCCGGCTTTGTTGGAAATATCGGTGCCAATCTACTCATGCTTATCGGAGGCATCTCACTGCCGGTATATCTTGACCCTATCCTGATTGGCGCAGTGTTTAGCTTGGCGGTCATTTTAGTGGTTTCAAAGGCCGGCACCGTTTCTCAGCAGGAGCAACAATTTCGGCAGCAGTTGCACATCGCTCCCGACACCGAATTCGATAGTGAGGAGCTTACCACCACGCTGCGATGGCCCAAAATACTGGTGGGTATTGGTCTCAGCGCCAGTGCCATCATGTTGTATTTTTGGGCACTGCCGCTATCAGCGGCTCGTGGTTATGAGTTAGGCGAAATCAGTGGCGAGATAGTATTTGCCTTAGTGTATGGCGGGCTCTTGGTGTTAACCGGTTTAGTGGGAAGGTATGGTATTAAAAAACTTTATGCCAAGCCACCGCCGACAGAGCGAGCAAAATATTAAGCACGCGCTAATCACGGTAGCTTGGCTCCTCCCTATCGAGAATCTGACACACCTCATCCAGATGCTGACGGGCAAAATCGAAGGCATAATTTTCCCACTGCTGGGCGGTTTTTTCGGCCACCTCGTCGGATACGACACGAGGGCTTTTGCCACTCGCATACACATCCATTAAGGTGCGCGCCGCGCGTTCAAAGTAGTACAAATTATCAAAGCACTCGGCGATGGTTTCACCGGTTGCCAACACGCCGTGATTACCCATCAAAAGGATGCTTTTATCGCCCAATGTGGTTGCAAGACGCTCGGCTTCGTCACCCAATCCCATGCCGTCGAATCCGTTATCCACAGCGACACGATTGAAGTAGCGCATGGTGTTTTGCTCTATGGGCAACATAGTGGGATCTTCAAGGCAGGCCAGTGCTGTGGCATAGCGCGAGTGCAAGTGCATCACGCAGCGAGCACTGGGGACATTGCGATGTAGTGCGCTGTGAATCGCCCAGGCGGTGGGATCTGGGGCATTGGGGCCAGTCATCACGCTGGGGTCGTCCGCATTGAGAAGCAACAACTCGCTAGCTTTGATATTACTGAAGTGTCTTCCGCAAGGGTTAATCAGGAATAACGGCGAATCTTCCGCGAGCGAGTAACTAAAGTGATTGGCAATAGATTCATGCATATCTAAGCGGGCGAACCAGCGAAACGTCGCCGCTAGCTCGATCCTAGCCTGCTGGATATGGACAGGGTCTAGTGAATGAATCTCTGCAGTCATTGCGTTAACTCCTCGTCATCTTCATGGCAAAGGTATCAGCCTATTCGACGATCATCAATGCTCTTCGTTGTAGCCAGCGTCAGGGTCTATTTCACGCTCACGTTTGGCGACGAATGCTTTTAGCTGCTCATCAATGGCAGGGTCTAGTTCAGGCTCAACGTAGGCTTCCAGTAATGTCTTGGCGGCTGACAATGCGCGTGCTGTTAAGTCTTGCTCGCCATCGTACTGCCACTGCTCGAACAACTGACCATCGAATAACTTGGGCATTGCGAAGGCATCTTCAAAATGTGCCAAGGTGTGGGCATGTTCAAAATAGCGTCCCGCGGGGCCCACATCCGCCACCGCGCCTAGCGCCGCATCGAAGTCATCCCAACGCACACCGGCAGCCATGCGATAGGCCATAGCGCATTGTTCAGCATCAGCCATGAATTTGGCCACCGAACACTGCTGCCCCGCTTCATTCCAACCCGCTGCCTGCCAAATATAATTGGCGCCCGCATTAACCGCCGACATCAGCGTTGTTGCGCTTTCATAACCGGCTTGTGCATCCAATACTTTAGACGCCGCCAAGCCACCCGAAGAACGCCAAGGCAGGCCGTAGTGTCGCGCCATTTGGCCAAGCATGTAATTCATCAATGACAACTCTGAGGTGCCCACTAATGCTTGGCCTGTCTTCATTGAGAGGGTTGAAAGATAAGCACCATAAATAGCCGGGGCCCCTTTGCGCACCACCTGGGTGTAAGCCAAACCCGCTAAGGTTTCCGCGTTAATCTGTGCAATAGCTGCTGGTGTTGACGAAGGGGTGTTTGATCCAGCTAGCGTGTAAGGCGAGCAAAGCACGGGCTGGCGACGCAACACGTATTGGCGCAAGGCTTTTAAAATGGTTTCGTCGTAAACCAGTGGCGAGGTACCGCTAATATTGGCCGTCGTCACGGCGTGGTCTTCAAGAAAATCTGCACCAAACAAAATATCACACATGGCGAGTACATCTTGGGCGTTCTTACCCGAAGTTGTCATACCCATGAACATTTTGTCGGAGTACTTCATTGACGAATACGTAATGTGCAAATGGCGATGGGGCACAGCAATATCATTGGGATCAACGATGTTATGCCCTGTGGAATGCATCGCCGGAAGCAAATGCGCCAACTTGTGCATGGTGTTCAAATCGTCGAGGTTTGCTAGCCGTCGCTCATCGTCAAGATCGCGAATAAAGCTAGCACCCGAGGCAGGCACAAAAACGGCTTGGTTATCTCCCACTGCAACACTATGCGCTGCATTACGCGCGGTGTAGTTGATATAAGAAGGGATAGAAGCAATCAATTCACGCAAATGGTGCCGATCTATGTAAATACGGTTACCTTCTACTTTTGCTCCAGCTTCACGCCAATCTTGTTGAGCAATAGGGTCGCGGAAGATAACACCCACATTTTCTAATATCGACATAGAAGCATCATCGATAAGGAGAATTTGCTCTGGCGTTATTGCCGTCACAGGACTCAACGCATGCTTTAATGTTGGCAGCATGGGTTCCAGGATGGAAGAGCGCATAGCAATGCGGGCATTTCTAGCGCCGCGTCTACGGGTATGCACATTCGCCATAATTAGATCTCTTCTGTTTCATTCATTAAAAAAACCGATGTATTTTGAATGTCGCTAAACAAACAAAACACATCGGTCATTTATACCCTATTTAACTAGGATAGCTAAGCTTTAGAACAAGCCTTCGATGTGGCCATCTTGGTTGACAAAGATTTTCTCTGCTGTAGGTACGCGAGGCAGACCTGGCATCGTCATCACGTCACCACAAATGATGACCACAAAACCCGCGCCGGCAGACAAACGCACGTCACGAATGGGAACAACGTGACCAGAAGGTGCACCATATAAACTTGGGTCAGTACTAAATGATAGGGGCGTCTTAGCAATACACACTGGCAAGTGACCGAAGTCTTCTTGCAACTTTGCAATTTGCTCGCGTACTTTGTTGTCAGCAATGATATCGTCAGCACCATACAATTCAGTGGCGATAGTCTTGACCTTATCCCACAAGCTTAGGTCATCGCTGTATAGTGGGCGGAAGTTCGACTCACTATTTTCAGTCATCGCGATAACTTCTTGCGCCAACGCCTCAGCACCTTCACCGCCCATAGCCCAGTGATCGGACATGATAGCTTTGGCACCAATTTGCTCACATAACTCTTGCAGCAAGGCAATTTCAGCATCGGTATCGGCACTGAAACGGTTAATTGCCACTACCACAGGCACACCAAACTTGCGGGTATTGGTGACGTGGCGTGAAATATTGGCAAAACCTTTACGAAGCGCATCAAGGCTTTCTTTTTTGAGGTCTTCTAGTGCTGCGCCGCCATGCATCTTAAGCGCACGAATTGTACCTACGATCACAGCAGCATGGGGCTTAAGCCCAGACTTACGCATCTTAATATTGAAGAACTTTTCGGCCCCTAGATCAGCACCAAAGCCTGCTTCGGTTACCACGTAATCTGCCATTTTTAATGCCGTTGACGTCGCCAACACCGAGTTACAGCCGTGTGCAATATTGGCGAATGGTCCGCCGTGAACAAAGGCAGGAGTACCTTCAAGCGTTTGCACTAGGTTAGGCTGAATAGCATCTTTCAACAATGCTGTCATGGCGCCTTCGGCATTTAACTCACGTGCGTAAATGGCCTTTTGCTCGCGGGTGTAGCCCACCACGATATTACCCAAGCGCTCTTGAAGATCTTCTAGACTTGTCGCCAAACAGAAAATTGCCATTACTTCGGAGGCCACAGTAATATCGAAACCATCAGTACGAGGGAAACCGTTACCCACACCCCCCAAACTGTTAGTGATTTGACGCAGTGCACGGTCGTTCATATCCACAACGCGGCGCCAGCTGACACGACGAACATCTATACCTAGGTCATTACCCCAATAAATATGGTTGTCGACCATAGCAGACAATAAATTGTGCGCGGCACCAATGGCGTGAAAATCACCGGTAAAGTGTAAATTGATGTCTTCCATTGGAATGACCTGCGCATAACCACCACCCGCAGCACCGCCCTTAATACCAAAACAAGGGCCTAATGAAGGCTCACGTAGGCAGATCGCTGTTTTCTTACCCAGGCGAGAAAGCGCATCACCTAAACCCACCGTCGTGGTGGTTTTACCTTCACCCGCTTTGGTTGGGTTAATGCCGGCGACGAGAATAAGTTTGCCATCTTTACGGTCTTGTAAACCGTTGATGTAGTCCAAGCTAATTTTGGCTTTATGGTGACCATAAGGCTGTAAATCTTCATAAGCCAAACCAAGTTTGGCAGCAACTTCATGAATGGGCTTAATATCGGCTTCGCGTGCGATCTCGATATCCTGCTTGGGATTTTGGTGCTGTGATGCTGGCATTTTTTATAACTCCTTCGATCTTTTTATTGTGCTGAACGACGTCGTTTAACGCGTCCTGTTTTTGCCGAACTAGTCACACGCCGCTCAGAAAGTCCTGGGATGGCGAGTTCTAGATTTGGATAGGGTGCTGTCGTATGGGGGAAACCCATCGCGCCAACGAAATGTGCTTGGAAGGTGGCTTCTGTCGCTGTTTCAATTTTTTCAATGCGACGAATAATAGGCTCAACTTCATTGCGAGCATGGCGGTTAAGCAGAGCTATTCGAGCACCCTCGCCGGCCGCATTACCTACACCGCCTACATTTTCTAAATTACAGTCGGGAATCATGCCAAGTAGCATGGCGTATTTAACATCGATGCGGCTACCAAAGGCTCCAGCGAGCTTGATACGCTCCACTTGATCGGTTCCCATTCGGTCCATCAATAATCGAATACCCGCATAAAGCGCAGCCTTGGCTAACTGAATCGCTCGCACGTCGTTTTGAGTAATTTTTAATGTCCGTGTGCCTTCGTACAATACATAGCTGTAGGTACGTCCATCCGCGATAATGCGTGGCGATGGCTTATCGGCCTGCGGCTGAATAACACCATCGGCGTTAATCACGCCAGCCAAGAATAATTCACCGATAATTTCGATGATGCCCGAGCCACAAATACCGCTAATCTGTAAGCTTGAAGACGCCATTTCGAACGTTGGATCGTTCGACCAGGGGTCGCAACCAATAATTTTAAACGTGGGTTCAAGCGTCATTCGGTCAACGCGAACGCGTTCAATAGCCCCGACTGCTGCTCTTTGACCACAGCTAATTTGTGCGCCCTCAAAAGCAGGGCCCGTTGGGCTAGAAGCCGCCAACATGCGGTTGCGGTTACCTAGAACAATCTCAGCATTGGTACCCACATCAACAATCAGGGTCATTTCATCGGACTGATCGGGGCGTTCAGACAATACAACCCCAGCGGTGTCGGCG
>Ga0181565_10005251_pt1 | contig 9938 bp, 8 predicted proteins | sample 101ome_16_FD_129661 | JGI IMG/M metagenome (GOLD analysis project Ga0181565, IMG submission 129661) | Coastal salt marsh microbial communities from the Groves Creek Marsh, Skidaway Island, Georgia - 101401AT metaG (megahit assembly) | ecosystem: Environmental > Aquatic > Marine > Intertidal zone...
GCTGTAGCTGATTTTAGATTTGGTGCCTGTGATTGGGCTGTCGTAGATGATAGCGGGCTGATCGCCGCGCCCTGCTTCTACATGCCGGTCGACTGCGTTGTAGCAGGTGTTGACCATGCCATCAGAGAACCACTCGTAGAGAGGCTTGTTTTCGTCGAAAAGAGCTTTTGTAGGCTGTTTGTCCCACGAAATGGCTTGTGCCTGTTCCATCCAAAAGGCATCGGGATTCCGCTGCCATGACGCGTATACATCTTTGAAGCCCATGATCGTGTCCTCCTCTATTCCCCTACGGTGTTAAGGAGAGGCGCGGGAGCGAGCAAGTTTTCAAATTGCAAACCCGCGCGACTGCGACAAAAGTTTGCACTTATTTGCCTGTCGTAATTGCAAATATTTGCAAAATGTAACCGCGTTCGCATTTCCGTGCGATGCCGTCACCCTTTTTGCAAAACGCCGGACTCTTATGTGCTGTCTGATTCCATCTAGCCGTAATGCGCAACTGGCGTGCCAGCCAGTGCTGACATGTTGAGCAGTCCCCTCGCTGTGATCGATGGGGTGACGATATGCGCCTTGTTTTGCATGCCCATCAGGATCGGCCCGACTTCGAGGCCGCCACCTTTCATCTTGAGAACGTTTCTAACGCCGGATGCGGCGTCGGAATTTGCAAATACAAGCACATTCGCTGGCCCCTTCAAACGACCGCCGGGGAAAATGCGTTCACGCAATTCCACATCAAGTGCGGAATCGACATGCATTTCACCTTCGTACTGATAGTCGCGGGGTTGCGAGTCCAAAATCTCTAGCGCTTTGCGCATCTGGCGTCCCGTCTGACAATCTAGATTGCCGAACTGGGAATGGGAGCAGAGCGCGATTTGTGGTGTCAGGCCAAAGCGCCGAACATGCCGTGCGCAGCCGGTAACGGTTTCGGCAATTTGCTCAGGCGTCGGGTTGGGGTGGACCTGCGTGTCAGCGATGAATAGCGGCCCATCCTCGAGGATCATCATACTAAGTGCGCCGATTGGATGCCGACCATCTCGGCCAAGTACCTGAGAGACATAGTTCATGTGCCACAGAAATTGCCCGAAGGTTCCGCAGATCATGCTATCGGCTTCTTCTCGGTGCACCATGACAGCGGCGATGGCCGTTGAGTTGGTCCGCATGATCGCTTTTGCAAGATCCGGGGTGACGCCCTGTCGCGCCATTAGCTGGTGATAGGTGCCCCAATAATCACGGTATCGGGCATCGTTCTCTGGATTGACGATCTGTACATCAATGCCTGGCCTTATTTTTAGGCCCGCGCGCTCACAGCGTGCTTCTATCACTTCTGGTCGTCCAATCAGGATCGGCGCGTCGGTTGTTTCTTCCATGATTGCCTGGGCGGCCCGCAGCACGCGTTCATCCTCGCCTTCGGCGAATACTATCCGGCGGGCAGATTGACGTGCTGCATCAAAAACCGGACGCATCAGCAGCGCGGATTTAAAGACAGAGCTGTCCAATTGCGCTTTGTAGGCGGCAATATCTTGCAACGGTCTAAGCGCCACGCCCGACTGCATCGCCGCTTGCGCAACCGCAGTGGCAACAACGCCCATAAGCCTTGGATCAAAGGGCTTGGGGATCAGGTATTCCGGTCCGAATGTGAGCTGTTCGCTACTATATGCAGCGGCCGCTTCCGCGCTGGTCGTGGCGCGCGCGAGCGCTGCGATGCCTTCTATGCAAGCAATCTTCATTTCGTCGTTTATCTCGGTCGCGCCAACATCAAGCGCACCTCGGAAGATGAACGGGAAGCAAAGGACGTTATTCACTTGGTTTGGGAAATCGCTCCGGCCTGTTGCAATAATTGCGTCCGGTGCGACTTCTCGCGCCAGTTCGGGGGTGATTTCCGGGTTGGGGTTTGCGAGCGCGAAGATGATTGGCCTGCTGGCCATTTTCTTGACCATTTCCTGCGTCAAAACCCCCGGGCCAGAGAGGCCTAGAAACAGATCTGCACCGTCGATGACATCGATCAGCTTTGCGGGCGTCGTACCTTGCGCGTATTCCGCTTTCTGCGGTGTCATGTCCTTTTCACGACCCTCGTGGACAAGCCCTTCCAAATCGCAGAGGAATACGTTCTCACGCCTTACGCCCAGCTTGAGCAGCATGTTTAGGCACGCGATTCCGGCGGCGCCGCCTCCGGTTGAGACGACCTTGATATCCTCAAATCGCTTACCTGCAATTTCGACTGCGTTTCGCACCGCGGCTCCTACAACAATCGCTGTGCCGTGTTGATCATCGTGAAAGACCGGAATGTTCATCCGTTCGCGACAGATTTTTTCTACGATAAAGCAGTCCGGCGCCTTGATGTCCTCAAGATTGATCGCGCCGAAGGTTGGCTCAAGCGCGCACACGATGTCAGCCAGTTTTTCAGGGTCCGTTTCGTTCACTTCGATATCGAAACAATCGATATTGGCGAATTTCTTGAAAAGAACCGCTTTGCCTTCCATCACGGGCTTGGAGGCAAGTGCGCCGATATTACCGAGGCCAAGCACAGCGGTTCCGTTCGACACGACTGCCACCAGATTTCCGCGCGCGGTGTAATCTCGTGCAGCGTCTTCGTTGGCTTTGATTTCGATACATGCCTCGGCCACCCCTGGGCTATAGGCGCGTGCCAGATCGCGGCCATTCGCAAGTGGTTTCGTGGCGCGAATTTCCAATTTTCCGGGTTTTGGCGAGCGGTGGTACTCAAGCGCAGCCTGGCGGAGTGCTTCTCTCGTTTGATCGGTCAAAATTGGCCTCCATTGGTGGATTGTTTAATGTTAAACTAATCTGGCTCCGAGGAAAAGGGCTTTCGCCTTTGCGTGTGGAGATCGGTGAGTCTGGCCGTGCCGCTCGACCCTTTCTATGGGTTGTTATTATTGGTGAGTTGCGCCACGATATCACTAAATTTGAGTAATTGGTCAAAAGGTGTGGCGATGTCATTGATGGATGATGCAAGAGCGGTGCGCGAGCGAGCTTATGTGCCATATTCCAACTTCAAGGTAGGTGCTGCACTGCGTGCCAGTTCCGGCACAGTCCATGTTGGTTGCAATGTGGAGAACGTGGCCTACCCCGAAGGAACCTGCGCTGAAGCGGGGGCAATTGCGGCATTGGTGGCCGCAGGTGACCTCGAAATTCAGGAAGTGGCTGTAATTGCGGATAGCCCGACCCCTGTCAGCCCGTGCGGTGGCTGTCGTCAAAAGCTGGCTGAATTCGGTAAGGCTGATACGAAAGTGGTTCTTGGTACGATGGACGGTCTGCTGATCGAAACAACCATTGGAGAGCTTTTGCCAGGTGTATTCTCGACGGAGCATATGGCGCGGAGCTGATACCATGGATGCGCAGTCGATCCTCGCGCGGGTCAGGGATCGCGCGCCTTTGACCATTGATGAGCTGCAATGGTTTGCCAAAGGGCTTGCGAGCGGCGCTGTCAGCGATGCTCAGGCCGGAGCTTTCGCGATGGCGGCCGTTTTGCGAGGGCTGTCAGAAGAAGATCGTGCCACTTTGACCATTGCAATGCGGGATTCGGGGCAAGTAATTGAGTGGAACCTCCCTGGCCCGGTCATCGACAAGCATTCGACTGGGGGTGTGGGCGATTGTGTATCGATTGTCCTCGCCCCCGCCTTGGCAGCATGTGGCGCTTACGTTCCTATGATTTCGGGGCGCGGTCTCGGTCATACAGGCGGGACGCTCGATAAACTTGAGGCAATACCGGGCGTTTCGACGACCGTTTCGACGGAAAGTCTCAAATCTATCGTGGCAGACTGCGGGTGCATCATTGCGGGTGCCTCGAACGACATCGCGCCAGCAGATCGGCGTCTCTACGCCGTGCGCGACGTAACCGCGACTGTGCCAAGCATCGACCTGATCTGCGCGTCGATTTTGTCAAAGAAATTGGCGGTTAGTCCGGATGTTTTGATCTTGGACGTCAAATGCGGAACCGGCGCCTTCATGACCAATTTCGAAGAGGCCAAGGCGCTGGCCGAGGCGCTTGTCACAACTGGAAACAATGCAGGCTGCCGGACAGAGGCTATTATCTCTGACATGTCGCAACCACTTGCCCCGTCATTGGGAAATGCGTTGGAAATTGCTGAATGCATGCGTGTGTTAAGCGGTGCAAGAGATGCCGCGCCCCGTTTGCGGGAATTGGTCGTCACGCTTGGAGGTCGTGCATTGGCGAGCAATGAAATGTCCGAGAAGGAGGCGGCAAGCCGGATCAGCCGCTCTCTTGACTCCGGCAAGGCGATGGAGCGGTTCGCAGCAATGAGCGCGGCATTGGGTGGGCCGATGGATTTTTGCGAGCGGTGGTGCGACTATCTCCCCGGCGCTCCGGTGGTGCGCGATGTGATCGTGCCTTATCCCGGTTACCTGAAATCTATTGATGGGCAGGAACTGGGGCGCGCGAATGTCACTCTTGGCGCTGGGCGCAAGGTCGAAACGGACCGGATAGATTACTCCGTTGGCATCTCTGCGTTTGCACCGCTTGGTCGGTCATTTTCGCCTGGTGATCGGCTTTGCTGTGTACATGCGCGCACGGAAGATGAGGCGCAGGCAGCCGCGAAGGCAATATTGGAGGCGTGCGAGATCGGTGAACGGTCGGAAATTCCACCTTTGACATATGAATGGGACCTTTAGATGGGGCGCGCGTTTCTGGTTGTAATGGACAGTGTGGGTATCGGGGGGGCACCTGATGCCGATCAGTTCTTTAATGACGGCAAGCCCGATAACGGAGCGAACACGATTGGCCACATCTATGAAGCATGCGCAAACGGAGAGGCTGAAGTCGGTCGGTCCGGTCCATTAACGCTCCCGATGTTGGCGCGAATGGGACTCTATCATGCACTGGAGTTGGCGAGTGGAATGCCCGCCGGCGCTGTTGGTGCGGCTGAACCTGTTGGACTTTGGGGAAGTGGCATTGAAAGTTCAAAAGGGAAGGACACACCGTCAGGTCACTGGGAATTGACGGGTGTTCCGGTGCCGTGGGAATGGGGCTACTTTCCGCAGGAGGTGCCGTCATTCCCGACTGAAGTGAGTGATGCAATTGCGCGTGCAGCAGGCACCTCGGGCATTTTGGCAAACTGCCATGCGTCCGGAACGGAAGTCATCGATCGTTTCGGAAGGCAACACATCGAGACAGGAATGCCGATCTGTTACACATCGGCCGACAGCGTCCTGCAAATCGCCGTCCACGAAGACCATTTTGGGTTGGAGCGACTCTACGAGGTATGTCGCGCCTGTGCATCAGTCGTGCACCCGATGCGCATTGGTCGCGTTATCGCGAGGCCATTTGTTGGTGACGGCGTAACCGCACCATTCTCGAGGACTCCGAACCGTAAAGATTTCGCCATCGCGCCGCCATCTCCGACGCTTTGTGATTGGGTGATTGGACAGGGACGGAAAGTCTACGCAGTTGGAAAAATAGGCGATATTTTCTCAATGCAGGGAATTTCAGAGGCGCTAAAAGGCAAGGATACTGAGCTGGCCGATCATCTGCTGTCCTTGGTGGAGGGGGCTGAGGACGGCGCCTTTGTCTTTGCGAATTTTGTTGAATTTGACAGTGAGTATGGCCACCGACGCGATGTTGCCGGATATGCGCGACATCTTGAATGGTTCGACAGCGTTCTCGCCAAGCTGCATGAAAAGTTGCGAGACGATGACCTGCTCATCGTAACCGCCGACCACGGAAATGATCCGACTTGGTTTGGCACGGATCATACGCGGGAACAGGTGCCGATATTGGTGCTGGGCGCCGGAGCCGGAACCATCGGACGAAAAGCCTTTTCAGACGTCGCCGCTTCGGTCGCGGCGTTTTTGAACATTCCAAATCGCGGTCAAGGGAGGAGTTTTCTATGAAGTTCAGAGATATGCCAAAAGCCGAACTGCATTTGCATTTGGAAGGTGCGGCCCCTCCCGCATTCATCTCGGGATTGGCGCGCGAAAAGCATATGGATATCGGCGGTATTTTTACCGAAACTGGGGACTATGATTTCAGAGACTTCGATCATTTCCTGAAGGTCTATGAAGCGGCATGCACCACTCTTCAAACTCCTGAAGATTTCCGGCGGCTGACATTGGCCGTTCTCGAACAAAGCGCCGAGCACGGCGTGATCTACTCTGAAACATTTCTGAGCCCCGATTTTTGCGGCGGTTCCGATCTAGCCGCTTGGCGGGACTATCTTGCTGCAATTGAGGAGGCAGCGAGCCAAGCTGAGCGTGATTTCGGGATTACACTGCGCGGGATTGTGACGTGCATTAGGCATTTTGGGCCCGAAAAAGCGAAGCATGCTGCGCTGTGCGCTGCGGAAACCCGATCAAACTTCCTAACAGGTTTCGGCATGGCGGGCGGAGAGCTGGCGGGCCGACCGGGTGACTTCGCGTATTCGTTCGATATGGCGCGAGAGGCAGGGTTGCGATTGACCTGTCATGCGGGGGAGTGGGGCGGCGCTGATATGGTGCGTGATACGATCAGTGACCTTGGTGTGGAAAGGATCGGCCACGGGATCAATGCAATCAAGGACGACGATTTGATCCGAGAGTTGGTTGATCGGGGAATTGTGCTAGAAGTTTGCCCCGGGTCGAATGTCATCTTGCGAGCGAGCGAGGGTTGGGCATCACATCCCATAGCAAGACTCCGCGATGCCGGTGTGAAAGTCACAATTTCAACTGATGATCCTCCGTTCTTCAAAACCAATATGAGCTACGAGTACCAGAAACTTTCGCAGACCTTTGGCTGGCAGGAGAACGATTTCCTAGAGATGAACAGGACGGCGATGAATGCCGCGTTCTGCGATGATGAAACGCGAGCTAGGGTGATCAAGCGAATGGAGGAAGGTCAATGAGTCACTTAACGGTCGTTGATCATCCGCTTGTGCAACATAAGCTATCATTGTTGCGGCAGAAGGACACGCCAACGGTGCAGTTTAGAGCGCTCGTTGGGGAGATAGGTCAGCTTCTGACCTTTGAGGCCACCCGCGATATGCCGGTTGTCAAAAAGCCTATTGAAACCCCGATCCAGTTAACCGAGGCGCCGCTTTTGTCCGGCAGGAAACCGGCCTTGATTTCAATCTTACGGGCGGGAAACGGTATGCTGGACGGTTTCTTGAGTATCCTCCCGACTGCGCGCGTAGGATTTGTTGGGCTGTACAGGAATGAAGAAACGCTTGAACCTGTTGAATATTATTTCAAGGCGCCTCCCAATCTCAGTGAAAGGACGGTTTTTGTCGTCGATCCGATGCTGGCGACAGGCAATTCGGCTGTCGCGGCGATTGATCTCCTTAAGCGGGAAGGGGCCAAAGATCTGAAATTTATTTGCCTCCTCTCCGCACCAGAAGGGGTTCAGCGCATGGCTTCTGCGCATCCTGATGTACCTGTGATCACTGCCGCTGTGGACGAAATGCTCAATAGCAACGGATATATTGTGCCAGGACTAGGCGATGCGGGAGATCGCATTTTCGGCACAAGATAGAGGGGTTTTCCATTACAGTTTTGCGATTGTCATGCATCTTCAAACTGTCTCTAACGAGGGAAGGTTTTGTCGATTTATCGCCTCTTGGCTGAGCTGTCCTTTGTCGTAAGCGGGGTAGCTACTGGCGCGAGCGCTCAGTTCACAACCCAACGACAACCAGCGGAACTTCCTCCCGAAGGCTATACCGCGAGCCAATACGTCGACAGTGAAGGCTGCGTATTTGTCCGCGCGGGGATCGGCGGTGTTGTATCGTGGGTTCCGCGCGTCAATCGAGCAAGGGAAGCAATGTGTGGTTTCGAGCCGTCGCTGACCACAGATGAGAGAACTGCCCTGTCACCTGAGATCCCGGACGATCTGATAATTGAGATCCCCCAGTTGACGCAGGTTGTTTCTCTGGGAACTGAAGCGGCGTCGGACGTAGCACAAGTGCCTGCCGTGGAAGTGCCTAAACAGGATGCATCTAAAGCGGCAATCTCTTCGCTTAGGCTTTCCGACGTTTGTAACGGGAAGACTGGCATCCAGCAAGGATACCGTGTGGAAGAAACCGGAGAGCCGGTGGATTGTGGGACGGTAGAAGAAAAGCCGGTGGCTGCTGGAACTGCGCCTTCAGCGCCTTTACAAATGCGGCAACCCGAAGCTGCACCAGCAACCACAGCAATGCCAGAAACTGCCTTAGAGCGGGGAAATATGCTTACATTGGCGCAAATTTGTGCCGATACGAATGCGACAGGGCGGAACTATATCTTGAAATCGGGAGTGGCTTTGGATTGCGGGAACGTTGGACCAAATCGCCGTTTCCGTGTGGTTTCGATCGGGGCGCAAACTCCTGTGGAGGAGGAGATTTCCCCTGTCGCGCCGGCGCGCCTTTCGGCTCCCGCCGCGGCAGAAGCAGTTCCTGTTGCTGTTGCTGGGGTAGGTGCATGTCGCTACGAGATTGGAACAATCGACGAGTATTTCCGGGGCGGTAACGGGGTGCCTTATCGTTGTGTACCGCAGGCCGAGCGTCCCTATGCATCTCAACCGTCTCAACACGGTGAAAGAGCTGTAGCTCACATGCCTCTCTCAAGCGGCAATTCCACCACTACTTCGCAACCCCAGAGCGCAGCGGTTCCTGAAGGGTATGAACCGGTTTGGAATGATGGACGTCTAAACACTCAAAGGGGAATTCCTACCGGATCAACTGCGCAGAACGTACAATCCGGCGACAGAGTGAAATACATTCAAGTCGGGGTTTTCGGAGTAGCAGCTAATGCTGAACGAACCGAAGCAATGTTGCAAGACTTGGGGCTATCCACTGAGCGAGGTCAAATGGAGCGCAACGGGCTGTCGCTTGCGGTGATTGCCGCTGGGCCGGTTGCCCTGTCCGACGTTTCATCCGCCCTGTCGCGCATTCGCGCGGCTGGGTTCCGCGATGCGTTCGTGCGCTAGGTGCGGTCCTCGCAAATTGCTTGTAGCGCAACCCAATCGCCATCACTCATAATGGGCGTTGCGACAGCTTGATTATTGTTGACTGCCTCGTTGAGAACTTCCGAACTGCCCTCCAAAGGTGTTACCGCGCCGATCAAGGCCGATAGCGCGAGTTCTTTTTCCTGAGCGAAGTCGATAAATGCGTCGTCAACTTTCAATGCGCTTGGCGCGGTGATCATCTGCCGTGCGAAACGGGCGGCGGCTTGACCTGAGACGGTGCCTGAGGTCAGCAGATCGATGAGTTCATCAACGCGCAAACTGTTAACGAAAGCTTCAATTGCAGGCGTGCGTTCTGCCTCAAGAATCGCTGCCGCGATGAACCCTGCAACGATGTGGGGGGTATCGAAATCTTCCACCAAAGCTGAGCCAACGACGAATGTTCCGTCGGGCAGTTCCCATACGTCGTCGCCTGCAAATTTTACAAAGGTGATCTGGTTTGCGCTGGACGGTTCAAACAAGCGTTCTTGTAGGCGAATGATCGCATTTTCTGAGAATGCAGTGCTGCATGGGCGGCCGGTCGTTTTCCAGAGTTCTTCATTTATGAGCTGCGAGATTTCTGCGCGAGTCGCGCTTGGCAAGCTTCTCGAAGCTTGGTCGCGAAGTGTTTTCGGTAGGGCTAAAAACACGGCGGCGACGATAAGCACACTTGCACTTAATGCGATCGTCAGGCGAAGGCGGCCACGTTTGGGGCGCTTTCTTCCTATCGCCTTTCTGACGGTCTCTATAGCTTCGACCATCAAATTATCTTCGATTTCCAGTGTCTCGCTGGCTTCGGAGTCCGGCGCATAGAGTGCTGGTGATCCGCCAGGGTTCAAGCGCTCGATTGTGGCGAGTGACCAGTGGCCGAGTGGACGCTCTGCATGGTCGGTGATGATGAGAGATGACATCCCGAATGACAGCGTCACCTCTCGGCGGTGCGCATCAGGTTCACTTCTCCATAAAGCGAGGCTTTCAAGGCGCTCGAACTTCTTGAGTGCGGTTTTTCTGCGCCGTGCCA
>Ga0181565_10005253_pt1 | contig 9937 bp, 6 predicted proteins | sample 101ome_16_FD_129661 | JGI IMG/M metagenome (GOLD analysis project Ga0181565, IMG submission 129661) | Coastal salt marsh microbial communities from the Groves Creek Marsh, Skidaway Island, Georgia - 101401AT metaG (megahit assembly) | ecosystem: Environmental > Aquatic > Marine > Intertidal zone...
ACACACCCGCCGGAACAAAAAATACCCGGCCCCGCGCCAAGTGTGAACGATCCCGTCCGGCGCCGCGGACTCGAGGCGTCGAATCGCCGGCGGCGTGGACACATTAATGGGCACTGCTCTCTGAGATCTGAGACGAGGCGCCGCGCGCCTCGCTCCGCAGACCCGGGCGCGCGGTCGGATGTCTTCGGCGCCGATCGCGCTGGAGGTGGCGGCGGCGCCCGCGGATGTGGCGGCGCGCCCGCGGCGTCCGGTGCGTCACTCGTGGTGGGTCGTCGGCGGCCTCGGGGTCGTCGCGTTGCTCGCGTTCCAGTTCATCGAGGAGTTGGCGGAACTGAAAGCGTTCGGGCAGCGGTACCTCTCCTCGGGGAGCGCGCCGCACGCCGTGGTCGCGCGCCAACGCGACGCGCCTCGACCGCCTCCGCCTCCGCGAGCGCCCTCGGAGGCGCCGAGGAAGTCGCGCGCGAGCGAGGGCGGCGCGCCCGGTGCGCCGTCCGCGGGGGGGACGCGGACGGAGGGTGTTCCAGCCGCGGCGGGGCCGACGCCGACGCTGGAGAAGGACGGGTGGGTGGCGTGGCCTCCACCCGCGCCCCCGCCCGGGATCGTCGCGGCGCCGACGGACGCGCGCGTGGAGACGGATGCTGGCGCGGACGCGCGCGACGGAGTGGGGGACGGAGGGGGGGAGGGGCGGAGCGACGACGTTGCGGGTCCGGATCCGGGTCCGTCTTCGTCGGGCGACGGTCGTCGCGGCGGCGAATCCGGAGTCTCGGTCGGCGGCGGCGAAGCGTCGGCGGAGGGCGTGGAAACGGACGGACCGAAAGCGCCGCCGTCGTTAGAAACGCACGGGTGGGTGGCGTGGCCGCCCCCCAATCCGCCGCCGCCGGCGTAGACTCTCTTCTATAGGATATCGTAATAGTACGGCGCGGCGCGCGACGCTTCTCGTCTCAGTGATGGTGTCTGCTCTTGTTCCGGGGGCGGTGCCTGAGGCCCCCGCCGGAGACGTACCCCCTCCCCGCCCCCCCGTGCTGTGCGCTCTGCGGGTTCGGCCTCACCCCGAAAAGGTTGAGCACGCCCCCCATCTTCGGCCCCCATCGCTCGATATTCTCTCGCCTCGCCTCCTCGGCGGCGGCGGCGCCTCCCAGCGCGACGTACTGCACGACCCTCTGCACGACGGCGCACCCCGCGAGCAGCGCCGCGCAGGCGGCGATGACGCCGCCGCTCGGCGCCCACCGCCCGCGCATCTCTCTCCGCAGGCGCTTGAGCTGCTGCTGCGCGGAGTGGAAGTCCGGTTGGATTCGAAGCGTCGCCTCGAACGACCGCGCGGCTTCTTCTCGTCGTCCCTGGCTCGCGTACGCGTTGCCGATGCTGTACTGAAGCAACACGTGCCGCGGGTTCATCTGCAGACCCAGCGCGAACAGCCGGATCGCCTCGTCCGTCTCCTCGAGCGCGAACCGAACGCCGCCAAGGTTGAGGAAGAAGTCCGGGTGCGGCTGCAGGCGAAGCGCGGCCTCGAAGCACTCGATGGCGAGATCGGACTCCCCCTTCACGCGGTACGCGTTTCCGAGATCGCTCCACGACAGCGGATCCGCGGCGTTCTCTCGCGTCGCTCGCGTCAGAGCCTGGAGCGCGTTATCCACGCCGCCGTACCGGTCGAACAGCACCGCGAGCGCGGGCTCGGGGCGAAACCGCTTGCGCTTGCCGTTCGGAAGCAGAGGCTCGCCCCTGTGGTCGTGGATGGAGGATGGCGAATCGGACGAGCCCCCGCGCGCCGGGTGGAGAGGGAGCCCCGTCGCGGCGCCGCCCCCCGAGGCGAACGCGGTGCGGTTGAGCATCGAGAACGACGCGTCCAGCGCGGGGCCGAGGCTCGTCCAGCTGTTCCACTGCCCGGCCTGGACGAGCTTACTGTGATCCAAGATCTTGCCCCCGCGCGCGGGTTTCACCTTCGTCCCGGGGTGCTGCACGGGGAGGTGCACCTTGATGCCGTCACCGCGGACGTCCGCCTCGGGGAGCTCCTCGATGACGCCCGAGGCGAGGTCCACGCGGAGGTGGGACTTGGCCAGCGCGGACGGGATGGTCGCGAGCGCGACGAGCGCCGAGGCGCGGCGTCCGAGGGAGTGAGGCGACACGCGCGACGCGAAAGAGCCGGCGGCGACGCCCGCGTCGCCGCGCGGGAACAACCTCGGCGGAATCGCCGCCGCGTCCGCGCGTCCGCCGCCCGCAGCGCCGGCGCCCGCCGGCGAACCCAGCGCTGCGCACAGCAGGAGCACCGCGAGGAGTACGCCGCCGCGCCTCATCCTGCCGGCCGAATCTTACGCGGCGCGCGAGAGACGTGTGTGCTCGCACCGGAGGCGGCCTGGAGCGATCCGTCCAGAACTCGGACGCGGCTGTGCCGGGAGGAGCCCGCCGGCCGCCCGCCGGGCCGCCCGAGATTCACTGACCCGCGGGCAGCGCGCCACTGCCCGCGGCACCGCTTAGTTTCACAACTCTGAGTCCGGGCGGGAAAGAGGGTTTCTCACCGCTTGGTTCTTGGCAATTGGCACTCCCGCGAGCGCGGATCCAGGTCCGGTCGCGTCGGCGCCGCGCAGTTGCGTCGTCACGATGTCGATGGAGACGGACGCGTACGTCCCGGGCATGAGCATCTACGTCCCCATCTCCGGGACGGACGAGGCGGTGGCGGTCAAGGTGGACGATCTCCCCGACGTCGCCGACCTCCTCGGCCTTCTCCAGGCCGAGCTCGCCCCGCTCGGGCTGTGGCTGGACCTTGCCAAGGCGTACCTCCAGCGAGGCATGGAGGAACAGTTCATCGAAATCATGCGCACGGGATGCTCCGAGGGTGCGTGCGCGACCCTCCGAACGCGCGCGATTCCCGCGCCGCGCGCTTGGATCGCGCGGCGGAATCCCGGGCAGATCGCGCTCGCCCTCGTCCCGATCGCGCCTCTGATCGATCGCGCCCGGCTCCTCACCGCGCCCCTCCTCTCCCGTCCGCACTCCCCTTCCTCCTTCCTCTCTCCTCGCAGAGGTCGAGAACTTCTACCAGGACTCGCCGTACGAACGCATGTCCATCCTCTGCGCGTTCGCGTCGTACTACGTGAACCTCGCCGGCGCGGAGCGCGACGAGATCGCTCGCGCCGACCACTTCCACAGAGCCGGATTACTTCTGGACGCCGCCGACGGGATCCGGCGCGCGCCCTCCGGCGAGCCCACCGAACAGCTCCCCGTGATTGGCCGCGCGCACCTACTGATGGCGCGCGGCGACGCGGTCGGCGCGGAGAAGCTCCTGGACCAGGCTCGCGGGTTGAAGGACGACGGCCGGGATAACGTCGGCCCGATGCTGTGGAAAGCCGCGGCGCTCTTCCGCCGCGGCCTCCCGGCCGAGGCGCTGACGTGGTACAAGCGCGCGCTTCGCACGCACACGCGCGCGCCCGCGTGCGTCCGTCTCGGCATCGGCGCGTGTCAGCTCAAACTCGGCGAGGTGGACGCGGCGCGCGCGGCGTTTCAGCGGACGCTGGACCTCGAGCCCGAGAACCCCGACGCGCTGCTCGGCTGCGCGCTGTGCGAGTTCCAGGGCGCGAGCGCCGTGCCCGTGGAGCTGTTGCACGCCGACTCCGACTCGGACTCGGACGAGGACGAGCCCAGGACCAAGGCCCAGAGGCTCGAGGACGCCGCGCTGGCGTACTCGGAGGCGACCGAGCGCGGGTTGAACCTCCTGGAGCGCGCGTTCAACGCGGATCCGCGCAATCCCGCGGTGAATGTCGCGCTGGCGAGGCACTACCTCTACGTCGAGGACCTCCCGAGCGTCGAGCAGCTCACCGAGGCGCTCATCGGCGGCGGCGGCGAAACGAAGGTCTTCTCGCCCAGGCTCAGGGCCGAGGCGGCGTACGCGCGCGCCATGGCGCACCACGACGCGGGCGATCTCGGCCGGGCGCAGGCGCTGTACCAGGCGTCCGCGCAGCTGGACGAGACCTTCGCCGCGCCGAGTTTCGGGCTCGCGCAGTGCGCTCTGGCGCGGGGCGACGCCAAGACGGCGCTGACGTACGCGGAGAGGGCGCACGCGGCGTACCCGACCAGCGTCCCCGTGATGCGCGTGTACGGCCATCTGCGGCGCGCGGCGGACGCGCGCGTCACGGCGTCGGGCGGCGGCGGCCTGGTGTCCGTGGGGGCAGCTGGTGCGGGCGCAGGCCGCGACGCGGCGACGGCGGCGATTCTCAAACGCGCCGTCGACGCCGACGCGGGGGACCTCGAGTGCAGGATCGAGTACGGCGACGCGCTCCTGGCCGCGGGGGAGTACGTCAAAGCGCTCGAGGCGTTCGAGACCGCGGCGAAGCTCGCGAGGCGCGAGAAGTCGCTCACCGGTGGGTCGACCGCGGCGCTCCTGAACAACTGCGCGGCGCTCCGGGCGATGGCGGGGCGGGCGACGGGCGAGCCCGGGTCGTCGGACTCGGCGAAGGAAACCTTCCTCGCCGCGCTCGAGGCGGCGGCCAAGGCGGACGAGAAGGCGCCCGAGACGGCGAAATCCGGGGCGGACCTCGACGCGTCCAGCGCGGCGCGGCGAAAGGCGCCCGCGGCGGCGCTCCCCGTGGCGTTCAACCTCGCGCGCCTGGCGGAGGAGCGCGGCGAGGACGCGGAGGCGGACGCGCGCTACGACGACTTGCTGGCGGCGGCGCCGGGGATGACGGAGTGTTTGCTCCGGCGCGCGGGCATGAGGGCGCGGAGGGAGGACTTCGACGCGGCGATGGCGCTCGCGGAGAAGGCGATCGAGTCCAAGCCGGACGACCCGGACGCGATGGCGTACGCGGGACACCTCCTGATGCGGCAGGAGAAGTGGAAGGAGGCGACGGCGATGTTCAAGCGGCTCAGGGCGCTTCCGAAGAAGCTCGACGCGCAGGCGGCGCAGCTCGCCGCCGCGGCGGGGAAGGACCCCGAGGCGGCGACGCACCAGCACGACGAGTACGCGATGGTGTCACTCGCGAACGCGGCGTACTACCAGGCGGTGAAGCTGCAGAGCTCGGCCAAGGCGTTCAAGCACGCGCCCGGGATGGACAAGAACGCCGCGAAGGAGAACGACAAGGAGAAGGCGAAGCTCCGCGCCGTGGAGAAGGAACACCTCGACCACGCGGCGACGATGTACACCAAGGCGCTGCAGAAGAGCGAGTCGAACCTCTTCGCCGCGAACGGGCTGGGGATCCTCCTGGCGGACAAAGGTAAGGTGGACGAGGCGAAAGCCACGTTCCAGCTGGTCGCCGAGGGCATCACCGCGGCGACGGCGGACGGCGCCAAGGCGGGCGACGAGGGCGTCGCCGACGCCGCCGCGCAGAGGCTCGCGTCGTCGCCGGATATTTGGATCAACCAAGGCCACGTGCAGATGGCAAAGGGAAACTACGTCGCCGCCGCGCGGCACTACGAGCAGGCGCAATCGCAGTTCTTCTACAACCTCGACCATCGCGTGATGCTGTACCAGGCGAGGAACGCGTACGACGCGAACCAGCTCGCGGAGGCGAGGTCGTTTCTGCGCAAAGCCTTGCACGTCGCGCCGTGGAACCACCGCCTGCGGTTCAACCTCGCGTACGTGTTGCAAGAGAACGCCAACCGCGTGCTCAACCGAACGTTGGAGGGTCTGGATAAGTCTAAGCGCAAGGGCGGCGGCGTCGTCGAGGGCAGGTTGAAACAGGTGGAGGGCGCGATCGCGGACTTCGAGCTCGCCCGGAATCTGTTCGCGCAGCTGCAGACGGTGCTGAGCGACAAAGCCGGGAAGGACGCGGCGGCGACGGAGTTTGGGTTCGACAAGAAACGCCTCCGTCTGCACGTCGACTTTTGCGATAAGTGCTTGAAGGTGTCGGGCTCGCACCTCGCCTCCGCGCAGCAGGAAGAGCTGGCGGCAGAGAACAAGCGCAAGCAGCAGGAGGCGGCGAGAAAGGAGGCGGAGAACGTCCGCGCGCTACAGGAGGCGAAGAGGGAGGCGGACGAGGCAGCGAAGAAAGCCGCCGAAGCCGCCGTCGCGGCGGCGGCGGAGGAAAAGTTCAAACAGCGCCAGAAGGAATGGCTCGAAAAGACGGCTAGCGAGCGCGAGGCAGACGCGGCGAACGCGGGGAACAAGAGGGGTAAGGGAGCGAAGGCTGGCAAAGACACGTTCGCGTACGACGACGACGACGACGACAACATTCTCGCGCCGGACGTGGACGTCTCCAAGCCCAAGACGGAGGCGGAGAAGAAAGCGCTCAAGGAGACGGGCCTCTTCTCGGACTCGGAGGAGGAGGAGGAGGCGGCCGACACGGAGACGGACGAGGAGCCCGACGAGGACGCCAAGGCGAAGCTCAAGGCGGCCGGGCTCGCGGACTCGGACTCCGACGACGATGACGCCGCGGGAGACGCGAAGGCCGCGGACGCCGAGATGGAGGACGCGGAGGCGGCTGCCCCGGAGGGGCGCCGCGCGCGCAAAGAGCCCGAGGCGAAGCAGAAGAGCGAGGCCAAGGCGAAGAAGGCGCTGGAGGCATTGGCGGCGAAGAGTCGGAAAAAGCGCGGGCTCGAGAAGGAAGAGAAGGAGGAGGAGGAGAAGGATGAGAATGATGAGGAGGTGGAGGACGCGGCGAGCGAGGGAGGCGCGAAGAAGCGTCGCCGCAAGGCGCTGGTCGATGATGACGACGAGTGATACGAGAGAGGCGAGCGCTCCGAAGGTTTGGAAATTGCTTTGAAGCGTCAATCTCCGACTTCGCCCCCGCCCCCCCCTCCGCCTTCCGTCGCTTCCCGCGCGGACCTCGCGTGATCTAACCAGAATAACGATTCGGCATTCGCGTCCACGCACCGGCGGACTGCGTTCACGACGAGCTGCTTTCGATCGCGGTACTCCGAGACGCGGCCCTGGACTCGGACAAGCGCGCCCAGTCTCAGACCTGTCAGGTCGATGCTGAAGTCCCCGACGGCGATCGCGCCGCCGCCCGCGGTCATCGTCCCGCCTCCGTCGTCGCCCGCGGAGTTCATCCACACCACACACTCGATGCACCCAGTGCCGTCGTCCAGGGTGAAGAACGTCTTGTTGTCGCGGACGTTGAGGGTGACGACGTGCCCCATCATCTCGCACTTCCTCGTCGGTCGGTTGCGGTAGAAGTGCACCGCGCCGTTCGTTCCCTCCGCGGGTACGAGCGCGGGGTTGTCTCCGACCACCTCCGCCACCGCGAGTTTCACGTGACACCAGAAGAGTGGATCCAACCCCCACCGCTCGGAGGGGGGAGGCGGGGGCGCCATCCCGACTGAGCTCCTCCGGCCCCGGGATAATGATTGTCCACTACCTTCCTGTGGGTCTATTTTTCGAAGGAACGAAGAAACGGGCCCAGACCCTTTCACTCCGACCCGCCGGGGCGCTCGCGGGATGTCCGGCGAGGGCAAGGATGCGGGCGGCGCGGGCGATGGGGGTTGGGGATGGGACGGGAGCTCGGACTGGGGTATGGGGAACCTCGATATCATGGGTACGATGAACTCCCTCGCGGAGCAGGCGCAGGCGATGGACGTCACCTCCACGATGAACTCCCTCGCGGAGCAGGCGCATGCGATCGATCTCACCTCCAGCGTGAACTACGCCGCGGAGCAGGCGTCGAAGATGGCGAAAGACATCGAGTTGTCCGTCGACGCGGGGCTCGGCATGGACGCGACGACGTCGGCGGACCCGAACGCGAACCAGCCCGGGTCGAACTTCGGGCTCGACTGGATGGGCGGTGGCGACGGAGGTGGGGCGGAACCGCGCGAGCCGTTCGTCTCGGCTGAGGCTACGGCCGCGTCCGCTGTCGCCGCGGCCGCGACGGTCGCGGTCGCGACGACCGTCGCGCCGCCCGCGCCCGCGCCGCCGCCCGCTCCCGCGCCGCCGCCCACGCCTCCCTCCCCACGCCCCTCCGCGAGCGACAAGAGCGCCGCGCCGTCTCCCACGGAGGCGCCCGAGGAGCGCCCCCCGGGACGAACATCACCCCCCCCGGGGTCATCCTCGTCGTCTGCCTCCGTCTCCGCCTCCGCTGCGTCCGATCTTCACGCCGCGCGTGAGATGCTCGCCGCGCGCGAGGCGCAGCTCCTCGCCTTGTCTGAGTCCGCGGCCGCGCGCGAGGACGAGCTCGCGGCGGCGGAGCGCAAGGCCTCGTCGCTCGAGGCGGCGCTCGAGTCGGCGCGCCGGGATGCGGCGCGCGGTGACGCCGACGTCGACACCCGGCTCGCAGAGCGCGACGCGACCATCCGCGAGTGGGCGGAGGAAGGCGAGAAGCTGTCCAAGAAACAGGCCGAGCTGGAGGCGAGCATCAAGCGCCGCGGCGCCCGCGTGAGGGAGCTCGAGGCGGAGCTCGAGGAGACGAAGGCGAGGGCCGAGACGGCACTTGCGCGGGAGAAGGCGCTCGAGGAACGCGTCGCCGGTCACGTCGACGAGCTCGCGCGCGCGAAGGCTAGCGCGGCACAGTCCGCGGCGGCGACGGACGGCGAGGCGCGCGGGCGCCTCGAGCGCGAGCTGAGAGACGCGCTGGAAGCGGAGCACGCGCTTCAGGAACAGGTGAACGGCCTCCGCGCGGCGATGACGCGCGCGGCGGAGGTGTCGGCGCGGCGGGAGGAGCGCGCGGCGGAGGAGGTCAAGGCGCTGGAGCTCCGGCTGCGCGAGAGCGAGGCGACGATGGAGGCCGCCGCGTCGCGACTCCCGGAGAGCACGCGCCCGCTGCTGAAACAGATCGAGGCGATGCGCCGCGCGGAGACGGAGGCGGCGGAGGTTCGCGAGGTGGCGGAGAGGGCGCTGCGCCTCCGCGTCTCGTCGGCGGAGGAAGCCGCGCGCGCCGCCGAGACGCGGGAACGCGCGGCGGCGCAGAGGGCAGCGGAGGCGGAGAACGCCGCGCGTCTCGAGCGCGACGCCGCGAGCGCGGCGCGGTCGGAGGCGGCGGCGAAAGAGCGCGAAGCGAACGAGGCGAACGAGAAGGCGGCATACGAGCGCGAGCGAGCCGTCGCGGAGTCGGAGCGCGCGGCGCGAACCGAGGCGAAGGCGAAAGCGCTCGAGGAGGAATCGAGAGAACGCGAGGCCCTCGCGCGGCGTGCGTTCGCGGAGGCGCGCGGGCGGCTGGAGGCTGCGGACGAAGCGCGCGAGCGCGAGCGGCGAGAGGCGGAAGCGCGGATGAGCGCGCTCGAGGCGAAGCTCGAAGAGACGCGCCGCGTGCTCGAGGAGGAGAGGGAACCAAAACGACCGCCGGCGGCGGCGGCCGCCGACCACGCCCGGTCCGGGGATTCGGACGAGGACGATAAGGTCGCTGCCGCCCTCGCTCGCGCGGCGAGGGTGGTCGCCGCGGGCGGCGAGGGAGGGGTCGAGCTCGCGATCGAGCGCGCGACGGAGGAGCTTCAGCGTCGACTGAGGGCGAAGGAAAGCGAGCTCCGCATCGCGGAGCGCCGGGTGCGCGCGCTCGAGGCGACCCAACGCGATCTGGCAAACGAGCTCGTCGCGGCGTCGCGCCTCGTGGACGAGGTCGGGGATCCGACGCAACTCGCCGCGGAGCTGCGGGAGCTGGAAGAACGCCACGGGGCGGCGCTCGAGCTCATGGGAGAGACGAGCGAGGAAAACGAGGAGCTCCGCGACCGAGTCGACGCGCTCAAGGAAACGGTCAACGCGTTGACGCAACAATTGGCGGCGAACGACGCGCCGGGGGGCGCGTGAAGAGAGCGCGCGTCTAAAACGATGACGTCCATAAAAGTACACCCGTCGCCCGCACTGCCGGCGCCTCGTTCATTTCCCAGCGTTTCCACTCGTCGCCTGCGACGCCTGCAGCGAACCTCCAGCCTCCGTCCCCTCCGCGCCCTCCATTTTTCTCTCGAGCGCCGTCGGCGTGCTCGCGAGGTGTGTCTCCACGAGTTTCACGATGTCGCGCTCCACCGCGGCGTCCCTCTCCGCGTCCCTCCCGGGTGCGTCGCGAACGAGTTCGAGTAAGAACGCGACGAG
>Ga0181565_10005255_pt1 | contig 9932 bp, 12 predicted proteins | sample 101ome_16_FD_129661 | JGI IMG/M metagenome (GOLD analysis project Ga0181565, IMG submission 129661) | Coastal salt marsh microbial communities from the Groves Creek Marsh, Skidaway Island, Georgia - 101401AT metaG (megahit assembly) | ecosystem: Environmental > Aquatic > Marine > Intertidal zone...
AGCGGGCAATGGCCCAGCACATACTCAACATAGAGCCCGTGAGCAAAATGGTGGACCGCATAGACTGGCACAAGTTCATCGGCACAGTGGACGATCCCAGGGATCCGGAAAGTGACCATTACCAGGGCATATGGGAATTTTTCATCAGCAAGAAAGAATACGTCATGTACAAGCATGACACGGACCACCATGCCTGTGCCGTGGCACAGCATGACTACGCACTGCAGAAGATACTGCACCAGGATGCTGACCAGGGACACCTCAGGCAACTGAGCCTGGACATCAGCCGTGATTGCATGAGCATGGTGATACCTGCCATTGACCTGGCCGGCGAGGCCGAGTCGGAACTCATGCTGGCACAGTACCGCACACAGTTGACCCAGCATGGTAACTGACCACATAAAAGATTTCTACAGTGGCCTGCACTTCCCGGGCAGGTACACCCAGGATGACCTTGAGTTGTACCAGCGGGAGGGAGTCAATTTCAACGTGTACCTGCGTGAGATCAATCGTGCCATGTGCAATGGACTGCGTGTGCTGGACGTGGGCTGTGGCACTGGACTGGTGATGAACACCTTTGCCATGCTGTATCCCAACAGTGAGTTCACCGGAGTGGACTTCAGTGACAGCATAGACTATGCACGACTGCACGCACCCAACAACACGCACTGGATCAAGCAGGACTTCCTGGAGGTTGACCTGGAGCCCGGTGGCTATGACGTGATCATCTGTTGTGGAGTGTTGCACCACATACCCGAGCATGAACGGGCACTGCTGAAGATCAAGACACTGATGAGACCGGGTGGCACCCTGTTGCTGGCCCTGTACAATCCATTGGGCAAGATACTGAGACACATCAAGAGGATCAACTACAACAGTCCCACCCTGTTCGAGGACCAGGAGAACAATCCCTTTGAACTGAGCTTCACCAAGGGAGCGGTGCTGAACATGTGCCGGGACCTGCGATTCCATCGTGTCCAACCCAGTTGTGGCAACCACTTGGTCAATCTACTGTCATTGTTCAACAGCTCAAACGGGGGACTGGCCATCTACACATTCACCAATGACTGACAGGAAGAACATAGTGGTGGCCAACTTTCCCAGGTTCAGTGCCGAGATATGGATGCCCTTCCTGTGGGCACAGGCCAAGACATACTATGAGCTGTATGGTGAGCGTCAGGAAGAATGGAACTGGGTGCCCTGTTTCCACGACGTGTACAGTGCGGAGTACATCAATGACATCAAGTCACTGCTGACACAGAATCCGCCCGACATATTTGCCATCAGCCTGTACGTGTGGAACTACAGGTTGGCACATGACATCGCACAGTGGGTCAAGCAACAGTGGCCTGACTGCATCGTGGTGTCCGGTGGCCCACACCAATACTTCAAGCACGACATCAACTGGTTCAGGGACCATCCACACCTGGATGCCAGCCTGCCGGGAGACTGCTACGGAGAGCAGTGTTTCCTGGAGATGCTGGACAACTATGACAATGACACACGCTCGGTGGACTGGAAGAAGGTCACTGACATGTGGTATCCCAGCCGTGGCAGGATGGCACTGAGCAACAAGCAGAGCATGAGCAAGGCCGAACGCAGGCGCTATCGCTTTGACTGGAGCTCGATGGATGCACAGGTCAGGCACCTGGAGGACTTCGCGGAGTACCAGAAGCAACACTTCCCGGAGGCCATGTTGCTGAGCATCATAGAGACCACCAGGGGATGTCCATATGGATGCACCTACTGTGACTGGGGAGGTGGCACCTCCACCACCGTGTTGCAGAAGAGCATGGACACCGTGAAGAAAGACATAGATGCCATGCTGAAGTTCGAGCCCACCTACATCTACCTGGCCGATGCCAACTTTGGCATCTTCGGTGAGCGTGACGTGGCCATCATGAAATACATCACTGATGCCAAGCGTAGGGATCGCACCACCTTTGGACTGGGCTATGGCGGATATGCCAAGACTGCCAACAAGGTGGAATACGTCAGGGACATCATGGTGCTGGACATCGAGAACAACATGAGCATGACCAAGGAGATCAAGCTCAGCATGCAGACGCTGGACGACCAGATACTACGCAACATCGACAGGAAGAACATACCCATGGACATGCAGTTGGAGGTGCTGAGTCCATTGGCCAAGAACAACAAGTTGCCCCTGTACGTGGAAATGATCATGGGACTGCCGGGCATGGACCTGGCCAAGTACTACCATGAACTGGACGTGCTGGGAGGCAAGCGCCTCAGCGTGCAATGGTTCGAATGGATACTGTTGCCCGAGACTCCGGCCTATGCCAGGGAGTACCGACAGCGATACGGCATACGCACCATCACCAAGAACGCAGGATGGGCCGAGCCCGAGGCAGGCTCCGAGCGTGAGGTGGTGATAGGATCCAACACCTTCACCACGGACCACTACCTGCAGATGTTGGTCAGCAACAGCATATATCACCTGCTGGTGCTGGGAGGATTCTACAGGGACTCCATTGACTGGATCATCCTGAACCGAGGCGTGGCACATGGTGACCTGATCAGGCACATATACGAGCAATGGTTCGTGGCACAACCGGTGATGCCGGCGGTGCGTGACAGATGGCAACGCATACTGGAAGATCCCAACGTGCCATGCACGTTCGACGTGGACGGTGAGGAAATATATGGAGCATACTACTTCGTGGCTAAATGTTTTGGCAGTCCGGCATTCGCTGATGATCTCATCACATGGATCGCGGACAGGTACGGCGTGCCCGACGACATCATCCAGGACGAGCACGAGCTGTTGATCACCCGGGACAACTTCGGACACAGCCAATGGCAGGGCTTGGTACGGCTGGATCACGACAAGGACATGCCCTTCAGGCGGTACGACGCCAGGGAGATGATCGGTGCCTACAGGACCTATCTGGATGCGGGCAGGACACAGCGAGGCAAGAAAAAATTATTTGGAATATTGGGAGTGAAGACATAATGTGGACCATTGACATGAAATCAATAACGATAACCATACTGGCCTCCGTGGCCTGGTGGTTCGGGTTCCAGGAACTGTGGTCAGTGCTGACCAATTTCTCACAGCAGTGGTTCTGGTTCCTGTTGGCCACCATATACACCACCGCGGTGAATGACGTGTTCGCACATGCCATCATGGCACACAGGCTGTTCAGGGTCAACCATGACAGCGTGCTGTACAAGATCATGTCCTTCCTGTTCGTGATGGACCATGGATGGGGACCACTCACAGGTTTCTGCAAGGTACATCGCAGGCACCACACACATGCCGACCAGGGACGCAAGGACGTGGCCAACTGGAGGAACCATTGGTATGGCATGGCCATGAGCACCCCACTGAACTTCCTGTACCAGTCCAAGGCGGACTGGGGCAACCTGGACACGTACATGGACCGACAGGACAGGACCTACCGAGAGTTGTTCGACGACACCTGGACGTTCTTCATAGAGGAATACAGCCACGTGCTGACCATCGTGTTCTGGACAGTGCTGTACCTGGTGGCACCAGTGGTGCTGTTCAAGATAGTGTTCATGGGACGGGCACTGCTGAGCGTGTACACCATGTTCTCCACCGTGTTCGGACACTGCGGACATGCACGCTGGTTGGGATCATACCGTAACTTTGCCACACGGGACCATTCACACAACAATCTGATCATGTATTATGCCAGTTGCATGATGTTCTCCGTGATACTACAGAACAACCACCATGGCACGCCATACAGCCTGGAGAAGGGCGGAGGAGTGCGATGGTATGAATACGACTTCAGCAAGTGGATAGCACGAGCCATGAAACCATTGATGGAGAAGAAGTGAGCAAGCGACCGGACAACGTCACTGACCTGCCGGCCAGCACTCCCTATCCCACCAACGTGGGAGCACCAAAGTTCGAGCCACTGCCCATCGCGGAGCTCAAGGACAAGGACAAGCAGGTGGCCAGGGAACATGCCAACCAGAAGTTGGATGAGCTGAACGCACAGTGGGACCTGGTGATGCAACAGGCCGAGCTCATACGCCAACAGGCCGATGACATAGTGGACCGTGTACGCATCACCGAGTGGGTGTTGGACAGCCGGTACCAGTTCAGTCCCGTGATGGGACGCACATACTACCTGTACCAGGACCACGCACAGGCATGCAGGGTCATGACACTGCTGTCACCGGACGACTGGTCAGGGTGCCAACCCGAGCACCTGGAGTTCCTGTGTGCGGTCAAGAAATTGGGAGACAGCACTTGGGAAAGATGCTAGTCTTCTTGTAACGCAAATGTAACACTAATGTGTTTAAATAATATTGGTTAACATCAAGGAGAAACCATGAAGCAATTACTTTTAATATTTTTCTTAACATTCAGTTTGCCGACCATGGCCGATGACAGGAATTGGCAGAAGTCCGAACACAATGTGAATATTAAACACAACAACTTTGGTCTCAACATCCGACAGTATGCACAGGATGATTATGATCATATTCAATTCCAATACAAACTAATGAAAAATGTCAATGTGGCATTACGATTAGCAGAAGAAGGTGATGTAAAAGAAAAAAGACCAATCATCACTCATAAAATTAACAATTACATATCTCATAGATTAGAATATAGAACATATGAGAGTGATCTAAAATCTGACTACATGAGATACAGGGTCATCCTGGGCGCCAAGTACAAGATGCTGTGGGCCAAGGTACAACCAAGATGGAAGGTCGGCGGTGAAGGTGTCCATGTTGACGAGAAGATCGATGACATCAAGACAGCAGTGGGACTCACCATCAAACTCAATGAGCACACCACATTCAAACCATACGTGGAGTATCTTGCAGACAGTGAGATCAACGATTTCAAGAAACAGTACATGATGTTGGGTACTGCACTGACATTCAAATTCTAGAGGACAAAACATGTTTAAACTAAGAGCTTTCCTATTGGGTTTTTGGTTGACGGTCATCCTATCATTGATAGGAGTGGCCGCTTTCGCCAAGGACATCATCAACGGTGCAGGTGCATCATTTCCATATCCATTGTATGCCAAGTGGGCCACTGTGTATGAACAACAGACTGGCATCAAGTTGAACTACCAATCCATTGGTTCCGGTGGTGGCATCAAACAGATCAAGGCAGGCACAGTTGACTTTGGTGCTTCAGATGCTCCAATGAAACAGTCAGAACTGGATGAACATGGTCTGGTGCAGTTTCCTGCAATCATTGGCACTGTGGTGACACCGATCAATCTGCCTGGTGTGGATGTGTCCCAGATGTATCTTGACATAGAAACCATATCGGACATCTATCTTGGCAAGATAAAGAAATGGAATGATGAAAGGATACAGCAACTCAATCCTGATCTGAAATTACCAAAAACCAACATTGCGGTGATCCACAGGAGTGATGGTTCTGGAACCACGTTCCTGTTTGCATCCAACCTGAGCCAATCCTGGCAGGATGAAGTTGGTGTTGGCAAGGCATTGAAGTGGCCCGTGGGTGTGGGTGGCAAGGGCAACGAAGGTGTGGCACAGTATGTCAGCAAAATCAAAGGTGCCATTGGTTATGTGGAGAACGCATATGCAATGAAGAATGGTTTGCCCGTACCCAAGACTGACAAGAAGATCATGGGCAAGTCCTACATCATCATGTACAAGGAGCCAAAGGATCGTGTGAAGTCACAAAAAGTACTTGACTTTTATACCTGGAGCCTGTATAATGGCAGTATGTATGCAGAAGAACTATATTACCATCCATTGACTGGTGACGACCTGACAGAGTCTGTCAACATCATGAAAGAGATCAACGTTGAGTGATCGAACGTTCTACCTTTGTGTAGGGTAATATCAGATATGCTTTAACGGCATGAATACAACTGGATATATATGTATAATATTTTTTCAACATTCACACACAGGAGGCAAGTAGCATCAATGAGTCGATTCATTCAAATTCTATTATCACCCATCTCAATCGCATTTTTAATATTCACGATCACATTCACAACACAGACCAAGGCCGAGGACTACTGGTTCGGCAAACAAATTGCACAGGTACAGACTAGTGAGTGGCAGAGTTTCATCGCCATGTCCAGCACAGACCAGGGTGCGAATGAAATCGAAATCATCAGAAACTACAGCACGCAAATCAATCTTGGCGTCGATCCCATCAGTGGTGTTGAGTGGTATCCACACCAGTCAGTCAAGGTAATATACATGACGGACTGCGTGAACCAAAAGGTTGCCATGCAATCCTGGAAGTTGTATTCCAAACAGAACGCCAGCGGTGACATCGTGTGGGCCGACGAGGACTTCGCGATACCGCACTACTATCAACCAATGGTCACAGACGAAAGGATAGCACTTGAGAATGTTTGCGAAATTATCAAAACTGCTAAGAAGTAAATTCACACACAGGAACACCATATGGGTCAAACCATATTTTGAGGATTGCCTGTAGTGTACAGCACACTGCGAGAACAACTACAAGAAAGATACGGGGACGACAGATATCTATATCTGCGTGCCCTGTACCTCAACGTGGAAGTAGGACCAAACACTCCCGACGTGGTGGTGGGATGGTCAGCCGTGGACAACTATGCCAGCGGTGACATCACATACCAGGAAGCCATGACTGAGATATCAGAGGGCAGGCAGAGGGAATACGATCTGGACCAGTACAACCAGGACTGGCAGGAGTTCCTGGATCTCTGTGAGCAACGCATACAGGAGATACACAAGCGTACCACCATGGTGTACAGCATCAGATAAGCAGAAAATCAGGATATCAAAATCATGATTTTACGTATGACTTTGTGGGTGTCAACAGGTATAATTACATGTAGCAATTGAATCAATGATTGCACGTTATAACAACTCAAGAAGGAAAATTACCATGTGGAATACACCATCTTACACAGAAATGAGATTTGGATTCGAAGTTACAATGTACATTGCTAACAAGTAATCTTGATTGAAGATCGGAAAGCTCACCTAGGTGAGCTTTTTTTATGGCCGATAAACCTACATATTACTGCATAAGTCCTTGATTATAAATAGTAAGGTACACAGCTCAACCCCAAAGGAGCAAAACTTATTCATAGGACAGGACTCGAATGGATCCAATAACAGCAATGGCTGTCGCGACATCTGCCATCAATGGCATCAAGAAAGGGATTGAGCTCGCCAAGGACACGTCAGAGATAGCACAGGAATTGGACAAGTTCTTCACCGCTAAGAACGTGGTAGAGGAAGAGGCCAAGAAAGAACAGTCAAAGACCAAGAAAAGCAAGAACCTCAACCAAGTGGCCATGGCCAACGTCATGAACAGGAAGAAACTGCGAGAGGCCGAGAAAAAACTCAAAGAGCAGTTGTACTGGTCAGGCCAGGCTGACCTCTGGGATGAGCTCCAGGCAGAGAGGATCAGGCTACGCAGGGCACAGCAAAAGGCCGATGAACAAGCCGCTTATAGAAAGAGAGTGATAATACAGAGGATCCGAGACGGTCTCATAATCTGTGGAATACTGGCAGTGACTGCTGTCATACTGGTCAACATCATTGACGTGATCATGACCAAGGAACTATAGCTCGCCGTTGAGCCTCCTGATGTCCACTATGGTGTTGTGGACGTGATCCAGCAACATCTCCAATTCATGTATTGAACCCTGGTCCCTGTATAGGCGTACCACCTGTGCCATCATGAGTCCGTTGAACTCACTGATGGATATGTCATGGTTCTGGCAGAAGTCTATGGTGATGCTGGCGAGGTCATCGGCCATGTCCTCAACGGCCTTCTGCTCCTCGTCGTCCTTGTCTTCATCTATCATAATGATACTTATGGAGATGTTGACCGGGTGTGATTATTTGTCTGCTTCTGTGGGTTTGATTGAACTCGCACCAAACACATTCACTGCCTGGTAGCACAGGAACTTCTTCCAACCCGGCACCGCAGGTTCGGCATCATCCATGGCATGCTTGAACACCAGGTCTGCCACTTTCTTGGCCTGGAATGCTGTATGGGTATCATTGTTATGGTAGCGGTAGTGCCTGATCTTGCTGTACAGCACGTCGTGTATCACCGCGGCCCTGGCCACGTCGAATGGAGCGATCAACCACCACATGAATCTTGGCACGGAGGCCATGTCAGTCTTGAGTCCCTTGGGTGCCGTGATCTTGCCACTGCGTTTGTCCACTTTCACTCCCACTTCCTTGAGTATTTCCATTTGGTTGTCATCCAGGTAGTCGTCTTCGTATACCAATGCCGAATCCAGTACCCAGGTCCTGGGTGGATGGAATTTGGCGTCCAATAGGCCGTTGAATTTGCTCATGCTTTGATCCCCCGATCGTGATGCTGTTGTTGATGTGTGTATTTATTTTAGATCAGGAGACTGCGTATGGTGGCGTAGTCGATGCGAGAGTCATCGTGTCCTATGCGATCAAAGAACTCTTTGGTGTTGTGCAACAGCTCGTCTGCGATGATCTCACGGAACTGGCCATAGAAGTGTTGGAAGTTGTGTTCAACCATGGGTTCGCACTCCTGCTGTACACGGGTCTTTTCCTTGTCGGTCAGGGCACAGTACCATTCCAACTGTGACACCACTGCGTTGATCCTGTCCTGGCCCTCGGGCATGGTGTCATATCTCTCGTCGATGATGCCATCAAAGGTCCTGAATCCATATGAACGCAGGTACTCCAGGTTGCCGGGTGCGGCCAACAGCATGAACGGTTGCTTGCTCACGATGGGTTTGAATATCTTCTCCGTGAGATGCAGTTTGGGTTGGTCAAACACCGTCTCCGTGACCACGTGCCAGAACGCTGAATAGTTAGGCGTGTCGTTGTTCCTATCAATTCTATCTAGTTCCAATGGAATGCTGGCACTGGCATCAGCGGATATGCGATCACCATCCACTGCCAGGTAGTCCTCGTGCATGCCATCCACTCCGTAGCTCACCAGTCCCCGGTGCAACAGGTCTCGTGACCTCAGCAGTTCGACGAAGGTCCTGCGGTATGCCCGATCACCGGTTATGGTCCTGTTGAATGTGATGTAGTCCCGGCATGCCCTGACCACTGGTTTGTGATGGTTCATGGCATGGTATCCCCTGAACCAATCCAGTGCGGCGAAGCCATGGAAGAAGTAATACAGGTCCGTGGCCTGGTCAGACTTCTCGCTGGTGACCAGAAATGGTTTCCAGATCCTGGATGGTGCCTCCAGGAATCGGGTGAAGTAGTCATAGTACTTGTCCACCATGCCGGTCCATAATGGCTCCTGGTCGTAGAAGAACATGCTGTAGGCATAACGGCCGTCGGTCACGTTGAACACCTCACCTCCGTGGTACACGGATATGTCTGATGGGGTGATCTTTTCATTGGTGCTGGGCACTCCCCCGATGGGGTGACATACCCTGAAATCCGGAAAGAGATTGTCGTACAGGAAATGGTACATGTGTTCAATTTGGACCATGCGAGTATTTACATCTTTATTTGATTGCCGTATAATAATGATGATAAGTATTGGTACGATAATATTAGCATATAAAGGATACGAGTAATGGCTGACATAGGATTCATCGGTCTGGGCAAACTGGGCCTGGACTGTGCCGAGGCATTTGCCACCAAGCACAAGGTGTGCGGTTATGACGTGGTACCCAGGGAGAGCAACACAGTCACTGTGACCACACCCGAGGATGCCATCAACAGGTCGGAATGGTTGTTCATCGCTGTGCCCACTCCACACGCGGAAGGCTACGATGGATCAGTTCCATCCAGCCACCTTGAACCCCGGGACTTCGGACACGAGTATGTGTTGGATGCCATTGACCGGGTGAACGAACACGCACGTGACAGCAAGAAGGTGGTGTTGATATCAACGGTGTTGCCCGGAACCACACGCAAGAATTTCATTGACAGGCTGGACAGCCGACACCAGTTCCTGTACAATC
>Ga0181565_10005258_pt1 | contig 9925 bp, 8 predicted proteins | sample 101ome_16_FD_129661 | JGI IMG/M metagenome (GOLD analysis project Ga0181565, IMG submission 129661) | Coastal salt marsh microbial communities from the Groves Creek Marsh, Skidaway Island, Georgia - 101401AT metaG (megahit assembly) | ecosystem: Environmental > Aquatic > Marine > Intertidal zone...
AAAGTGGGGATTAACTCTTGCAATATTAATCCCCAATCTCTGAAACATCGGAAAATATGAATCTTCATTGATGAACAAGCCAAATAAGTTATTAATTTCAGTATGGTAATCCATCTTATTTAATTTCAAGGACTGTTTCACTGTTGCCGATTTTTTTTGGAATCATAATAGATAGGTTTTTGTATTATTATTTCGAAATTACTCCACCGTCACAGATTTAGCAAGGTTTCTAGGTTGGTCAACATTGCATCCTCTGAGAAGAGCTACGTGGTAGCTAAGGAGTTGTAATGGTATAGAGAAAATAATAGGGCCAGTGATTCTTCCAAGGCCTTTAGTGACAGAGATTAACTTCATATTTGATGTTTCTTTTATATCTGCTAACTCATCTTTAAATACATACATTATGGAACCTCTCGAACTTACTTCCTGCATGTTAATCTTCAGTTTATCCAGTAAATCATTTTTAGGAGCTACAACAATGACAGGGGTATTTTTATCTATTAGAGCAATTGGGCCATGCTTCAATTCTCCTGCAGCAAATGCTTCGGCATGTATATAACTTATTTCTTTAAGTTTGAGCGCACCTTCCATTGCAATAGCATGTTTTGTACCTCTGCCTAGAAACAAAGCATTATTTTTATGTAAAAAATCTTTTGATACTTCCTTAATAACAGGTTCAATATTTAGTACTTCTTCGATAAGTCCTGGCAATTTATTGAGGCCATTAGCAATTAATTGCTCTTTATCTCTAGAAATTGTTTTTTTAGCTTTTCCGATTGCTGTGGCTAATAAAGAAAGGCTAACAAGTTGCCCAGTAAATGCCTTGGTAGATGCAACTCCAATTTCAGGGCCAACGTTCATCAAGAAGACCATTTTAGATTCTCTGGTTAAGCTAGATTCTGCAACATTGCAGATACAAAGAGTGAGTGAATCAGGTTGTTTATTATTAATAGATTTAAGCGCTTCTAGAGTATCAGCTGTCTCACCACTTTGAGAAATTGTTACAAACAGCGTATTTTTCTGAGTTACTGATTTTCTATATCTATATTCACTGGCAACCTCAACACTGCACGATACTTCAGCAATGTCTTCTAGCCAGTACATGGCAACTAAACCTGCATTGAAACTAGTTCCACAAGCAATTATTTTTACATGTTCGATTCTTGAAAAAACTTCTTGGGCATTTGTACCAAAAGATTCAATATATATTTCATTGTGAGAAACTTTAGATTCAAGAGTATCTCTGATAGCTTGTGGTTGCTCATAGATCTCCTTGAGCATAAAGTGCGGAAAATTACCTTTAGTAATCTGCCCCTGTTGAAGTTTAGAAGTAATAATTTCACGTCTCGCCTCTTTGCCATAAATATCATAAAATTTTATTTCATTATTTTTGATTAGTGCGATGTCTCCATCCTCCATATAGGAGAATTTTGATGTTAAATCAATCAGTGCTAATTGATCTGACGCAAAGAATAATCCAAAATCGCTGAATCCAATAACCATGGGTGCTGATTTTTTTGCAATGACGATCTCATTAGGGTTATTATTAGAAGTAACCGCTATGGCAAATGAGCCTTGAAATTCTTCTATTGACTTTTGTGTCGCCTCTAAGAGAGTTTTAGAGGTTTTAAGGTTTTCATAAATGCAATGAGCAATAACTTCAGTATCAGTCTCAGAAGTAAAAATGTAACCTTGCTTTAGTTGCTTATCCTTTAAAGATTGAAAGTTCTCAATAATTCCATTTTGAACTACAGCAATAGATTGATTACAAATATGAGGATGAGCGTTGTTCTCGGAGGGGACACCATGAGTAGCCCATCTTGTATGGGCAATTCCAATATGACTTATTAATTCATCTTTTGAATCCTTAATTTTCCTTTCTAAATTAGAAACCTTGCCTTCAGCCCTAAATCTTTTGAAATCTTTCCCAATATTAACAACTAGTCCGGCAGAGTCATACCCCCTATATTCAAGGTGTTTCAATCCACTGATCAAAATAGGTAATATATTATCATGGGAGATTCCTCCAACAATTCCACACATGTTTATTAGTTATTAAAGTTCAAAAAAAAAATAAGAATATATATCATACTTAATATGCTAATAGATCTTCACACTCATTCATACTATTCAGATGGTTTATTATCACCGAAAGAGGTTGTGAGAAAAGCTGTAAATGCAGGTTGTAATTTTTTTTCTCTTACGGACCACGATACTTTGGCAGGTCTAGAGGAGGCAAAAAAATTCGCAGAAAGTTTCAACTTGACGTTTATAAATGGCGTCGAGATTTCAGCACAACAAAATTCTCAGTCTATCCATATAGTTGGTTTAGGAGTTAATCCAAGTGAAAAACTATTAATTGATGGTCTAAAAAAGAATAACCAATTTAGGATTGACAGGGCAAAAGAAATTAGTGAGGGGCTTGGCAATGTTGGAATCCAAAGAGCGTATGAAAAAGCAAGAGCTCTAAGTAAAACAGATAACATTACAAGGACCCATTTTGCCCAGATGCTTATTAAAGAAAATATTTGTTCAAATATGTCATCAGTTTTTAAGAGATACATGACCGGTAAAAAACCAGGTGCAGTAAAAGGAAAATGGGCTTTATCAGCTGAGGTCATTAGCTGGATTCATCAAGCAGGCGGGTTGGCAATTCTGGCACATCCACTTAGATATAAAATGACGTTAACCAAGTTGAAAAAATTAGTTAAAGATCTTAGGTTTTTAGGGCTTGACGGCATAGAAGTTGTAAATTCATTTTCAAGCGCTGAAGATATACGTATTTCCAAAATGATTGCTGATGAAAACGAATTGCTATACTCAGGCGGTTCAGATTTTCATGGATGGGCTGGCCAAACAATTGAGTTAGGAAATATTCCTAAATTTGATTATGGAGAAAAATTAGTGATAAATTACCTTATATGAAAGCAGAAATTATTAGTGTCCATCCTGACAATCCGCAAATAAGATTAATTAGACATATTGCTAGTAAAATTCTTTCTGGGGCAATAATTGTTTTTCCAACGGACTCTGGATTCTCAATTGGTTCTGCGCTAGACAATAAGACTGGAGTTGAGAGAATAAGATCAATTCGCAACTTATCTAAAAATCATGACTTTACTCTAATGCTTAACTCATTAAACCAAATTGGAGAGTTTGCAAAATTAGATAACGATGCTTTTCGTTTTATAAAACGAACGCACCCAGGTCAATTTACCTTTATCCTTGAAGCTACAAGAATAGTTCCTAACAGATTGGCCCATCCTAAGAAAAAAACAATTGGAGTTAGGGTTCCCGAAAAACCTTTGATAAGATATTTAATAAAGGAATTAGGCGAACCCATTATGAGTGTGTCGCTTATTATAGATGGACATGAATTCTTAAGTACTCAGGATGTCATTGATAAACTGAAACCAAAAGTAGATATTATTATTGACTCAGGTTATTGTTTACCAATACCAACAACTGTTATAGATTTTACTAAGAATCCATATAAGGTACTTAGGGAGGGGTCTGGAGATACATCATCAATCTTCGGATGAGGTATTATATAATGTCGTTTTCAGTCAATCTATGAGCTAATGAAAACTGCTGAAATTCGAAAAAAATTTCTTGATTATTTTGCTAAAAAGGGACATGCCATCGAGGCTAGCTCCAGCCTTGTTCCACTCAATGACAAAACATTGTTGTTTACTAATTCTGGAATGGTGCCATTCAAAGACGTATTCAGTGGTGCTGAAAAAAGACCATATACTCGTGCTGCCTCATGTCAAAGATGTGTTCGTGCAGGAGGCAAACATAATGACTTAGAAAATGTCGGATATACTGCTAGACATCATACTTTTTTTGAAATGTTAGGCAACTTTTCTTTTGGGGATTATTTCAAAAAAGACGCCATTAATTTTGCTTGGGAATTCCTTACTCAAGAAATAAAGTTACCACCAGAAAAATTATGGGTCAGTGTTTTCGAAGATGATGATGAGGCTGAAGATATTTGGGTTAATGACATAGGTTTTCCAAAAAATAGAATTTCTAGATGTGGCGCTAAAGACAATTTCTGGCAAATGGGAGATACAGGACCATGCGGACCATGCAGCGAAATTTTTTATGATCATGGAGAGTCTATCCCTGGCGGTCCTCCTGGTCATGCTGATGAAGACGGCGACCGTTACATTGAAATCTGGAATTTAGTATTTACTCAATTTGATAAACAAGATGATGGCTATCTTAAGCCTCTTGATGCTCCATGTGTCGATACTGGCATGGGTCTTGAAAGATTAGCGGCTGTTCTTCAGCATGTTAATAACAATTACGATACAGATGGGTTTCAAGAATTGTCGAAAGAAATTGTCAAGTTGTCAGATTCGGATATAAATGTCGATCAATCAGATCCCTCAGTTCGAGTAATTGCAGATCATATTCGCTCTACAGCTTTTATGATTGCTGATGGCGTTCTTCCATCAAATGATGGTAGAGGATATGTACTCAGAAGAATTATTAGAAGGGCAATTAGGCATGGGCATAAGATAGGCGTTAGTAAAGTTTTCTTTTATCGTCTTGCTCCGATTCTCTCTCTGCAGATGGATCAAGTCTATCCTGAACTAAAGAAAAATCTTGCAAATATTGAAAAAGTTCTTAAAAGAGAAGAAGAGAGGTTTCTCGAGACTTTAGACCAAGGCATGAATATTCTTGAGGAGAGAATTTCTAACCTTAAAAACAAAGAAATCGATGGAAAAACTGTTTTCAAGTTATATGACACTTTTGGTTTTCCAGTTGATTTGACCGCAGATGTAGCTCGAGAAAGGGGGCTTACACTTGATATAGAAGGATTTGATTTGGAAATGGAGAAACAAAGAAGTCGGGCGAGAACTTCGGGTGATTTCACTTCTCAAAAAACTTTATCAATTGAATTGGTTACAAATTTTGTTGGTTACGACCAATTAGAAAGCGATAGTTCAATTTATACAATTATAAAAAATGGGTCACAAGTTAAACAGCTTGTTGAAGGAGATGAAGGTATAGTTGTTCTAGAAAATACCCCGTTTTATGGTGAATCAGGAGGACAAGTAGGTGATTCAGGACAAATAGTATCTGATACAGGAGTTTTTGATATAACTGATACACAAAAGCAAGTTTCAGGAGCTTATGAACATCACGGTAAAGTTTTATCTGGCTCAATTGGAATTAACGACTCTGTAAGTGCCAAAGTCGATTCATCTAGAAGAAAAAAAATAGCCAGGAATCACTCTGCCACTCATCTACTTCATGCGGCTCTGAGAAGAGTTCTTGGTGAGACTGTATCTCAAAAAGGATCATTGGTAGACTCAGATAGACTTAGGTTTGATTTTTCTCATGATGAGCCTTTATCTTCTATGGAAATCAATGAGATTGAGTCTATGGTTAATAGAAAAATTCTAGGCAATACAGAAGTTCATTCTCAAGTAACTGATATTGATCATGCTAAAAAAATTGGCGCTATGGCATTATTTGGTGAGAAATATGGTGATACTGTTAGGGTCTTAACCATGGGCAAAGGTGATTTTTCAGTTGAACTATGTGGTGGAACACATGTTGAAAGACTTGGAGATATTGGTCTGTTTAAAATCACTAATGAAACAGGTATAGCTTCTGGAGTAAGAAGAATAGAGGCTGTCACTGGATTTACAGCGTATCAATACGATAAAAACAAAGAGGATCAACTCACTCAAGTTTCAAATTTAGTTAAATCTGATCCTGTAAAAGTTGTCGAAAAAATATCTCAAATTTTGGATCAGCAAAAGAAACTTGAAAAGCAAATTTCTATTTTTAAAAAGCAATTTGCTGGTAATCAATCAGATGATTTATTAAACAAAGTTAAAAAGGTAAATGGAGTTGAGCTGCTTTCAGAAAAAATTGAAGGTGTTGAAGTTAAAGATCTAAGAGACATTGTTGATAGAATAAAAGATAAACTCTCCAAAGCAGTTGTAATTCTTGCCCTTGTGAAAGACAATAGGATCTCCTTGGTCTCGGGCGTAACTAAAAACCTAATAGATAAATATAATGCTGGTGAAATTCTAAAACATGTAGCCATTCAAATCGATGGAAAAGGCGGAGGTAGAGCTGATATGGCTCAAGGTGGCGGAAATAATCTTGCGAAACTTGATAAAGCACTTGATTCTGTTCAAGAACTTCTGAAATAGTCCTGTCTTTTGGCTTGGAAAAAAGTTAATCTAACTTGTAATAAAAATGATGCAAATTTCATTGAAGAGATACTTTTTGGATATGGGGCTATCTCTATATCAATGATTGATAGAGTTGGAGATAACCCAATTTATGAGCCAGATGTAGGTGAAACACCCCTTTGGGAAACTATAGAGATCTCAGCATTATTTGAAAAGAATATAACCAAAGGAATTATCTGCAATATCCTAGAAAGAATTTCATATACAAACTTAGATATTAACAATCTTGAAGATCAAAATTGGGTTGAGAAATTTCAAGAAAATTCTAAACCCATAAAGTTTGGGAAAAAACTATGGGTTGTTCCTTCATGGAATAAGTTATTAATTCCAGACGGTATTAAATTAAAAATGGATCCTGGAATGGCTTTCGGGTCTGGATCACATGAAACAACTCAATTGTGTTTGGAATATCTGGAGAATAATACATTAGAAGGTCTCACTATACTTGACTATGGTTGTGGAAGTGGTATCCTTTCGATTGCTTCATTACTTCTGGGAGCACGCTATACTATAGCTACAGACATAGACCCGCAGGCATTGAAAGCCACAAAGGAGAATTCGACAAATAATAAAGTTATTGATCGAATAGAGATTGTTAAGCCCGACTTAATTCCAAATATTAAAATTGACCTGATTGTTGCCAATATCTTATCAAACATATTAATTGATAATAGAAACAGCTTTTCTAATCTTTTAGAACCAAGTGCTAGACTTATTTTATCTGGCATTATGAGAAGCCAGTTAGAAAATGTGATTGATTATTATGAAGAATTCTTTACTATTCATAGTGTTAAATATAAGAATGACTGGTGTTTAGTTGAATTTATGAAGAATTAAACAAACATATCTAATGAAAATTCTTGACAAATATCTTCTAAAAAGCATTTCTAAGGCATCATTAATAACTTTATTTTCTTTGGTTTTTATATTTGCATTTTTTCAGTTTATTGAAGAGCTAGATGAGGTTGGTAAAAAGGACTATAACCTTAATGCGGCGTTACAGTATATTCTTCTTTTATTTCCTTCTTATTTCAATTCCCTTATAGTTTTATCTTTGATGATTGGGGTTGTTTTTTCAGTAGGGCAGTTAAATTCTGATAAAGAGCTACAAATATTTCATACAGCATCAGTTTCTCAATGGGCTTTAATAAAAAAAACTCTTAAATACTCATTTTTTATTTCAGTTGTTTTAATTATCTTTCTAGAACTTATTACCCCACAAACACTGACTTTTGCAAATCAAATTAAAGATCATGCATTAGGTAGAAACTCTTTTCAAAACACTAGTGATGCATGGTTCAGGAAAGATAATGAAATTCTTTTCTTACGTAAAGATAAAAACAGTAACTACGACTTTAAATTGTTCTTAACAAAAGACAATCATCTTTTAAGTTTCATGGATGGAAAGGGAGCATTTTTTTCGGGAAATGATCTAATAACAGGTGACTCAGGAAAGATTGAGTTCCAGAATAATGGCAATTTTATTGCCCCAATAGAATCTTTCTCAAAAGCTGAAATTAAGTTTAATCTTAACAGTGAAGAGGTTGGATCTTTGTCGAAAAATGTTAAGACAATGAGCTTTGTAGATCTTTTGAAAATGACCAGTACCCCCTATCAAAATCAAAGCAAAGAAAATGAAATTATTCTAGAAATAATTTCAAGGGTAATTAAACCATTAACATTGTTAGGAATGATTCTTTTAGCTATACCTTTTATTTTAAATTTCCAAAGAAATATATCAATTGGAAAAAGGGTCTTTGTGTCTATTATTCTAGGATCAACCACACACCTATTTACTAAAATCACATCAGTAATTTCATTAAAGTTTGATGAGATGGTAATTGTAGGCCCAATATTACCAACTATTATTCTATTTTTGATAGGAGTATTAATTTTAAGAAATAAAATTAATTTTTAAGTTACCCTCCACCAACGGCATTAATTATTTCAATTCTATCCCCATTAACAACTAGCTTATTTCTAAGTTTAGATCTAGGGATAATTTCCTCATTAACCTCTATAGCAACCTTTTTGTTAGCATAACCAAGTTTAATTAATAATGTTTCTAGAGTTACGCTGGATGTATAGGTTTTTTCAACTCCATTAATAATAATATTCATCTTATAAATTATATTTTCTTAACTTCAATATTAAAGCATTTTTGGAACAAATTTTCAAAATATGAAATACGTTTAATATGGTAAAATATTCCAAATATTTCATGGAGTAAGTGTGTCAAAAACTGCCCTTTTGGCTTTAGAAGATGGAACTGTGTTTCATGGCAGGCCCATTGGCGCTATAGGCAGCTCTGTAGGTGAGGTTGTTTTTAATACTTCCATGACTGGCTATCAAGAAATTCTAACTGATCCATCCTATAAGAATCAAATAGTTGCGCTAACTTATCCTCACATTGGTAATACTGGCTGTAATGTAATAGATGAAGAGTCGGACAAGCTTCATTTATCAGGCTTAATTATCAGGAACGAGACAGCCGCTCCAAGCAGCTGGAGAAGTGAGGATTTTCTGAATTCATATTTAAAAAAATCAAAAATTGTCGGTATTTCAGATATTGATACTAGAGCACTCACGAGACATCTTAGAATTAATGGCTCATTGAAGGGCTGTATTTCTTCTGTAAAGACTATCGATGAAAAAAAAGCCATTGCAATGGCGAAAGATTTTGAAGGTCTAAAAAATAAGGATTTAGCAAAGGTTGTATCAACTCAAAAAGAATACATTTTTAATGAAGGGACTTATGACCTTAATGAGGGTAAGTTTCTTGATTCAAATAAAGAACATCATGTGGTAGTTTATGATTATGGCGTTAAGAAAAATATTCTTAGAATGCTTGTTGATAGAGGTTGTAAATTAACAGTAATCAATGCAATGACTCCCGCTGAGAAAGTGATTAATATGAAGCCGGATGGTATCTTTTTGTCGAATGGTCCTGGAGATCCAGAACCTTGTGATTACGCTATAAAAAATGTTAAAGAAATTTTAAATAAAGAGATACCTATCTTTGGTATTTGCCTCGGACATCAAATACTTGCGCTTGCATCTGGAGCTAGGACTGAAAAAATGAAATTTGGTCATCATGGGGCCAATCATCCAGTTCAAGATCTAGAAACCTCAAGTGTGATGATTACTTCACAGAACCATGGTTTTGCTGTTTCAGATGAAAATATCCCAGAAATTATTCATATCACCCATCGTTCATTGTTTGATAATTCAATCCAGGGAATTAGAATAAAAAATAAGAAAGCGTTTAGTTTTCAAGGCCACCCTGAAGCCTCTCCGGGGCCTCATGATGTAGGTTATTTGTTTGATCAGTTTAAGGAAGATATGTTGCAATGATCAAGATTACTCAAATTTTTTTAATTCTTTTTTTATTCTTGAACCCTTCTAAAGCAACAATAGGACCGATAAATGTATATCTTGATGATATCGACCCTCTGGAAGAGGTTAATCGTCCAATATTTGAATTGAATCAGACCTTAGATCAAAATCTCATTGAGCCAATTGCAATTTCATATAGAGATAACACGCCTGAATCAATCAAAGAGGGAGTAAGTAATTTTTTCTCCAACCTTGGTGAAATAAGTACACTTGCAAATCAAATTTTACAGTTCAAGGCTGAAGATAGCTTTATAACACTTAGTAGATTTCTTATAAATACTACTATCGGTCTTGCCGGTATTTTTGAT